>Ga0307374_10002278_pt1 | contig 34290 bp, 31 predicted proteins | sample OX3MG_FD_202532 | JGI IMG/M metagenome (GOLD analysis project Ga0307374, IMG submission 202532) | Soil microbial communities from Risofladan, Vaasa, Finland - OX-3 | ecosystem: Environmental > Terrestrial > Soil > Coastal area > Acid sulfate soil | place: Finland: Risofladan, Vaasa | collected... | reverse complement strand
GGGGCGGTGAGCCAGGCCGCCCTGTCCATCAGTCAGCCCATGGACGGAAACATCTGGACCTTCGAACTGTACGGACCGACCGGGACGCTGAGCCTGGAGGACGGCGGAGCGGACGCCGCCGACCAGTACGCGGCGGCGGTGGCATCGATACCGCGCCAGCTGGCCGAGGTGGTCCGTTCGGGAGCGGATCATCCCCTCGACGCCCGGCGCGGCCTGCACTTGCAGGAGCTCATCGACCGGGCCCAGCGCAGCCTGGCCTGAGCCGAGCGGCGTTCGCCCGGCGCCTTCCCGCCGTAGCGGCAGCGGCCCGGGCCATCACCTAGGCGTTCGGGGTCCGGGGCGGGCCTCCGCCCGGCCGCCGGGCAACGCTGGCCGGGCCCAGGAGGCTGAGGGCGATGCGGTTGATGCGACCGTGGCCGAGGCCCCGGCCGATGGGCGGGGGCGGATAGCCACCCGGCAGGGTGGAGGTGCGCCCGGCTCCCCAGCCGAGTGCGGTCCGCACGACGGCCTCCAGCTGGCCCGGGTCGGTGCCGAAGGGCCCCCGTCCGCCGGCCATGCGGGCCTCCAGGGGCCACAGGAAGCGCCGCTGGAGCTGGACCAGGGTCAGATCGTTGCCGCGGCAGTGCAGAGCCAGCTCGGCGGCCAGGGGCTGCAGGAAGGCGGTGGCCCAGGCCCGGGACCGGCGCGACCGCCAGGTGAGGCGGTCCACCGCCACCAGGTCATCCAGCCCGGAGCGGGACAGGGCGTTGACCCAGGCCCATTCGGGCACCCGCCGGCGGTGGTGGTCCAGCCAGGCGGCCAGTTGACCGGCCAGGTACGCCTCAGACTCTCCGGCCAGGTCGGAGGCCCGGTCCCCGGCCTTCCCCGAACGATGCCACCATCGCTGACTGCGCAAGCCCTCAACCTCCGCCCGGCCACACCTGACCAGACAATACGGCCAGTCGGAACCGGCTGCCGGGCCGGCCGACGCCGAGGTCGACTTCGCCGGCCGAGCCCAAACCGGCCCCATCGGCCGGCGGCCCGACTGCCCTACCCTGGGTCCGACTCAAGAGGGGGATCCAATGACCACCAGCATCCAGGAACCGGCCGAGAGGGCAGACGCCCCGTTCCTGGAGGAGTTCCGCCAGAAGATCCGTAGCTTCCTGGCCGACCACGCCCCGGTCGGGACCGCGGCCGCCGGGCCGCCGGCGGCAGGCAATGAAGGGGGTATGGTGGCCAGGGCCAAGGCGTTTCAGGCCGAACTGTTCGATGCCGGCCTGGCCGCCCTGGCCTGGCCGGCCGAATACGGGGGTCAGGGCCTGTCCGGGTCCTACCAGACGGTCTTCAACGAGGAGTCCTCCGACCATGTGCTGCCGACCGGCGTGTACACCATCGGATTCGGCATGTGCATCCCCACCGTGCTCGCCCACGGGACGGAGGAGCTGAAGCGGCGGTACGTCCGCCCGGCGGCGCGGGGTGAGGAGATCTGGTGCCAGCTCTTCTCCGAGCCCGGGGCGGGATCGGATGTGGCCAGTCTTCAGACCCGGGCGGTCCGGGACGGGGACGAGTATGTGATCAACGGACAGAAGGTATGGACATCGGGCGCCCACTACTGCGACTACGGCATCCTCCTGGCCCGGACCAACACAGATGTGCCCAAACACAAGGGACTGACGATGTTCGTCCTCGACATGCACGCTCCGGGAGTGACTGTCCGACCCCTGCGCCAGATCAACGGCGCCTCCGGCTTCAACGAGGTGTTCTTCGATGATGTGCGCATCCCCGCCGACCATGTACTGGGTGAGGTTGGGGAGGGCTGGCGGGTCGCACTCACCACCCTCATGAACGAGCGGGTCGCCATCGGCACCGGCCGAAGTGGACAGCGCACGACCTCACCGCTCGAACCGATCGCCCCCCACCTGGAACTGGCCCGGAAGTCGGGCGCCATCGGTGACCCACTGGTCCGCCAGGCCCTGGCCGATCTGTTCATCCGCTCCCGCATCCTGAGCTTCGTGGGCCTGCGCATCCGGGCCGCGGTGACGGCCGGACGTACGCCGGGACCGGAGGGTTCCATCGCCAAGTTGGCCGGCACCCAGCTGGGGTGGCTGTCGGCCCAGGTGGCGGCGGGCCTGGCCGGGCCGGCGGCGGTGGCCTGGTCGGCCGAGACCGAAGGAGGAGGGCGCTGGACCCAGTTGGTGGTGTCGGCGCCGGCCTCGGGCATTGCCGGGGGCACCAACGAGGTGATGCGCAACATCATCGGAGAGCGGGTCCTCGGCCTGCCCAAGGACCCCCAGGTTGATCGGGATCTCCCATTCCGCGATCTACTGGTGGGGACCCAATCCGTCTCCAACCGCTCCGCTCTGGGCTGAGCAGGGTTCGGGAGAGAGCCGATGAGTGACCTGACCACCCTGGTGGACGGCTTGGCCTTTGCCGAGGGTCCGCGCTGGCACGAAGGCAGCCTCTGGTTCTCCGACATGCATGCCGGGGTGGTGTTGCGCTGCGACGTCACCAGCGGGGCCATCGAGGAGGTGGCCCGAGTGGAGAAGCAGCCGTCGGGTCTGGGTTGGGACGCGGAAGGCCGGCTGCTGGTGGTCTCCATGGTCGACCGTCGCCTCCTCCGGGTCGGAGCGGCGGGGAGGCTGGAGGAGGTGGCCGACCTCTCGGGCCTGGCCGCCTTCCACTGCAACGACATGGTGGTGGATGCTGCCGGTCGCGCCTACATCGGCAACTTCGGCTTCGACTTCCGGGCCGGGGCGGCGCCGGTTGGAGCGGTGCTGGCCCGGGTCGATCCCGACGGCAGCGTGTCGGTGGCTGCCGAGGGCTTGATGTTCCCCAACGGCACCGTGATCAGCCCGGACGGACGCACCCTGATTATCGGGGAGACCTTTGCCGCCCGCCTGACCGCCTTTGACATCGCCCCGGATGGCAGCCTGTCCGGCCGCCGCCTATGGGCGCAGATGCCGCCGGGGGCGGTGCCGGACGGGATCTGCCTGGATGCCGAGGGCGCCGTATGGGTGGCTTCGCCCACCAGCAAGGACGTCATCCGGGTGGCCGAGGGCGGGGAGGTCCTGGCCCGGATCGACACCGGTAGGGATGCCTACGCCTGCATGCTCGGCGGCGCCGAGGACCGGACCCTGTTCATCTGCACGGCCGTGAGTAGCGACCCGGCTGTCGTCACGGCCGAGCGCTCCGGCCGGATCGAGGTCATCGATGTGGAGGTGGGCCGGGCCGGCCGGCCCTGATATCGGGGGTTGGGCCGGGAGGGCGCGGTGGTAACCTTCCGGATCCGATAAACACCCCGGGGGGTGATTGGATTCGACTCTGGCATTGGATTCGGGAGAAGCGAGCCGTGGTTTCCGGAACCACGTTAAAGAGCCGGAAAAAAACACAAATGCCGAGCCTCAGCTCGCAATCGCTGCCTAAACAGTAGCGACGGTCGTCCGGCCTCAGCCCCATGGGCCGGGTACGAACGTCATCTAGTGGGGCTTACCTGCACGGCCACGTCAGCGGGCCGGGCAGGGACAACTCAGCTGACTGGGGCTCCGCACCGTTGCCGGTGAAGGGGTGGGGCCCGAGACCTTCCACCGGCTGCGCTCGGAGAAGTCCCGGAAAAGAGCTAGAGGACGGGGGTTCGATTCCCCCCACCTCCACCAACCGACACCACCCCAGTCAGTCCTTAGGCACGGTCAGTCCTTATGGATGATGTCCTCGACATGGCTGCCTCTTTCGGCTTAGGTCCCCGCCCGGTGCGGGGTACCCATCAGCTGACCCCGCCATGGCTGCCCCGAACCGACGCGGCCGGCAACTCCGGGCTAGGGGTGGGCTGACACCATCTCCTGGCTGAGCTCCCACAGATGGGCGGCCCCGGCATCGTCCTGGCCCATGGCCGAGGTCTGGGCTGGGTGGACCGGCCCGAAGTTCCCGAACACCAGCCGTTGCAAGAAGGCGCCGCTGTCTACCTCCAGACCGGGATGGCTGGCGGCGTAGACGGACGCGGCCGCGCCCATCTTCGGGCTTATCTGGATGGGCAGAGCCAGGGTCAGGAAGATGTTGAGGCCGCCCCGGGTGTCCCCGCCCTTGCCCCATCCGGATCGCACCACGCCGGGATGCACGGCGAAGGCGCTGACTCCGGTGCCCTCCAACCGGCGGGCCAGCTCCCGGGTGAAGAGGATGTTGGCCAACTTGGAGCGGTTGTAGGCCCCCATGGCCGAGTAGCTCTTCTCGCTCTGGAGATCATCGAAGCCCATACTCCGGGCGCCGCGATGGGCCGTGGAGCTGACATTGACTATCCGGGACGGCGCACTGGCCTTGAGCCGGTCGAGCAGCAGGGTGGTGAGCAGGAAGTGGCCGAGGTGGTTGGTGGCGAAGGTCAGTTCATAGCCCTCGGGGCTGACCTGACGCCCGCTCAGGATGACTCCGGCGTTGTTGATCAGGACGTCCAGGCGGTCCCAGCGATCCAGGAGCTCGTTGGCACCGGTCCGCACCGACTGGAGCGAAGCCAGGTCCATGGACAGGCCCTCCACCGAGCCGGCGGCCCCGGAGCGCACATCGGCCACCGCCGCGGCCAGGCGGCCTGCGTCACGCCCGGAGAGGATGACGGTCGCCCCGGCTCGGGCCAGAGCCCTGGCCGTCTCCTTGCCTATGCCCCCGGTGGCGCCGGTGACCAGAACCACCTTGCCGTGCATGTCGATTGTCATGGCGTCATCCTTCCCCGTGTCATGGGCTCATCCTTCCCGCGTCATCGGGTCATCCTTCCCGGCCCGGGTCGGGCGCGCCAGGCGAGGTAGCGGGCGGCGGACCGGTCAGGTCCGGGCGATTCAGGTGACAGGCGACCGGGCCCCAGGCGCGAATCGACGGCGGGACGGAACTGCACCGCCAGGTGCCATTGGTCTCGGCCCGGGTTTCCAGGGAGATGGTGGGGTGGGTTGAAGCGGGCCGCCCCGACTCAGCGCTCGGGGCGGCCCCTCTGGCCCTGTCGGAACTCCCGGGCCGCCTCCCGGTCCGAGTCCCGCTCGGCTATGGCGGCCCGCTTGTCATAGGTCTTGCGGCCTTTGGCCACGGCCAGTTCGACCTTGGCCCGGCCTTCTTTGAAGTACAGGGACAGGGGCACCAGGGTCAGGTGCTGCTGGGCCACCCTGCCGGCCATCTCCTCGATCTCGCGCCGGTGCAGGAGCAGCTTGCGGGAGCGGTCGGGATCGTGGGCCCCGAAGCCCTGGGCGCGGAGGTAAGGAGGAACGTGGACGCCATGCAGCCAAACCTCCCCGCCGTCCACCCGGGCGTAGGCGTCGCGCAGCACCACCTTTCCCTCCCGGAGGGACTTGACCTCGCTGCCCAGCAGAGCGATGCCGGCCTCGTAGGTGTCGATGATCTCGTAGTCGTGCCGGGCCCGGCGGTTCTGGGACACGGAGCGGTTGTTCGGGTCCTGCTTGGCGCCAGTGGCCCGGGTTCGGCCCTTGGGTGACATGTGCGTACGTTACGGGGCGAGCCGCCGGCGCCGGGTAGGTTGACCGGCCCATGGCCGACGGACTCCACCTGGCCCGCCTCGTCTATCTCCAGATGGTCGGGCACTGCTACGACGGCCTGCCCGATGAGGGCTGCGGGCTGCTCGGAGGAGACCCCAGGACCGCCCAGGCGTCGCGGTGCTATCCGACGGACAACCTGGCCCACTCGTCCCGCATCTACACCGTCGATCCCAAGGCCTACCTGGCCGCCGACCGGGATGCCGAGGCCCGGGGCATGGCCATTCTGGGGGTGTTCCACTCCCACACCCACACTGATGCCTACCCGTCTCCTACCGACGTGGCCCAGGCCCCGGACCCCGACTGGCACTACGTCCTGGTCTCGCTGCGGGATATTGCCCCGGTGGTGCGGTCCTATCGCATCGTCGACGGGAAGATCCGGGAGGAGCCGGTGGTTCTGGACAGTCAGTAGAATCCCTACCGTCCCAGTCAGATTTCCCCCCGGGGTACGTCCCCGGCTACCTCAGGAGTCCCTCTCTTGGCCGTCGAAGTACGCCTGCCCAACATCCTGCGGCCCCATGCCGGGGGTCAGGCGACGGTGAGCACCGAGGGCTCGACCATCGGTGACGTGCTCAAGGCGCTGGTGGCCGACTACCCCGGTATGGCCGGCCAGCTGGTGACCGAGACAGGCGAGATGCACAGGTTCGTCAACGTCTACGTCAACGATGACGACGTCCGCTATCTGGACAAGCTCGATACCAAGGTGACCGACGGGGACACCGTCTCGATCCTCCCGGCCGTGGCCGGGGGAGGCTTCTAGGCGGCCACCGCCCGCTGACCATGGCCTTCTACAACAACATCCTCGAGTTGATCGGCAACACCCCGATGGTCGACCTGTCGGTGCTGAGCCCCAACCCGAGGGTTCGGATAGTGGCCAAGCTGGAAGGCCAGAACCCGGGTGGCTCGGTCAAGGACCGTATCGCCCTGGCCATGATCGAGGAAGCCGAGAAGGACGGGCGCCTCTTCGAGGGCAAGGTGCTACTGGAGCCGTCTTCGGGCAACACCGGGATCGGGATGGCCCTGGTCTGCAAGGTCAAGGGCTACCGGCTGCGTATCGTCATGCCGGCCAACGTCTCCCCGGAGCGACGCCAGTTGCTCGAGGTGTGGGGCGTCGACCAGATCATCGAATCCCCGGGCAACGAGGGATCCAACGGGGCGGTCCGTCTGGCTCGCCGACTGGCGGCCGAGGATCCCGAGTTGGTCTTCCTGTACCAGTACGCCAATCCGGCCAATCCCCGGGCCCACTACGAAGGCACCGGGCCGGAGATCTGGCGGGACTGTCCTGAGGTGACGCACTTCGTGGCCGGCCTCGGCACCAGCGGGACCCTGATGGGCGTGGGCCACTTCCTCAAGGACCAGAACCCGGACATAAAGGTGTGGGCCATCGAACCGCCGTCGGGGGAGATGGTGGACGGCCTGCGCAACCTGGAAGATGGCTACATCCCCCCCATCTTCGAGGAACAGGGCGGCGCCGACCTGCTGGACAACAAGACAATCGTCGGGCCGCGGGACTCCATCGAATGGACGCGGCGACTGAGAGACGTCGGGGTCTTTGCCGGGATCAGCTCCGGGGCGGTGCTGGCCGGAGCGGCCCGCTGCGCGTCGCGCATCAGTGCAGGTGTGATTGCCGTGGTTCTGCCCGACGGGGGATGGAAGTACCTCTCCACCGGGGCCTGGACCGATGACATCGACCTGGTGACCGAGCGGGCCAAGACCACCATCTATTTCTAGGGTTCCGATGGACGACCGGCCGATAGGGGTCTTCGACAGCGGCTTCGGGGGCCTGACCGTGGCCCGGGCCATGATCGACCTGATCCCGGCCGAGGACATTGTCTACGTGGGCGACACCGGGCGGTACCCCTACGGTCCCAGGTCCCAAGACGAGGTCCGGGAGTACGCCCGCCAGATAGCGGCCGGCCTGGTCAGCGAATACGGCGTGAAGATGGTGGTGGTGGCCTGCAACACGGCCGCCGCTGCCGCCCTGGACCTGCTGCGCTTCGAGTTGGATGTCCCTGTGCTGGGGGTGATCGATCCCGGCCTCCGGGCCGCCCTGCGGGTGACCCGTAACCAGCGGGTGGGGGTCATCGGCACGGTGGGCACCATCGGTTCCGGCGCCTACCAGCGGGCGGCCCGATCCCTGCGCAGCCCGGCCGAATTGTTCTGTGCCGCCTGCCCGGGCTTCGTGGAGTTCGTGGAACGGGGTGAGACCGACAGCGAACAGGTGCATGTCCTGGCCGAGCGGCTGCTCCATCCGGTGACGGCGGCGGGGGTGGACACTCTGCTGCTGGGCTGCACTCACTATCCGTTCCTGGCCCGGACCATCTCCGACGTGGTCGGACGGGACGTAGTGCTCGTGTCCTCGGCGGATGAGACGGCCTTCGAGGTCAAGGCCATCCTGGAGGAGACCGGGTTGGGCCGTCGCAGCCCGGCCAAGGGAGCCCACCGCTTCGTGTCCTCCGGGGACGTCGACACCTTCCGCCAGCTGGGCCGGCGCCTGCTCGGGCCCGAACTTGACCGGGTCGAGGCACGCTCATGGGACTGAGCCTGACGATTCTGGGATGCAGTGGCAGCTATCCGGGGCCGGGGCAAGCCTGCAGCAGCTACCTGGTCGAAGGAGGCGGAGTGCGGGTCTGGGTCGACGCCGGCTCCGGCAGCCTGGCCAACCTGCAGCTGCACTCGCATCTCTCGGCGGTAGACGCAGTGATCATCTCCCACGAGCACCCGGACCACTGGCAGGACATCGAGGGTTTTGCCGTCGCCGGCCACTACCTGCTGCGGCTCCCGCCGGTCCCCATCTACGCCCCGGCCGGGCTCAGAAAGCGGATGGGGGGTCCGTCCGACGCCTTCATCTGGAATCCGATCCGAGATGGTGACCGGGTGATGATCGGTGGCCTGACCGTCGGTTTCTCCCGCACCGACCACGGTCCCGAGACCCTGGCCATGCGCTTCGACGGTGACGATCGGGCCCTCGGTTACTCTGCCGACTCCGGACCCGGGTGGTCCCTCGAAGCCCTCGGTGAGGGACTCGATCTCGCCCTGTGCGAGGCCACCTACCTGGCTGACAGAGAGGGCACCTTGCAGCATTTGAGCGCGCGTCAGGCGGGGGTGTCGGCCCGCGCCGCCGGCGCCGGCCGGCTGGTCATAACCCACCTCCAGCCCGGCGTGGATCCGGACCGGGCGCAGGCCGAGGCGGAAGCGGCTTTCGGGTCCACGGTGGAAGTGGCCACCGAAGGCCTGAGGATCGAACTGTGAGCCGGCGGGACGGCCGGGAGCCGGCTGACCTCCGAGCGGCGTCGTTCGAGAGGGATTACACCGAGTTCGCGGCCGGATCGGTGCTGGTCTCCATGGGCCGCACCCGGGTCCTTTGCACGGCATCGGTGGACGAGCGGGTGCCGCCCTGGATGCGGGGGTCGGGCAAAGGTTGGGTCACGGCGGAGTACTCGATGCTGCCCGGCTCCAGCCCGGAAAGGGTCGACCGTGAAGCGGCCAAGGGCAAGCAATCGGGCCGGACCCAGGAGATCCAGCGCCTGATCGGCCGGTCGCTGCGGGCCGTCACCGATCTGGTGGTGATGGGTGAGATGCAGGTGGTGCTGGATTGCGACGTGCTCCAGGCCGATGGAGGAACCCGGACGGCTTCCATCTGCGGGGCCTGGGTGGCCCTCCACGACGCCTTCACTCGGTTGGGCCAGACCGGCCGGATCTCGGCCCATCCCATCCAGGAGGGGCTGGCGGCGGTATCGGTGGGCGTCATCGACTCCGTGCCCATGCTCGATCTCGAGTATTCCGAGGACAGCCGAGCCGAGGTGGACATGAACGTGGTCATGACATCGAGCGGGCGCTTCGTGGAGGTGCAGGGCACCGCCGAGGGCATGCCCTTCACCCGCTCCGAGCTGGACCAACTGCTGGTCCTGGCCGAGCAGGGCTGCGGCCGGCTGCTGGAGATGCAGGCAGCGGTGGTGGCCGAGCCGCCGGCGTCCCGTCTCTGATCACCGCCGGGCCATGAGCGAGGCGCGGCCCGGACCGGGCCAGGCGGTCGGCTCGGCCCGGCGGCCCCTCCGGCTGGTCCTGGCCACGGCCAATCCGGGCAAGACGGCGGAGATCCGCGCCGCCCTGTCCGGCATCGAACTTCTGGCTCGGCCCGAATCGGTGCCCGAGGTGGAAGAGACGGAGCCCACCCTGGAGGGAAACGCCGCCCTCAAGGCCCGGGCCCTGCGCGACGCCACCGGGGAGGCGGCCCTGGCCGATGACACCGGCCTGGAGGTGGTGGCCCTCGACGGCGCCCCCGGCGTGTACTCGGCCCGCTGGGCCGGCCCGGGGGCGACCTATGCCGACAACGTGGCCAAGCTGCTGCGGGAGATGGAGGGCCGCACCGAGCGGCGGGCCCGGTTCCGCTCGGTGCTCACCATCGCCTACCCCGACGGCTCCGAGCTGAGCGTGGAAGGCACGGTGGAGGGCCTCATCACCACCGAGACCAGAGGAAGTTCCGGCTTCGGCTACGACCCGGTGTTCGCACCGGAGGGGGCGGGAGGGAGGACCTTCGCTGAGATGGACGTGACGGCGAAGAACGCCGTCTCCCATCGGGGCCGGGCCCTGACTGCCCTGGCCGTGCGCCTCGGCATCACCAACCCCTGAGATCGACCGGCCAGGTCTCCACCACCTCTTCACCGTCGACGATGTGCATGGCCTCGTGGTAGGCGACGGTGGGATCGACGTGAGCGGGGATGACCTTCACCCGGTCGCCCACCTTCAGCCTCGAGTCAGGGGAGAACGTGGTGTGCTCGTCCGAGCAGAACCACACCGAGCCCTCCACCACGGTGGGGTTTCCGTGGTCCATGCCGAGCGACTTGAGTCCGCAATCGGCCACGGCCCACTGGTCGTTGACGGAGATGACGGTGGCCAGCAGGTGAAGGGCCTGGAGGAAGGGCAGGTCGAGCTTGGCATAGGCGGTGTCCATGAGGGCGTAGGACCCGGCCTGGATCTCGTTGGCCCAGGTGTTGATGTCGTAGGTGCCCGTCCCCCCGGCCGAGATCAGCTCTCCACCCGTTTGGGCGTGCGCCGCCAGGAGCAGCTCCATGGACGGCCCGATCTGGGCCAACCGGGCCGAGCGGTCCTCGACGCCGACCACGTGGCCCTCGTAGCCCATGACGCCGCGCACCTCGAGGCCCTGGGCCCGGGCCAGGTCGGCCAGCCGCCCGGCCTGATCCGGTGGGGCGCCGCAGCGCGGCAGCCCGACGTTGATGTCGATGACCACTTCCCGCACCCCACCGGCGACGGCGGCCCCGATGGTCTCCTCCGAGTCGACGGCCAGGGTCACCCGGGCCCCGGATTCCACCACCCGGCCCAGCCGGGAGGCGTCGGCCACTTCGTTGGCCAGCATGAGGTCCTCGCCCAAGCCGGCGGCCGCCATCCCCTCGACCTCCTTGATGGTGGCCAGGGTGAACCGCCCGGCCCCATGGACCACCTGGCGGCGGGCCAGCGCCGTGCATTTGTGGGCCTTGATATGGGGCCGGAGGCGGGGCCCGGGCAGGGCGGCAGCCATGGTGGCCAGGTTGGCCTCCAGGGCGGCGCCGTCAACTATGAGGGCCGGGGTCTGCAGTTCGGAGATGCGCACGGATCAGAATCCCACTTTCCGTGGCGTCAGCGGAGACATGCAAGTTGAAGAGACACCCGCGGATCTCGAGGTTTGTCTTGTGATGGAGAACGGATGTTCGTTCCGTAACCATTCCGTAGCAAAAAGAGGATGTCGCTTCAAGTCATGTACCCGGGCCGCCGGGGGAGGCGTGCAGCCGGGTCAGATGCCGGCGGCCGTGCCCATGAAGCCGCCGGTCAGATGCCGGCGGCTTTGGCCAGCTGGTCCAGGTCCTTCATGATGTCGTCGAGCAGGTCCCAGAGATCGGGGACGAGCTCCCGGCAGCTGACCAGGCCGAAGTCGAGGGTGTCGAGGTAGCTCTGGACAGTGATGTTGAGGCCCTGGCCGTCGAGGATGGTGGAGACCGGGAAGTAGTGCATCAAGCGGGCTCCGGCCATGAAGAGGGGTTGGCGGGGCCCGGGAACGTTGGAGATGACCAGGTTGAAGGCCGGGCTCTGCCGTCCCAGCCGGGTCACCAGCCGGGTGGCCTGGGCGAAGACGGCCGGCGGAGGGAACTGGGCGAAGTCGGTCAGGGCCTCGGCCGGCAGTGCGTTCCAGAGTTCCTTGGCCCCGACCATCGCCTCGTGCACGGCCTTGACCCGCTCGATGGGATCCTCGATGTCGGTGGGCAGGACGGCGGCCAGGCCCGAGACCCGGTTGGTCCACTTTTCCGTCTCCTCCCCAGTGCGGATGGAGACGGGGATCATGGAGACGAGGGGAGCGTCGGGCAGCGCGCCGTGGCGGATGAGCCAGGTGCGCAGGCCGCCGGCGCAGACGGCCATGACCACGTCGTTGACCGTCGCCCCCAGGGCGTTCTTCACCTGCTTGACCGTGTCGAGCGAGGTGGACCGGAAGGCGAACCGGCGGTGGGCCGTGATGGCCTGGTTGAACGGGGTCTTGGGTGCCGACAGGGTTGGCAGGCGGGGCAGGGGATTGGCGTCCTCGCGCTGACGGCCGAGGTTCATGACGGTTCCGAGGGGACCGCGCAGGCTGTTCCGGAGCTGGCGGCCGGCCTCGGCCATGATCGGGTTACGGGTGGCCTGGCCCAGCTGGCGCATGGTGCGGGCCGTGACCAGGACGGCCCGGCCCGGCTTGCGAATCAGATTCGGCAGGATCCGGGCCAGCACCTCGAGATCGGTGGGGCGCCGTTCGGGAGTCCAGGGCTGATCGGGGGGAGCCACCGGGTCGCCCGCCTCGGTCTCGTCCATCATCATGGTCAACAGTTCGGCCCCCGAGGCGCCGTCGACGGTGGCGTGGTGGACCTTGGTCAGGATGGCGAAGCGGTCGCCCTCCAGGCCCTCGATGACGTAGCTCTCCCATAGGGGGCGGTTGCGGTCGAGGGGCCGGCCCACGATGCGGGCGATGACGTCCCCCAGCTGCTCATCGTTCCCGGGAGGGGGTACGCCGGTGTGCCGGACGTGGTAATCGAGATCGAAGTCGGGGTCCTCTATCCACAACGGATGATCGAGGCCCAACGGCACCGAGACCAGCTTGCGGCGGAGGGGCTCCAGCAGGTGCAGCCGGCTCTCCACCTGGGCCCGCCACGCCGCCAGCGGGTCGTAGTCGGGCCTCGGCTTGGAGAGGATGGACAGGCCCGACACGTGGCCGAACTGCTTGGCCGTCTCCATGTACAGGAATGTGGCGTCCAGGCCGGTCAGCTGTTTCACGGCGGTTCCCCCTTTGGGTCGGCGCCTCACGCCCCGGCCGGTGGGGAGTCTAAGAGGTGGGAGGTCCCGAGTCCGGGGGCGCCGGATCCCGGACTGAGGCGGGGTCGCCCGGCTCGTAGTGGGAGGGCGGGGTTCCGGTGTGGACCTCCAGGCGGCGCACTCTCTCCAGGGTGAACTGGGACAGGACCCGCTGCTTGCCCAAAAGGTCGGCCACGATGCCCAGGGCGAAGATCTGCACGGCGGCGATGATGAGAACGGCGCCCAGGATGATGGACTGGATATGGCCGTGGGGGTCGCCCTCCGCCCAGCTGATGAGGAACGGGGACCAGGCGGCCAGCCCGGCCACGGCCAGCACGGCCGAGGCGCTGGTGAAGACCCGCAGGGGTCGGTAGAAGGCGTAGATGCGGGATATCCCGCCGATGCTCTTCTTTATGTAGTCCCAGTTGGATGTGAAGAGCCGGGACGGTCTCTCGACATGATGGCGCTCGATGGGCACGTTGGCCACCGTCACCGACGTGGCCCCGGCCTGGATGAGGGTCTCCAGGGTGTAGGTGAAGGCGGTCACCACCACCAGCTGGAGGGCGGCATCGCGGTTGTAGGCCCGGAAGCCGGACGTGGCATCGGGAACCCTGGTCCCCGATGCCCGGCTGACCACCCAGCTGCCCAGGGTCTGGAGGCGCCGCTTGGTCCAGTTGAAGCCCTCGGCGCTGGCGACCCCCCGGTCGCCCACGGCCATGTCGGCCTCCCCCTGGAGGATGGGCTTGACCAGCCTGGAGATGTCCGAGCCGTCGTACTGGCCGTCGGCGTCGGTGTTGACGATCACGTCGGCGCCCAGCTTGAGGGCGGCGTCGAGGCCGGTCTGAAAGGCGATGGCCAGGCCCTTGTGGACGGGGAGGCGGACGATGTGGTCGAAGCCCACCGACCGGGCCACCTCGACAGTGCCGTCGGTGGAGCCGTCATCGATGACCAGCCACTCGACCTGGTCGAAGCCGTCCACCTGGCGGGGGAGGTGGCGGACCAGGTCAGGCAGCTGGCCGGCCTCGTTCAGGCAGGGAACCTGGACGATGAGCTTGGTCACGGCCGCCCTTCCGGGTCGGTGGCGGGGGGTTGGACCACCCCGACAAGATACGGCCACCGGCCCGGCCGACCGGCCTACCCTGCCGGGGAGATGGCCTCCGATCCGGCTGTTGGCTCCCCCGACGAGGTGGTGGACTGGCCCTCAGCCCGGGCCGTGGCGAGTCTCTTCGCCCTGGGCGATCCGATTGGGCCGATGGCGCCTGTGGGCCGGGCGCGGTCCAATCGGGTGTTCCGGCTCCGGACGCAGGGGGGCACCTTCGCCGTCAAGGAGCGCCTCGATCTCGGCTCGGACCCCGGCTGGGAGGCGGACCTGGAGCAGGCCTGGGCTCTCGAGCTGCGGGCGGGTGAGGCGGGTGTCTCCATTCCCCTGCCCGTGCCCAACCCCGATGAGGGCGGTCCGCTCGGCTGGGTGCCCCGGCTGGGTGGGGGGGCGGACGCCGGCGTCCGGGTCCACCACTGGGTGGCGGGCAGTCCGTGCCCGCCCGGACCGGTCTCAGCCAAGGTGGCCCGCTGGGCCGGCACCGGGCTGGCCCGCATTCACGGGTTGGGGGTGGTGCCACCGGAGCCGGCGCCGTATTCCCGGCCCGAACCGCCGGGCGAGGAGGCCTGGGCCGAGCTGGTCCGGGCGGCGGAGGTAGCCGGCGTCTTCTGGGCGCCCGTCCTGCGCCCGATCGGCGCCCTGGTGGCCGGGGTCAGGGAACGGGCCCGGGCCGCCCCGCTCCGGCCTGACGCCCCGGTCCTGACCCATGGCCGCCTCGACCAGGACAACGTCGTTCTGGGCGCCCGGGGAGTTCCGTTCCTCTGTGACTGGGACCGGGCCGGCCTCCGGCCTCCGGCCGAGGATCTGGCCGTCACCGCCCTCAATCTCGGGGCCTGGACGGACTTCGACACGGTGAGGGTGGTGTTGGGCGCCTACGGGGCCGCCGGGGGGCCGGGGCGATCGCTGGGGGACGATGAACTGGCCGGGGTGCTCAGCCGCTACCTGGACCAACTCGTGTTCAACATCGAAAGGGCGGTCGGCCTCCGGCCGGCTCCGCCCGAGGTGGCCCGGCGTTCGTCCCGGGCGGTGCCGGCGCTGATCGATGGTCTCGGCCTTCGGGTGGAGGTGGCCCGGCGGATCCACGAACTGCTGGGTTGACCGGGCCGGTGGGCGGTCGTGGCACTTACGGTCGCTGGCGGAACGACCGTTCCGGGCCTAACCTGGTGGCCGGGGAGATGCCCGGCCCGTCCTAAAGGGCGCCGGCTGACCGGCCTGTCAATCACAGCGGAGGGGAAATGACGGACACCCGTCAAGGGGAAGGCACCAGCGGCCCGAGCGTGGACAAGGAGGCGCTCAAGGCCAAGTACCGGGAGGAGCGGGACAAGCGGCTGCGCTCCGACGGCAGCGCCCAGTACCAGCGCCTCACGGGACGCTTCGCCCACTACTCGGTCGACCCCTACACGCCCCGGGTGGAGCGGGAACCGGTCACCGATCACGTGACGCTCGCCTTCATCGGGGGTGGCTTTGCCGGGCTGGTCACCGGGGCCCGGCTCAAGGAGGCCGGAATCGAGGACGTCCGCATCCTCGATAAGGCCGGGGATTTCGGCGGGACCTGGTACTGGAACCGCTACCCAGGCGCCCAGTGCGACACCGCCTCTTTCGTCTACATGCCGCTCCTGGAGGAGACGGGCCACATGCCGACGGAAAAGTACGCCCACGCCCCCGAGATCCTCGATCACTGCCAGCGCATCGGCAAGCAGTACGGCCTCTACGACCTGGCCCTGTTCCATACCGAGGTGACCGACCTGGAGTGGCAGGAGGACGAGTCCCGCTGGCTGGTCAGCACCAACCGGGGCGATCGCTTCACCGCCGCCTTCATCGGGATGGGCACCGGCCCCCTGCACGTGGCCAAGCTGCCGGGAATCCCCGGCATCGAGGACTTCGAAGGCCACTCCTTCCACACCAGCCGCTGGGACTACGACTACACCGGCGGTGATCCGTTCGGCGCTCCGATGGACAAGCTGGCCGACAAGCGGGTGGCCATCATCGGGACCGGGGCGACGTCGGTGCAGTGCGTGCCGCACCTGGCCCGCGCCTGCGCACAGCTGTATGTGTTCCAGCGCACCCCCTCCTCGGTGGATGTGAGGGACAACCGCCCGACCGATCCGGAGTGGTTCGGCGAGATCGCCACGCCCGGTTGGCAACAGCGCTGGCTGGAGAACTTCACCGCCAATCAGTCGGGCGGGGCGGCCGAGGAGGACCTGGTCCAGGACGGATGGACCGACATCGCCCGCCGGGTGCGGGCGCGGATCCTCGCCCTGCCCACCGAGGGACTCACCCCGGAGAAGATGATGGAGGCCTTCGAGGACTCCGACTTCGAGAAGATGGAGGAGATCCGGGCCCGGGTCGATTCCATCGTGAGCGATCCGGAGACGGCGGCCGGGCTCAAGGCGTGGTACCGCCAGTTGTGCAAGCGGCCCTGCTTCCACGATGAGTACCTCCACGCCTACAACACCCCGGGCACCCGTCTGGTCCATACCGACGGACAGGGCGTGGAGCGCATCACCCCCGCCGGACTGGTCGCCCTGGGGCGGGAGTACGAGGTGGACTGCATCATCTACGCCTCCGGCTTCGAGGTGGGTAGCGAGTACACCAGCCGGGCCGGCTTCGATCTGACCGGGGTGGGAGGGCGCAAGCTCTCCCAGCACTGGGACGAGGGGATGCGGACGATGCACGGCATCTACGCCCACGGCTTCCCCAATGCCTTCATCGTCCAGCCGACCCAGGGTGCCAACCTCATCTCCAACGTGCCGCACAACCTGACCGAGTCGGGGCGCACGATTGCCGCCGTGGTCAAGCACGCCGTCGAGGCCGGCCGGGCCCGGGTGGAGGTGACGGCCGAGGCCGAACAGGCCTGGATCGACCTGCTGCTGTCCGGGCCGGGGATGATGCTGGGCTCACCGGACTGCACGCCGGGCTACTACAACAACGAGGGCCAGGATCCGGGGCCGCGGGCCCGGTTCAATGTGGGCTATCCCTTCGGGGCCATGGCCTTCTTCAGCTACCTGGGCGACTGGAGATCCTCGGGAGCTTTCGAGGGGCTCGACTTCAGCTGACTCAGCTGAACGCTCAAGCCAGAACGAAGCCCTCGTAGCCGTCGGCGGCCACCTGGTCGCACTTCTTCCGGTAAGCCGGGAGGCCACCGACATAGGGCATGTGGATGCGGTGCTTGCCGGGGACGTTGGCGCCCAGGTACCAGGAGTTGCAGGCGTCGGAGTTCCTGACCGTGCCGGCCACGAGGCCGGCGGCGTGGTCGACCCAGGCCTCCTGGGCCTCGGCCTCGGCGTCGATCTGCTCGTACCCGTTCTCGCGCATGTATTCCAGACAGGTCACGATCCACTCCACGTGCTGTTCGATGGAGACGACCATGTTGGTCAGCACCGAAGGACTGCCCGGGCCGGTGATGGTGAACAGGTTGGGGAAGCCGGCCACCTGGAGGCCGAGGTAACTGACCGGCCCCTGTTCCTCCCACACGTCCCGCAGGGTGCGACCGTGGGGGCCGGTGATGTCCATCTTGTTGAGGGCACCGGTCATGGCGTCGAACCCGGTGGCCAGGACCAGTACGTCGATCTCGAACTCACGGTTCTGGGTGCGGACCGAGTCGCGAGTTATCCCGACCAGAGGGTCGGAGCGCAGATCGACCAGGGTGACGTTGGGACGATTGAAGGTCTCGAAGTAACCGGTGTCGAGGATCTGGCGCTTGCAACCCATGGGGTAGTGGGGGATGAGGGCCTCGGCCACCTCGGGGTCGCGGATCTGGCGGCGGACCAACTCGGCATAGAGCTCGGTGCCGGCCCGGTTGGCCTCCAGGTCGAACATCACATCCGCCCAGGCTCCCGGAGCACTCCAACCCAGGTCCTCCAGCACGGTCATGCGGTCCTCGGGAGGGGTATCGAGGATGCGCCGGGTGGGCGGGGTCATGCCCTCGAAGGACACCGCCCCGAAGCTGACCAGGCCGGCGTAGGCGGCCCGCTGGCGCAGGCGGAGCGACTCGTAGTCGGCCTTCACCTCTTCCAGCTCCCCGGGGTGGAGGGGCCGGTTGTCCGCTGGGCGGCTGTAGGCCGCCGAGCGCTGGAACACGTAGAGCGCCCCGGCCTGCTCGGCGATGATCGGGATGGACTGCACCGCCGATGATCCGGTGCCCACCACCCCCACCTTGAGCCCGGTGAAGTCGAATCCCTCCTTGGGAAAGCGGCTGGTGTAGAGGGTCGGGCCGCCAAAGCTGTCGACGCCGGGAATGGCCGGGTCCAGAGGCTCGGACAGACAGCCGGTGGCGGCTATGACCCAGCGGGCGGTGAACCGGTCACCCCGGTCCGTGTCGACGGTCCACTCGGAGCGGGTCTCATCGAAGACGAGACCGGTCACGGTGGTGGACAGCTGGATGTCACGGCGCAGGTCGAGGCGGTCGGCCACGAAGTTGAGATAGGCCTCGATCTCGGGCTGGGCCGGCATCAACTCGGTCCAATCCCACTCCTCCTGGATCTCCTTGTTGAAGCTGAAGGAGTACTCGATGCTCTGAACATCGCAGCGGGCCCCGGGATACCGGTTCCAGTACCAGGTGCCCCCGATCCCGTCGGCCCGGTCCAGGGCCCGGACGCGGAAACCCTGCTCGCGCAACAGATGGACCGAATAGAGCCCGGCGAAGCCGGCCCCGATGACAATTACGTCATACCTTCCCTTTTGGTTCACCGTGACCCCCTTCGGCGGGATTCTAACGACCGACCTGCTCGGTCTCGGGTAGCCGGGGCAGGAGTTGCACCCCCGGACGACGAACGAACAAGCCATGTCCCGCTTCCGCCTGATCGGCGCGTCCGCAGGCCTGGCCGCGCTGGTGGCGGCGGCCGCTCTGTCCGCTCCGGCCCTGGCCTCGGCCCCACCGAGTCCGGGCTGTCCGGCCTCCTGGCCCGAAATGGGCCATGACCCCCTGCACTCGGGCCAGGCGTCGGTGTGCCCGAGCGCCGGCGCGGTCATCGACCAGGGCGATGCGGCCACGCTGACGCCGCACTGGTTCATGTCAACCCAGGCGGCGGTGACGGCCGAACCGGCGGTGGTGGCCGGCGTCGTCTACTTCGGGGATGCGGGCGGCACCTTCCGGGCCGTCAACGCTTCCACCGGGGCGCTCAAGTGGTCGTTCACCAGCACCGACCGGCACCAGACCGGTTTCGGGGAGTTCGCCTCCTCGCCCGAGGTCATCCGGCTGCCGGGCCAGAAGGACGCCTGGGTGTTCGTTGGGGGAGGGGGGACCCTCTACGCCCTGGACTCGGTCACCGGCAAGGTGGTGTGGAGCCGGGACGTGGATCCGGGCCGGCCCACCAGCGCCATCGAGATCGAGTCGTCCCCGGTGGTCGACCTGGCCACCAACCCGCCCGAGGTCATGGTGGGTAGTGACGACAACGGCTCGTCCAAGATCCAGGTGACGGGGATCCAGGCCTTCAACGCCAAGACCGGCGCCCTGCAGTGGAAGTACGAGCCGGAACGCAACGCCGTCGTGCACGAGCTGGGCGACGACGGTCACGGGGATGCCTGCGGGGACGTGTGGTCCTCCCCGGCGCTGGACGCGCCGGCCGGCCTGGTCGTCTTCGGCACCGGTAATTGCGGTGACCAGACGGCGGCCGTGGCCCACCATGACTTTGCCGTCAACTCCGGCATCTTCGCCCTGAGCGCGGCCACCGGAGCCCGGCAGTGGTCCTTCTTCGAGCCGGCCAACCAGTACGACACCGGCCAGGCTGCCGATTCCGGCTCAGGAGACGATGACTTCGGCTCCTCCGCTCTCATCGTCCACGGGGTGGCCCTGGCCAAGGGGGTCAAGCGAAACCTGGTGGTGGAGGCCAGCAAGTCCGGCTACGTCTACGCCGTGGACGAGGCCACCGGGACGAAGGTCTGGCAGGACGAGCCCTCCCAGGCCGGCCAGCTCAGTCCGCAGCTGGTGGGTTCGGTGGGCGGGACCATCGGGGCCATGGCCCTCGGACAATCTGGCGGGCGGTCGGCTGTCTTCATGACTTCGGCTGTCCCGCTGCCCCTGGCCGGTGACGGCGTCGACACCGGTCCCACGCCTCCGTCGGTCAGTCCGGATCCTTCCCTGGTCTCGGATCCGACTCGGGCCTTCTCGCTCCACGCCGTCGACCTGGCTACCGGTGCCGTGCTCTGGCAGGATCCGTTGGCCGTGCCCAGCTATGCCCCGGTGACCTATTCCGATGGGGTCCTGCTGGCTCCGTCCACCACCGGATTCGCAGTGGGTGCGTACAACGCCGACACCGGTGGGCTGCTGTGGGCGTCGCCGTCCGGGGCGGCTGACTCGGGGGGCGCCGCCATCGTCGGGCCCTCCGTCTTCCTCGGCACCGGTACATCCTTCGGGTCAGCCGGTCCGACCGAGGTACCGCCCCAGGCCTTCGGCCTGTGGTCCTACGGCCTGACGGGCAGCTGAGCGACCAACCGGTTTTCCTGGTCACCATCCTGCGGGAGTGGGGCCGGATCGGCTGCATCGGCTTTGGAGGACCACCGGCCCACATCGCCCTGTTGCGCCGGCTGTGCGTAACCGAGCGGGACTGGATGTCCGACGCCGAGTTCGAGGACGGCATAGCCGCCGTCAACCTGCTGCCCGGGCCGGCCTCCACCCAGCTGGCCATCTTCTGCGCCTGGCGGCTCCGGGGCCCGGCCGGGGCTCTGCTCGGAGGGGTCCGCCACCCCGGCCACGGCGGGTCCCTGGCTGGTCGTCATCCTGGCCGGGGCCGGGGTCATCGAGATCATCGCCCGGGGCGGACCGGCCCGGTCCGGGCGTTCCGGCCCGGTGCACGGCTGGCTGGCCATCCCCCTGGCCCTGGCCCTCGGCCACCTCTGGCAGGCGGGCGTGCTGGTCCTGGCCGGACTGTGGCTCCTGGCCACCCGACGGGGAATCGTCACCGCCCTGGTGGGCGCCGGCGCCCTGGGGGTGGTGGCGGCCCTGGCCGGGGCCCCGACATCGCACTGACCTCCGCCGGGCCGGTTTGGGGTGATGACCGTGCCGACGGAGAGATTCGAACTCTCACTGACGACGACCTAAACGTCGTGCCTCTGCCAGTTGGGCTACGTCGGCGGGAGCGCCCGAGAACTCTAGTTCCAGTGGGAGAGGGGCTCCTCTACCCAGGTCTGGTGGCCGGGCTGCCGATCCTACGGAGTACCCTCCCGGCATGTCAGTGCTGCATCAAGACCTGAGCGTCATCACCGCCCAGATGTCCTCGACCGACCGGTCCCAGGACATGTTCAACCGCCTCCTGCGGGAGCGGATCGTCTTCCTGGGGACCGAGGTCACCCAGGCCTCGGCCAACCTCGTGTGCGCCCAGCTGCTGTTGCTGGAGGCGGAGGATAACGAGAGGGATGTGGCTCTGTACATCAACTCTCCAGGCGGCTCGGTGACCGACGGCCTGGCCATCTACGACACCATGCAGTACATCGCCCCCGACGTGGCCACCATCTGTCTCGGTATAGCGGCATCGATGGGCCAGTTCCTGCTCTGTTCGGGCACCCCGGGCAAGCGCTATGCCCTGCCCCACTCGCGGATCCTGATGCATCAGCCGTCGGGCCAGATGCAGGGACAGGCTTCCGACATCGCCATCCAAGCCGAGCAGATCATCTACCTCAAGCGGATGATGGCGGAGCGGATCGCCTTCCACACCGGCCAGCCCCTGGAGCGGATCGAGGCCGACTCGGACCGCGACCGTTGGTTCACCGCCGATGAAGCCAAGGATTACGGCTTCATCGATCAGGTGATCACCCGCTCGACCTCGACCAACATCTCCACCTAGACCGTGCGTCTCCGCCCTGCCGGGGCTGCCGGGGGAGCATCCACGGCCGGCGCCGCCGGCGCCCGTTCGGACCAGGTCCGCGTCATAACCCCCGAGGTCCGCGTCCTCCGCCGGGTGGTGGACATATGGCGCTACCGGGAATTGCTGGTCGGCCTGATCAGCAAGGAACTGGCCGTCAAATACAACGCCAGCTTCCTCGGGATGTTCTGGTCGATGCTCAACCCGGCCTTCACGTTGGGCATCTACTACTTCGTATTCCAGATCGTGCTGGGCAGCGGCATCTCCGACTTCGCCATCTTCCTCATGTCGGGCCTGCTGGCCTTCAACCTGTTCAACTACTCGACCCAGAATGCCACGGGGACGATGGTCGGCAACGCCGGGATCGTCAAGAAGGTCGCCTTCCCCCGGGAGATCCTCCCGCTGGCGTCGGTAGGGGCCGGCATGGTCTTCTTCTTCTTCCAGTCCATCGTCCTGGTGGTCGTCCTGGGCGCCTCCCGCTACTCGCCCGGACTGCGTTACCTGCCCCTGCTCGTACCGGCCCTCCTGGCCCTGATCGTGCTCTCGGCCACCCTGGCCATCTTCCTCTCCGCCGTCAACGTGTACCTCCGCGACACTCAGCACCTGGTGGAGCTGATCGTGGGGGCAGCCTGGTTCTGGTCGACGCCGATCGTCTACTCCTACAGCTCCATCACCAAGAAGCTGGTGGATCATCATCTGCCGGCCTGGCTTCCCCTGCTCAACCCGCTCACCGACATCGTCCTGGTGTTCCAGCGCTCGATATACGCCAAGATCTACGGGGCCAGTAAGAACCCCGGCGCCCTGCGGCCCGGTTCCGCCCTGCAGCAGAGCGCCCAGACCCTGCCCGCCAACGGGGAGTGGTGGTTTCTCTGGCATGTCCTGGTGGTGCTCGGCATCAGTGTCGTACTGCTCTTCGGTGCCCTGGCGGTCTTCGGCCGCCTCGAAGGAAACTTCGCCGAGGAACTGTGACCGGAGGTGGCGAAGTGAGCGAGGCGACCGGCGCGGGGTTCGACAACGAACGGGTCATGGCTGAGATCAGGGACGAGGTCGCCCGCCGCCGGGCGGCCGGTGACTTCCCTCCCAGCCTGGAACGTGAGCTCGATCTGGCCTTTGACCGCTATGTGCCGGCCGGGTCGGTCAGCTCCGATTTCACCGAGGCGGTGAAGGCCGCCGACCGGGCCGCCTACATCAATGTGGCCGTCCCCACCGAGTCCGAGAAGCCCGGCGTCGGGGAGGTCAAGCGCGTCCTGCGCAAGGCCATGGCCTGGTACCTCAATTATCTGGCCCAGCAGACGACGGCTTTCGCCACGGCCAGTGTGCGGGCCATGCGCTCCCTGGGGGAGCGCCTGGAGATGGTGGAGGAGCAACTGGCCGAGTTGGCTCCCGCCCGCGACGACGCCGCCGATCGGCCGGCGGTGGCTCCCGACCTCGGCCGGTGGGTGGGCCTGTGCACGGAGCGCCTGCCCAGCCGCGGTCGGGTCCTGCACGCCGAGTGCGGCTCTGGAGCCCTCCTGCGCAGCTTGGTCGACGCCGGGGTGGATGCCTACGGCGTCGAGCCGCGCGGTCCACTGGTGGATGCGGCGGCGGCGGGTGGGTTGGAGGCCTGGCCCGATGACCCGGTCGAACACCTCTCGGCGGTGGCTGAGGGCTACCTGGCCGGTCTGGTGTTGTCCGGGTGTGTCGATCGTCTGGCCCTGCCCCGGCAGCGCCGGTTGATCGAACTGGCTGCCGCCAAGCTGGCCCCCGGCGCCCCCTTGATCCTCATCGCCACCCATCCGGCCGCCTGGGCCACGGCCGTTCCTCCCTTGGAGGTCGATCTGGCCCCGGGCCGGCCGCTGCATCCGACCACGTGGGCCCATCTGCTCGGGGCCTCGAGGTTCACCGACGTGGCCGTTGAGGACGGAGGCGACACTTCCGCTCTGACGGCCAGACGGTCGGGGTGAGCGCCAGCGCCGTCAACCAGGTCATCCCCTCCCTGGTCCGGTGGGACGCCATCGGGAACCATTCCCTCCAGGTGCAGTCGCTCCTGAGGGAGATGGGCCTGGAGTCGGAGATCTATGTGAACGACGTAGGCCCGGAGTATGCCGGCCAGGCCCATTTCTTCGACCGCTACCGAGGTCAGTCCGGAGCCTGGCTCATGTACCAGGCCTCCACCGGCAGCCGGCTGGCCTCCTGGTTCGCCCAGCGTCCCGAGCCGAAGCTGGTCAACTACCACAACGTCACGCCTCCGCAGTTCTTCGAACGATGGGAACCCCGGCTGGCCGACGAGATGGTCGACGGTCGCCACCAGATCGCCAAGCTGGCCGGCGTGGCCCGCCACGGCGTAGCCGTGTCGCGTTACAACGAGGAGGAGCTCATCGAGTTCGGCTACCGGTCGACTTCGACCTCACCGTTGATGGTGGACATGAGCCGTTTCGACGTCGCCTCCGACCCGACGACGGCCGGCTGGCTCGACCGGCAGCGCCAACGGGGTGGCCCGGGGATCCTCTTCCACGGGCGAATCTCCCCCAACAAGGCCCAGCACGATCTGGTCAAGGCTCTGGTGGCCTACCGCCGTCTGTACGACCCGCGGGCCCGCCTGCATCTGACCGGTGGAGCCTCGTCCGGGTCGTATCGGTACGCCCTGCGGCGCTTCATCGCCGGGGAGGGCCTCTGGGATGGAGTCGACATGGCCGGGCCGGTATCCTCGGGGGAGCTGGCCGCCTACTTCCGCGGGGCCGATGTCTACGTCAGCCTTTCCGAGCACGAGGGCTTCGGAGCGCCACTGCTGGAAGCGATGTTCAACGGGCTGCCGATCATCGCCTTCGCCTCCAGCGCCGTGCCCGAAACGGTCGGAGATGCTGCCCTGTTGCTGACGGACAAGGCCCCCGGGGTAGTGGCGGCCGCCATCCACCGGGTGGTCAGCGACCCGGCGCTCCGGGCCTCCCTGGTGGCGGCCGGAAAGCGCCGACTGGCCGAGTTGGATCTGAGCCGGACCCGGGCGTCAATGCGGGCCGTGCTGGCCAAGGTGCTGGAGGCCGGCCCGTGACCGCCCTGAGGAGGCCACCGGATTCGTACGTGGCCGACGTCGGATCGGTCCGCGCCGTGCACCAGTTCCTGCCCGCCCTGATGCCCGGTGACGCCTGCGGCATCCACACCCTGGCCGCCCAGGAGGCTCTGAGGGAGGCGGGGTTCGAGTCGGAGATCTTCTGTGAAGCCGTCCATCACGAGCTGGACGGAAAGGGGCGGCACTTCTCCGAGTTCCCCGCCTTCGCCCCGGGCAGCGTTCTCGTGTATCACCTGGCCACCGGTTCGGTGCTGGCCGACTATGTCAATGCCCGCGGCGAGCCCCTGGTGGTGGACTACCACAACCTCACCCCGGCATCGTTCTTCCGGCGCTGGGACATGAGTGTGGCCAATGCCGTCAGCTGGGGCCGGGCCCAACTCTCCATGCTGGTGCCGAGGACGGCTCTGGGAATGGCCGACTCCACTTACAACGAACTGGAGATGGTCGAGCTCGAGTACCGCCGCACGGCGGTGGTGCCGATCCTCCTGGACGTCGACGCCGACACCGCCGAGGTCGACCCCGCCACCTTCGATCGGCTGAAGGCGGAAAAGGCGGCAGGGGGCGTCGATCTTCTCTTCGTGGGCCGGCTGGCTCCCAACAAGGCCCAGGAGGATCTCATCAAGGCGCTGGTGATGTACCGCCGCGCCTATGACCCGAAGGCCCGGCTGCGACTCATCGGCCGGCCGGCCACAGACAGCTACCGGTCCGCCCTCGACGCCTTCATCTCCGACCTCGGACTGGGCGAAGCCGTGACCGTAGCCAGCGGGCTCTCCGACGCTCAGCTGACGGCCTACTACCGCACCGCCGACGTCCTGGTCGTGTTGTCGGAACACGAGGGCTTCAACACCCCTCTGGTGGAGGCCATGCGGCATCGGCTGCCCGTCATCGCCTACGCCTCCTGCGCCGTACCCGAGACCCTCGGCGGGGGTGGCCTGCTGCTCCCGGACAAGTCCCCGAGCACGGTGGCGGCGGCGGTGCATCGCGTGATCAGCGATCCCGTCCTGCGGGAGGGCCTGGTCCGGGCCGGAGCCGATCGGTTGGCCCAGTTCGACCTGAAGGCCTCCAAAGGCAGGTTCGTCAACGCCCTCACCTTCCTGACAGGCGTGAGCGTTTGAAGCTGGCTTTCGTGGTGCCCCGCTACGGCCGCCAGGTACGGGGCGGAGCGGAGACAGGCGCCCGGCAGCTGGCCAGCCGTCTGGCCCTCCTCCCGGATTGGTCGGTAGAGGTACTCACCACCACGGCGGTGGACTCGGGCACCTGGCGGGAGGAGTTGGCCGCCGGGTCGGCGGAAGAGGATGGGGTCCTGGTCCGGCGTTTCGCCTGCCGCTCGGGCCGCCACCCGGACTTCGACGCCTATTCGGGTCCGACGCTCAGCGGTGCAGCGGACAGAACGGAAGCGGAGGCCCGGGACTGGATCGAGCGGCAGGGACCGGTGAGCCCGGGCCTGATCGAGGCGGTGCGGACCTCGGACGCCGACGCCGTGGCCTTCTATCCGTATCTGTACCACCCCACCGCCGTCGGGCTCCCACTGGCGCCGACCCCGACCCTGCTCCATGCCGCCGCCCACGATGAGCCGGCCATCCGGCTCCCCATCTTCCAGAACGTATTCGGGGCCGCCGACGGACTGGTCTTCCATTCCCGGTCCGAGCGGGACCTGGTCGGGAGTCTGTTCCCGGTGGGTGGCCATCGCCAGATCGTCCTGGGTCTCGGCGTCGATGATGCCCCGCCCGGTCCCATCCCGCCGCCCGAGGCACTCGGAGGCCGGCCCTTCCTGCTCTGTCTGGGCCGGGTGGACGAGCAGAAGGGAGTCGGGGCGCTCTGGCGTTTCTTCCTGGCCTACAAGCGGCGCCGGCCCGGCCCGCTGGCCCTGGTCCTGGCCGGCCCGGTGGTGGACGCTCCTCCCGGCCACCCCGATCTGGTGGTGACCGGCCCGGTGTCCGAAGCCCTCAAGTGGTCCCTCCTGCGCCACTGCCAGACCCTGGTCTCCCCGTCCCCGTTCGAATCCTTCTCACTGGTGGTGGCCGAGGCCTGGGCCGCCGGCTCCCCGGTGTTGGTCAACGCCGTGTGCGCCGCCACCATGGAGAACGTGCGGCGCTCCGGCGGGGGCCTGCACTACCGCGGGTACGCCGAATTCGAGGGCACGGTCGACCGTCTGCTGGGCGACCCGGGGCTGCGGGCGGCGTTGGCCGCCCGGGGCGCCGCCTACGTCTCGGCCCACTTCTCCTGGACGGTGGTCATCGAGCGCTACCGGAGCTTCGTGCTAAAGGTGGTGAGTCGGGCCGACCCCCGGTACATCGGCCCCGCGCCCGGGTCTGCAACAATGGGCACTCCCGTCACTCCCGTCACTCGGGCCACTCCGCTCCCATGACTCAACCCCCCGCCTTCCGCCGTAACCGGATCCGCAGATCCCTGGTGGTGGGCGCGGCCGCGACCCTGGTGGTGGTGCTTTCCAACGCCCCGGCTCCGGCCGCAGCTCAGGGCACCACCACCTCGACGACCTCGACCACGTCCACCACCACGGCGTCATCCCCTACCTCGGTCAGCCTGAACGGCCACGGTTGGGGCCACGGGATCGGGATGGGGCAGTGGGGAGCGCTCGGCTACGCCCTGTCGGGCCAGAACTATTCCTGGATAGTCGGCCACTACTACGGCGGGACCAGCCTGGGCACCAGCCCCGACTCGAACCTCCGGGTCCGGCTGGTCGAAAACGACGGCAACGACGTCATCGTGACCTCGGCCAGCCCTTTCACGGCGGCCGGGATAGCGGTGCCGGCCGGCCGCGCCGCCCTCATGCATCTGGCGTCGGCCGGGAGCTGGACGGTGTCGACCGGGCCCGGTTGTGGCGGTCCTTGGACCCAGGTCGGAACCGCTTCGGACTCCCAGGCCATGGGCAACGGGGCCCAGGGCGGGGCGTCCCCGACCCTGGCCGCCACCACCCCGCCCCAGGCGGTGGCCGTCCCGTCGACCACCAGTCCCACCGCCACCAAGGCCCAGGTCCTCCAGCTCTGCCAGGCGACGGCACCGCTGTTTCTCCGGGGCGACATCGAAGGGGCCGAGATCAACGGCCTGGAGCGGACCGTCAACGTCCTGCCCCTGGAGTCATACCTGCAGGGTGTGGTTCCGTCCGAGTCGCCCGCCTATTGGGGGACCCTGGGCAGCACCGGCGCCCAGGGTGAACCCCAGGGATTCCAGGCGTTGGAGGCGCAGGCGGTGGCGGCCCGCTCCTACGCCCTGGCCGATGAGGAGAGCCCCAGTTCCCAGGGCGGCACCGGTGTGTACGGCTACGCCGACATCTGCGACACCACCGCCTGCCAGGTCTACGGCGGCATGAACGCCGAGAGCAGCACCGCCAACCTGGCCGTGCAGGACACCGCCGGCCAGACCCTCCTGACCTCGGCCGGCCGGGCCGCCTATGCAGAGTTCTCCTCCTCAACGGGAGGCTGGACGGCGGGCGGGGACTTTCCCTCCGTGGTCGACGCCGGTGACTCGGTGTGCGTACCCAGCGCCTGCAATCCGAACCACGACTGGACGGCCTCCATACCCGTCGCCACCGTCCAGTCCGCCTACCCGTCCATCGGGACCTTCCAGTCCATCAGCGTCACATCCCGCAGCGGGCCCTCGGCGGCGGACATGGGCGGCCGGGTGCTCCAACTCAGCATCCAGGGCAGCGCTGGATCGGTGTCGGTCACCGGCTCCACCTTCGCCAGCGAGTTCGGTCTCAAGTCCAACTGGTTTGCCGTGGAAGGAGCCCCCAGCGGGGGAGTGGACGGGTACTGGGCGGAGGGGAACGACGGGGGCATCTTCAGCTTCGGCGCCGCCCAGTTCTACGGATCCACCGGAGCCCTGAAGCTCAACAAGCCGATGGTCGGCATGGCCGCCACGGCCGACGGCCAGGGCTACTGGCTGGTGGCCAGTGACGGAGGGATCTTCACCTTCGGGGACGCCGCCTTCTACGGGTCCACCGGCGCCATCCGCCTCAACCAACCCATAGTCGGTATGGCTTCCACCCCGGACGGACGCGGCTACTGGCTGGTGGCCAGTGACGGAGGGATCTTCACCTTCGGGGACGCCGCCTTCTACGGGTCCACCGGCGCCATCCGCCTCAACCAACCCATAGTCGGTATGGCCTCGGCCCCGGACGGACGCGGCTATTGGCTGGTCGCCACCGACGGAGGGATGTTCAACTTCGGGGACGCCCACTTCTACGGCTCCACCGGTGGCACGACGCTGCCGAGCGGCATCATCGGGATGACCACGGCGGGGTCGGGAGCGGGCTACTGGCTGCTCGAAGCGGACGGGACCGTCCACGCTTTCGGGAGCGCCACCGCCTACGGTTCGCCTTCGCTCAGCTCATCCAACCCGGCGGTCGGTATGGCGCACACGGCCACCTTTGCCGGGTACCTGGTGGCGACGCGCAACGGGAGTATCTACAGCTTCGGCGACGCCCCCAACTACGGCGGGGTCAGCGGCCAGGACCCGGGCTACAGCGGCGCCTTGCTGGGCCTGGCCATCCGGGCCGGTTCCTGAGACCCTGAGGACGGTCTTGTAGCCTCCCTCGCCTGTGGCCGAGGCGGAAGATGTCGAATCGCTCCTGGAGGAGTTGCGCCGGACGGTCGAAGCCAGGCGGGAGGAGGGCTTCTACCCGGCCGGGCTGGAGGACGATCTGTCCGCCCACTTCCGGCGGATCGTCATGCACCGGACCGCTCCCGACCTCAGCCGTCTGGACGCCAGCATGCGGCGCCTCCGAGCCGTCCCCGGGCTGAGCCCGGAACGGATTCCCTCGGACTCGGGGGTACCCGGCGGACCGGCCCTGCACCGCGGCCTGGCCAGGCTGCTCGGACGCCAGACCCAGGGGATCCTCGAACAAGTGGAAGAACTGGCGGCGGCCCTGCGGGCCGTGGCCGATGAGTTGTCCTGGGCCGTGCGTCAGGCCAGCACCCATGTACATACGGATCTGATCGCCCAGATCGACACCCTCCAGGACCGCCTGTCCGCCCTAGAGCGCCAGCCGGCGGGCGATGCCGGTCCCATGGCGTTGGCCGAGCTCAGCCGCCGGCTGGAGCGACTGGAGAGCGCCGAGGAGGCGAGAAGGTTCCAACCCAGCTACTCGGCCGAAGAGTTCGAGGCGGCCTTCCGCGGCAGCGAGTACGACCTCAAGTCCCGTTATCGAGACCTGGCTTCCCAGTTGGCCGGTTGCAGCCCGGTGCTCGACATCGGTTGCGGGCGGGGTGAGTTCATGGAGCTGCTGTCCGAGGAAGGGGTCACGGCCTCCGGCATCGAGTTGGATGCCCAGCTGGCTGAGGCGGGCCGGCAGCGGGGACTGGACATCAGCCAGGGGAATGGACTGCAGAATCTGGCCTCACGAGCCGACCAGTCCCTCGGCGGACTCGTACTCATCCAGGTCGTCGAACACCTGACGGCGCCGGAATTGCTCAATCTGGTCAGCCTGGCGGCAGACAAGGTGCGCCCCGGAGGCCGGGCGGTGATCGAGACCGTCAACCCCCAGTCGCTCTATGTCTTCGCCCGCGCCTTCTATCTCGATCCAACCCACGACCGACCTGTCCATCCCGCATACCTGACCTTCCTTTTCCGCCAAGCCGGATTCACCGGGATCGAGATCGACTGGCGGTCGCCTCCGCCTGCCGAGGAGGTTCTTCAACCGGTGGGCGATCCCGGCGCCGACGCCAACTACGAGCGGCTCAACCAGCTTCTCTTCGGTCCGCAGGACTACGCCCTCATCGCCACCCGCTGATGCAGATCAATCAGGTGATGGTGTCGGCCCGGCCCGGGGACGCCATCACCACCTCGGCCCTGGAACTGCGAGCATTGCTGCGCCGGGTGGGCCGATCCGAGATCTTCTCGCGCTACGTGCACGAGAGACTTCATCACGACGTGTGGGAGCTCAAGGACTCCGACTGGCTGGCCTCGGAGAGCCCCGAGGACGACATGATCGTATTCCACGCCTCCATAGGCGAACCCGCCGTCGAGACGTTTCTGGCCGGTCGCCCTGAGCGCCTGGTCGTCTACTACCACAACATCTCACCTCCAGAGCTCTTCTACGAGTACGACCCCAATCTGGCCGGCCTACTGGAGAGTGGTCGGCGGGAGCTGGCCCGGCTGGCGGATAGGGCGATCATGGCCGTGGCCGTCTCGGAGTACAACGCCGCGGAGTTGACCGCCATGGGTTACCGCAATGTGCGGGTGGCCCCTCTCATCACCGATCCGTACCGCCTGAGTGCCCTGGATCCGCCGCCGGACATTCAGGCGCGGTTGGCGGCCCTGGAAGGGCCGGTGATCGTCTTTGTCGGGCAGTTATTGCCGCACAAGCGGCCGGACTTCCTGCTGGAGTCCTTTCACGTGCTGACCACCTATCTGCAGCGCCCGGCCACGCTGGTGCTGGTGGGGAATCACCGGCTGCCGCGGCTGTCACAGGCCCTCGAGGATCTGACCCGGGAGCTCAATCTCGACCGGGTCATCCTGACCGGAGCCGTCAGCGATGCCGAGTTGGCGGCGTGGTACGGACGAGCCGACGTATTCGTCACCGCCAGCGAGCACGAGGGTTTCTGCGTCCCGCCACTCGAGGCCATGGCTTCGGGCGTGCCGGTGGTGGCCCGTCGCTTTGCCGCTCTTCCGGAGACCATCGGAGACGCCGGAATTCTGCTCGAGCCCGGGTCGGGACCGGTCCAGATGGCTGAAGCCATCGCCCGGGTTCTGACCGATGAGCGGCTGAGGGCCGACATGATCGAGCGGGGCCACCGGCGCGTCCGGGCCTATGACGCGGCGGCGGCCGGTTCCGCCCTCCTCCGCCATCTGGTGGAGGCAGCGGCATGAGCCGGCTCAAGGTGCTGATGGGGGTGCAGCGTTACGGACGGGAGATTTCCGGCGGGGCCGAGCAGCTCTGCCGGGACTACGCCACCCAGCTGGTCTCCCGCGGCCATGCCGTGGACGTGGTGACCACCCGGGCCCTGAGTTACGTCGACTGGGCCGACTCCTACCCCGAAGGGCTGGAGGACATCGACGGCGTTCAGGTCCATCGGCTCTCTGTGGCCCGACCCAGGGATCATGCCGTCTTTGCGGGTCTGCAGAGCCGAGTGGTGGCCGGGACCCACGCGGTGCCCTGGTACCTGCAGCGGGAGTGGATGCGCCAGCAGGGACCCAATGTGCCCGAGCTGGTCCCGTGGCTGCACAGCCACGCCGCCGACTACGACGTCCGTGTCTTCTTCACCTACCTCTATGACACCACCTGGTCGGGCCTGCCGGTGGCGGCCCACTACGGGCCCACCGTCTTTCATCCCACGGCCCATGACGAGCCACCCTTCCGCCTGTCGCTGTTCGAGCCACTGTTCCGACAGGCCGACGCCTTCGGATTCTTGACCATCGAGGAGCTCAACCTCGTGCTCAGGCGGTTCCGGTTGCGGCCTCCCCATTCCTTGTTGGGCATCGGCGTGGAGCAGGATGCTCAAGGCGATGCGGAGTCCTTCAGCCGTCGGTATGGACTGGAGGAGCGTCCCTATCTCCTGTACATCGGCCGCATCGATCCCCACAAGGGCTCCGATGAGTTGTACGACCAGTTCCTGGCCTACAAGCAGCGCCATCCCGGACCGTTGGCGCTGGTGTTCCTCGGCCCGGCCATCAAAGAGCTGCCCGAGCACCCCGACGTCATCGTGACCGGGCACTTCGAAGACCAGGATCGCTGGGACGCCTTGGCCGGCTGTGTCGCCTATGTCAATCCGAGCTACTTCGAAAGCTTCTCCCGCACCCTCACCGAGGCCTGGGCTCTGAGCCGGCCGGCCCTGGTGCAAGGTCACTGCGCCGTCCTGGACGGCCAAGCCCGGCGGTCCGGCGGCGCCCTGCCGTACCGGGGTTTCGGGGAGTTCGAGGCGGCGGTGGAACTCATCACCGCTGACCCGTCACTGGGAGACCGCCTGGGTCGGTCGGGCCGGCGCTTCATCGAGACCCACTACCGCTGGGACGAGGTGACCACCCGCTATGAGCGGCTGTTGTTCCGGGCGGCCACCACCCGACGCCGAGCCGCCTCCTCCGGCTAGACCAGCGAGGCTGGAGCGTGGCGGGGACGGGCCCGCCTGACCCGGGTGGCGAAGCGGGCCAACTCCAGCATCTCCCGGTCCCCGGCGCTGTCCCCGTACGCCCACACCGGCACGCGGTCGGGGGAGATCTGCCGACCCGACATCCACTCGGACAGGCGCCGGGCCTTCTCAATTCCCCGGCAGTTGGCGCCCAGGAGCCTTCCGGTGAGCCGGCCGTCCGGCCCCGTTTCCAACCGGGTCCCCAGGACCGCATCGATGCCGAGAATGGACGCCGCCGGCTCCAGGTAGATCTCCAGCGAGGCGGACACGATCACGGTGATATGCCCGGCGTGGCGGTGGCGGCTGAGCAGGCGGCGCATGGGCGCGCTGACCATGCCGGCCACCTCCCGGGCATAGCCCTCGGCCGCCGTCTCCACTTCGGCCGCGTCCCGGCCGGCCAGCACCGACCGCACCAACTCCGACTTGATGGAGTCCCGCCAGCCCGGAGCCGGTCCCCGGGCCACGGCCCGCCAGGACCGGGCGAAGGCGGCATTGACGGCTCCGGAGCCGCCGATCTGGCGCAGGAAGCCGAGGAAGGAATCCTTCGGCACCAGCGTCCCATCGAAGTCGAAGGCGGCCACTCCTGAGCCCGTCCCGGTCACCTCAAGCTGATCCGGGTCATAGCGATCCCCATGCTCAGAGGGGGAGGCGCCGGAACACCGGCGTGGGCAGGTGGCGCAACACCGCCATGACCAACCGCAAGGGCTTGGGAACCCACACCGTGGCCGAGCCGCCGGCCATGGCCGCCACCACGGCCTCGGCCACCGAGTCGGCGTCGGTCGACAGGGGCGGGGGTTTGAGGCCGACGGTCATCCGGGTGTGCACGAACCCGGGGCGTACCACCACCACGTCCACGCCCCGATCGGCCAGGGAGGCGGCCAGGCCCTGGTAGAAGGCATCCATACCGGCCTTGGAGGCCCCGTAGATGAAGTTGGAGCGCCGGGCCCGCTCGCCCGCCACCGAGGACAAGGCGACCAGGGTGCCGTGGCCCTGGCCGGCCAGAGCTTCGGCGCAGGCGACGCCGACCGATACCGCCGCGGTGGCGTTGACCTGCATCACGCTGGCGGCGGCCACCGGATCGCGCTCATCGGAGAGCTGGTCCCCCAGGACACCGAAGGCGACCAGCACCACATCGATGTCGCCCCGGCTGAAGGCGTCGGCCACCAGGCCGGCGTGGGACGCGATGTCGATGGCGTCGAAGGAGATGGTCCGCACGTCGGCCACCCCTTGTTGGCGCAGGTCGGCTTCGACCTGGGCCAGCCGGTCCTGATCCCGGGCGGCCAGAACCATGCGGGAGGTACCGGCCCCGGCCAGCTTGGACAGCACCGACCGGGCGATGTCCGACGTGGCGCCTATCACCAGCACCGACTGAGGTCTTCCCAGGGCGTCCTTCATAAAGGCAGGGTATTCAACCCGGGCTAGGCCCCCGCCCGGGCCGGACGGCCCT
>Ga0307374_10002276_pt1 | contig 34299 bp, 33 predicted proteins | sample OX3MG_FD_202532 | JGI IMG/M metagenome (GOLD analysis project Ga0307374, IMG submission 202532) | Soil microbial communities from Risofladan, Vaasa, Finland - OX-3 | ecosystem: Environmental > Terrestrial > Soil > Coastal area > Acid sulfate soil | place: Finland: Risofladan, Vaasa | collected... | reverse complement strand
CTTCCTTCAGAATTTCGCAGATTACGCCGGCCGGCTTGAGCCCCGCCAGCCGCGCCAGGTCGACCGCCCCTTCGGTCTGCCCGGTCCGCACCAGCACGCCGCCGTCGCGCGCGCGCAGCGGATAGACGTGGCCGGGGCGAGTGAAATCGGTGGCATGCGTTTCATCGCGCACCGCCTGCACGATCGTGACCGCGCGGGAATGGGCCGACACGCCTGAGCCGGCAGCGCTCTTGGCCGTGATCGAGATCGTAAAGGCGGTGCCGAGCGGGGCCTGGTTGTTGGCGACCATCGGACTCAACCCGAGCTGGTCGGCCCGTTCCGAAGACATCGGCAGGCAGATCAGCCCGCGTCCGTACTTGGCCATGAAGTTGACGGCCTCAGCAGTGACCTTTTCGGCCGCCATGCACAGATCGCCTTCGTTTTCGCGCTCCTCGTCATCCATCAGGATGAGCATCCGGCCGCGCCGGATCTCTTCGAGCGCTTCTTCGATTGAAATGAACGGGGCTTTGGTTTTCGCGCGGGGCTTTATTTCGCCAAACATCTGAATCAAGCCATCGGGTAGTGTCCGGGTTGTGTCGCGGGCTGGACGCTACACCAGCGAGCATTCTGATTCTATACCGTCCCAAAAATTTCGCAAAAGCCCCGCCGGCAGGCACAGCCCGGCTCGATCGCCCGGCCATCGGGCCCTTGCTTAGCGCGGATCGAGCCCGTAATTGTGAGGTCTTCGGCCGCCGCCCAAGGACTCCGGCGAGCTGCATAACATGAGCCGATTCGAAGCGCTTGATCTGGACCATATCGTCGCCGAGGTGCTCGACGGCGTCGAGCTGCCGCGTGCGGCGGCCCGCGCCATCCTGGATTATCCCGACCATCGCCTGACCGATCTGCTCGCCGCCACCCTGAAAGTGCGCGCGGCGGCGTTCGGGCGGCGGGTGAAGATTTGCGTGCTGCGCAACGCCCAGAGCGGCATCTGCCCCGAGGATTGCCACTATTGCTCGCAATCGCGCCGCTCGAAGGCCGACATCCCGGTCTACAAGCTGCAAAGCGTGGCCGAACTGGTCGCGGGCGCGCGCGAGGCGGCCGTAACCGGCGCCCAGCGCTATTGCATGGTATGCAGCATGCGCGGCCCCGCGGCGCGCGATATCGAGCATCTGGGCGAGGCCTGCGAGCGCATCCGCGCCGAGCTGCCAGGACTCGAGCTGTGCCTCTCGCTGGGCCTGATGGATCGCCCGCAGGCCGAGACCCTGAAGGAGGCCGGCGCCGGCTGGATCAATCACAATCTCAACACCAGCCGCCGTTTCTACCCGCGCATCTGCACCACCCATAGCTGGGACGACCGCGTCGCGACCATCGAGCACGTCCGCGCGGCGGGGCTCAGCACCTGCTCGGGCGGGATCATCGGGATGGGCGAGGACGACGACGATCTGATCGATCTCGCCTACGCCACCCGCCGCCTGGCGATCGATTCGGTGCCGATAAATTTCCTGCATCCGATCGCGGGCACGCCGCTGGAAGCCGCCCGGCGGCTGTCGCCGGAGCGCTGTCTCAAGGCGGCCTGCCTGTTTCGGCTGCTCAACCCGAAGAGCGAGGTCCGCGCCGCCGGCGGCCGCGAGCTGAATCTCGGCGCGCGCCAGCCGGAGCTGTTCAACGCCGTCAACTCGATTTTCGTCAATGGCTACCTGACCACGCCCGGATGGGGTTACGCGGCGACCCGTGAGATGATCGAGCGCGCCGGCTTCGAGGTCGTCGCAGGCTAAGGCGATTGCCGTGCGCGGGCGTGCCTCGCCTAGCGCTACCCGCTCTGCCACAATAGCCCCCACCTCCGCCGGCGAGCGTCAATCATCGAACGCGCAGTCGAAACCGAAGCCGCCGCCGCCGAAACGGCGGGCGGTCAAAGCCTCGCGCGAGGCGGCGCCTTCCGCGCCCTCCAGCATCGCAACTTTCGCCTGTTTTTCGGCGGCCAGCTGATCTCGCTGATCGGCACCTGGATGCAGATCGTGGCCCAGGGATGGCTGGTGCTGAAGCTGACCAACTCGCCCTGGATGCTGGGCGTAGTCTCCTTCGCCGGCTATATGCCGATCCCGCTGGTGGGATTGTTTGCCGGCGTGATCGTCGATCACGTCGATCGCCGCCGCCTGATTATCGGCACGCAGACGTTGATGATGCTGACGGCGTTCGCGCTGGCGGCGCTGACCTATACCCAGCTGGTGCGGGTCGAGTATGTAATCGTGCTGGCCGCGCTCAACGGTTTCGTCAGCTCCTTCGACATGCCGGGACGCCAGGCGTTCATCGTCGAGATGGTCGGGGGGCGCGAGGATCTGCCCAACGCGATCGCGCTCAACTCGATGACCTTCAACGGCGCGCGCGCGATCGGGCCGGCGGTCGCGGGGCTGCTGATCGTGGTGAGTGGCATCACCGGCTGCTTCTTTCTGAACGGCCTCAGCTATCTGGCCGTGATCGCCAGCCTGCTCGCGATGGACGTGCCGCGGCGCGAGCGCACGCGCTTTGGCAATGTGATGCTGGTCAGGATGCGCGAGGGGCTCAGCTACGCGTGGCATCACAAGCCGACCTTCTACCTGTTCGTGGTGCTGGCGATCTCGGCCGGGCTGTCGATGCAATACTCGGTGCTGATTCCGTACTTTGCGGCTCACGTCCTTCACCGCGGCGCCCAGGGCTACGGCTTCCTGCTCGCGGCGCAAGGCGCCGGCGCGGTGCTGGGGGCGGTGGCCGTGGCCTCGAAATCGCACGACCCGCGCCATCTGCGGCTGCACCTGATCGTCGGCCTGTTCGCGATGTCGGCCTCGATTGCGGTGTTCGGCATCTCGCGATCGTTCGCGCTCTCGATGATCGCGCAGATGGTCAACGGGGCGGGGCAGTTGAGCTACCAGGCCTCGACCAACACCATGTTGCAGTTGTTCGTCGCCGACGAGTTGCGCGGCCGCGTGATGAGCATCTACACGGTCTCGTTCATCGGGCTCGCCCCGTTCGGCAGCCTTGAGGTCGGCTACACCGGGGCGCATTTCGGCGCCGCGGTCGCGACCCTGATCTGCGCCGTTATCGGGCTCGGTGGCGCCTTCCTGCTGCTCAGCAAGCACCGGCTGCTGAGGCTCGATCAGAGCGGCGCGTCGGCCTGAGCCGCGCGCTTGCGCTGGCGCGGTCCGCTTTCCGATAATCAGCTTGCGTGGCGACCCGGGCAAAACGGCGCGAGAACGCAGCGGGCGAGAGCGTGCGCGACGGCGCGTTGATGCGCTTGCTGCCGCCGATCGACGCCTGTATCGACGCTGCCGAGCGCGAGCTCGACCAACATCAACTGAGCCGCGGCTACCTGAAGCTGCTGGCGCGGCGCGCGCAGGACGCTATCCGCCGGGCCATCGCAGCCGGCGCTTCCGATCTGCCCGCCAGCCGTGACGGTATGCTGGCGCGGGTGAGCGCGGAAGTCCGCGTCGCCCTGGCCGCGGACGAAGCGGCGCTGATGCCGGTGGTCAACGCGACCGGCGTGGTGCTGCATACCAATCTCGGCCGTGCGCTGCTGGCCGAGGAGGCGATCGCCGCGGTGGTGCAGGCGGCGCGCTCGCCGGTCAATCTCGAATACGATCTCTTAAGCGGCGGACGCGGCGATCGCGACGCGCTGGTCGAGCGCGAGCTGTGCGCGCTGACCGGCGCGGAGGCCGCGACCGTGGTCAACAACAACGCGGCCGCGGTGCTGCTGGCGTTGAGCGCGCTGGCGGCGGGCCGCGAGGTAGTGGTCTCGCGCGGCGAGCTGATCGAAATCGGCGGCGCCTTCCGGATTCCGGAGGTGATGGCGCAAAGCGGCGCGCGGCTGCGCGAGGTCGGCACCACCAATCGCACTCATCCGCGCGACTTCGCCGCCGCGATCGGTCCCGAGACGGCGCTGCTGATGAAGGTGCATCCGTCGAACTATCGCGTAGTCGGCTTCACCAGCGAGGTGACGCTCGCCGAGCTGGCCGCGATCGGCCGCGAACACGGCGTCGAGGTGATCGAGGACCTGGGCTCGGGCGCGCTGATCGATCTGGCGGCGTTCGGCTTGCCGCGCGAGCCGCTGGTCGCGGAGAGCGTCGCGGCGGGCGCCGGACTGGTGACGTTTTCGGGCGACAAGCTGCTCGGCGGTCCGCAGGCGGGAATTATCGTCGGCCGGCGCGCGCTGATCGAACGCCTGAAATCCCATCCGCTCAAGCGCGCGCTGCGCTGCGACAAGCTGACGCTGGCGGCGCTCGCCGCGACGCTCGGTATCTACCTGCGATCGAGCGCGCTGGCCGACGCGATTCCGACCCTGCGGATGCTGACCCGCACAGTCGACGAACTCGACCAGCTCGCGCTCCAGGCCCGCGCCATAATCGCGACCCGGCTCGGACCCGGCTTCGTGATCGAGCTGGTGCCATCGACCTCCGAGATCGGCTCTGGCTCGCTCCCCACCCATCAACTGCCCAGCCGGGCGCTGGCGATTACCCATCCGAGGCTCTCGCCCGACGCCATCGCGACGCACTTTCGCCGCGCGCGCCCGCCGGTGATCGGGCGCATCAGCGATGGTGTTTTCCAGCTCGATATGCGAACCGTCAGCGAGCCCGCGATGCTGGCGGTCAGGTTTCCGGATCGCGACGAAGTCGTGGATTGAAGTCGGTAAAACGGAACTTTTTGAAGGAGAAGAATGATGCCGAACAACAGCTACAAGATTGTCGAGGTGGTCGGAGTATCGGACGAAAGTATCCAGCAGGCGGTCCGCAACGCCATCAGCAAGGCGCGCCAGACCATCAGAAATATCGAATGGTTCGAGGTCAAGGAGATTCGCGGCTCGGTACATTCCAGCGGCGAGCCGCAGTTCCAGGTCGAGGTCCGGATTGGATTCCGGCTCGAGGGCGGCACGGCCGTCTGACCGGGGCAGGAGCAGCGGATGAAGTTTGCGACCTTTCTCTACCAGATCGCCGGACCCGAGATGGTTGCGACGGCCCGGCGCGCCGAGGAGTTGGGCTTCGAGTCGCTCTGGATTCCCGACCATATCGTGGTGCCGGTCGACTATCGCTCGCCCTACCCCTACTCGACCTCGGGCCGGATGCCGGCGCCGCCGGAGACTCCGTTTCACGATCCGCTGATGGCGCTGGCATTCGTCGCCGGCGTGACCAGCCGGATCCGGCTGGCGACCGGCGTGCTGGTGCTGCCGATGCGCAATCCGTTCGCGGTTGCCAAGGCGGCGGCGAGCCTCGACGTGGTCTCGGGCGGACGCCTGATCCTGGGGGTCGGCATCGGCTGGCTGCGCGAGGAATTCGAAGCGATCGGCATGGATTACGAGGGGCGCGCCCGGCGTACCCGCGAGTTCATCGCACTGATCAAGGAACTGTGGACCGCCCCGGCCCCGAGCTATCACGGCCGCATGGTCAGCGCCGACAACATCCGCTTTGCACCCAAGCCGCTGCAGCAACCGCATCCGCCGATCGTGCTGGGCGGCGACACCGAGCCGTCGCTGCGGCGCGCGGCGCAGGTCGGCGACGGCTGGTACGGCATCATGACGAGCCTCGATCAGACTGCGGATACGATCGCCCGGCTGCGCGGCCATGAGCGCGCGGCGCGGCGCGCGCGCCCGCTCGAGGTCACGGTCAACCCCCGGTTTGCCGAGCCGCTCGATGCCGCGCAAGCACGCAAGCTGGCGGCGATGGGCGTCGATCGCGTAATCGTGAACGTCAGCCGCAAGCCGGCCGACGCGCTCGGCGAGCTGCAGCATTGGCACGACGACGTGATCGCGAAGGTCTGATCGATCGAGCGCGCGGCGCGGCCGGGGCTTGACCAGCCCGGCCTTGCCAGGTGCTCGGCAACAGTGGCCTAAACGGCGTCTGAAACGCTATCATTCAACCGACAAATCCTGAGTGACAAGGCCTGACGATGAAGCGTTGCCCGCAATGCAACAAGACCTTCGCCGATGCGGAGAAATTTTGCGACGATGACGGAACCGCGCTGATTTCCGCCGGCGGTGCGGCGACCACGCGGGTCGATGAAGGCGCGGGCCGTGCGGAACCCGAGCAGCGCGTCGAGTGTCCGGTATGTGGCGGCAAGGCCGAGCCCGGCGAGATCATCTGTAACTTCTGCGGCGCGCGTCTCGACGTTGCCGCCGCGCCTGCGCCCGAGCCCGGCCCGGCGGCGCCATCTCAGCCGCTACGGTCGCCGACCCCGCCGCCCACGGGTACCGCCCGCGTCCAGCATACCTTTCCCGACGAGCGGCCCGACGCCGAGGACGGGGAAGCGACAGGATCGCGCCGCTGGATCGGAATCATCGGCTATACGCTGGCGGCGCTGGTCGCGCTGGTCGGCGGCGCCTGGCTGGCGCTGCATTTGACGGAGTCTTCAAAAACTCCGGTCGCCCAGATCTCGTCCTCCGCCGCGCCGACGCCGGCGGCGATATCGGCCGTGCCGGAGGTCACGCTGGCGAGCACAATCCCGACCCAGGTGAGCGGGCCGGCGGCGGCCGATCCGCAACGCAATCGCGACGCGATCGAGAAGGTGTTCAATAGCAACCGCGCCGCGCTGCTCGATATCTACACGCACACGCTCGATACCGACAGCACGGCGCACGACGGAATGATGGTGCATCTCGCGATTGATTCGGGCGGCAAGATCACGGCGTCGGCGATCAAGACCTCGACCGCTCCCGATCCGAGCCTCGATGCCGCGGTGCTGAACTCGATCTCGAACTGGGACTTCGGGCCGAGTAATTCGGGCGCGGCCGAAGCCGAGTTGCCGATCATCTTTTCACACGGTGGGGAGGAGGCCAGCGCCACCGAGTCGGCACTGAGCACCAAGCTCGCGGCGCTCAGTCCAAGCGAACTGCCGGAATACACGCTGGCGCCCGCCGCGCCGACCGCCATGCCGACGCCGGGCGTGGCGGCACTCCCGCCGCCGCTGCCACCGCCGCCGGTGGCGCCCGCCGCCCCTCGTCGTCATAAGAAGCACGTGGCCTCGGCGCGTCCGCCGAAACCGACGCTGCTCGAGAAGGTGCAGGATCGATTACGGGTCGATCCCAGGACGCGGCGGGTTAAGGCCTATACCAACGCCGGCGGCGTGGTAACGCTTTACGGCAAAGTGTTCGACGACAAGGCGCGGCGCGCGGCGGTCGCTAATGCGCGCAGCGTGAGCGGCGTCCATGACGTGATCGACAACCTCAAGACCGACACCGGCCAATGGCAGCAGGAGCAGGGCACGATCACGCGCCAGTTGCAGAGCGCGGGGCTGACCAAGGTGACCGTCAAGGTGATCGGCAAGGACGCGTTCCTCGATGGCGAGGTGAAAAACGCGCTGGATCGCGAACGCGCGGTCACGATCACCGAGGGGGCGGCGCCTGTCAAGGTGCGCACCAATCTGATCAGGGTCGCGCCCGGCAGCGTGTTCGGATTCTGAGCCGCCTGCGCCCGATTGAAAGCCGCACCGCGGCGCGCTCTTGCGAACCGCTATTGACAAGCTTTTATCCCCGCGTTTATATGGTTCAGCATATCCGGTTCGTCCTCTCGGGAGGCTCCAACTTAAATGGCAGATGCGCCGACCTCATGTAAGCAGGCATTCGACATGATGCCGGGCCGCTTCAACAAGGAAGCCGCGAAGGGACTGAACGCGGTCTATCAGTTCGATCTGGCGGGTGATGGCGGTGGTAAGTGGCACGTGGTTATCGGCAATGAGCAATGCCAGGTTAAAGAGGGCGCTCACGCCTCGCCGAACATCACCATCTCGATGTCGGCGCAAGACTACCTCGACCTGGTTAATGGCAAGCTCAACGGCCAGGTCGCGTTTATGACCGGCAAGCTGCGCATCGCGGGCGACATGGGTCTGGCGCTCAGGATGCAGAGCCTGTTTTCCGTATAGCAGGTGCTCTGATCCTCCAAACTCCAATCCGAGCCAGGCGCAAAGCCGGCATCCGCAAGTAACAAAAATCGGCGGCAAGCATCGGATCGATCGAAAACCAACCGAATTTTTGACCCCGCGTGACGCCCCGAGGCGACAGCATCGACACGCAGAACCGACGACTTCAACATTTCAAGCACAGCGTTTATTGATACGGCGCGATCCGTCGTCAACCCCTATCGGCTTAATTCGATGATTTTCAACTCACATACAGGAGGACAAGGTTACGTTTAACGGAGGAAGAACGAGATGAGTTCGCAGGAGCCACCACAAGATACCGACCGCGAGGAGAGTGCAGCCGAATCCGAAGACCGGGATCATTCGGTCGCTTCCAAGCTTTCCGAAGAACTGAGCAATTGGCGGCGGCGGCGTCATACTGGCGGCGGCCGGCAGCGGTCTGCCGAAGACGGCGGGAGCGGGGGAAGCTTCCAGTCCGACTCAGCCCGCACCATCAAGGTACGCGGCCATGAGACGCTGGTGATCCGCAAACCCAAGTCGGCCTCGCCGCGTCGCGCCAGTCCCGAGCCCAGCGATCGCTAAGCGCCGCGCGGTTCCCGATAAGGCTTGAGACCCGCGCACCATGCGGACGCGCCGGCGTGAGGTTTATCTGAGCACCTCGGCAGGAGTTTCGCGCGACGCCTGGCGCGCCGGATAGACCGTCGCCAGCAGGCACAGCGCCATCGACGCCAGCGCGACCAGGGCGAAGTTCAGCGGCGCGGCGGCCACCGGCACGGTCGAGATTCCGTAGACCGCCTTGGGGATGTGGATGAAGTGGTAGCGGGCAAGTGCGAAGCATCCCAACGCACTTAAGCCGAGGCCGGCGGCGGTGCCCACCGCGCCGACGATCAATCCCTTCAGCACGAACACCAGCCTTATCGCCGATCGGCTCGCGCCCATCGTCATCAGCACCGCGATGTCCTTGCGCTTCTCCATCACCACCATGATCAGCGTGGCGATCAGGTTGAACGCGGCGACCCCGATCAGCAGCAGCAGCACCGCCGAATAGACCCATTTGAGCAGCGCGAAGCCGGCCGCGGCGGCGCGGTTGAAATCGATCCAGTTGCGCACCGCGTAGTGCTGTCCGAGTTGCGCGCGCAGCACCGCGGTGATCCGCTCGGTGGCGTTGAGGCTGGCGAGATGAAGTTCGATTCCGTCAGCCTGGCCCGGGCGTCCAAAGAAAGCCTGGGTCGGCGCCAGGCCCATGAACACCAGGTCGCGATCGACGAAATCAATGCCCGATTCGAAAATCGCGCCGACCCGGAATTGGGCGGTCTTGGTCGTCAGTTGCGCGCCTGAGACGATCGGCGCGACCACCCGAACCGTGTCGCCGACCTTGACCTTAAGCCGCTCGGCCAGCGTCGTGCCGATCGCGATCGCGCTCGCCGGCGGTGCGGCCCCGGCGGCCGGGGCCTGATTGTGCGTGAGGCTCGCAAGGCTGCCGGCCCTGATATAGCGGCCGATCTTCGCGACCATCCCCGGACTGCTCGCGTCGATTCCGCGCACCACCACGCCGCTGACGCCGCCCGGCGCGCTCACCATCGCCTGTGCAATCATGAACGGGTCGGCCGCGGTCACGCCGGCGACGCTCTTGGCGCGGTGGGCCAGCGCCGTGTAATCGGTAATCGCGCCGCTGTAACTCTGGATCTCGATTTGCGGCGTCACTGCCAGCACCCGTTGGCGCAGGCTCGCTTCCAGCCCCCCCATCACCGACAGCGTGATGGTCAGTGCCGCCACCCCGAGCATCACCCCGAGCGCCGTGAAGACCGTGGTGATCGAGATGAACGCGTCTTTGCGGCGCGCTTTCAGATAGCGCAGCGCGATGATGAGTTCGTAACGCAAAGCTGATTCGCCGACCGGATGGACTCGGATTACGGCCTCAGTATACCACCTGTTCGCGTTTGAGTTCCGCGATCTGGTCGCTGCTGAGTCCCAGCATCCCGCCGAGTATCTCTTCGTTATGTTGTCCCAGGGTCGGCGCCGGACTTCTCAATTCACCCGGCGTGACGCTCATCCGATGTTGCAGCCCCTCGTACGGCGCCGGCCCCATCTCCTGGTGCTCAAGCCAATGCCAGAAATCGAAGGCGCGCAGGTTTTCGTCGCGATGCAGGTCGAGGCAGCTCTGCACCGGGTAGGCCGCCACCCCCGCGGCCTGGAGCGCGATGGTGAGGTCGTCGGCCACGCGATCGCGGACCAATCCGCCGATGAATCGATCGAGCTCGTCGCGCCGCTCGAAGCGCTGCGCCATGGTCGCGAAGCGTTGCTCGGGCGCCGCGCCCAGCACCGCCAGCAGCGCCGCCCATTCGCGATCGTCGGCCACCGCCAGCGCCAGCCAGCGCTCGTTGCCGTCTTCGTCGCGGCATTGATAGGCGCCGTTGGGAGCGTAGCGATCCGATCGATTCCCGCGCGCTCCGAGCGCCCGTCCGGTGGTGAAATAATCGAGCAGCGTGGGCGCCAGATATTGCACACCCGCCTCGTACTGCGCGAGGTCGATATGCTGGCCGACGCCGGTGCGGCGCTTGTAATCGAGCGCGGCGAGCAGCGCGCAGGCCGCAAAGCGCGGCGCCACGTAATCGGTGTAGGCGCCGTACGGCGGACAGATCTCGTCCTCCGAATAGCCCGAGATGTGGTAGAAGCCCGACAGCGCCGACAGCAACTGGCCGAAGCCGGCAAACCCCGCGCGCGGTCCGGTCTGCCCTTGCAGACAGGTCGAAAGCATCACCAGGTCCGGCTTGAGCGCGCGCAGATGTTCGTAATCGAGCTGCCAGTTGCGCATCACCTTGGGCGTGAAGCTCTCGGTCACGATCTCGGCCCACGGCAGTAGCTTAAGCGCGAGTTCCCGCGCGCGGGGTTTGCTCAAGTCGAGGGTAAGCGATTTCTTGGAAGTGTTATAGCTCGCGAAAAACTGGCTCGAGTTGATGCTCGAGGGCTGCCCGTCCGGCCACGGCGGCGACACGCGCAGCACGTCGATCCGCGCCGCCGACTCGATCCGGATTACGTCGGCGCCGTTATCGGCCAGGTACTTGGTGGTGATCGGCCCGACTCCGACCCAGGCGAAATCGAGCACGTGAACACCCTCGAGCGCGTAACGTGTCATCGGTTTTTGCGCTGCTCGTTGCGAAATCGCGCCGGCGGCGCGCAACTCCGCGATCCGATCGGCGGAGTAGCCCGGCAGTTTGCGATAGACCAGCTCGTTATGCTCGCCCAGCGCCGGCGCCGGGCGCGAGACCTCGAGCGGCGTGCGGTTGAATTTGGCGAACGCGCCGGGCCTGCGCAGCGTGCGGCCGAGCGCCGGATGGTCGACATCGACGAAGAAATTGCGCGCCGCCAGTTGCTCGTCGGCTGCGGTATCCGCCGCCGACATCACCGGACCGAGCAGTACGCCGCGCCGGGCGCCTTCCGCGTAAATCTCATGTTTCGTCATGGTGGCGAAAAAGCGTTCGACCTGCTGCTCCATCTCGGCGTTCTCGCGCAGGTCGCGCTCGCCGAGCGCCATGAAGACCGCCGGCGTCCACGCACTCCAGTCCTGCTGCTTCATCCAATCGACGGCGAAGCCCTTCTCGTCCATCCACTTTACCAGCCGGCTGGTCGAACCGGCGCCAACCGAGCCGCCCGTGATCATCATCGCGACGCAGCCGTCGCGGCACTTGAAAACCATCTTGCGCCTGAGCTTCGGCGAGCCCAGGTACACGCCCTGGCGACGCAGGTAGTCGCCATGCATGATCGGCATCGCCTGCTCGTTCATCAGGGTCCACACGATGCAGGCCTGCATGTTGACCACGATGCGCTGGCCGCGGCCTTCGGCCTGCCGGGGGAAATGCGCCAGCAGTGATGCTACCGCCGCCTCGGCGCCGGCATGCAGCCCGGCTTGCGGCAGGCTCATCTGCAGCGGCGGCCGCTCCGGCTCGCCCATCAGGAACATCATGCCGCCGGCGGCCCAGGTTACGACGTCGGCGGCCTTGAAGTCGCGCGCCGGCCCGTCTTCACCGAACGGCGTGATGGCGGTGTAGATCAACCGCGGATTCGATTCGGCAAGCGCGCCGTATCCCAGTCCGATCGATTCCAGGTAGCCGACCGGAAACGACTCGACGATGAAATCGGCGCTGGCCGCGAGATCGCGCACCACCGCGCGGCCGCCGGCCGAATCGAGATTCGCAGTGACCGACAATTTGCCGGCCTGATGGGAAAGGAAATAGAGGCTGCGGTCGGCGCCCGGTTGATCGTCGAGGAACGGCGGAATGCGGCGTGTCGGGCAGCCGCCGGGCGGCTCAATCTTGATCACCTCGGCGCCGAGGTCGGCGAAAATCTTGCCGCACATCGCGCCCTGGTCGTCGGTCAGGTCGAGCATCCGGAATCCGCTGAGCAGTTGCGACGGTATCGGCATCTTCGGGTGCGAACCGGGAGCGTCTCAAACCTATTAAGCCCCGCGCCGGGGTGCAACCGGCAGCCTCGACTCGCGCAACCTGCGATGCGCGCCGGGCTGTGCTAACAATTGGGCATGGCGCGGCGAAAGGAAGCGGCTCAGGAGGAGAGCCTTTTCAGGGCCCAGCTTTCAGCTGGCCATCCGCTGGCCGATCGGATGCGCCCGCAGTCGCTCGACGAGCTGGTCGGCCAGCAGCATCTGCTCGGTCCCGGCAAGCTCTTGAGCCAGATGGTCGCGGGCCGCACGCTGCACTCGGTAATCCTGTGGGGGCCGCCCGGCACCGGCAAGACCACGCTCGCGATTCTGCTCGCGCGCCAGTCGGGCGCGGTGTTCCGATCGATCGCCGCGGTCTCCTCGGGCGTCGCGGAGCTGCGCGAGATCGCCGAGCTCGCGCGGCACGAGGCCACGGTCGGCCGGCGCACGGTGCTGTTCATCGACGAAATCCATCGCTGGAACCGCGCCCAGCAGGATGCCTGCCTGCCGCACGTCGAGAACGGACTGCTGACGCTGATCGGCGCGACCACCGAAAATCCGTCGTTCGAGGTGATCGCGCCGCTGCTGTCGCGGATGCAGGTGTTGGTGCTGAAGCCGCTCGCGCCCGAAGAAATCGCGGCGTTGGTCAACCGTGCGCTCGCCGATCGCGGGCGCGGCATGGGCGCGCTCGAACTGCGAATCGACGATCCCGCGATGGGCGAGTTGATGGCGGCGGCGGCGGGCGATGCGCGGCGGGCGCTCAACACGCTTGAAATCGCAGCCGAACTCGCGCGCCAGGTGCGCAGCGGCGTAATCACCGCCGAGCACGTGCGCGAGGCCGGCCAGCAGCGGATGCTGCTGTATGATCGCAGCGGCGAGGAGCACTACAACGTCATCTCGGCGTTCATCAAGAGTTTGCGCGGCAGCGACGCGGACGCAGCGATCTACTGGATGATGCGGATGGTCGAGGCGGGCGAGGAGCCGTTGTTCATCGCGCGCCGGATGGTGATCTTCGCGGCCGAGGATATCGGCAACGCCGATCCGCGCGCACTGCAGGTCGCGATCGCGGTCAAGGACGCGCTGGAATTCGTCGGCATGCCCGAGGGCGCCATCCCGCTCGCGCAGGGCGTGACCTACCTGGCCGGGGCGCCGAAGTCGAATGCCGCGTATCGCGCGATGCTCGCGGCGGGCGAGGATGCGCGCAAGCTCGGAGCGCTGCCGGTGCCGATGCATATCCGCAACGCGCCGACGGCGCTGATGCGCAGGCTGGGCTACGGCGAGAACTATCGCTATCCGCACAACTACCAGGATGCGATCGTCGAACAGGATTACCTGCCCGACGACTTGCGCGGCAAGACCTATTACGAACCTTCAGAGCGCGGCTACGAGGCGCGGATTCGCGACTACCTGGCCCGCGTGAAACAGGCCAGAACGGCGCACGATCGCGCCGGCGACAAGAAAAAATAATCCGCCATGCGACGTCGCGAGTTCATACGCGACGCCGCATGCGGATCGGTAAAGCGTTGGGATTCCGAACGGTGAGCTCGCAATGGCGTGTCCCGACCGCCATCGCGACCGGATTAGCGGGCGCCCAGTACCGCGTCCTTCAGGACTTTCGAGGCGGTAAAGCGCAGCCGCGTGCGCGCCGGAATTTTGATCGGCTCGCCGGTGGCCGGATTGCGCCCGACCCGCGCCTTGCTCTTGCGCTTGCGGAAAACGCCAAGCCCGGCGAGGCGTAGCGAGCCTTCTCGCTTGAGCTCCCGCACGATCAGACCCGACAGCTCCTCGAGCATCGATTTGGCCTGCTTCTTGGTGATTCCGACCTTGTCGGCCAGATGGCCTGCGACCTGCATCTGCGTCATCATCCTCCTCCTTGCCCCTGAGATTCGCTAACTAGCCCAAGAGCTTGAACGAGTGTGCAGCATTTTTCAAGCGTGGCACAAGGGGTTTTGGCTCTGACGATGCAAAAAAGTCCACAGGGCGGGCAAACCTGGATCCTTCACCCGGGCGGTTCTGCGTAAAGCACCTCGGTCAGAAACAGGCCGGCGGCGGGTGCCGGCGCGGGCGCCAAGGCGCGATCGCGGCTCAGCAGTAGCTCGCCGATCCAGCCGGGACGCGCACGGCCGCGGCCGACCTCAGCCATCGCGCCGACCATCGTGCGCACCATGTGACGCAGGAAACTCTGCGCCTCAACGCGATAGGTGAGGTGCTCGCCGCTACGCGTCCAGTGACTCGCGTAAACGCGGCGCTGCGTGCTCCGTTCTTCGGAGCCGAGGCTCCTGAAGCCAGCGAAATCATGCTCACCCACGAACCTCGCCGCCGCCGCATTCATCGCGTCGAGGTCGAGCGCACCGCCGACCAGCCACGCGTAGCGATAGTCGAAGGCCGATCGGCGGGGCCGATTCAGAATCCGATATTCGTAAAAGCGACGAACCGCGTGGCGCCGCGGATCGAAGTCGTCGTCGACGATCGCGCTCGCCAGTATCGCGATGTCGGACGGCAAGAGGGCGTTGAGCGCGCGCTTGAGATCGGCGGCGTCGAATGGGCGCGGTAGTCGTGCCGCCGCCACCTGGCCGAGCGCATGGACCCCGGCATCGGTGCGTCCGGCGCCGCGGACCCGGACCGGGGTCGCGAAGATCCGTTCGAGGGCCGCCTCGATACGGCCCTGGATTGAGTCCTGGTCACGCTGCAACTGCCAGCCGGCGTAGCCCGTGCCGTCGTACTCGAGCGTCAGCTTTACCTGCATCGCCGTCGCTAGACGGACGCGGCAGCGAGCGAGAGATTTTCCGCGATCCATACCGCGCACAGGGCGGCGAGGCGCGCGTTGTCGATCACGCACCACAGCGCCGCGCCGTGCGGACTGCGATGGAGGCTCACCACGATCGCCTCCTGGCCGGCCGAGTCGATCACGCTCGGCGGCATCTCCTCCTCGACCAGCATCAGGCCCGGCGCGGCGCGCAGCCGTTCGGACCAGGTCTCGATTCCGGGCGCCATGGGAAGCGCTACCGAGAGCGCGGTCCCATAGAAGACCGGGACCCGCACCGCGCGCATCGCCAGCGCCGCCGGCGCGCCCAGCAACACCTCGACCTGCGAGGCCAGGATATTGATGACCTCGGCCTCGTCGTCGATTGGATAGATATTGAATGCGCGCTGCTGTTCGTCGTCGGCAATATCGAGGCGCGCATTGAGCAGATCGGCCGACTCTTCCATCAGCTTGTCGATTTCGTCCTTGCCGGCGGTGCTGGCGCCCAGCATCAAAGTGGCCGCGACGAAGCCGGCGTTGACCTCGAGCGCTTTCAGGATCGTCGCGAGTGCAAAGGCCGACGGATGAGGAATCGCGACCAGCGCTCCGCCCTTGAGCGCGCCCAGCCGCTCGCGGACGGTAAAGCCCGGCGCGGCCAGCAGCACGTTCGTGGCAGTGCGTGCGGCGCCGCTCAAATCGATCAGGACAGGACCGGGGCGCGCGCGCACGATATCGGCAGCCAGGCTCGGGGAAACGGCGAGGAAGGCCAGGTCGAAGCCGGCCAGATCGGCAGGCGCGGTGAGCGGAGCGACGGGCCGTTCTTCATCGCCAGCGCCGACCGTCTCAGCGGCGCCGTGCTCGGAGGCGAACAGTTGCAACTCGGAGGCTCGAAAGCCGCGCTCTGCGAGCAGATCGACCAGCTGACTACCGGCCACACCGGTAGCGCCAACCACAGCTACCCGGAGCTCGCGGCCAGCCGCCGCCGCCATCACGTATCCGCTTCCTGACTTTCGATTCGCTCGCGAACCAGCCGGCCCATCGCCTTGCAGCCGACCAGCTTGGCGCCGGTGCTGCCGGCCTGGATGTCCTTGGTGCGATAGCCGTCGTGCAACACCGCCTCGACCGCGTTGACCACCAGCTCCGCCTCGGCGCTCATCCCCAGCGAATGTTCCAGCAGCATCGCGGCCGACAGGATGGCGGCGAGCGGATTGGCCTCGTCGCGACCCGCGATATCCGGGGCGGTGCCGTGAATCGGCTCGTACATCCCGATCCTGAAGCCCGCGCTGTTGAGTTCCTCGCCGAGCGACGCCGACGGCAGCATCCCCATCGAACCGGCGAGCACCGAGGCCTCGTCGGTGAGGATATCGCCGAACATGTTTTCGGTTACGATCACGTCGAAATCGCGCGGCCGGCGTATCAGATGCATTGTCATGGAGTCGACGAGCTGATGCTCGATGGCAACTTCCTTGAAGTCGGCGGCGACCTCGGTCGCAATCTCGCGCCACAGCCGCGAGGTTGCCAGGATGTTGGCCTTGTCGACCGAGGTCAGACGCTTGCGCCGATCGCGGGCGAGCTCAAATCCGAAGCGGATGATGCGCTGCATCTCGGCCTCGGTGTAGTAGCAGGTATCGACCGCCTCGCGGCCGCTCTTGGTGTCGCGCCGCTCGCTCGGTTTGCCGAAATAGATTCCGCCGGTCAGCTCGCGCAGCACGATAAAGTCGACGCCGGTGATAATCTCGGGACGCAGCGGGGAGACCGGGATCAACTCCTTAAGAGTCTTGACCGGCCGCACGTTGGCGAACAGGTCGAGCCCCTTGCGCAGTCCGAGCAGCGCCTGTTCGGGGCGCTGATCGCCGCGGGTGTTGTCCCATTTCGGACCACCGACGGCGCCGAGCAGTATCGCGTCGCTCTCCTGCGCCTGCTTGAGCACCGCGTCGGGCAGCGGCGCGCCGTGCGTGTCGATTGCATGGCCGCCCACCAGCGCCTCTTCGAATTCGAGTTCGACGGCCGAGCGCCGCGCCACGACCTTCAGCACCTGCAGTGCCTCGCCGATGACCTCGGGCCCGATACCGTCACCCTTCAAAATCAGAATTTTGTACGCCATCTACCAACCGGAGAGATTGATTTACCGGATCTGTCAGCCTGCCTGCGGATTGATACCTTCAGCGCGCCATCGCCATCGAGTCGCGGTCGGACGTGCGGGAGCTTGAGCGAACCGCGCGAGTCCTGACTGGATCGGACAAGGAACGAAAAAAAACGTCCAGTACCGCCTTCACAACCAGAGCCTAGCGTTTAGCCCAACCGCGATTTCAGGGCAAGCCCCGACGCATATCGCCGTCTCACGATCCGACCGCGGCGGCGGGGCCGGCGGCGCGGCGCTCGCGCAGTTTTAGGCGATTGAGTGCATTGACCAGCGCTAGCGCGCTGGCCATCACGATGTCGCTGTGCGCGCCCTGCCCGGAGACCGTCATGCCGTCGTGGCGGACCAGGCAGCTGACCTCGCCGAGCGCGTCGGTGCCGCCGGTGATCGATTTCACCGCGTAGCGTTCGAGCACCGGCGTGATGCCGGCGATCTTGAGGATCGCCTTGTACGAGGCGTCGACCACGCCATCGCCGGTCGACTGCGCCGAGCGCAATTCGCCCTGCACACGCATCGTAACTTCAGCCTGCGGCGCGGCGCCGGAGGCAGCGGTGACGCGCAAGTCGACCAGCTCGAACCATTCCACGGTACGGCGCGTCTCTTCCTGGACCAGGGCCAGAATGTCGTCGTCGTAAACCATTTTCTTTTTGTCGCACAAGGCCTTGAAATCGCCGAACGCCTTGTTGACGTCGATCGCCGCGGTGTCGATTCCGAGCTCGGTCAGGCGGTTGACGAAGGCGTGGCGGCCGGAGTGCTTGCCGAGCACCAGCTTGTTGGACGGTATGCCGATGTCCTCGGGCTTCATGATCTCGTAGGTGAGCTTGTACTTCAGCACGCCGTCCTGATGGATGCCGGCCTCGTGGGCGAAGGCGTTGTCGCCGACAATCGGTTTGTTGGGCGGCACCGGCTGGCCGATGACCTGGGCGAGCAGGCGCGAGGCGGGATAGATCTGGCGGCTGTTGACGCGCGATTCGACGCCGAACAGATCGCGCCGCGTCCGCATCGCCATCACCACTTCTTCCAGCGAGGTATTCCCGGCGCGCTCGCCGATACCGTTGATCGTGCATTCGATCTGGCGCGCGCCGTTCTGTACCGCGGCCAGCGAGTTGGCGACCGCGAGGCCGAGATCGTTATGGCAGTGCGCGCTCCAGATGACGCGCTCGGAGTTCTGCACGTGATCGCGCATGAAGGCGAACATCCGCCCGAACTCCTCGGGAATCGCATAGCCGGTGGTGTCGGGCAGATTGATAATCCGGGCCCCGGCGCGGATCACCTCCGAGCAGACGGTGGCCAGGTAGCCCCATTCGCTGCGCGAGGCGTCCTCGGCCGAGAACTCGATGTAATCGACGTATTGCCGGGCGCGCGCCACCGCCCAGGTGGCGGCGTCGAGCACATCCTCGCGGGTCATGTTGAGCTTGTGCCGGAGATGGATTTCCGAGGTCGCGATGAAGATATGGATGCCGGGTCGCGCCGACTTCTCGACCGCTTTGAGAGCCTGATCGACATCCGCCTCGCGGGTACGCGCGAGACTCAGCACGACCGGCGCGCTGACCGCCTGGGCGACGCGCTGGACCGACTCGAAGTCGCCGGGTGAGGAGGCCGCGAAGCCGGCTTCGATCACGTCGACGTTGAGCCGTTCGAGCTGGCGCGCGAGCGCGACTTTCTCTTCGACGTTCATCGTCGCGCCCGGCGATTGCTCGCCATCGCGCAGCGTGGTGTCGAAAATCCGGACGTAATCCTGACTGTGGTCCGCGGGGTGCGGCTGCTCCATCACACTTTCTCCCTCGTCGGAACCCCCGTAGCGCTGGAACTCACAAGCGCGCCCAAAAGAAAACGCCCCGGGCGGCTCGTTCGACCCACTGCCCGGGGCGTTCGTCGCAAAATTTCAAGTCGGTCAGACCTGCTTGACGACGCCCTCGGCGCGGGCCTTGGTAAGGCCCAGGATAAGGAGCGCTGCCAGCAGTATCGACCGCATAGTGATGTCTATTGTAAGGGGCGCCGAAGATAGTAGTCAAGGCGCAGCGGAGGCCGCGCTCCCGGGACGCACGCTCCGCGCGAGGCGCGCCGACCTCAACCCTGCTGGCTGCTGAGCGGGCTGGTTTCGCGAGCCTTTTGAGCCACAGGTTCGCTCGGCCTCAAGACCGGCATCTTGGCCGTCATCTGCTCGCCCGCCAGCATCAGGAACGGGCCCGACAGCACGTAGGCGGTAGCCAGCACGCAAGCCGTCACCTGCGGCACCGCGACCAGGCAGGTCAGCACCACCATCACGGTGGCGGTCACGGCCAGCGGCGCGCGATGGTAGAAATCGATCGATTTGAAGCTCGGGTAGGGCACCCGCGAGATCATCAGGATACCGAGCGCGGCGGTGAGCGGCGCGATTACCGCGACCAGCATCTGCGGCGCATCGAGATAGAAATAATGGTAGGCGAAGACCAGCCCCGCGATCATCGCGGCGGCGCCGGGCACCGGCAATCCGACGAAGCGGCGCTTGTCGACGCTGCCGGTCTGGACGTTGAAGCGCGCCAGCCGGAAGGCAGCGAACACCACGTACAGCCCGGCGATAATCACCCCGACCAGGCGCAGCGGCTTAAGCGCCCAGGTGTAAGCCAGCACCGCCGGCGCGACGCCAAAGGCGACCACGTCGGTGAGGCTGTCGTACTCGACTCCGAACGGGCTCGAGGTGCGCGACAGGCGCGCCACGCGGCCGTCGAGGCCGTCGCAGATAAAGGCAAAGGCGATCATGACCGCGGCGCGCACGAAATGGCCGTTGATCGACGAGATCAGCGAGTAGAAGCCGGCCAGCAATCCGAGCGAGGTGATGGTAACGGGAACCAGGAAAATCCCGCGCTTGAACGGTGCGACGACCCGTTCGCGTCGATCGCGCAACTCCGAGATCAGACGCAGGCGCGCCGCCCGTGCTCGGGGATTGCGCCGGTAACGGTTGTTCATCGCTGGAGCTCTCCAATCACGCTTTCGCCGGCGCGCACCCGGTCGCCGATCGCGACCGTCAGCCGGTAATCCATCGGCAGGAAGTGGTCGAAGCGGCTACCAAACATGATAAGCCCAATCCGCGCACCGGCAAAGACGCGCTCGCGCGGCCGCACCCGGCAGACGATACGGCGCGCCAGGTAGCCCGCCACCTGCACGAAGGCATAGCGGCGGTCGGCCGCGTCGCGTATCACGATCAGGTTGCGTTCGTTGTGCAGGCTTGCCAGATCGCTGTACGCGGCGCGAAACTCGCCCGGCGTATGCGTCACCGCCAGCACCTCGCCGGCCACCGGCGCGCGATTCACATGCACGTCGAGCGGCGACATGAAGACCGACACGCGTCTGAAGGTCTCATCGGGAAGTCCGGGCGGCGCGCCCTCGCCGAGGTCGCAGACCCGGCCGTCGGCGCCGGAAAGCACGACGCCTTCGATTAGCGGGGCGGAGCGTTCCGGGTCGCGGAAGAAGAGCGCTGACGCCAGCGCGGCGATCAGGAAGATAATCGCGAGCCAATCGGCGCCGAACACGATCGCCAGCGCGGCGATCGTGACCGGAATCAGCACATAGGTCGCGCCTTCGCCGGCGATACCGATGCGGCCGGCCAGGCGGCCAAGCCAAGGCCGATCGCTGTCTGCGCGGTCGTCCAAGCGCCGGTCAGTTGCGCGAGCGATCTACCAGCCGCTCGCTCTGTAGCCAGGGCATGAACGAGCGCAGCCGTCCGCCAACTTCTTCCAGCGGATGCTTGGCGCCTTCCTCCCGCATGCGGCGGAAGTTCTTGAGACCGTTGCGGTACTCGTCGATCCATTCGTTGGCGAACTTGCCGGACTGGATATCGGCCAGCAGCCGCTTCATGGTCTCGCGCACCTGCGGGCCGATCACCTGCGGGCCGCGCGTCATGTCGCCGTATTCGGCGGTGTTGCTGATCGAGTAGCGCATGTTGGCGATGCCGCCCTCGTAGATCAGGTCGACGATCAGCTTGACCTCGTGCACGCACTCGAAGTACGCCATCTCGGGCGCGTAGCCGGCCGCGACCAGGGTCTCGTAGCCGGCGCGGATAAGCTCGGTCAGGCCGCCGCACAGCACCGACTGCTCGCCGAACAGATCGGTCTCGGTCTCCTCGCGGAAACTGGTTTCGATCAGCGCCGCGCGGCCGCCGCCGATCGCCGCGCCGTAGGCGAGCGCGACTTTCTCGGTATTGCCCGACGGGTCCTGCTCGACCGCCAGCAGCATCGGTACCCCGCGTCCCTTGACGTACTCGGAGCGCACCAGATGGCCCGGTCCCTTGGGCGCGATCATGAAGACATTCACGTCCTTGGGCGGCTTGATGAACTTGAAATGGATATTGAAGCCGTGGCCAAAGGCCAGATATTTGCCGGCGGTGAGTGCGGGCGCGACCTCTTGTTCGTAGACCTCGGAGCCCATCTCGTCGGGCACCAGCATCATGACGATCTCGGCCTCGTGCGCCGCCGCCGCGGTCTCCATCACCTTGAGTCCCTGCTTGCGGGCCTTCTCCCACGAGGGGCTGTCCTTGCGCAGTCCCACTCGCACGTCCATCCCGCTGTCGCGCAGATTGAGAGCGTGGGCGTGGCCCTGGCTGCCGAACCCGAGGATGGCGATCTTTCTGCCCTTGAGCGCGCTCAGATCGGCGTCGCGGTCGTAAAAAACTTTCATGACTAGATTTTCTCCTGGCTAGGTTCGCGGCGCGCGCGATGGTCGGAGCCGAGTTGGATCGAGCGGGACATGGCGACCTTGCCCGAACGCACGACCTCCTTGATGCCGAGCGGACGCACCAGCGTGATGAACGCCTTGATCTTGTCCGCGTCGCCGGTGACCTCGACCGTCACCTGGCGCGGGCCGATATCGACCACGTGGGCGCGAAACGCATTGACGATGCCGTCGAGTTCCGAGCGCGTGCGTTCATCGACCGCAATCCGCACCATCAGCAGTTCGCGCTCGAGGGTGTCGATGTCGTTGAAATCGATAATCTTGATGACGCAGACCAGCTTGTTGAGCTGCTTGTTGATCTGTTCGAGGATCTGCTCGTCGCCGCTGGTGACCAGCACGATCCGCGAGACCGTGGGATCGAGCGGATCCTCGTTGACCGTCAGCGACTCGATATTGTAGCCGCGGCTGGAAAACAGACCCGCGACCCGGGCCAATACGCCGAACTCGTTTTCAACCAGAACCGATATTGTATGACTTGGCATGCAGAAGGTTTTTGGCCCGCTTCATCGGATCACCGCTCTACTACGCGTGATGCTGATGGCGCCAGACGATGGCCATCATGCGATCCTTGGAGGCAAGCTTCAGTTTTTGAATGCGCTTTTCTTCGACTTCCTCTTCGGCTGTCAGATAGGCCTTGTGGCGAAAATCTTCGAGTCGGCGTTTCAGTTCCAGGTGTTCCAGGTAAAGGCTTTTCAGTTCGTCGTCTTGGGCTGCCAGTTGGTTAACTAGCGCTTCCTCTCGGGCCTCCATAGGTGTCCTCCGCCCCGGTTACCGGGGAATCCGCCCTTGCGGGTCTGAAGGTGGCGTCGACCGGTCGTACATAACGCGGCTCCAGGAACGCGAGCCTATCGGACTCACCGCGCGCGATTCGAGCGGCGCCCAGCGCCGCCACGAAGCCGCCCAAGCTCGCAATCCCGCCAATGTCCAACACGCCGATCCGCACATCGCTTGTATCAAAGACAGACGCCGCGTCCCGCACCTTCGCGTCTCCGACCAGCAGCAGGTCGCCCTCCAAATCAGGACGAAAGCGCGCCGGCGCAGTCACCAGATCGTCTATGACTTTTTCTAGCGCATCGACACCGACGCGGTAAAGGGCCGTGTAGATCTCTCCCCTGCGAGCGTCCACAACCGGACAGACGAAGCTCCCCGCCGGCGCCGATTTCAGCGCCGCGGCGGCGTTCGCCAGCGCGTCGAGGCTCGGCACGCCGACGACCGGAATCGCCAGCACCGCCGCCAGCCCCTTGACGTAACTGAGTCCGACCCGCAACCCGGTATACGAGCCCGGACCAAGTCCGACGGCGAAACCGCCGAGATCGGATAGCGAAAGACCGGCGAATTCGAGCAGGTCGGCAATCTGGCCAGGCAAGCCGGCGCAATGCGACGACGCACTTGCCGAGCGCTCGGCGACCACCCGCCCGCCGCTGATAATCGAGGCCGCCGCAAGCTGCAGGCCGGTGTCGATTCCGAGTATCGGTCCGGCGCCGGCGCCGGCCTCGAATAGCCGCTCAGCTGTGAACGATTCGCGCAATATCATTGAAGATAACGAACGCCATCAGGGCCACCAGCAGCAACAGCCCGACCTGCAACGCGAGCTCGCGATGACGCAGCTTGAGCGGTTTGCCACGGATGCCTTCGCAGGCGAAGAACAACAGATGGCCGCCGTCAAGCATCGGCACCGGCAGCAGGTTGATGATCCCGAGCTCGAGCGTGAGCATCACGATGAACCAGACCAGGTTGGCCAGCCCCTCGTGCGCCTCGCGTCCCGCCATCTGCGCAATCATGATCGGACCGCCGAGCGCCTTGCGTATCGGCGTGGTTCCGTCGACCATCTGCGCGATTCCGACCACCAGCGAGCAGACCATCGAGACGCTCTCGACGCATCCGCGGTAGGCGGCCGACAGCGGTCCGAGCCGTTCGGTCCCTTCGTCGCCGCGTGGCAACACGCCGATTATCCAGAGCTTCGTCGAGCTCCCGTAAACGTTCTTCTCGGCCTGGAGGCGGGGCTTGATGTCGAAGGTCAGGCGTTCAACTTTGCCGGCGGTCTTGCGATCGACGGCGATCGTGAGCGCCGTGCCCTTGCTGTCTTTTACGTTGGTCGAAAGATCCTGCCAACTCTTGAGCGGGTGCCCGTTGATCGAGAGTATCCGGTCGCCGCCCTTGAGTCCGGCCTGTGCCGCGGGCATCCCGGCCTGAATCTTGCCGACGATCGGCAGCAGATAGGGCACGCCGTACATCGTGATCGCAGTCAGCAGAATCGGCGCGAACAGGATGTTGGCCAGCGGACCCGCCATCACGATCGCGATCCGTTTGGCCAGCCGCTGGTTCGGAAAGGCGCGGCTGCGGAAACGTTCGAGCAGCCGCTCCGGATGGCGCGCGCTGAGGGCCTTGATCGCCGGCTCGAACGAGCGCGTGCGGGCGAACTCCTCGAGGAGCATAGTCTCCTCGGGTTTGAGCGGGCGATGGAATTCGGCGAGCGCGATAGTGGCGGCCTCGGCTTCGCTCGCCGCGGCCAGCCGCTCGGCGATCGGCACCAGCAGCTCTTCGGCTCGAGGCTCTACCGCTTTGAGCGCCAACCCGTCGCCGACCTTGGCCGCCAGCAAATCGAGCGCGACTTCCTTCAGGTAGCCTTCCGTATCCTCGCTGCCGGTGTCTTCGCCGACCTCGTCGCCCAGCATCCGCACATAGCCGCCGAGCGGCGTCGCCCCCAGCGCGTACTCGGTTTCGCCGAGCCGGATGCCCCAAATCTTCGGCGGGTAGCCGATTGAAAAGCGAATCACGCGGATACCGAGGCGCTTGGCGACCACGAAGTGGCCGGCTTCATGGACGATAATCAAAAGTCCAAGAATGAATACAGCGGAGAGGATTGAAACCAGCATTATTCGCCTCGGCCGCGCCCGCGAGCAGGCAGTCAGCGGGAGTAATAGTAAGTGAATGCCACCGCGAAGACTAGGCTGCAGGTGCGATCCAGCAGGCCGCCGTGACCCGGAAAAATCCAGCCCGAGTCCTTGACTCCCGCCGCGCGCTTCAAGGCCGATCCGATCAGGTCGCCGACCTGCGCGAGCAGGCTGACCGCCACTGCGAGCGTTACCACTGCGGCCAGCTCGCGGCGCGCCAGCAGCGCAGGCCATAACACCACAGCGGCGGCGACCGCGCCCAGCAGGCCGCCGATCGCGCCCTCGACGGTCTTGTTGGGGCTGACGCGCGGCGCGAGCCGGATGCGTCCGAGCGCGCGGCCGACGAAATAGGCCGCGCTGTCCGTCGCCACCACCAGCAGCAGTACCAGGATCGTGAGCGCGACGCCGTCGGGACCGTTTCGGAGCAGCGCGAAGTAGGGGAACAAGGCGCCCACGTAAACCGCGCCGATCGCGATGAGCGCAGTGCCGTGCGGCGCGGCCTCGGTCCCGTGCACCCACATCAGCGACATCATCAGGGCGGTGCCGATGAAGGTGAATTCGGGCACGATGATGAACGGTCCTGGCGCCATGAAAACCGCGGCGGCGGGCAGCAGACCGGCGCCGATCAGCAACGCGACGCGGGCCGGACTGCGGGCCGACGTCATCGCGCCGATCTCATAAAGCCCCAGCCCCATGAGCAGCGCGATCAGCGCCGTGAACAGCCAGTTGGGCGCGAAAATGATCGCCAGCAGCAGCGCCGGCAACAGCACCAGCGCCGTCCAGATTCTAGTTCGCAGCACGCAAGCGATGGTTGGCGCCGTTGCCGTCGAGCGCGCCGAAGCGCCGTTCGCGCGCCTGATAGTCACTCAGGGCCGCCATGAACTCGCGCTCACGGAAATCGGGCCACAGGGTCTCGGTGAAATAAAGCTCGGTGTAGGCCAACTCGTAGAGAAAGAAATTTGAAATCCGCTGCTCGCCCGAGGTCCGGATCAACAGGTCAGGATCCGGCAGCCCGGCGGTCGCCAGATGGCCCTTGAGCAGTTGCTCGTCGATTTGATCGACCGTGAGCGCGCCCTCGGCGACCGACTGTGCGATCTGTCTGACGGCGCCGATGATATCCTGGCGGCCGCCGTAGGAGAGCGCCAGCGCCACCGTCATGCGGTGGTTGCCGGCGGTGGCTGCGATCGCCTGCTCCAGCACGCGGCCGACCTCCGGTGGCAGGCGCGCCGTATCGCCGACTGCCGTCAGCCGAATGCCGCGTTTCATCAGCCGCTTGGTCTCGGTCATCAGGTAGCGATGCACCAGTTGCATCAGGAAGCGCACTTCCGGACCGGGCCGATGCCAATTCTCGTTGGAGAACACGAACAGCGTCAGGTACGGGATGCCGAGCTCAAGCGCGGTGTCGACCACCGCGCGCACCGAGTCTTTGCCGCGGCGATGGCCCTCGCTGCGAGCCAGGCCGCGCTGGCGCGCCCAGCGCCCGTTGCCGTCCATCACGAACGCGACATGGCGCGGCAGGCGCGCCGGCTCCCGCGACAGCTCCGGAAATTCTTCCCATGGCAGCGATGAACTCACGACTGACTACACGGAGCCCGCGGGGTTCGCGGATGGACCGCTCAGACCTCCATGATCTCGGCTTCCTTGGCGGCCAGCACCTTGTCGAGCTTGTCGATAGAATCGGTGGTCTGCGTCTGGACCTTGTGTTCGGCGGCGCGCAGTTCGTCCTCGGTGATGTTCTTGTCCTTCTGCAACTGCTTGAGCAGGTCGTTGGCGTCGCGGCGATGGTTGCGGATCGAGACGCGAAACTCCTCGGCCACCTTGCGCACGTGCTTGACCAGTTCGCGCCGGCGCTCCTCGTTGAGCTCCGGAATCGGGATGCGGATGAGCTTGCCGTCGTTGAGCGGGTTGAGGCCCAGGTCCGAGGTCTGAATCGCCTTCTCGATCTCGTGCAGCGCCCCCTTGTCGTACGGCGTGATCACCAGCAGGCGCGCTTCGGGCGCCGCCAGCCCGGCGATCTGGCGCAGCGGGGTTTTGGCGCCGTAGTAGTTGACGTGCAGCCCCTCCAGCAAGGCGGTCGAGGCGCGCCCGGTGCGCACCCGCGACAACTCGTGCTTGAAGGCGCCCAACGCCTGTTCCATCTCGTCGTGCGCCAACTCGATAATGTCGTCGTGCTCGGCCATCGCTAGTCGCTGCTTTCGACCCGGGTCCCGATATGCTCCCCCATCACGACCCTTGTTATATTACCCGGCTTGCGCAAATTGAAAACAATGATCGGCAGGCGATTGTCCATGCACATCGAGATCGCCGTCGAGTCCATCACCTTCAGATTACGCTGCAGAACCTCGATATAGGTCAAGCGGTCAAAACGCTTAGCCTCGGGATAACGCATGGGGTCGCGATCGTAGACCCCGTCGACGTGATGGCTGGCCTTCAGAATGACCTCGGCGCCGATCTCCATCGCGCGCAGGCTGGCGGCGGTGTCGGTGGTGAAGTAGGGGCTGCCGGTGCCGGCGGCGAAGATCACCACCCGGCCCTTTTCCAGGTGGCGCACGGCGCGCCGGCGGATATAGGCCTCGCACACCGCGTACATCTCGATCGCCGACAGCACGCGCGTATCGACTCCCAGCATCTCGAGCGCATTCTGCAGCGCCAGCGCATTGATGACCGTGCCGAGCATCCCCATCTGGTCGGCGGTCGAGCGGTCCATCCCGCGGGCCTCGTAGTCGCTGCCGCGCAGGATGTTGCCCGCGCCGATTACCAGCGCGAGCTGGATATCGAGGGCGGCAACCTCCTTGACCTCACCGGCGATCGCGTGCAGCGCGTCGGGATCGATCCCGCTGCCTTGCGCCGGCGCCAGGGCCTCGCCCGAGAGCTTCAGCAGAATGCGTTGATAGACTGGTTTGCGCTCGGCATTACCGTGGGCTTCGCTCATCCGACGCGGCCTTCCCGTAACCGGTTCGTGTCCGTTGGACGCCTGCCCCTCACTGCCGACGGCGCGGCGCTCAGACCTTGCCGTCCAATTGCTCGCCGAGCTGGAAACGCACGAAGCGGCGCAGCTCGATTTTCTCGCCCAGCTTGCCGGCGTGCTCGCCGAGCAGATCCTTGATGGTGCGGTTGGGATCGCGCACCCAGGCCTGCTCCATGAGACAGACCTCGCGGTAGAATTTCTCGAGCTTGCCCTCGACGATCTTGCCGACCACCGCGGCCGGCTTGTCGGCCGACTGCGAGGCGTAGATCTCGCGCTCCTGCTGGATTACCTCGGCGGGCAATTCCTCGCGCTGGATACAGCGCGGGTTGGCCGCCGCCACCTGCATCGCCAGCTCCCGCACCAGGGTCTGGAATTCGGCGGTCTTGGCGACGAAGTCGGTCTCGCAATTGAGCTCGATGAGCACGCCGAGCTTGCCGCCGGCATGGATGTAGGAGCCGATAGCGCCTTCCGAGGCGACTCGCCCGGCGCGCTTGGCCGCCGCGGCGATGCCCTTTTCGCGCAGCCAGACGACCGCTTTGTCGAGGTCGCCCTCGGCCTCGGCCAGCGCCTTCTTGCAATCCATCACGCCGGCCCCGGTCTTATCGCGGAGTTCCCTGACCAATGTAGCGCTGACTTCCATCAATTCCCTTCCGGTTCGATATACGGCCCGGTTTGCCTGGTTTCGATGCTAGGCCGACGGCGACGGTTCCGGCTGCGGCGCGTTCTCGCTCGCCGGCATACCCTCGCCGCTCTCGCCCTTCTGACGCTCCTCGAGCACCTGCTTGCCTTCGAGCACCGCATCGGCGATGGCCGCGGTAAACAGCTTGATGGCGCGGATGGCGTCGTCGTTGCCTGGGATACGGTGGGCAATCATGTCCGGGTCGCAGTTGGTATCGACCACCGCCACCACCGGAATTCCCAGCCGGTTGGCCTCGGCCACCGCGATGTCCTCTTTCTTGGTGTCGATCACCCACAGCGCGTCGGGCAGCTTGCGCATGTTCTTGATGCCGGCCAGCGTCGCCATCAGCTTGGTGTGCTCGCGGCTGTTGTCGCTCATCTCTTTCTTGGTGAGCGCCTGGATCATCTCCGGATCGGACATGACCTCCTCGAGCTTCTTGAGCCGATCGATCGAGGCCCGGATGGTCTGGAAATTGGTCAGCATCCCGCCCAGCCAGCGGTTGTTCACATAGAACATCCCGCAGCGCTCGGCCTCTTCGCGCACAATATCCTGGGCCTGCTTCTTGGTGCCGACGAACAGGATGGTGCCGCCCTGCGCCGCCAGGTCGCGGACCGCGTCGAAGGCGCCGCGAAACATCTTGACGGTCTGCTGCAGGTCAATGATGTAGATGCCGTTGCGGGCGCCGAAGATGTAGGGTTTCATCTTCGGGTTCCAGCGGCTGGTCTGATGGCCGAAGTGAACTCCGGCCTCGAGAAGCTGCTTCATACCGATTTCGGTCATGGAATCCTTTCTGCGTCCCCTCGCCGGGTCGCGCCGGCTGCTTTGCCTATCGAGTTTCTACCAAGCCTGCGGTCGACACAAAAGCGCTCGCCGCCCCTAAACGTTCATCGATTCCAGGAACTCGTCGTTGGTCTTGGTGCCCTGCATCTTGTCGAGCAGGAACTCCATCGCCTCGACCGCGTTGAGCTGCGACAGCAGCTTGCGCAGGATCCAGACCCGGTTGAGCGTGCTGCGCGGCAACAGCAGCTCCTCCTTGCGGGTCGAGGAGCGCTGGATGTCGATGGTCGGGAAGATGCGCTTTTCGAGCAGCCGGCGGTCGAGCGAAATCTGTTGATTGCCGGTGCCCTTGAATTCTTCGAAGATCACCTCGTCCATCCGGCTGCCGGTATCGACCAGGGCGGTGGCGATGATCGTCAGGCTGCCGCCGTCCTCGGTGTTGCGCGCCGCGCCGAAGAACTTCTTGGGCTTGTGGAGCGCGTTGGAGTCGACGCCGCCGGACAGGATCTTGCCCGAGGGCGGCACCACGGTGTTGTAGGCGCGCGCTAGGCGGGTGATCGAATCGAGCAGGATCACGACGTCGCGGCCGTGCTCGACCAGGCGGCGCGCCTTCTCGATTACCATCTCGGCCACCTGCACGTGGCGGGTCGCCGGCTCGTCGAAGGTCGAGCTCACCACCTCGCCCTGCACCGAGCGCTGCATGTCGGTGACCTCTTCGGGACGCTCGTCGACCAGCAGCACGATCAGGATAATCTCGGGATGGTTGTGCGCGATGGCCTTGGCCACCGCCTGCAGCATCATGGTCTTGCCGGTGAACGGCGCCGCCACGATCAGGCCGCGCTGCCCTTTGCCGATCGGCGCCACCAGGTCGATGATGCGGGTGGTGTAATCCTCGCGATCGTACTCGAGCTTGATGCGCTCCTCGGGATAGAGCGGGGTCAGGTTGTCGAACAGGATCTTGTCGCGCGCCTTCTCGGGCTCTTCGTAGTTGATCGATTCGACCTTGAGCAGCGCGAAGTAGCGCTCGCCTTCCTTGGGCGGCCGAATCAGGCCCGAGACCACATCGCCGGTGCGCAGGTTGAACTTCCGAATCTGGCTTGGCGATATGTAGATGTCATCGGGACCGGGCAGATAGTTGTAGTCGGGCGCGCGCAGGAAGCCGAAGCCGTCGGGCAGGATGTCGAGCACCCCTTCGCCCAGGATCGAGCCGTTGCGCGCCGCCTGCGCCTGCAGGATGGCGAAGGTCATCTCCTGCTTGCGCATGTTGGTGGCGCCCTCGATGTTGTAATCGCGGGCGATATGGGCGAGCTCGCCGATCTTGGCGCGCTTGAGCAGCTTCAGATTGAGTACGCCGCCTTCGCTGATGACCGCTTCGATTTCGGCCGCCTTCGGTGCCCCATTCTGCGCCACCGTCCGGTCGCCGTTGGCGACCTGAGCGGCTTCGTCGCGGCTGCCGTTCTCGGGCCGTCCCGCTCCGACCGGCACCCCGCCGCCCACTTCCTCCACCGTACCCTGTGACTCGTGTCGTGCCGCTCTGACTCTGGCCATAAAACTTGTACTCCGCACCGTGAAACGGTTTCGCGATCCTCCAGCCTGATAACGCCTTGCCTGTGGTTCAGGCTCCCCCGTCACAACCCCTGTGCCAAAAACGAAGCCCGGTCTGCGGCTTATATCCTGCGATCGTAAGCAGCCTTCTGTGGCTTCACAGGTTCGGCTTTGCTTCCAGTGCAACCCGTCTCTGGTTGCCCATGCTCAAGCGCTGGGGATCCGATGGAACAAACGGTGCCTTGGTTCGGAATTTAGGTCGCTTGGGAGACGGGCGTTTATGAAACCCGGCCTGCCTTTACGCAGTCAGATGAAGCTACCGAGTGATGGTAGTAGAGGGCCCGGCCGATGTCAACCTTGAAACCTCCGACCAAACCGCGCCGCCCTCAACCGGCGCGCCCCAGCCAGTCCGCGATGACCCGCGAATCGGGCGGCGCCTCCCGGGCCGTCAGGTAGGCGACGAAATCCGCCGGCGGGAGCGCCGTCAGCCGCAGCCGGGCCGCCGATCGCGGATGGGCGAACTCCAGCCCTAGCGCATGGAGCGCCTGGCGATCAAACGGGCCCGCGCCCGCCTCCGCCGCCCGGCCGTACAGCGGATCGCCGAGACATGGATGGCCGACCGAGGCGAGATGGACCCGAATCTGATGGGTGCGGCCGGTCGCCGGTATCGCCCGGACCAGGGTCGAGGCCAGGCCGCCCGCGCCGGCCGGCTCAAAGCGGCGCAGCACCGAAAAGCGGGTCAGCGCGTCGCGCGGCGATCGGGAATGCGTCGACATCCGCTTGCGCTCGGTCGGATGACGTCCCAACGGCCGCGACACCTCGAACTCGTCGCGCTTCACGATCCCCCGAACGGCCGCCAGATAGACCTTGCGCACCGTGCGATCCTTGAATTGCCGCGACAGCGACATCCGCGCGTATGGCGTCCGCGCGACTACCATCACGCCCGAAGTCTGCTTATCCAGCCGATGAACGATCCCGGGGCGCAGCACACCGTCCGGCTCGGCCATCGCCGCCAGCTCGGGAAACTGCTGCAACAGGGCGTCGACCAGGGTCGGTCCGGAGCTTCCCGGTGCGGCGTGGACCACCATCCCGGCCGGCTTGTCGACTACGATCACTTCGTCATCTGTATAGAGGATCGTCAGCGCGGGGATTTCCAGCGACGCAGCCGCAATCGGCAGCGTCTCGATCGCCGGCGCGGGCGCGACCGCGACCCGATCGCCCGGACGCAGGGGATGGGCCGGGTCGGCGGCGGCCGCGTCGTTCACGCTTACCCCGCCGGCCCGGATTATTCTCGCCACCCGCGATCGCGAGTACTCCGGCGCCAGCTCGGCGGCCAGGAAAACGTCGAGGCGGATGCGCCCGGGTGCGGCCTTGACCGTGAACGTATGCGCCGTCATCGCGGCGCTCGAAGCGGGACCATCGCAGTAACTTGTCATTTTAACATCAAGCGGGCGAACGCGCATCGCACGCAGTACGGGTGAGTCTGACCGTTGCGGGGCTGCAACGATCCGATTCCGTCTCGGCCGAATATCGAGTGACCTATGTGCAGCTATTCTTCGCATCTGCGAGCTGAAATAGCTATGGCACGACCCGTGCATTAAAGTGCTGCCGCTTTTTGGCAGCCGCTTGAGTTCGCGGCAAAGCGCGGCGTTGGTTGCCGACGGCAATCGAAACGCCCGAGGGGATAGCACAGACAGGCCAGTTGAGTTGATGCCTAACGAGGATTAAATTGGCGAGCTGTGTAGAGGTGGAGAGGTGGGGCGCTGCAAGACGCGATTCCTGTTGATGCCATATCCCGCCAATCCTGATTGGCGCGGCCACCCAAGTCTCTGATTCGAACCTAGCGTTACGCGGAACTGTGGAGGGGAGGAAGCAGTGGAAGTAGAACGCTCAACGTTTATCGCGATCCTGGTAGCGGGACTGTTTCTGATACTGGGGACGCTCACCGCGCATGCGCAGAGCACGCCAACTGCCACGCCCACGCCCGGCGCCTGCTCGATCACCACGCTACCCAATGGAGCAACGTCGCTGTGCGCCACCGGCGCCGAGCCGCCACCTTCCTATCTGGGGGTTTCGGGCGGCAATTACAACAGCGTTGCTTACGCCAAGAAGACCGCAACTATCACCTGCTGCACCGGCACCCTGGGAGCGCTGGTTAACGACACCCACGGCAATCAACTCGTGTTGAGCTCCAGCCACGTGTTCGCGCGCAACAGCAGCACCAGGAGGTCGGCCGCCCTCAACGAGCCGATCGTGCAGCCGGGCCTGGTGGACCTGGGATGCTGGCAGGACCAGAGCGACATTGTTGCCAGGCTCTCCAACTGGTCGAAGATCAATTTCGCCGGCGGCGCTAACCAGCTCGATGCCGCGCTCGCGAAGATTGTTCCCGAGGAGCAGACCCCCAACGGTACGCCGACGGCGGGAGTCGATCCTGATGGCAAAATCCTGAACATGGTGGACGCCAGTTTTCCGACCGACCAGATACCGGCCGGCCAGATCAGCGCTACGCCATTTCCATTCAACAGCCTGTATGACGGATTGCCGGTTATGAAGATGGGGCGCACGACCTGCCTGACTTCGGGCAAGATCGACGCCTTCGACGCGATGGGGAAAGTGGTCTATCCCGGCAAAGTCTGCAATGTCGTTGGCGCCGGCACCGCGTTCTTCAACCATCAAATCCTGGTCATCGGCCAGGCGATCAATAACCCGTCAGGCAGTACCTGCTCATTTGCCGAAGGAGGCGATGCCGGGGCGCTGGTGGTAACTCAAGATTTCAGCTGTCCCCAGGCGATCGGTATCGTTTTTGCCGGCACCCCGGCCGCCGGCGCCCCGTACGCACCTGATACCGCAAACACGATCGTAGCGGTCAATCCGATCGGGACCATTCTCAGCAAGTTCAATGTCAGCCTGGTAGGGAAAGCCTGTGTACCGACCGCGTTCGGCTCCGAAATCGGCACTCCGACGTCCGGGGTCAGCGCCGCGTTGCATCAATCGATCGAGCAGGTGCGCTCGGTCAAGAATCGCTACGCTCGGCGCCTGCTCAAGATGGGCGCGGTGACCGCGGTCGGTATCGGCGCCGGCGACGACCCCGACCACGCCGCGCTCAATGTCTACCTGAGCAAAGACACGCCGATGATCAGGGCCAGGATCCCCCAGCAGATCAACGGCGTCACCGTGCATATCAGGCATGCGCCCAAGTTCCGTGCGCTGTGATGGATGAATCGTCGGGCTGATCGCAAGGCCTGAACAGAAGTAGCGTTGCTCGAAAAAGCGGGGACGTCAGCCGGCGTCCCCGCTTTTCTATCTGCGGCTAGAGCCGGTAGGGCAGCGGATGCGATTGCTCGTAGGCGGCGATCTCCCGCTCGCGCATCAGCGTGAGCCCGACATCGTCGAGCCCCTCGAGCAGGCACTGCTTCTGGAATTCGCTGATCTCGAAGTGCGCCGACCATCCGGAATCGTCGCGGACCGTCTGGCTCGCCAGATCGATCGTGAGCTCGTAGGCCTCTTCGTGGTGCTCGATGGCGCGGAAGATCGCCTCGACCTCCGCTTCTTTC
>Ga0307374_10002275_pt1 | contig 34330 bp, 27 predicted proteins | sample OX3MG_FD_202532 | JGI IMG/M metagenome (GOLD analysis project Ga0307374, IMG submission 202532) | Soil microbial communities from Risofladan, Vaasa, Finland - OX-3 | ecosystem: Environmental > Terrestrial > Soil > Coastal area > Acid sulfate soil | place: Finland: Risofladan, Vaasa | collected... | reverse complement strand
GCCGAGAGCGGCAAGCGGATGGAGTTTCGCGGCTTCGTGCTGTGGCGCTTCCGAGACGGAAAGATTGCGGAGCGCTGGGCGACCGTTACGACGCCTCGCGAAGTGTCGTCGGAGCCTACGGACTGGTAGGAGGCGGCCTATCCTCGACTGTCGCCACCCCTCATGTCTGACTTCGCATAAGAAATATTATGTCAACTTACGTATGACTCCGCCGCCAAAAAAGGCGACCATAAAGAGCGCTTCACCATGACAATCCCATGCGCGCCAACAAATGTAGACTCCCGTTCCCATGAGCACCAACGCGCCGAAGAGCAATATTGGAAACTGCAACTTCGCTGGCAAAGGATTGGAGCGATAGCCACCATCGCTGCATTCGTTGCTGCTGCCATCTATGTCTGTTACGAGAAGCAGCAAGTTGCGCAGGCTATAGCCGCCAACAAAAACGCCAATAGTTGGCTGCATGTCACAGAACGAGCGTACATAACCACGGATGGCCCAGTTCTGGATCCAGGAACTAAGTTCGCCACTCTTCATTTGAACAACGATGGCCATCTCCCATGCCCCGATAGCGAGACCACTGCTCATGAGGCCACGGTCAATATGTCCATCGCTAACGCGGCCCCGAACATTAAAGAGGCCGTCGAATTCCATTGGAAAAGCACTAGAGGTCAGATTCCGCCGGGTCAGAATCATGTCACGTTGGCAATTCCAGTTACCGCATTCTCGGAAGCCAAATTCGGTCCCCAAGGTGCATACCAAGCAATTTTTATTGCCGGACGCATCAAGTATGAAGATGGATTTCCAGATGATCCATTGCAGAAGTGGAGTTTCTGCTTTCAGAGCGTCTATCATTTGACCCTGAAACAACTCTTTTGGGTATCGTGCGACCCCAGCTTGATCCTTCCTCAAATGGAAAAGCTGGATGGTTATCCCAATAACGAACAAAACAACTAGGCATAGCGGCCATGCGATGAAGCCCGCATTGCGCGGACGTCTTAACGGTGGGTCGTCGCCATCCAACGACGAACGAGAGTCCGGCCTGTCGGCACGCTTCGTCCATTGTACGATCTCGGAGGTTTTGAGGGTGGCTACACTAACAGGATATTTCGACGCCAGCGGCAAAGCGAGCAGTGCTTCTGCCATTGAATTGGTAGTATCTGGCTTTGTTTCGACTCCGAAGAAATGGAACCAATTTGAGCAACAATGGCAGGCGCTGTTGGACCAGTTTGAGCTTCCCTACTTCCACATGAAAGAGTTTGCGCCATCTACAGGTGTGTTCAAGGACTGGAAAGGCAAAGAAAAAAGAAGACGAACATTCCTGCAACAGCTGATCGATATTACCGTTGAAAATACTGAGCAAAGCATCGCAGCTGGGGTTCTTTTGAAAGACTGGCGTAAAGCAAATCGATTTTACGAATTACACGAAAAGGATTTCCCGCCCTATTCGCTTTGCGGACACACATGCGTTGAGGAGGTCTATCTCTGGTGCGAAGAGAAGAATTACCCGCGCAATCAGGTTCTTTTTATGTTTGAGGACGGCGACGAGGATAAGGGCGCGTTAATGCGGCGAACCAGAAAGGACTTCGGAATCGAAGTTAGGTTCGGGCTAAAGAAACCTGATGGTTCAATTCCGGATGAGCTTCCGATGCTTCCGCTGCAGGCTGCCGATTTTGCAGCTTGGCATACCCGGCGCATCCTTGATCAACTTGCTCGCGATGGCAGTGTGCCTCGCTCGTCCGTTCGCTACGATTTTGAGGAATTGTTCTCTCGTATTCCGTATGAACCGTATCATCGCCACTTCAGCATGACCGCCGCTACTCCAGTCGAGGCGCGACTTGGGGAATTTTCAATTTTGAGGCGTGGCTTAGGAATCCCTAGTCTAGTCAGATTTTGTGTCGAATCTTGCGTCCCTCAAAGATGCTCTTGATACGTCTTATGCTTTCGATTTTAACCTTTAAGCGCGTCAACCAACAGTAATGGGCGCACCCATTCACTCACGCCGCGGATTCCGAATAACAAACGGCGGTTGCGATGCGTGCAGCCGATGTGGGCTAGCTAAGCGCGGGAGCCGGCCTCATCGAGGCGCTGCTTCGCCTCCCGCAGGAGGTCATCCGGCAGCGGACCCTTAAGCGCGGCTGCGATATTATCGTGCAAATGACCAGCGTCCCTCGTGCCCACGATAGTGGTATCCAAATCCGGATTGGACAAAGTGAACCGCAAGGTGAACTCGAGGCGGCTCATGCCGTCGAGCAGATCGTCGAGGCGCGCCGTCTCCCAACGCTCGCGCATCGCGGCTCCAGGCATCATGTAGTAGCGGCGTTGCCAGTCGGTGGGCGCGCCCCGCGCGACGCCGCCGCGGATGATAATACCCGCCCCGGCCGCGGCAGCCTGTGAGATCACCCGCTCGTGCTCGCGTTGGAGCGCCGAATATGGAATCTGGAACGCGTCAAAAACGCCCATCGCGATCTGCTCGGCCAGGTTAGGCAAGATGCCGGAGACGCCGATGAACCGCACCTTGCCCGCCTTCTTCAACGATAGCGCCGCTTCCAGCGCGCCGTGCTCTTCGAACTCGCTGCGGGTGAGACTCCGATGGAATTGGACCAGGTCCAGATGATCCGTGTGCATCAGGCGCAAGCTCCGTTCCACGCCGGTCCGGATGTTTTCGGCAGTGTGGATATGCTCGGCGCCCATCGGAGCATCTGGAACGCAACCGCATTTGGAGGCGAGGAAATACTCGGCACGGCGATGTGCGATGAAGCGTCCGATCAATTCTTCGCTGCGGCCGTAGTCGATCGAGGTGTCGATGAAGTTGATGCCGGCATCGAGGACCGCGTTGAGCACTTTTCCGGCCGCGTCATCAGAAACCTCCGGCCCCGCAGGCGCTCCGCGCAGTTCCATCGCGCCGTAGCCCAGAGTGGTCACCTGAAAATCCGTTCGCCCCAGCGTTCGCTTCGGTAGTTCGGTCATGGCGTTCCCTCCGTCAGGTGTAAACGGTCAAATGAGACCGCGCCGTTCGCGCTCGAACCCGCGAGCCATCGAACAAATCGGTCAACCGCTTCGTCAGCGCACAATTACGAGGGTATCTAACATAGCTGGGCAATCGCGCTAAGCCCCCTGCCCCGTTTCTTTTTTGGAAGCGGCCGGCCCTGATCCGCTTCGTCGTGTAGCGGCCGCCTGAAGCGACGGCGTAACGGCGGGGGAGCGCGGGCGTAAGAAGGGATAGAGCGGCGGTATCGAGGAGCGGCAAATTTTTGTGAGCGTCGCGAGATTGTCTGACGAATATGAGACACTCTGTGGCGCTCGGACACATCGGTGTATCATAAGCAGTACTGCCACTTATCCTAGAACTGCCTACGCAGAATGAAGCATGTCAAGAGACGATTTAAGATGTAACCGGTTTGTAGTAACCGTTCTGGCTCAGCTCTTGCTTCAATCAAGATTGACTGCAAGGGGAGCCTCAGGACGGAAGCCATGGAAGTAATGATCATAGGAATGATGGTGGTGGTCGGATTGCCGCTGATGACAGTGGCGGGCCTGCTGATGGTGGCGGCGGAAGCCGACCGGATGGCTGAGTTGAGCCGGTACGAGGGCTTCAGCAAAATGGATGTGCTGCAGCCGTCACACGCCTTTGCTCCGGCGGTTGAGAGTGCGCTGACGCCCCAGTCGGGGTTTGGCGCCGAGGTCGGAGAGGAGACGGCGGGTAGCGAGGTTGGCAGGGGCCATTTCGAGGGCCCGTTCCAGGTAGAGGGTCGCAGTATGGGGGCGTCCAAGCTTGGCGGCAGCCTGCCCCATTTCCAGAAGCAGATCCGGATTGTCACCGCCCGCTTCGCGCGCACGCCGCAGCATGTCAAGCGCCTGCGCGGGTTCCTGTCGAGCGGCCATAAGACGGGCAAGGCCACGGATCGCGGCGGCATCGATCGGGTTTAAAGCAAGCGATTCTTTAAATAATGCTTCGGCACTTCTGAGGGCTCCATCGCGCATCAGGCCCTCGCCCGCCTCGCTGAGGTGGCGCGCCTCGTCAATCAGACGCGATCCTTCAATTTCGACGACAATCTGTTCATTCGAAAGCCGTGCGTTGAGCACCCGGGCGCGCGGCCCGAGATAGTCGCGGAGCTGCGCGATGATCGCGTCATCGCCAACCGTCTCGGGCTCGAGAAAGAGGAGCCCGAGGGAGTCGCCGATATGGTCTTCACGCCGGATGAGCAGGCGGATTACCGGTCGCGAGCGCGACGGATGATTTCCCGATTGGTCAGACTCGCTCATCGGGGTCGAACAGCTTGCGATATTCGTCGAGTGCGAAGCGGTCGGTCATTCCGGCGATGTAGTCGGCGACCACGCGGGCGAGCGGCTCGCCGTCGACCTCGATTCGATGCAGAACGTGGTCGGGCATTTGGCGCGGCTCGCTCATGTAGGTTTCGAACAGGCGTGCGAGTACCCTGCCCGCTTTCTCGGTCATCCGGCTGACGCGGTGATGGCGATAGAGCCGCTCGCGCATGATCTGCTTGAGTTCGGCCACCATCGGAGCGACGAGCGGACTGAAGGCGGCGAGCGCCCTGCCCGCCTGGCGCACGTCGTCGACACTGCGGATTGCCGCGCGTTCGAGTTCCTCGTTGATATTGACAGTGAGGTCGGTCACGGTGCGGTTGATCATCCGGATCACGGTCTGGTAGCGGATTACGCCGTCGATAGCGCCCGGGCATGCGTCGCGGGCGGCGGCGGCGGCTTCGCGAAAGAGCCGGGAGCGGTTGAGGTCGTCGAGCGTGAGCATCTGCGCTTTGAGGCCGTCGTCGACATCGTGGGCGAGATAGGCGATCTCGTCGGCGAGGTCGACGATCTGCGCTTCGAGGCAGGGATAGAGCGACAGGTCGAACTCGCGCGCGGCGGGGCGGTTTTTGAAATCCGAGTGCTTGATGATGCCCTCGCGGACTTCGAAGGTCAGGTTGAGGCCGCGGAAGCCGGGATAGCGCACTTCGATCCAATCGACGGTGCGGAGACTCTGCGCATTGTGATCGAAGCCGCCGTGGGGGGCCATCAGCTCGCGCAGCACGCGTTCGCCGGCATGGCCGAATGGTGTATGGCCCAGGTCGTGCGCGAGTGCGACGGCCTCGGCAAGTTCAGTATTGAGACCGAGCGCGCGGGCGACGGTGCGGGTTACCTGCGCCGCCTCGAGCGTGTGCGTCAGGCGGGTGCGGTAGTAATCACCCTCGTGATTAACGAAGACCTGGGTTTTGTATTCGAGGCGGCGAAAGGCTGCCGAATGGATAATCCGATCGCGGTCGCGCTGGAACCCGGTGCGCATCGGATGAGGCTCGACGGGGAAGCGGCGGCCGCGGCTATTGCGCGAAAGCATCGCATAGGGCGCGAGATTTCGCGCTTCAAGCTCTTCGAGACTCTGACGATTGAGCAACATCGGGGAGGTTCCAACAACGAGCCTAGCCTATCACGGCGGCGATTGTACGTTGAAAGTACGGCTCCACGACTGTTAACAGGGCGGGCCGGGGGCGGTTCGGCAGGACTTCAGCGTCAATGAGCGGCCGCCTATAATGCGGGCGTGGTCGAGGCGGGGCGGCAAGGGATCAGAAAAGGCCTGCTAGGCGGGGTGCTATGCGCCCTGCTGATGGCGGCGGGTTGCGCCTCGCGCAATACTCAGCCGGCATCGCAAATGGGAATCGCGCCGGGCGGCCCGATCCGATCGACGGTCGGCACGGCGTCATGGTACGGGCCGGGCTTCGATGGCAAACACACCGCGAGCGGCGAAGTTTATGATCAAAACCAGATGACGGCCGCGTCGATAATCTTCCCGCTGGGATCGGATGTGCTGGTGACCGACTTGAGCAACGGGCGCGCGGTGCAAGTGCGGATCAACGATCACGGGCCGTATGTAAAAGGGCGTGCGATCGATCTGTCGCATGGGGCGGCGCGGATGCTCGGGATGATCGGGCCGGGGACGGCGCGCGTCAGAATGGATATGATCGAGACGCCGTTGGAAGATCGCTCGGGCGAGACTGGCTATTTCGTGCAGGTGGGATCGTATACGGCGCCGGCGAATGCGGAACGGGCGTGGGCGCGGCTGACTTCATACTATAGCGATGCGCGAATCGATCGGCTCGACAATCGCGGGCGGCGCTACTATAGGGTGCGGATGGGCGTGTTTCCGAGCCGCATCGAGGCTCATGCGCGAGCGGTACATGCGGCCCAACTCGGATTTCCCGTGATGATCGTTTCAGAATGACACGCTGCTGGTTTCGGCGGGTGTGCGGCGCGCTCGGGGCGATGATCGTGCTGAGCGGCGCCGCGGCGCCGATGCGCCAGCTTCTGAACGGCGGCAAGCTCGATTGGAGCGTGGTAGCGGCGGTCGAGCAATCGACCCAGGCCGTGCGCGAGCTGAAACTCAAGCATGACGTGCCGATAATCGTGGTCAGCCCGGCGCGGGTTAACCGGATGCTCGCCGACGAGCTTGGCCGCGAGTACACGCCCGAGCAACTCGACGTGGACAGCCGCGCGGGCGCGATGCTTGGGCTGTATCCTTCGGGCACCGATCTCACTTCGGCGAATCTGAATCTGCTCGCGAGCCAGCTAATCGCGTTCTATGACTTCGGCAAGCGCCGGATGGTAATCGTCGAGCGCTTGCATGTCACCGAGTCGGCGGGCGAATCGGCGGAGGGCGCGCGGGAGCAGGCGGCGGTTGATCGGATGATCCTGGCGCACGAATTCACGCATGCGCTGCAAGATCAGAATTTCGCGCTGGCGAAGAAGGATCGGGCGCTGCGCGACAACGGCGATCGCGAGCTGGCGCTGCATGCGGTGGCGGAGGGCGACGCGACGATCGCGGGCTACGCCGAGATGGTAGGGAAGATCAGCGTTGCGGGCGTCGATCTGTTGGTAGCGAATCTGGCGGGAATTTCGGGCGCCTTCGCGCGCGAGGTTCCGAATGTTCCACTCGGAGTTTCGGAACCGCTGATCTTCCAATATACCGACGGCGTACGGTTTGTGGCGGAAGCCTACCGGCGCGGCGGATGGAAGGCGGTCGATGCACTATATGCGAATCCGCCGTTGTCGACGCAGCAGATAATCAATCCGGCGTCCTATTTCGATAAGCCAGAAGCGCCAGTGCGGGTGAGCGTCGCGGGTTACGAGAAGGCGCTTGCGGGATGGCGCAAGGCTGACGAGGACACGTACGGGGAGTTGAGTTTGCGGATCATCTTCAAGCGCCTCGGAGATTCGCGCGCAGCCGATCAAGGATTGATCGATCAATGGGCCGGCGATCGGATCGTGATTTTGCGCAAGCGCGGCACGGTCGGAGTGATTTGGCTGATCGCGTTTCGCGATTCGGCTTCGGCGGCGCGTTTCGCGACGGTTTACGGTGGGATGATCGAGCGTGTGGACGGCGCGGCGGGCGTCGCACACGGAATCGAGGCGCAGCGATGCGAGGTGATTGTGGCGGCGGGCGGACTCGCGGCGCACTTCGATTCGTTCGCGCCGGCGGTGCTGGATGCGAGCACGAGGTCGGGTGAATGCCGCCGGGAAGATGGCGCGGCGGGCCAGGTCCGCGCCGATAGATCGTCGGGCGCTTTCATCGGTGCGGCCCTTCGATGAGCGTGCGCGGGACGCGGCTCCCATACCGTGCCGGCTTCGTGGCCGCCGCGATTCTCGCGTTAGCCTTATCGGGATGCGCGGAAGCGATCGTCAGTCATGGCCAGGTGAATCGCGATCAGGCGGATAAGATCAAGATAGGGCTGCAACAACTGCGCGGACTCGAATTCAAGTATCCGGTGCCGCTGGTCGTGATGTCTCAGCAGGATGCCGGCCAAGTGCTCGAGGCTGAAATGAATCAGCGCCAGAGCGATGCTCAGCTCGCGATCGAAGCGCGGGTCGGCGAAATGATCGGCCTCTATCCCGAGGGGATCGATCTGAAGGCCGCGACGATGAGCATGTTGCAAAGCGAGATAATCGGTTTCTACGACGCGCCGAACCAGCGAATGATCGTGGTGCAGGACAGGACCAGGCTGGGACTGCTGAGTGCGATCGGCGGATTGCTGCGGCATCGTGACGTCCGGGGTGAGATGCTGCTCGCGCATGAACTGACGCATGCGCTTCAGGATCAGCATTTCGAAATTCACGCGGCGCTCGAGCGCATAAAGGACAACGACGATCGCGACCTCGCGCTCAAGTCGGTGGCAGAGGGCGACGCGACGCTCGCGGGCTTCAGCTATATCAAGGGCGGCACCAATGAAGCGTCGGTGCAGGACCTGCTCGGCCGTCTCGACGCGCTGCCGCATGCGTTCGCGGAACAATCGCCCAACGTGCCGGCGGGCCTGCTCGATCCGATGGAATTTCAATACGACGAGGGCACGCGCTTCGTAGTCGAGGCATGGCGGCGCGGCGGATGGGCGGGAGTCAACGCGCTCTACGGCAAGCCTCCGCTGTCAACCCAGCAGGTCGCGGATCCATCGCTTTACTTCGATCGGTTCACGCCGCCGGCGCGGATCAATATCGCAGGTTACGAGGCGGCGATGGCGGGATGGAGGCCAGCATTCGAGAATACCTACGGCGCGCTGACGATGCGGATTATTTTGCGCGAACATCCGGACGGCGCGGCACAGGTGGCGCTTGCGCGAGCGTGGGCGGGCGATCGGATGGTGGTGCTGGAAAGGGGCGATCAGCTTGCGCTTCTGTGGATCGTCGTGATGGCGGACGGCGAGAGCGCGGCGGAGTTCACGCGCGCTTACGGAGTCGTGCTGGATCGGATCGCGCGGTCATCGGCGGGCGGCAAGGATACGCAAGCGCATCGCGTGGCGGTTCGTGGCACCGCGGTTCTGATCGCGATAGGCGGCGCGGCGGCGAAGTTCGATGAATTGGCGCCGGCGGTGTGGCGAGCGAGTACGATCGACAGTGGTGGCGAGCGCAATCAGGCGAGCAGCGATTCGCGCGCCTTGGCGATCAACTCACGCTCGCCGCGATGACTCGCGCGGCGCAGCGCTTCATCGAGGCTCAGCCAAAGGACCTGGTCGATTTCGCCGTCATGCTGATTGGTGTCGCCGCCGACCGATTTCATCAGGAAAAAGTGAACCCGTTTTGAAATGCGAGTAATCGGACCGCGCGGGCGATCGCGCCACGAGTAGACATACGAGGTATCGCCGAGCGGCTCGATCACCTGGACTTCGAGGCCGGTCTCTTCGCGCGCCTCGCGCATCGCCGCGCCGACGATCGTCTCGCCGGCTTCGAGATGCCCCTTGGGAAGCACCCAGGTGGTTCGCCCCGCGGGTTTGACCAAGACGACGCTGACCGAGCCGTCGGCGTTGTGGCGCGAGATGAGTCCGCCGGCCGAGACTTCGCACCGATGGGATACCCGAGTGGGATTGCCTTTGTGTTTTCGTTTTGCTGGCACCGCGTTCAGCCTACATCGCCGAGGCTGAAGCCGAAATCAAGCATCCGGGATAGTGCGGCCCGCGCGCCGGCCGATTCCGGGCGGACGAGTTTCGGATCCTGTTCGAGCCATCGATCCGCGATCGCGCGCGCATTCTCGATCAGGGCAGTGTCGTGAATGAAATCGGCGAATCTGAGCGGCAACGCGCCGCTTTGTCGCGCTCCGAGAAGATCGCCTGGTCCGCGCATCCGAAGATCGGCGTCGGCGATCTCGGCTCCGCCGGCACATCGCACGAGCACCTCGAGCCGTTCGCAGGCGCGCGGATCGGAATCGCGCGACACCACCAGACAGCATCGCGAAGGCGCCGCGCCGCGGCCGACGCGTCCGCGCAACTGATGCAACTGGGCAAGGCCGTAGCGTTCGGCGGATGCGATTACGATCGCGGTCGCCTCGGGCACGTCGATTCCCACCTCTACGACCGTGGTCGAGACCAGCGCCTGGAGCGCGCCATCGCGAAACTTGCGCATCGCGCGCTCCTTCTCCGCCGGTGGCATCCGCCCGTGCAGCGTCCCGATCTGGAAACCTGCGAGCGGACCGGCGGCAAGCCGCTTGGCCATCGCGGCAACGGACGACTGTCCGTCCTGGTCTTCGTCCTCCTCGATGAGCGGCGCGATGTAATAGGCGCGATGGCCCGCTGCGAGTTCGGCGCGCACGAGCGCATCGACCTGCTGCATGTCGCTCTCGGCGAGGAGGTCCGTGCGGATCGGAGTTCTGCCGGGCGGCATCTCGTCGAGCGTCGAGACGTCGAGATTGGCGAACAGCGTCAGTGCGAGGCTCCGCGGAATCGGAGTCGCCGTCATCAGCAGCACGTGCGCGGTCGGCCCGAGCGCTTTCAGCCGCGCGCGATCGAAGACCCCGAAGCGATGCTGTTCGTCGATAATCGCAAGTCCCAGCCGCTTCATCGCGACGCCTTCCTGAATCAGCGCCTGCGTGCCGAAGACGATCGGAATCGCACCGGACGCGAGGAGCCGGCGAGTGCGCGCGCGCTCAGCCTCGGACGCCTTGCCAACCATCAGCGCGCTGTTGATTCCGAGTGCGCCACCGCACATGCGCATGAAGCTCGCGTGATGCTGTTCGGCGAGCAGCTCGGTCGGCGCCATCACGGCAGCCTGCCATCCGCATTCGATCGCGCGGATGGCAGCGTGGAAGGCGACCAGAGTTTTGCCGCTGCCGACGTCGCCCATCAGCAGGCGGTTCATCGGACGGGACCGCGCGAGATCGGCGGAGATTTCGTTGATCGCGCGGAGCTGCGCATCAGTTGAAGTAAACGGGAGCGCGCGCATGAAGCGACTCGAAAACGCGGTCGGACCGTCCATCGCGGCGCCGGTGCGCGCCGCCGCGCGCATCCGCTCGATTCCCATCGCAAGCTGAAAGGCGAACATCTCGTCGAGCGCGAGTGCGCGGTGGGCGGGACTCGTCGCGCGATTGAGGCTTGCGGCGTCGGCGTCGGCGGGCGGCTGATGCAACATCCGCAGCGCCGCGGCGGCGGGCATCGCCTCGGCCAGCGCGCGCATCGCAACGGGTATCGCCTCGAGGAGATCGAGATTCGCTCCGGCGAGCGCGGCTGCGACGATCGCGGCATACGTGCGCTGCGTAAATTGTGCCGGCAATCCATAGACCGGGCGAATCGCGGGCGGCGCGCCAGCTTCGGCGGGATAGACCTCGGGATGGATTATCTCGGCGGCGCCGTCGCTCGAATTGCCCACGCGCCCATGGAGTATCACGTGCTGGCCGCTTGGAAGGCGGCCGCGCATGTACGCCGGAAGGTTGAACCAGACTACGCGGACGCGTTTGCCCGCGGCGTCGGCGAGCCAGCCCGTTGCGATCCGGCGCCATCGCGAACCGCGCATCGGGCGTTCGGTGATTCCGTCGAGGCGGCCTTCGACCGAAACGGTTGTGCCGGGTTCTAAAGCCGCGAGCGACACGCGCGCGCGGAGGTCCTGGTAGCGGCGCGGCAGCGTCAGCAGCAAATCGGCGAGCGTCGCGATTCCGCGATCGGTAAGCGCGCCCGCGCGGCTCGCGCCGACGCCGCTCAGGGTGGCAACCGGGCTCTGCAGATCGAGCTTCATCGTTCAACGGCGGCCGCGACGCGCATCGGCTAACCCGAGTGGTAGTCCTGGAGCGCGCGGACCTCGAACGTGCCGCGGGCGAGCGCATCGATTCCGTCGACCGCGGCCTTTGCTCCTGCCATGGTGGTGAAAAACGGCAGGCGCATCTCCAGCGCGGTGCGCCGAATCGAAAACGAATCGGCGGTGCCCGACGCGTCAGGCGTGTTGATCACCATTGCAATTCGCCCTGCGCGCATCAGGTCGACGATATCCGGCGAGCCCTGCGCGACTTTGTTGACGGTCGCACATTCGAGGCCGAGATTGCTGACGTGCCGCGCGGTACCGTTGGTCGCGATCAGATCGAAACCCATGCGGACGAGGCCGTGTGCGATCGGGTCGAGCTCCGGCTTGTCCTCGTCGCGCACACTGATGAAAACGGTGCCGCGCGACGGCAGGTCGGTCGCGGCGGCAAGTTCGGCCTTCGCAAACGCCATCGCGAACGTGGTGTCGATACCCATCACTTCGCCGGTGGATTTCATCTCAGGGCCGAGAATCGTATCAACGCCGGGAAAGCGCGCGAAGGGAAACACCGATTCTTTGACGCAGACGTGTTTCGGCACGCGCTCGACGGTAAAGCCAAGCTCGGTGAGCTTGCGGCCGGCCATCACGAGCGAGGCGAGCTTTGCCAGCGGCACGCCAATCGCCTTGCTCACGAAGGGGATCGTGCGTGACGCGCGCGGATTGACCTCGAGGATGAAGACTTCGCCCTCGAAGATCGCGAACTGAACGTTGATGAGTCCGATGACGCCGAGTTCGCGCGCGAGCATCCGGGTCTGGCGCGCCAGCTCATCCTGCATCGCGGAGTCGAGCGTGCGCGGGGGCAGCACGCAGGCGCTGTCGCCGGAATGGATTCCAGCGTGCTCGACGTGCTCCATGATTCCGCCAATGACGACCGTGTCGCCGTCGGCGATCGCGTCGACATCGACTTCGATCGCCCCGGACAGGTAACGATCGATCAGCAGCGGGCGATCCTCCGACGCGGCCAGCGCCTGTTCGATATAGCGGCGCAGCGCGTCTTCGTCAGGGATGATCTCCATCGCGCGTCCGCCCAGCACGTACGACGGACGAATCAGAACCGGATAGCCAATCTCCGCGGCGCCGCGAACCGCTTGATCCATTCCGCGCGCGAGCACCCCGCGCGGCTGGCGAAGTCCGAGCTTGTCGACTACGGCGTTGAAGCGCTCGCGATCTTCGGCGCGGTCGATCGCGTCAGGCGGCGTGCCCAGGATTCTCACTCCGGCGCGCTCGAGGGCGGCGGCGAGCTTGAGCGGTGTCTGCCCTCCGAACTGAACGATCACGCCTAGCGGCCGTTCGCGCTCGGCGATAGCCAGTACGTCCTCGAAGGTCAGCGGCTCGAAGTAAAGGCGGTCCGAAATATCATAGTCAGTTGATACCGTTTCGGGATTGCAATTGACCATGATTGTCTCGAAGCCGGCCTGCTTGAGCGCCAGGCTCGCGTGCACGCAGCAATAGTCAAATTCAATCCCCTGCCCTATCCGATTCGGGCCCCCGCCGAGAATCATCACTTTGGGCCGATCGTCGGGCAAAGCCTCATCCTCTCCTTCGTAAGTGGAATACAGATACGGTGTGAAAGCCTCGAATTCCGCGCCGCATGTATCGACCGCCTTGAACACCGGATTGACGCCTAGCTCGCGGCGGCGCCGCGCAATCGAGGACTCATCGGTATGGGTCAGCGCAGCGAGCCGCCGATCGGAGAAGCCGGCCGCCTTGGCCTCGCGCATCAGGCGCGCGTCCAGCGGCTCGGTCGCGATACGGCGCTCGGCATCGACCACCTCGGCGACCGCGTCCACGAACCACGGATCGATCGCGGAGAGGCGGTTGACCTCCTCGCGCGACAGGCCAAGTCTGAGCGCGTGGGCGAGATAATAGAGCCGATGGCTATTGGGGCTTCGCAGGTTCTCGCGCACGGCGGCAAGCGCGTCTGCGGTGCCGATACCCTGTGGCGGCTCGAACCCGGCCGAGCCGATTTCGAGCGAGCGGAGCGCCTTCTGCAGCGATTCCTTGAAGGTGCGGCCGATCGCCATCGCCTCACCCACCGACTTCATCTGCGGACCGAGCTCGTCTGCCGCGCCGCGAAACTTCTCGAAAGTGAAACGCGGAATCTTGGTCACGACGTAATCGATGGTCGGTTCGAAGCAGGCGGGAGTCTTCCTGGTGATGTCGTTGGAGATTTCGTCGAGGCGATAGCCGACCGCGAGGCGGGCCGCGATCTTCGCAATCGGAAAACCGGTCGCCTTCGAGGCAAGCGCCGAGCTGCGCGAGACGCGCGGATTCATCTCGATCACCACCATGCGGCCGTCTGCGGGATTGACGGCGAACTGAATATTCGACCCTCCCGTGTCAACCCCAATCTCGCGGATGATCCTGAGCGCCGCATCGCGCATCAGTTGGTATTCCTTGTCGGTCAGCGTTTGCGCGGGCGCGACCGTGATCGAGTCGCCAGTATGTACGCCCATCGGATCGAGATTTTCGATCGAGCATACGATTACGACGTTGTCGGCCATGTCGCGCATCACTTCGAGCTCGAATTCTTTCCAGCCCTCGACCGACTCCTCGATCAGAACTTCGTGATTCGGAGAGGCGGCGAGGCCGCGGTTCACCTTGAGGCGGAAATCGTCGGGATTGCGCGCGATCGAGCCGCCCGTGCCGCCCAGGGTCCGCGACGGGCGGATGATGAGCGGCAGGCCAAGGCGGGCGCGAATCTCCTCGGCCTCCCGGTCGGAATGCGCGACCGCCGAGTCCGGCACTTCGAGTCCGATTTGAAGCATCGCGCGTTTGAACAGATCGCGATCCTCGGCTTTTTTGATCGCGGGGAGCTTCGCCCCAATCAGCTCGACGCCGAAACGATCCAGCACGCCCGCTTCGGCAAGCTCGATCGCAAGATTGAGCGCGGTCTGTCCGCCAACCGTCGGCAGAAGCGCGTCGGGCCGTTCGCGCTCGATGATGCGAGTGATCGTCTCCACCGTCATCGGCTCGATATAGGTTCGGTCCGCCAACTCGGGATCGGTCATTATCGTGGCGGGATTGGAGTTGATCAGAATCAGCCGGAGCCCTTCCTCGCGGAGCGCCTTGAGCGCCTGCGTTCCCGAATAGTCAAACTCGCAGGCTTGACCGATAACGATCGGTCCCGAACCGATTAGCAATACTGATTTGAGGTCTTTGCGCAGCGGCATCTAATCAACCATTCGGACGCGATTCATTGTCACGCGGCGGAATTTCCCTCCGCGTCGATCCGATCGAGCGCCTCGGCGCCGAAACGGGGAAACGCTTCGACCAGGCGGCGAAAGCGCGCGAACAGGTAGCCCGCATCGTGGGGTCCGGGCGACGCTTCAGGATGATACTGCACCGAGAAGAACGGCACGCCCGCGCCGCGCAAGCCCTCGACGGTGCGATCGTTGAGATTGAGATGCGAGATCTCGGCGCGTCCGCCGAGCGAGTCCGCGTCGACCGCGAAGCCATGATTCTGCGAAGTGATCTCCACCTTGCGCGTATGCAGGTCCATCACCGGATGATTCGCCCCGTGATGGCCGAAGCCGAGCTTGTAGGTAGTGCCGCCGAGCGCCAGCCCGAGAATCTGATGGCCAAGGCAGATTCCGAAAATCGGCGTGCGGCCAAGGATCTCGCGTACGGTCGCGATCGCGTACGGAACGGCGGCCGGATCGGCCGGGCCATTCGAGAGAAACACCCCGTCGGGCTCGAGCGCCATGATCTCTTCGGGCTTCGCCCACGCCGGCAGCACGCGCACCCGAAATCCACTTGCGACCAGCCGGCGCAGGATGTTGCGCTTGATTCCATAGTCAATCGCGACGATCAACGGCGCATCGCGCAGATCGGCGTTGCCGGCCGTCAGGTAACCCGAACCGATTGTCCACTCACCGATATCCCAATCATACGGCGCGTCGCACGTGACCTCTCGCACGAGATCACGGCCGACCAGCCCCGGCGACGCCTTCGCGCGTGCGATTAGCGCGTCCGCCTCCAGCGTGCGGCTCGAGATAACCGCCTCCTGCGCGCCATGCGTGCGGATGTGCCGCACTAGCGCGCGCGTGTCGATTCCCTCGATTCCAACTACTCCCGCGCGCTCCATGTATTCGCCCAGCGTCATCTCCGAACGCCAGTTCGACGGCCGCGCGCAATACTCCTTGACGACGAAGCCTTCGACGTAGATACGGCTGGATTCGGCGTCCTCGGCATTGATCCCGACGTTGCCAATCTCCGGATAGGTCATGCACACGATCTGTCCCTTGTAGGACGGATCCGTCAGCACCTCCTGATAGCCGGTCATCGCGGTGTTGAAAACCATCTCGCCGACCGTTTCACCGATCGCACCGAAGGCACGGCCACGGAAGACCCGCCCGTCCGCGAGCGCCAGTATCGCTTCGCGCGCCCGCATCACGCCCCCGCCTCCATCGAGGCGTCGTACACGATCTCTCCGCCCACGATCGTCATCGCGGCTCGTCCCACCAGCCGCATTCCGATGAACGGAGTATTGCCGCTCTTGGATTTGAATTTCTCGGGTGTCACGGTCCATTCCACTTCGGGATCGATTATCGTGATGTCAGCCGGCCGCCGCCGCTCGAGCGAGCCCGATTGCATCCGCAACAGCCGCGCCGGGTTGAGCGACATCAGTTCGACCATCCGGCGCGCATCGATAATACCGCGCCGTATCAGGCCGATCGCGAGTCCGAGCGACGTTTCGATTCCGACTATTCCATTGGCCGCGTGCTCAAAGGCTTGCGCCGCGTGCCGAGGAAGATTTGCAGGTGCGTGCCCGGCATCGAAGAATCCTCGCAATTGCTCGATCTGTTTCGATTCGGGATCGTGCGGCGCATGATCGGTCGCGATCATATCGATCGTACCATCCGCGATTGCGCGCTCTACCGCCTCGACATCGCGGGCTGATCGCAGCGGCGGCGCCATCTTAGCGTTCGTTCCGAAGCGGAGCACGGTTGAATCGTCGAGCGCGAAATGATGAGGCGTAACTTCGCAGGTGACCGCGATTCCCGCGCGGCGGGCGGCGCGAATCATATCGAGCGAGTCCGCGGCCGACACGTGCGCGATATGAACCGGCCCGCCTGAGAGCCGCGCGATCTCGAGGTCGCGCCGCACCCGCGCCGTCTCCGCCGAGACAGGCGCGCCGCAAACTCCAAGCAGCTTCGATACTTCGCCTTCGTTGACCGCTCCATGACCGGTGATTGCGCGATCTTCCTCGTGCAGCGAAATCGCCAGGCCAAGCCGTCGCGTTTCCTTAAGCGCGATCGCGAGGATCGCCGGGTCGTCAATCGGAATGCCATCGTCGGAAAAAAGCCGCGCACCCGCCGCCGCCATCGCATCGAAATCGACCGTCTCGCGTCCCGCAAGGCCGCGCGTCACCGCCCCCACCGGGATTAGCCGCGCCCCCCTGACAGACGCCGCCCGCTCGAGCATGTAGCGCGTTATCGCCGGATGGTCGTTGACCGGCGACGTGTTTGCCATCGCAGCCACAGCGGTGAATCCACCCGCCGCGGCCGCGGTAAGCCCCGTCGCGATCGTCTCCTTCGCGGGAAATCCGGGGTCCCTCAAATGCACGTGCGCGTCGATCAGGCCCGGCACGATCCAGCGCCTGGACGCGTCGATTTCTCGCGCACCTTCCACGGCGCTGAGCCGGCCCGGAGCTTCGATCGCTTCGATCATTCCGTCCACCACCAGCACGTCGCGCGGCCCGTCGATTCCCTGCGCGGGATCGATCACGCGTCCGCCCCTGATTACCTGCCGGCTCAAGTCGCAACCTCCTCCTTGAGCGTATCCAGCATCGAATAGATCACCACCCGATCCGCCGCCTTGCCGCGCAACGAACCCTCCGCCGCGATCCGCACCTGCACGCGCTCGCCGCGCGCGGTCGGAATGTTCTTGCCCACGTAGTTCGGCCGGATCGGCACCGCGCGATGGCCCCGGTCGATCAGCACCGCGAGCTTTACCGCCGCCGGGCGCCCCCGATGCCAGAGCGAATTCATCGCGCGCTGCACCGTCCATCCGCTGTTCATCACGTCGTCGACCAGCACGATCGTCCGGTCGCCAATCTCGAACGGCGCCGCGCCGTCGAGCGATCGCAAAGCCGCCTCGCCCCCGAAAACATCGAGTGCCGCGCACGGCGGCCGCACCCTGGTCTCGGCCTCGATCAGGTCGCGCAGCCGCATCGCCAGGATTGCCCCGTGACTCACCACGCCCACCAGCGAAACTGCCGCGAGGTCGCCCAGGTCGGCAACCATCTGCGCCGCCATCGCGCGGCACGCGGCCGCCACGTCTTCGGCGCTCATGATCTCGCGCTGCGGCCCGCGCCGGTACGGCTCGTAACCGCCCTCCTCGGCCTGCTTCACGCTCTCGAAAACGGCGAGCGATCCTTCTTCAATCCACTGGCGCACATAGCCATAAAGATTCTGCTCGAAGTGGTAGTAGCGATGCGATCGGGCGTGGCCGACGAATTCAATGCGCAGCTCGCGCTCGCAAAAATCGCAGGTCAGAGCCAGCATCGACGGATCATTCGAGCGCCCGAGCCTGAACCGCGCCATGATGTATGCGTTCTCGTGGCGGCTGATACAGTTCGCGTTCGCGCATCGCGGCGGACTCTTGAAACGAATCGAAGCAGCGGCCGGCTTCGGCCGCATGCCGCCCCGGCTCTGCTCGATCAGCCACGCGATCAACGCCATTCGCACTGGCACGCCCGCCGCCGCCTGCTCGAAATAGACCGCGCGCGGATCCGAATCGAGCTCGAACGCCAGCTCGTCGGTGCGGGGCAGCGGATGCATCACCACGGCGTCATGCGTGCGGGTGGTCTTGAGCGCGCGCGCATCGAAGTGGCCAAATCGCGCCGGCGCCGCATCCTTGACGCCATCCTTGTCGACCATCCGTTCCCGTTGCATCCGGGTCAGATAGAACGCGTCGAGCGCGGCCGGCGCGGCGATACTCGGCGGCGCCGATTGAAGCGGCATCTCCGAAGACGAAGTAAAGAGCGCTATCTGATGGGGCGCGCTCGGCGTCAGGTAAAGCGCGTCGATTCCGCCCGCGAGCGATCGCAGCTCCTCCATCGAAACGCTCGAGAAGCCGTAGTTGCGCTCCGCCGCAATCCGTTCCAGCACATAGTCCGGAACTTTCATTCCGTTGTACGGCACTGCAACGATATTCGCGCCGAAGCGCGCCAGCGCGAAGATCAGCGAATGCACCGTGCGGCCGAATTTCAGATCGCCGCATATCGCAACCGTCATCCCCTTTAGCGATCCCTTCTTGCGCCGCAAAATATAAAGGTCGCACAAGGTCTGCGTCGGATGCTCGCGGCTGCCGTCCCCCGCGTTGATCACCGCGCACGGCGCGTAGTCCGCCGCAACCCGCGCCGCACCGTCGCTCGGATGGCGCAGCACAATCAGGTCCGCGTACGCGCCCACCACCCGCACCGTGTCGGCCAGGGTCTCGCCCTTGGCGGCCGACGACGCGTGCATGTCGGCCGAACTGATCACCGCACCGCCCATCCGATGCATCGCGGATTCGAAGCTCAGGCGCGTGCGGGTCGACGGCTCGTAAAAAAGTGTCGCCATGATCAATCCGCTCGCCAGATTAAGCGGCTCGCCGCGTTCAAGACTCACGCTGAATCCGTCGGCCAGATCGAAGATGCGCTCGATATCGGCGGTCGCAAGATCGTCGATCGAAACGATGTCGCCTTTGCCGAGCCGCGCCATCATCCCGCCTTCGCCTGCCCCGGCTTGCCCCCGCCGATCACGACTTCGTCGGCGCCATCGACTTCGGCCAGCCGCACATAAACCCGCTGATCGCGCGGCGCCTCGACGTTGCGTCCGACGTAATCGGCGCGGATCGGTATTTCGCGCTCGCCGCGATCGATCAGAACCGCGAGCTGAATCGATTCCGGACGGCCCAGATCGGTAAGCGCGTCGAGCGCGGCGCGCACCGTGCGCCCCGTGTAGAGCACGTCATCGACCAGCACCACGCGGGCCGCGTCGAGCGTGAACGGAATGTCGCGCGCGATCAGCCGCGGATCACCCGCCGCGCCGCGCCCGTCGTCGCGATACGAGGAGATGTCGAGCGTCCCAACCTGTACCGCTCGCCCCGAGGCCTCCGCGATCGCGCCCGCCAGCCGCTCCGCCAGCCGCGCCCCGCGCCGCACGATTCCCACCAGCACGATCCGCTCGATACCCTCGTTGCGCTCGATTATCTCGTGCGCAATCCGCCGCACCGACCGCGTAATCGCAGCCGCATCCAACGCCGGTGGCGGACGCATCCGGGCCGTGGCCGTCATCGCCCTACTGGCCGTAATCTGTCGTGTAAAAAAGCCCGCCTGCGGATGCAGCCGGGCAAAAAATTATTCTTTCTCATCCTGCCACCCTTCCCGCCATCGCAGTGGCGGATTAAAGGACAATTTCAGGATACGGACCGTCTACCGGGCGATCAAGCCCGGCCATCCCGAGTCGGGCGGATCCATCCACAGGATCCGTTCTCTCCTGCGGAGTTGAACTAACCAGCAGCGCGGCGTTCCAGCTTTCGGACGCGCTGCTCCTGGTCCCGCGTCTGGATCGTCACCCGATCGTCGAAGCGCTCGAACTTCCGGGTCAGCTCGGCTATCGCCTTGTTGGTCTGCTTGAGTTCAGCCGTCAATTTGCGCGTCGCGGCCTCGGTCGCCGCCGCGATATCGCTATGGACCTGCGCGGCCGTCGCCGCCACTCCCTTGTCGATTCCACCGCGTGCGCCGCCTGCACGTTTCTGGCCCTCGCCGCGCATCGAGTCGCGAAGCGCCGTGACTTCCGACGCGACGTGGGCGCGCAGCTCGTTCATCTGCCGCGCGGTCTCCGCCAGCATCTGATCGCGCGCTTGAACGGCCTGCGCGCCGATTTCGCGTGAAATCGCTTCGCGAGTCACGGCCGAACCTTCGCGGAACTCGACCCGCGTCGCCCCGAGCGTTTCGCCCAGCCGCACGATCTCGGCGCCCAGTTCCGCCCGCAGCCGGACCACCCCTTCGCGATTCTCGGCGATCTGCTCCGAGATAAAGCGTATCTGGCGGCCCACTTCGCTAAATTGGCCCGAGATTTCCTCGCGCAGCGCATCGAGCCTCCCGCCGAATCCCGTCACCACCTCGAGCACCAGCTCGAAGCGCGAGCCCATCTGTTCGAGCAACGCGCCCACTCTCTCGACCGCTTCGTCAGACACGCAGCTCTCCTCCCCGCTATCTCACGATCTTGCCGAACCGGCTCCATCGAACGTCCAGAAACGAGCCGTCGCCGCTGTCCCAAGACCAATAGATAAACATCGCCCGGCCCTCGACCTCGTCGCGATCCACGAAGCCCCAGAAGCGGCTGTCGTAGCTGCGATCGCGATTGTCGCCCATCATGAACAGATGCCCCGGCGGCACGGTCACCGGCCCGAAGTTGTCCCGCAGCGAATAGGGCGACCGATTAGCCGGCGAAATTTCGTAGTGGCCGTGCGGATCGTCCATCGGCTTGCCGTTCAAAAATACCGCTCCGTTGCGCACCGCGACCGTGTCGCCCGCAACGCCGATCACGCGCTTGATAAAATCCTTGGTCGAATCGAGCGGAAAAACGAACACCACCACGTCCCCTCGATTCACCTTCTCCAGGTTGAACAGATAGTGTCCATAGGGAATCGTGCCGTCGAACGGCCGCAACCCGAACAGCGAATCGGGCATCCTCAGGCCGTAGATCATCTTGTTGACCATTATGTGGTCGCCGATCTGCAGCGTCGGCTCCATCGATCCCGAAGGAATCTTGTACGCCTGCACCAGGAAGGTGCGCAGGATCAAAGCCAGTACCAGTGCGATTCCGATCGCGTCGATCCATTCGCGAAACTCGGAATGACCGGGCCGGGCGTTCGCCGCGGCCGGCCTTGCTCCTATCGGGTCGATCCGCCTGCCGCTCTCCGCGCGCTCGCGCGAGCTTCCACTTACCGGACGGGCCACTTCCCTCACTCGCCCACCTTGAGGAGCGCGAGAAACGCCTCCTGCGGTATCTCGACCCGCCCGACCTGTTTCATTCGTCTTTTGCCTTCCTTCTGCTTTTCGAGGAGCTTGCGCTTGCGCGTGATATCTCCGCCGTAGCACTTTGCGGTTACGTTCTTGCGCAGCGCCTTGACCGACTCGCGCGCGATTATCCGCGCGCCGATCGCGGCCTGAATCGCGATATCGAACATCTGGCGGGGAATCAACTCGCGCATCTTCTCACACAGCACCCGCCCGCGTTCGTAGGATTTATCCCGATGAACGATTACCGAGAGCGCGTCGACCGGCTCGCCGTTGATCCGAAGGTCCAATTTAACCAGAGACCCAGGACGGAAGTCCAGAAACTCGTAGTCCAGCGACGCGTAGCCGCGGCTGATCGATTTAAGCCGATCGTAAAAGTCGAAAACAATTTCGCCAAGCGGCATCTCGTAGTGCAAAATAGCGCGGCCGCGCCCGGCGAATTTAAGATCGCGCTGCGTCCCGCGCCGCTCTTCGCACAGCCCCATCACCGCGCCAAGATACTCCTCTGGCACATGGATCGTCGCCAGGATAAACGGCTCCTCGATCGCGTCGATTTCGGACTCGTCCGGGAGCCGCGACGGATTATCGACCATCGCGAGCTCGCCGTTGAGCTTGCGCACCCGGTAGGCGACCGTCGGCGCCGTGACGATCAGGTCAAGGCCGAATTCGCGCTCGAGCCGCTCCTGCGCTATCTCCATGTGCAGCAGGCCCAAAAAGCCCGCGCGGAAACCGAACCCCAGCGCCAGCGAGGTCTCGGGTTCGCAAACCAGGCTCGCGTCATTCAGCGTGAGCTTGTCGATCGCCTCGCGCAGCGCGCCGTACTGGTTGGCTTCGATCGGGTAAAGTCCCGCGAAGACCATCGGCTTGAGTTCCTTGAATCCGGCCAGCGCCGCCGCGGCCGGCCGTTCGGCGCCGGTCATCGTGTCGCCCACCCGCATATCGGCGACCGTCCTGATTCCCGCCGCGACCAGGCCGACCTCGCCCGGTCCGAGCCGCTCGACTTCAACGTCGTGCGGATTGAAATGGGCCAGCCGCAAAATTTCGCCGTCCTTGCCGGTGCCCATCAGCCGCACCCGCATCCCGCGCCGAAGCTCTCCGTCGAAGACCCGCACCAGTCCGATCGCACCCTGATACGAGTCGTACCAGCTATCGAAAATCAGCGCCCGCGTGGGTTCGCCCGACCCGTCGCGCGGCGGTGGAATCCCCTCGACGATCGCGGCCAGCACCTCGTCTATACCCACTCCCTCCTTGGCGCTGGTCAGGATCGCGTCGGCCGCGTCGAGACCGATTACCTCCTCGATCTGCGTGCGCGTGCGTTCAACATCCGCGCCGGGAAGATCGATCTTATTTATCACCGGGATTATTTCGAGCCCGTGGTCGAGCGCGAGATAGACGTTGGCCAGGGTCTGCGCCTCGACCCCCTGGCTCGCGTCGACGACCAGCAGCGCGCCCTCGCACGCGGCGAGACTGCGCGAGACTTCATAGGCGAAATCGACGTGGCCAGGCGTGTCAATAAGGTTGAGCACATAGAGGCGCCCGTCGGCGGCCGTATAGTTGAGTCTGACCGATCGCGCCTTGATCGTGATTCCGCGCTCGCGCTCGAGGTCCATCGAGTCAAGAAACTGTTCCTTTAGCTCGCGCTTGGAGAGCGCGCCGGTCCGTTCGAGAATCCGGTCCGCGAGCGTCGACTTGCCGTGGTCGATATGCGCGATTATCGAGAAATTCCGTATGAAGGCGGGGTCGGTCATCAGCGGTAAGTCATCGCGCGTTCACCCGGGTAATTGCACCCCGGCGTAACCTGCGACTATAGCATGGCCGTTAGCGCGCCGCCCGCTCTTTGAAAAAGCGGAACGTTTCCGCGAGTCCCTGCTCGAGCCTCACCTGCGGACGCCATCCGAGTTCCTGCTCAGCGCGCCCCGCCGCAATGACCGATCGCCGCTGCTCTCCCGCGCGCGCCGCCGCATGCTCGGCCGGGCCGGATACGCCCGCCGTCGCCGCGAGCACTTCATAGAGCCGGTTGACGTTCGACTCGATCCCGGTGCCTATATTGAACGCGCCGCCCGCCTTCGCGCCGAGCGCCGCAATGTTCGCCCGCACCACGTCGCCCACGAAGACGTAGTCGCGCGTCTGCTCGCCGTCGCCGAATATCGTCACCGGCTTCCCCTCGAGCAGCCTGCCGCAGAAGATTGCGACCACGCCCGCCTCGCCATGGGGGTCCTGGCGCGGTCCGTAAACGTTGCCGTATCGCAACGCCACGTAGTCGATTCCGTACTGCGCGTGGTAAAAGAACAGATACTTTTCGGTCGCCGCCTTGGCGATCCCGTACGGACTGACCGGCCGCTGCGGATGGTCTTCGCGGCACGGGAAAGTATCCTGCTCGCCATAGATCGCGCCGCCGGTCGAGGCGAAGACCACCCGGCTGAGTCCATTGTGGCGCGCCGCTTCCATCAGGTTAAGGAATCCGACCAGGTTGACCTGCGCGTCGAAGGCCGGGTCGGCGACCGACCGGCGCACGTCCATCTGGGCCGCCAGATGCACGATCACTTCGGGCTTTGCCGCCGCTACCGTCTCGCCTACCGCCGCCCCGTCCCGAAGGTCCACCTGATAAAGGCGCGCGCCCGCATTGACCTGCTCGCGCTTGCCCGAGGATAGGTTATCCAGCACGGACACCTGATGGGCTCCGAGCGCCACCAGCGCGTCCACCGTATGCGAGCCGATAAAGCCGGCCCCCCCGGTTACCAGTATTCTCATCGCCCTCCCCTTTTGCCGGTTTGCCTCAGACCGGCGTGCGCCCGATCGAATAGTATCTGAACTCGAGCGCCTTCATCAGCGCGGGATCGTAGAGATTCCGGCCATCGAAGATCACCGGGCTGGTCAGCATCGTTCGAATCCGCTGAAAGTTCGGATGTCGGAACTCGTTCCACTCGGTCAGGATTATCAGCGCGTCCGAGCCCGCGAGCGCCTCGTAGTTGTTCTCATGAAAGCTGACGCGATCGCCGAAAATCCGCCGCGCATTCTCGATCGCCTCGGGATCGTGCGCGCGCACCCGCGCCCCCGCCGCCAGCAACTCCTCGATTACGGTCAGCGAGGGCGCCTCGCGCATGTCGTCGGTGCGCGGCTTGAATGCGAGGCCCCATAGCGCGAGGGTCCGGCCCTTCAGGTCCGCGCCGAAATGCTCCCTGACCCGCCCCGCCATCCAGCGCTTCTGGCGCGCGTTGACCTGCTCGGCCGCGCGCAACAGCGAAAAGTCCAACCCGTGTTCGGCGGCGCTGAAGATCAGCGCCTGCACGTCCTTGGGAAAGCACGATCCGCCGTAGCCGACGCCCGGAAAGAGAAACTGCGAGCCGATCCGCTTGTCCGCGCCCATCCCGCGGCGCACGTCGCTGATTTCCGCTCCCACCGCTTCGCACAGTGACGCCATCTCGTTGATAAACGAAATCCGCATCGCCAACATCGCGTTCGAGGCGTACTTGGTCAGCTCGGCCGACTTCGGATCTATGACGATCACCGGATTGTCGGTGCGCAGGAACGCGGCATGAAGCTCGCGCAGAATAGCGGTCGCCTGCTCGCTCGTGCTCCCGATCACGATCCGGTCGGGCCGCATGAAATCCTCGATCGCCGATCCCTCCTTGAGAAACTCGGGCACCGAGCATACGTCGATCCGATGCTTGGCGGCGCGCGCCACCACCTCGCGCACCCGGTCGTTGGTTCCCACCGGGACGGTGCTCTTGACCGCCAGCACGTGGTAGCCCCGCGCCGCCCGCGCGACGTCCTCGGCCGCCCGCATCACGCCACTTAGATTGGCCGCGCCGTTGACGCTCATCGGCGTGCCGACCGCGATGAACGACACCATCGACATCTCAATTGCCGCGCTGAGATCGGTCGTGAAGCTGAGCCGCCCCTCCTTCACGTTGCGCCGCACCAGCTCCTCGAGTCCCGGCTCGTAGATTGGAACCCGCCCGGCCCGCAGCGCATCGATCCGATCCTGGTCGATATCGACGCAGATCACCTCGTTGCCGCTCTCGGCGAAGCAGGTGCCGCTCACAAGGCCAACGTAGCCGGTTCCCACTACCGTGATATTCATCGTCTCCCCTCGCCTCAGAATTCCTCTTTGATTATATAGGTCGGCTTGTCCTGCGACTCATGGTACGTCCGCGCCAGCATCTCGCCGATAAGGCCTATACTGATGAACTGCACCCCGACGATCACCAGCAGAACCGCCAGCAGCAGCGCCGGCCGGTTGTGAAGCTGCCGTCCGAACACCAGCTTCTCCCCGACCAGCATCGCCGTCCACGCCGTTCCCAGCAGGCTCACCACGAGCCCGATCGCTCCGAAGACCTGGATCGGCCGGGTCGAATAGCCCGACAGGAACTTGACCGTCAGCAGGTCGAGAAAGGTCCGGATTATCCGGCCCGGTCCGTATTTCGAACTACCCGATCGCCGCGCCCGGAAATTGACTTCGACCTCGGCGATCCGCGCCCCCTGCTCGGCCGCGATCGCCGGGACAAACCGATGCATCTCGCCGTAGAGCATCAGCCGGCGCGCGAGGTCGAGGCGATACGCCTTCAGCGTGCATCCGTAATCATGGAGCCGCACCCCCGTCATCCATGAGATCAGCCGGTTGGCGGCGACCGAGGGAATCCGGCGCGTAAGCTGGGCGCCCTTCCATCGCGCCGTGCGCCATCCGCTCACCAGGTCGTAGCCCTCTTCGAGGCGGGTGATCAGGCGCGGAATATCGGCCGGATCATTCTCGCCGTCGGCGTCGATCGCAACGACTATATTGCCGCGCGCATTATGCAGTCCGCATCCCAGCGCGGCGGTCTGTCCGGTATTCCGTGCGAGCCGGATTACCCGCACGCGTGAATCGCCGCCGGCAATCGCGCGCAGCACCTCGGCGCTGCCATCGGTCGAGCCGTCATCGATAAACAGCAACTCGAACTCGCGGCCCATCGCGCCAAGCACGCGCACCAATTCAGCATGGAGCGGCGCAAGGTTATCCCGCTCATTGAAGAGCGGAATAACTACTGAGACATCCATCGCGGATGGCGCGAATCGGTCAGTTCGATAAACGCGCGGTAGCGCTGGTCGATCTCTTCCCAGCTAAGTCCGATCAGCCGCTCGAGCGCGAACCGTTCCACCACGAACGAAGCCAGCACGCTGCCGTAGACCACCGCCGTGCGCAGCATCACCTCGTCCACCCGCCCGTGACGCGCCAGGTAGCCCATGAAACCGCCCGCGAACGTGTCGCCTGCGCCGGTCGGATCGGCAACCTCTTCGAGCGGATAAGCCGGCACCGCGAACATCGAGTCGCGTCCGAACTGCAGCACTCCGTACTCGCCGCGCTTCACCAGCACCGTGCCCGGCCCCATCTTCTGGATTGCGCGGCCCGCCCGGACCAGATTGTGCTCGCCCGACAGCATCCGCGCCTCCTCGTCATTGAGCGTGAGGATATCGATCCGCGACAGCAGCCGCACCAGCCCCGCGCGATCGCCCTCGATCCAATGGTTCATCGTGTCGGCCGCCACGACCTTGGGCTTGATAATCTGTCCGAGCACGCGCTCCTGAAGCTCGGGCGAGATATTGCCGAGGAATACATAGTCGGCGCGCTGCTGATCGGGCAGCAGCGTCGGAGCAAAATCGGCGAACACGTTCAAGCTCAGATTCAACGTGTCACGCCGGTTCATGTCTTCGTGATAGCGGCCGTGCCAGCGCATCGTCGGACCGTCGCGCCGTTCGAGTCCGCGCACGTCGATACTGCGCTCCGCGAAGAGCCGATCGTCGGCGGCCCGGAAATCCGTGCCCACCGCGGCCACCATGCTGACCGGAGCGAAAAAGCGCGCGGCCAGCGCAAAGTACGCCGCCGATCCGCCCAGCGCATCGGTCACTCCGCCCCGCTCAGTCTCGATCGTGTCGTAGGCGACCGATCCAACCACCACGATACTCATCCGATTCGGCACCACTCCTAATTGAGATATTTCGCGATCAGCGGCGCCAGGTCCGACGCCACCTTGGGCGGAATTACCGCGCGGTCGGTTACGATCGCGTCGCGCAGCGCATTCGCGCACGCGCAGTTGCGCTCGCGCCCGGCGATCCGTCCCGCCAGATTCGTCACCGCGGTCTGCGCATGCTCCACGTTGGCCCGCATCACCCGCAGAATCTCGCCGATATCCACCGCCGCGACGCTCTGATGCCAACAGTCGAAGTCCGTCACCAGCACCAGCGCCGCGTAACAGAACTCCGCCTCGCGCGCGAGCCGCGCCTCCTGCATCGCCGTCATGCTGATCACGTCGGCGTTGAACGCCCGGTAAAGGTTCGATTCCGCACGGGTCGAGAACTGCGGCCCCTCGATACAGAGATACACGCCGCCCTGGCGCGTGCGCACGCCCGTCACGCGCGCCGCCTCGGCCAACTCGCGGCTCAGCATCGGACAGACCGGATCGGCAAGCGAAACATGCACCACGATCCCGTTGCCAAAGAAAGTCGCCGGCCGCTTGTAGGTGCGATCGATAAACTGATCGGGCACGATCAGATCGCCCGGCAGAAGCTCCTCCCGGAGACTCCCCGCCGTGCTGACCGAGACCAGATGGCCGACGCCAAGCTGCTTCATCCCGAAGATGTTCGCCCGAAAGTTGATCTCGCTCGGCATCAGCCGATGGCCCCTGCCGTGACGCGCCAAAAACACCACTTCGACGTCGCCGATAGTACCCCGATAGAACGAATCCGAAGGCGCGCCAAACGGCGTCGACAGTTCCAACTGCTCGACCCGTTCGAGCCCCTTCATCTGGTAGAAGCCGCTGCCCCCGATTATGCCGAGGACCGTTCCTGATCCCATTGCTTGCCCCACCCGCTCCCGCGCCGGCGTTCAGTCACGCCCCGCGCCTCGTTCGGCGTATAACTGGCCGCAGGCCGCTGCGATATCCCGCCCGCGGCTCTCGCGAATCGTAGCGGTCAGGTTACCCTGCCGGATAATCGCTTGAAAGGCCTCGACCGCCGCGCGCTCCGAGCCCTCGAACGGCGCGCCCGGAAACGGATTGAACATGATCAAGTTGACCTTAGCCCGCATCGGCGCGAGCATCCGCACTAGCCGTTTCGCGTCGTCCGCCGAATCATTCACCTCGCGCAGCATCACGTACTCGAACGTGATCCGGTTGCGGCGCTTGAGCGGCAGCCGCCGGCACGCCTCGATCAGCTCTCGCAGCGGATAGCGGCGGTTGATCGGCGCAATCCGGTCGCGCAACTCGTCGGTCGTCGCATGGAGCGATACGGCCAGGTTGACGGTTGGAAAATCGGCCAGCAGCCGCTCCATCCCCGGCACCAGCCCGACCGTCGAGACCGTTATCCGGCGCGGTGAAATCCCGATCCCCCAGTCCGCCGTCATGGTCTCGAGCACCTGCGCCAGCCGCGGATAATTCGCCAGCGGCTCGCCCATCCCCATGAAAACGTAATTCGTCAGCTCCTCACCTGCATCGAGATACCGCCGCGCGGCCTGGATCTGTCCCAGAATCTCTCCCGCCGCCAGATTCCGCCTGAGTCCCATCAGCGCCGTCGCGCAGAACTCGCATCCCATCGCGCATCCGACCTGGCTCGAAAGACACAACGTGGTCCGTTCGCCCGCCGGAATTATCACGCTCTCGACCGCCTCGCCGTCCCCAAGGGCGACCAGCAGCTTGCGCGTCCCGTCGTGCGATCGCGCCACCGCCGATTCCGGTGCGCCACTTAACTTAAAGTGATACTTCAAATAATCACGGAACGCGGCCGGAACATCCGACATCGCCTCGAACGATTCCGCTCCGCGCGCCCAAACCCAGCCCATCACCTGCCGCGCCCGAAAGCCGCGCTCGCCCGATGCGACCACCGCCCGCTCGAACTCCGCCAGCGTCAGTTCGCGGATATCGGGCCGTTCCTCCTTAACTTGAAGCGCTTCGTTCATCTGCGCTTCAGATTAAGGCGCGGCTATCAACCTTGTCGAGTACCCTCTGGCCCCGGCGCGCATCATCATGATTGTTCAGTACGGCTTGTTCACCAGGATACCGCGCTCCGTCAGCGCCGATATCTGCGCCGCGCTCACATTCAAGTGTTTGTTTAAAATCATCTCGTTGTGCTCGCCGAGCAGAGGCGCCGGAAGATCGATCTGCTCCGGGAACTCCGAAAAGCGCAGCGGAAATCCCGGCACCTGCATCTCGCCCAGCACCCGATCGTTGATCGTCAGCACGGTCCCCCGCTCGCGCAGATGCGGAATTTGCATCACCTCTTCAAGCGCCAGGATCGGCGCGACTGGAATGCGCCGCTCACGCATCGCCGCCAGCGACGCCGCGTCCGACGGCATCGACGCGAGCCATCCTTCAAGAATCGTCACGATCGTGTCGCGATTCGCCAGCCGCGACGGGTTGTCGGCGAACCGCGCATCCTTGGCGAGCTCCGGCCGCCCCATCAGCTCGCACAGCGTCGCCCAATGATGGTCCAGCCACGCAATTATAATAAAGTAGCCTTCTTTCCCCTTGAAAACTCCCACCGGCGCAAGGCCCGGATAATGACGCCCCGACCGCTCTATTTTGACCGTGCCGCCGCTCGCCGAATACATTTCGACGCCCATGTCATGATAGCCAAAGTAGGTATCGAGCAGCGATACATCTATATATTGTCCGATCCCGGTGCGCTCGCGATGTAGTAATGCGCACGCAATCGCGCCGACGCCATGGACCCCCGTGCTGATATCGCCGATCGCCATCAATGGAATTACTGGCGGACCGTCCTTCTCGCCGATAAGCCCCGTCACGCCCGCATACGCCTGGCCGATAAAATCGAAGCCCGGCTCGTTGGCGAGCGGCCCGGTCTGCCCGAAGGTCGAAACCGAGCACATGATTATTTTCGGATTCAGCTTGCGCACCGATTCATAGTCGAAGCCCATCCGCGCGATCACTCCCGGCGCGAAGTTCTCGACCACCACGTCGACCTGCTTCACCAGGTCGCGCAGGATAGCGGCGCCCTCCGGTGCGCGCGCGTCGATACAGAGGCTCAGCTTGCCGCGGTTATGCTGAACGAAATAGCCGCTCCGATTGTCGCGCACGTAGGGCGCGATCCGCGCGCGGTCGCCCGCCGGCGCCAGCTCGACCTTGATCACCTCCGCGCCCATCGAGGCCATGAACCTCGTCACCGTCGGCCCCGCCACGAACTGCGTGAAGTCGAGCACCTTATATCCGTCCAGCACGTGCTTGAAATTCCCCGATGCCATCCCTCTGGTTCCTCCATCGCCCGGTCCGGGAGTCCCGTGGACTCTCCGTTCCCTGCCATCCGTGCTCTAGCAAGGCCCGTCGAGGTTTCGCAACCGATCGAGACTCGGCCGCGCCAGCGGGTTGAATGGCTGAAGCGCCAAGGCGCTGCGGCCTGCTTCGATCCTGATATGGAACTGGCTAATCCGACTGAGATTTAACTCAGGCTCGGATTCGTCCGCTACTGAGAGAAACAGAGCTTTTCGATCACCTTCTTAATCCGCGCCGGCCCCTCTTCCAGCGCCGCCCGGCCGATACTTTCGTTCGGCTGATGCGCCTGCGCGAGTTCGCCCGGACCGCATATCAGCGACACCAGCCCCGCCCGCGAGAACCATCCGCCGTCCGTGCTGAAAAGCGCCCCGCCCACGTTGCTCGTGCCCGTCGCCTCGAGGAGCGCCCGCTCGAGCGTCGTGCCCCGCTCACTGAGCAGCGGCGGGACCAGCATTGGCTCGCCCACTTCGATCGTCGCGCGATGGTTGCGCGAGGCATAGTCGTGAAGATCCAGCGCCGCCAGCCGCCGCTTGATCTCATGGTAGATCTCCAGCGGTTCGACGTCGGGCAGCGACCGATACGTGATTCCGATCCGGCATTCCTCCGCGATTATATTGAGCGCGATACCGCCTTTGATCGTCCCGAAGTTCAGCACGTCGTAGGGCGAATCGGGAAAGATGCCGGCGAACGAGGCGCTCGGCGCGGCGCAGCGCTCGGCCTGCACCCGCCCGATCGCTTCGATCACCCGGCCCGCCACCGCGATCGCGTTCACCCCCCGCTCCGGATTCCCGCTGTGGCCGCCGATTCCACCCACCCGCACCTCGAAAATCGCAATACTCTTGTGCGCGTGCAGCACCGCCCACGAGGTCGGTTCGCCAATCCAGACCATTCGCGGCGCCGGCGTATCGCCAAGGATCGCCCCCAGCGCGCCCGATACATCCTTTGCGCCCAAGCTCCCGACCTCTTCGTCGCTCGTCCAGATAAACACCAGCGGCCGGCGCAGCTTATCGATCTCCAGGCTCGAAACCGCCTCCAGGCTCTGCGCGATAAACCCCTTCATGTCCGTCACGCCGCGCCCGTAAACCCTGGCCCCCTCGATCGCCATCTTGAGCGGCTCGCGCGTCCATCCCGGCTGTCCCTCGAACGGCACCGTGTCGACGTGTCCCGAGATTATCAGTCCGTCCGCGCGCGGCGGCCCCGCCCACGCAATGAGATTTGCCTGCTGCGTGCCATTCACTTCGACCATATGGAGGTCGGTTTTGAAACGATGCGACGCGAAGCGCTCGGCCAAAAACCCCGCTGCCGCCACATCGCTCTTCGAGCTTACGGTGTCGAAGGCGATGAGCCGGTCCAGAATCTCGTACATATATTTGCTCATGCCGCGCGCCTCCTGACCGTGACTATAGCCGAATCGCGCGCCAAGCGCTTCTAATCTCTCCTCCAGATCCGCCAGTACGGTCCGGTTTCCATCAGGCTCCATCCGCGTTTCAGGTATGCGGGATCGGGCCGGGTGGCTTTTATCGCTACGTAACTCACCCCAAACGCCTTAATCTCCGGCCGAAAATCGCTCTCCATCCTCGCGAATTCCTGCATCATTCCGGCTTCCACCAACAAACCCTTCTGCGGATCCGCGGACTCGCCCCAACCGTAGCTCCTTCGGGCATCGCTAGCTTCGCTCTGAAAGTCCTGCATGCTTAGTCCCTCGAGATGGGCATTCAGGGCCTCGCGCGACTCCCATTCCCGATCGTCTATGACTAAACTCAGAAAGGCCGCATAACCGGCAAGCGGTCTGACGCCGCTGGCTATTGAGGCCAGGTCGCAGAACTCTTCGTCGCCCGCGACTACCGCATTCACCGCAAGCTTCTGCGGCACCTTCAACCCCTGGGATTCGAAATCTCTGTATCCATTCAGAACAAGTTTCCCATTCAGGCTGCGATCAACTTCGATCACTCGAAGCGCCGTACCGCCAGCGATCTCGATTAACAACACTGCCGAGACAATCGTGACCGCGGTCCACCGCGATCCCCGCAAGAAGCGGTCCCTCGAAAGCTGCACTGCCATGACGAGTACCAGCATTGAGAGGCCGCTGCCCCAGACGTAACGCCAATGGCCTGCGCGCAGATCCATGCCTGTAACAATGTGATTGTTGGATAACAGCAACGCAGCAAGCGCAAGGCACCACAGATACAGGCCCTCTTTGTTGGGCTTGCGCCATATCCATACCCCGGTGACAAGCAACGCGAGCAGAGCGGCTTTCGGCAGAAGAAAGAACCCTAACCGCGGCACGGGTGCCAAATAACCAATCCTATGAAGCCCCTCCGTGCTGAGCAGAGACCTGGTAATGAAGCCGTCGACTACCGCTGGCAGGCCGGCAACGAGACCGATTCCAAGGATTGTTGCATAAACTCTTCGCGCCTGGCGATCAAGAATAAGCGCGATCGTGAGCGCGCCCACCGCCGCGGTCCAGTAGTACAACCAGACATAGAACAATAGGGCGGTCGATATTCCAGCCACGACCAGGCGCTTCCGATCTTGCGGCCTTTCGACGGCGGAACTGATAAACAATATTTGTAATAAGAGCAATGGCATCCCGATAGCAGGATCGATAATTCGCCATTGGTTGAGCAGATCCTGACCGTCATACAGGACAGGAAGATGGCCGACTGCCGCCTGATACAGTCTCATCAGTTGAATGAATAGTGGCTCGACCGTCAGAACTCCGCAATCAACCAACATTACAATTGCGCAAAACGCGGCCGCCCAGGGCCGTCGCAGCCAATGGAGGAAGACCAAGTAGAAGGCCAGCGGCAGGGCGATTGCCGCCCAAAGATGCCAGATCGCATTTACTGCCCAGACTGAAAGGCCCAGTATGCGTGTCAACATCACTGCGGGGACGAATTGCAGCGCCTGGTACGCAGTCGTAGCGTGTATCACCACTACGTCTCTCATGGAAAAAAGATTTCCGTAATATAGCCGCGCGGCAAGTTGAAGGTAGTATTGATTATCCTTGTCGGCGATGTACGCGAAGTGACCGGTGCTGTGCCACCACAGAACGAAAGGTAAAAAGGAAAACGCGATGCCTGTCACGAGTACCGCCGCGATCGACGATACAAGCGCGAAGGAGGAACGTGCGGCCGTATCGATTGGAACTCCTCCATCGTGAGCTGCGCGGCGATTTAACGGCATCCAGCCAACGACTCCTTGTCGAAGGCGGCGAGCCCGTCCGCAATCCCGTACCTGTATTTGTCCATGCGGCGCCTCCTCATCGTGGCTTTAGCGAAATCGCGCGCAAAGCGTTTCTCAGCTCTCGTTGAACGGATAGCCTACCGGTTCGCCGCGAAACGGTTGCAGCAGCATCCGGTCAAGCCAGGCCTCGCGCGGCGCGCGGAACTGCTCGATTCCAATCACCATTGCGCGCTGTCCGGCGGCCGGCGCCTTCCGGTATGTCCCCAGCATCCGATCCCACCACGAAAGGTTGAAGCCGAAGTTGCTGTTGGTC
>Ga0307374_10002272_pt1 | contig 34354 bp, 31 predicted proteins | sample OX3MG_FD_202532 | JGI IMG/M metagenome (GOLD analysis project Ga0307374, IMG submission 202532) | Soil microbial communities from Risofladan, Vaasa, Finland - OX-3 | ecosystem: Environmental > Terrestrial > Soil > Coastal area > Acid sulfate soil | place: Finland: Risofladan, Vaasa | collected... | reverse complement strand
CAGTCTGACCGGAACCGCCGTAGGCGCCCGGTTGATATGCGTCGAGCAAGACCATCGCGGGCATCGCGGCAAGCTGGTAGCACCGCTCGAGATATTCGGCCACCGGAGCGATGCCCGCGGGCCCCAATCGAAAGGCTTTGATCACCGGCTTGCCCGCCAACTCGGCGATCGTTTCCGGCGGCTCATCGCCGTGCAATTGCACGTAGTCGAGTTCGAAGCGCGCGGCCAGGTCGCGGATTTCCGCCAGCGGCGAATCGACGAACACGCCGGCCTTCAACATCTGGTCGGGAATGCCCGCAGCGACTTCGTCGGCGCGCTCGGGCGGCAAATAGCGCACGCTGGGTCGATGGAAATTCAGCCCGATGCAGTCGGCCCCGGCCGCGGCGACCGCCAAAGCGTCTTCGACACAGGTCACGCCGCAAATCTTGATTCGAAACACTAAGAGCGCCTAACAGAACAAGACGTAGCCTCAGGCTTTCTAGCCTGACGGCCGTCAGGCTAGAAAGCCTGACCTACTTATTGCTAGCGGTTCTAAAACAACTTCTTGAAAAACTCGAAGTCCTTGGCGGTTTGCTTGATGCAGCCCTCGGTGTCGAGGTCCTCGAAACTATGTCCGCCTTTGTACTCGCTGTGCAAGGAATACACTCCATCGTACCGGAGCTTCTTGAGCACGGCCACGAAGTCGGGCAGCGGCGCCACGCCGTCGGCTAGCGGGACGGCCTTGGTCGTCCAGCGCAACTGGCCGAGGGGATCGCGATGCCCGCGCTGCCAGGCGAAGTTCTTGATCGCCGCCAACGAAATCCACGGCGCCAGCAAGTCGAGCCCCTGCCGCCAGCCTTCCACGCCTCCTTCGGCGGTCATGTGAAAGGGATCGACATAGGCGCCGATCTCGTCGGGAGAAAAATCCTTGATTAACTCATACAGCAACGTCCCGTGCGAAGGGATGTACGCGCCGGAGTGAATATGGACGCACGGCCGCACCTGGTAGTGCGAGGCCAGGGCCGCGACTTTCGACAACTGCTTCCGCACGTCGTCGATCTGACTGGCCAGCGTGCCGACCGGCCGGTAGGGATAGTAGCCAAGCTTGAAGCGATCGATGCCCAGCTTGGCCGCCGTGGCAATGATCTTTTCCGCGGCCGGGTCGGCGTCCGTAATGCCGGTGGTGAGAAAAAAGATCTTCAGCCCCCGCTCGTCGGCGGCTTTGACCGCCTGCGGCAATTTCGCTTCGACGTCGGCCGGCTCGATATGCCCGCCGGGCCGCACCGTCAAATCGAGGCCGTCGAGGCCCAGGCCGTGAAAGATATCGCAAACTTCGGCGATCGAGCGATCCTGGAAGCTTTTGGTAAAGGCGGCGAATTTCATGGGATCGTGCAAACCTGAAAGGTTGTGACGTCAATGCCAAGGGTCGGGGGGAACCACAGAGACACAGAGGCACGGAGAAGAAGAACAGAGACGATTTGCGTGAGATGAATTCATTGTTCACGATGCAGCTATTCGGGCGGCCCGCACCAGTTGCAAAACCAACCTTCCTCTTTCTTCCGTCTCTGTGCCTCTGTGTCTCTGTGGTTAGCCCTTCTCCGCGTCCACCGTGACTCCGTAGTGAAATTGTCCGCCCTGACGCTAACTCGCCAGCATAACCGCAGCCGCGCCGACTACGCAATCATCCAAGATTGAAGCGGATCGGTCCGGCCGGCCGATGTCGATAGGGGAGCATGCGCCGAAAAAGAGCCGCTGCCGTTGCGCGCCCGATTCTATACCGCACGCGGGCGCCAACGAGTCGCTTGGGCGGCATGTGGGGCGGCCTTCCAGGCCGTCAATCGTCGACGGCCTGGAAGGCCGCCCCACGGCAGGAATGTCTCGTTTCAGACCGCGTGAAGTATAAGTGCAAATGATGCCTGTTGCCGAGAGCCCATTTACCGCAGCTTCGGAATCCGCCCCGCCTCATCCTAGGCGAAGGCGTCGCGATGCGTTCTGGGTGGCATCGCTGGCGTTCTTGGCGATCGGTTGCGCGATCGGGCTGCTTGATCGGGCCGTGTTTTCGCCCGCTGAGACGGTCGCGGTGATTCGCCAGCGCCGCGCGCTCGCTCCGGACGAAGACGCGGCTTCGGCGATCGAGCAAATCGCCGGCCAGATTCTTGCGCCCGCGAATCTCGTCGCCGCGTTGCGAGAGTCGGCCGAGCCGCAGTCCGAGGAATCGCTTGCCGCCGCGGCCGAATCCTTGCGACGCCGGTTGCGGGTCGAAGTCGATCCAGGCGCCGGAAGACAACCGTGGACGATCTCGATTCGCTGCTTGGCCGGCCAGGATGGCGACGGCGATGCGCAGATCGTGAATCGGTTGGCGGAGAGCTACGCCCAAGCGCGTAAGTCGGCCGACGTCGCCAATCGCCAGCGCTCCTACGAAGCGGCTCGCACGGCGAGCCAGCGCGCCGAGCGTTTGGCGGAGCAATCGCTGCGCGATTTCGACCGCCAAATCGATCGCCTGCCCCAACTCCCGGCGCCGCCGCGGCGCCAGCCCGCCGCTCGGTCGGAAGCCGCCGTCCAAGCGCGCACGGAGTCGCCGCACAAGAGCGAGATCTCCGAGCAGAATTCCGAGCAACGGGCCGAACTTGAATTGCAACGGGCCGAACTAGAGGCCCGGCGGTCGACGATGTTGGAGCGGCTGCTCCCCGCGCATCCTGAAGTGCTGGCGATCGACTCGGAGATCGAGACGCTCCTCGGCCGCTTGAACCAGCTTCCGCCCGAGACGCCGTCGTCCCCTGCAGAGCAGCAAACAGAGCCGGACGGCGCGCCGCTGCTTACGAAAGAAGTCCCCGACGCCGAATCGAAGCGAGCCTTGGCGGAATTGAACTCGCGGCGAAAATCGTTGGCGGACGCCCTGTCGCGAGCCTCGCAATTTGCCGCCGCCGAGCGTCTCGCGGCCGATCAAATGCTGCACAACGGGCAGGACGAAATCATCGCTCTCTCGCCCGCCCTGCCCTCGTCCCCGCCGTCGCGAACGAACTGGTCTCTCGTTGCCATCACCTGTTCGGCGGGTTTGCTGGCCGGCTGGGCCGTTGGCCGCTGGCGTCAGGGACCATCGGACGCGTTTCGCGATGCCGACGAACTCGAATCGGCGCTGGGCGTTCCGCTGATCGGCGTGTTGGAAGGATGTTGACGACCCGAAGAAAACGGCCCTCCCCAAGCGCGCTTCGCTTTTCAATCTTCCGTCTTCATCCTTCCGCCTTGCCAAGCCGAATGTAAGCAAAGTGCGGAGGCGCCAGCCGGCGGCGCTTTGGGCCGCTTGCTCGCGACGAGGTTGGTTAGCTAGACCAGGAAGCCAGCGCTATGTATGAAGCTTTTTTCCAACTGAAACAACGCCCCTTCGCTGCAGCGCCTCGCATCGATCGCTATTTTCCCGCGCCGGCGATCGAGGCGGCTCGCCAGGCGTTGGCCCGCTGCATCGAGCGCGCCGAGGGGGCGGGCATGTTGGTCGGGCCATCGGGCGCCGGCAAGACGCTGGTCTGTCAGTTGCTGGCCGAACAGTTCCGCCAGCACTTTTCCGTGGCCCTGCTGTCCAACGGCCATCTGACGACGCGCCGCGAGCTGTTGCAGGCGATCCTGTTCGAACTGGGGCTGCCCTATCGCCGGATGGAAGAAGGCGAGTTGCGGCTCTCGTTGATCGATCATCTTTCGAGCGACGAGCAAGACGATCAAGGCTTGCTGTTGCTGCTCGACGAAGCCCATACGTTTCCCATTCGACTGCTCGAAGAAGTGCGTCTGATCACGAATCTGGTGCGACACGGTCAGCCCCGAGTGCGGTTGGTGCTCGCAGGCAGCCCGGTGTTGGAAGAACGATTCGCCAGTCCGCGGCTCGAGGCGTTCAGCCAGCGAATCGCATCGCGGTCGTACTTGGAGCCGTTCGATCACGCCCAAACGCGGCAATACGTGATCGCCCAACTCGCGGCGGTCGGCGGCGACGCCGAGAAGATTTTCGCGAGCGACGCCCTCGACGCCGTGTACCGGGCGACCGACGGCGTCGCGCGGCTCGTCAACCAAGTCTGCGACCATGCCTTGATGCTGGCGCTGGCCGGCGGCCGCCGCCGACTGACGGCGGGCGGCATCGAAGAGGCCTGGGCCGACTTGCAGCAACTGCCCACCCCCTGGAACGACGCCGGGCGAGCCGAGCGCCGAGGGCCGAGCGAAAGCGGGATCATCGAATTCGGAGGGCTCGACGACGAACTGGATGCAGACGGCGAAGAATCGCGAACGGCGGACGGCGACGATGCCGACCGCGTCACGGTCATGCTGCACCAGATCGAAGAGCAGGTGACGGCGCTCGAAGAAGAATTCCGGCCGGTCGCCACGATCGGGCCCCCGCCGCAAGACGACGATTCGCCGGCCCCCTTCGAACCGCCGCTGGAAGCGGAATGGGCGGCCGATCGGGCGTCGCAATCGTCCGACCCGTTCGCCGAAGAGTTCGACGAGGAGGAAGTGCTCGTCGATCGTTATTCTGCGTTCGAGTTGGCCAGCCTCGAGGAGCGGGCCCAAGTGCGCAGCCAAGAAGGACAAGTGCTGAGCGCTTTGCTGACGCCTCTGATTCAGAATCCGGCGGCGCCGGAACTGAGCCTGGTTGCCGCGGCCGAACCGAACGATGAGTTTGGCCCCCCTGCTTCGGCGCAGGCGATCGTCGCCGAGACGACTTCGTTCGTCGTGCATTCCATCGACACCGCCAGCAGTCAGAACTCGGCGCTCGCCCTGGCCGACCCGCAACCGACGGCGGAAGCCGTGCGAGCGGCATTCGAGCGACCGGCCCGGCCGGCCGAAAACGCTCGGCCCGCAGCCGCCGCTGCGAGCGAGCCTCACGAAGATGCCGCCGAGGAGACGCTCGCCGCGGTCGATAGCGACCTGATGATCGTGGAAGAAGATCCGCATCCGGGCGACGTTCCATCGTCGGTCCTGCGCTCGCCGCAAGCGCGGCGATTGGAGTATCGCCAACTGTTCACGACCTTGCGTCGCGGTTGAGCGCAGGCGAATCACGAACGAGAGGATTGGGGGTGATGACGGTTGATACGGCGGCAACGTCCTCACCCGAGCCCTTTCCCGAGCCGGCGGAATCCGCCGCCCGCCTATCCCGCTTGCACGACGCGCTGAAGCAACTCCGCGCCAAAAGTGCGGCGACCAGCCCGCTGTCGTCGATCGCACCCAGCGTTTCAACGGCGGCGGTTGCGGCGGCAGAAAGCTTGCCGCCGGCGCCGAGCGAAGCTGCGCAGCAGCCAGCGGCTCTCATGGCCCCCGCGTCTGCGGAACCGCCGTTGGCGCCCGCTATCGACGCCGTCGCATCGCAGCCAGCGACCGAATCGTTCAGCCTGGAAGCGTGGTTTTCGACTGCCGAGTTGCGGCAGTACCGGCAGTTGGCCGGCAATCTTGCCGCGCACCTCGCCTCGGGCGAGCCGGCTGCGATTGCCATCGCCGCGCTGTCGTGCCGCCACGAGGCGCCGACGATCGCCGCTCGGCTGGCCCTCTGTCTGGCGGAACGGCAAGCCGGCGAAGTGCTGCTGATCGAGCCCGCCGAGCGGAGTTTACGGCCGATCGGCGATGCGCCATGCGCGAGCCTCGTCGAGGTGGTCGGCGGGCGAGCCGACTGGCGGGACGCCGTGGCGCCGGGCGTGATGGCGGGACTGAGTTTAATCGAGTTCGGCTGCGCGGCTTCGCCGGACGACGCCCCCTTGAACGACCAATGGCGCACGGCGCTTGCCGATCTCAAACGGCAGTTTCGCTACATCGTGAGCCCCATTCGGCCGGGCGAAAGTTTTGCCGGCGACGCCTGGCTGGCCGCGATCGACGGCGTGTATCTGGCCGTCGGACTTGGCGACGCCCCGCGCGGCATGGTCGCCGCGTGCCAAGCGCAGTTGAAAGCCTGCGGCGCCCGGCTGTTGGGCTGCATTGCACTTAAATGATACCCGATGCGGGGGGCCGTCGCGGCCTGCTCGTTCGTCGGGTGAATTGTTGCCAGCGGATAACGGGCGTAGAATTGGATGGTAATCCGTGCTGGCACGGGGCTGAATCGAGACGATTTCCATGACGATCGACATCGAGCGGCGCATTGCTCCGCTAGCGGCGGGCGACAAGTTGACCCGCGAGGAGTTTCTCCGTCTTTGGGAAGACCATCCTGAAATCAAATGCGCGGAATTGATCGGAGGAATCGTCTATATGCCGTCGCCCGTTTCCGTTGAACACAACGACATGGACGGGAGCCTGGGAATCTGGCTGGGCACGTATCGCGTCGCTACGCCGGGCACGGCCAGCGGCCACAACGGCACGCTGTTTTTGCAAGACGATACTCCGCAGGCGGATCTGAACCTCCGCATTCTGCCCGATTACGGCGGCGCTTCATGGGTGGAGGGAAGCTATCTGCACGGCGTCCCCGAGTTGCTCGTCGAAATCTGCCGTTCCAGCGCGTCTTACGACCTGCACGTGAAATACGATCTGTATCAAGCCGCGAAAGTGCCCGAGTATCTGGCCGTGCTGCTCTACGAACGCGAGATCCGCTGGCACGTGCTCGAGGGCGATTCGTACCAGCTTCTCTCGCCCGACGCCGACGGGCTGTTGCGCTCGCGCGTTTTTCCCGGTCTCTGGCTCGACGGGCAGGCGCTGTTGGCCGGCGACATGTCGCGCGTGCTCAAGCGTTTGCAAGACGGGCTGCAATCGCCCGAGCACCAGCAATTCGTCGAGCGGCTGGCCAGCCGGCGCGAAGGGCGCGGCGGCTGATGCTCCGCCAGGTTTTGCAATAAGGACAAGCTCCCCGAAAAATGACCCTGCCGACACCGAACAATACCTTGCGAGCGAAGTCGGATTGTGAAAGAAGCCGCGTAGCGGCGACAGCATGTAGCCAGGGGCGCGAGCCCCTGGACTTGATGCCGAAAGAAATCGTTGTCAGCCCCGTCAGGGGCGATACGCGCGACTGGGCGCACCCGTTCCAAGAATTGTTTCGGACCTGCCGGGGCTTACGACCATTCTCGTAGAGACAGCGCCCCCAGGGGCTCGCGCCCCTGGCAACATTCTTTCGTCCCTACGGGACTGGATCGCGTCGCCTATCGGCTCCTTACCCTCCGCCCGCCCGCGTGTTCAGGAAAGCGCCGAAATTAAGAATCAAAAAACCACCAACTTGGACTGCGAACTGCCGCGACGCCTTTTCCCAGTATTTCACGAGAAAGACGATCCACACGCATGGTATGATCATGCAGGCTACGCCCCACGGCACTTCTTGCTTGAACGCAACGACCAAAAACCAAATCCAGCCGGCAAACATTGTGCCAGCCCCGAGATTTCCGATCCACTCGCCAACCGTTTCCATAGCTGCTCCTTTCGGCCGTCGTTGCTTGAGCATTGCCCCCTTTGCCGCACGAAGCCCGCTTGCTTCTCGCCAAGGCCCTACTTGAGTTCCTTGATATAGATGTTCTTGAAATACAGCGAGTTGCCGTGGTTCTGCAGTTCGATCTGGCCGGTCGGGTAAATCGGCTTGTCGCGCTCCCAATAGTTTTCCAGCACGACGTTGTCGACCACCAGCACGTCGTTCAAGAGGACGGTGACCTTGTCGCCGACCATCTTGATCTTGAACGTATTCCACTCGCCCACCGGCTTGTCGGCGGTCGTCAAGGGCTGCGAGGGATTCTTCTGGTTGTTGAACAGTCCGCCGGAGCCGATGTTCCTCAGCGCCGGATCCCAAATCTGCACCTGGGGCGTGCCTCGCAGGTAGATGCCGCTATCTCCTTTGGGTTCGATCTTCCAATCGACGTACAGTTCGAAATCGCCGTAATCCTTGGCCGTTGCCAGGCTGCGGCCCTTGCCGTCGAACACGATTACGCCGTCGACCGCTTTCCAGTGGGCCTGCATGTCCTCGTCGGCCTTCTTCTGGGCCTCGGCGAGCTCCTCCGGCTTGGCCGCGGCCCGCTTCGCCGGGTTGTCCAACGGCGAGGCCAGCAGCCCCTTCCAGCCAGCCAGGTCCTTGCCGTTGAACAAGGCCGTAAAGCCTTCGGGCGGAGTATTATCGGCCGCTTGAACCGCAACTGCCGTCACGAGCATTGCGGCGAAGGCGCCGGTGAAGCGAGCGAGTGCAACCAGTTTCATGGGTGTATCCTCGGAGGATGTGGCGCTAGGGATTGAACACGGGGCAGGCTGGTTATGGTAAGTCGCGCAATCGCCGGAAGCAAGCGTTTGCAAGGTCGGAAGTCGGCGGTCGGAAGTCGAAACGAAATGCCCACTGCCTTGCGCTTCCGACCTCCGACCCCCCGACTTGCGACCTACAAACACGTTCTGTCCCGGCTGCGCGGGTCGTCGACCAACTCGCCGCTGTGCAACTTGCCTTGCATGGCCCGTTCGCGCCAGGGGGCCGAAGCGTCCCAGAGATTGAGCGAGCGATCGACGTCGACGACGAGGATGCCGGGCACGTGGATTTCGAGCCGTCCGGCGATGCGGCCGTCGGGCTGCACCATGAAGCTGGCCCACATCGAATACTTGGCCGTGCTGTTGACGGCGCTGATCCAGAAGTAGTTGCTCGCCGCGTGGGCGACCATCGTAGCCGGCACGACGTGCTTCCAGATATTGCGGCGCCGGAAGGTCTGGTGGTCGCGGCGGGCGTTGTGGAACGATTGGAACAACACCTCCGCGCCGCGGCGTTTGAGATCGCGATACAGTTCCGGGAAGCGGTAGTCGTAGCAGATCAACGCCGCGCAGCGAAAGCCGTCGATGTCGAACACGGTCGCCCGATCGCCGGGCGTGTAGTGCTTCAGGTCGGCCGACAGTTCGACCTGGCCGGCGCCGGTGCAAAACCGCTTGTCGTAGCGGTCGACGATCCGTCCTTCGTCGGAAATCACGTACAGCGAATTATGAGGCAATCGCCGGCCGCTGAGGCGGTGGGCCGAACCGAGCAGGACCCAAATCTTGTGCTTGGCCGCTTCGCGGCAAATTCGCTCGGTCGCCCGACGCAATTGGTCCCAATCCAGCCGGCTGAAATCCGGCACGTCGACCCCGGCATACCCTGAGAGAGTGGCCTCGGGGAAATGGGCCGCGCGAGCGCCAAGGCTTGCCGCTTCACGGATTTGCGCCGTGATTTGTTCGCGGTTTCGTTCGATATTCCCATCCACCGCGAACTGGCAGGAGGCGATGCGGAGTTTGGTCTTTTCGAGCGTCATGGGCCAAAGCATAACCGACCAATTCGAGAGGCGGAATGCGAGACGAGGATAATGTTTGTGCGACAGACGTTCCGGCAGGCAGGCGTTCGCATTAGCCCGGATTATTCATCAGCCCAGCTATTACTTGACAAATCGCTCCATACAAACCCGAAGCGCCAGCGAGGTAAGTGCGTTGCTCCGCCTCGCTTGCGCTTCGGGTTGGTGTGGGCTGATGAATAATCCGGGTTAGTCGCGCAACTTGACGCCAGAAAGATCACGAAAGCACGAAAGGGCGAAAACGCGAAACAGGCAATCACAAATCGAAGGCGAAGCGATGTTTAGTGTCGCTATTCGCGAGGCCCGATTCCAGCATGTCTCCCTTTCGTGCTTTCGCCCTTTCGCGTTTTCGTGATTCCATTCCCGGCCGGCCGTCTTCGATTCGCGATTTATACTTCACGCGGTCTGAAACGAAACATTCCTGCCGTGGGGCGGCCTTCCAGGCCGTCGACGATTGACGGCCTGGAAGGCCGCCCCACGCGCCGCCCAAGCGACTCGTTGGCGCCCGCGTGCGATTTAGAGGCCCGCCGTCGCCCGTCCCGCTTCGCCAGATTTTCGTCGAACGACCAATTTGCGGCGTCCGAGACGCCGTTGCGAATTCCACATTCCGAATTCCGCGTTTCCTTGCTCTTGCCCTTGGAACCGCTACAATCGCGGCCAGCCGATCGAGTCATTATCCGTGAATCTCGTGCTGGAGGTCGATGCAATGAAGGATCCATCCGCTCTTTCACGGCCCGGCGCCGGCGTCAGTCGCCGCGCCTTTTTGAAAGGCTCGGGCGCCGTCGCCGCCGCGAGCGCCGTGGTCGCCGGCCCCGGCCTGATCGAGGCCGCCGAACAGAAAAAGCCCAAAGTCGTCAGTGGCAAGTCGCCCGCGAAAACCCGCCTCGACGTCAACGGCAAGACGTACGAAGTCGAAGTCGAAACCCGTTCGACGCTGCTCGACGTTTTGCGTTATCAACTCGATCTGACCGGGGCGAAGCCGGTCAGCATCGACGAGACGAGCGGCGCCTGCACTGTCTGGCTCGACGGAAAGCCGATCAGCGCGAACACCAAGCTGGCCCTGGCTTGCGTCGGCAAGAAGATCAAAACCGTCGAGAGCCTCGGCGGCGCCAAGCCCGACGCCGTGCCCGTGGCGTTCGTCCATCACGACGCCATGCAGTGCGGCTTTTGCACGCCCGGTTTCGTGGTCGCCGTCCGCGACTTTTTGAACAAGCACCCAAAAGCCACCGAGGCGGAAATCCGCAAGGGGCTGAACAGCAACATCTGCCGTTGCGGCACCTACGCCAACGTGGTCGAGGCCGCCCTCGAAGTCGTGAAAGGAGCCAAGTAATGGCCGAATATAGCTGGCCCAAATATGGCACGGCCTATGTGCTGGGCAAAGAGACCGACCGCATCGACGGCCTGGTCAAGGCCACCGGCGCCGCCAAGTACAGCTACGACATCAACCGCAAGGGGATGTTGTTCGCCAAGATGCTCGGCTGCCCCCACGCCCATTGCAAAATCAAGGCGATCGACGCCAGCGGCGCCGCCAACCTGCCGGGCGTTCGCGCGGTGAAGACGCTCAAGGAGCCGGGCCAAGAGATTCGCTGGCAAGGCGACGCGTTGGCCGTCGTCGCGGCCGACACCGAAGCCGCCGCGGCCGAGGCCCTCAAGGCGGTCAAGGTCGAGTACGAAATGCTCGACGTCTACGTCGACGACGAGGATCTGGCCGCCGCCCAAAAGGCCGGCCGCACCCAGCCCGCCGGCAGCAACGTGCAGTGGGAAGTCGAGCCCGACGACGACCTGGACGACGAACAGGCCGACCAGGAAATCGATCGGCTGCTAAAAAAGGCGACGGTTGTCGTCGAAGGCTACTACGGCATCAACGTCATCGCGCACATGTGCCTTGAGCCGCACGGTTCGACCTGCGAGTGGAACGGCGACAAGCTCGTCGCCCACCTTTCCACGCAAAACGTCTCGGGCACGGCCGGTCAGTTCGCCGACCCGTTGGGCATCACTGCCGACGACGTGGAAGTGCATTGCGATTTCATCGGGGGCGGGTTCGGCAGCAAGTTTGCCGCCGACGCCTGGGGCGTGACCGCGGCCCAGATCGCCAAAGAAACGGGCCGGCCAGTGAAGCTGATGCTCGATCGCGACCAAGAGCTGAAAGTCGCCGGCAATCGGCCGAGCGGTTATTTGAAAGTCAAGGTCGGCGCCGACAAGGACGGCGTGGTCACCGTTTGGGATTCGCACCACTGGGGCACGAGCGGCGCCAAGGCGGGCGGCATTAGCCAGACCGTGATTCCCTACGTCTTCGATCCCAAGAACCGCCGCCGCAAACAAACGGCGATCGTCACCGACACCGGCCCCGACCGCGCCTGGCGGGCGCCGAACCATCCGCAGGCCTGCGCGATGACGCAAACGGCCTACGACGATATCGCGGCCAAGCTCGGCATCGACAGCTACGACGTTTTTCTGCGGAACCTGCCCAGCGTGTCGCCCAAGAAGGGCGCGCACAGCATGGCCGACACCTATCGCCAGCAGATGGAGATCGCCGCCAAGCTGATCGACTGGAAAGCCAAGTGGCATCCGCACGGCAAAGGCCAAGCCCAAGGTTCGATCGTCACCGGACTGGGCATGGCGCTGCATACTTGGGGCGGCGGCGGCCACAACTCGACCTGCTTGCTCAAGATTCATCCCGATGGCGGCGTCGAAACCTCGCTCGGCAGCCAGGACCTGGGCACCGGCACGCGAACCGCGATCGCGATTGTCGTCGCCGAAACGTTCGGCTTGCCGGTCTCGGCCGTCAAGGTGAACATCGGCAGTTCGCGCTATCCCAACAGCGGCCCTTCGGGTGGCAGCACGACGATCGGCGGCGTGAGCGAATCGAACCGCCGCGCCTCGCAAGACGCCTTGCGGCAGTTGTGCGAAAAGGCGGCCAAAAAACTGAATGTCGAAGCGGACACGCTCGTCGCGAAGGAAGGGCGAATCTTCGTGGCCGACCATCCCGACAAGGGACTGTCGTGGAAAGAGGCTTGCAGCCTGCTGGGCATGAACCCGCTGGAAGTGACCGGCAAGTTCGCCCGCGGCAAGGAAGAAAGCCCGCTGTCCAGCGTGCAAGTCGGCGGCGTGCAGATGGCCGAAGTGGCCGTCGACCGCGAGACGGGCGTCATCAAGATGAAGAAGTTCGTGGCCGTGCAAGACATGGGCCTCGTCGTCAGCCCGCGCACCGCCAAAAGCCAAATCTACGGCGCCGTGATCATGGGCATCGCTTATGCCTTGTTCGAGGAGCGGATCATGGACAACAAGACCGGGGCTTTCTTGAACTGTGAATTGTCCGACTACAAGCTGCCGCGGTTGGGCGATATCGGCGAAATCATCGTCGAACTGCACGAGCCCGAAAGCGAGTACAACCGCGGCGTGGTCGGCTTGGGCGAGCCGCCGGTCATCAGTCCGGGCGCGGCGATTTCCAACGCCGTCTGCAACGCCCTCGGCGTGCGCGTGCCCGTGCTGCCGATGATCCCCAAACGTGTGTTGGACGCCCTGGCGAAAGGAGGTAAGGCCTGATGAAAGCTTTCGACTTTGCAGCGCCCGAACAGGAGCACGAAGTGCTGGAAATGCTCTCGGCCGTTCCGGGTGAGACGGAAATCTTGGCCGGCGGCACCGACCTGGTGCCGCTCATGAAGCAGATGCTCGTGAACCCGGAGCGGGTCGTGAACATCATGGAAGTGCCCTCGCTACGCGGCGTCTCGGCCGATTCGCTAGGGCTTACGATCGGCGCCACGACGACCTTGGCCGAAATGCTCGAGGCGCCGGAGTTGGATCAATACCCGGCGATCAAGCAGGCCATCGCCGGCATCAACGCCGTGCAGTTGCAATCGCAAGGCACGCTCGGCGGCGAACTGTGCCAGCGGCCCCGCTGCTGGTACTTCCGCAATGGCCACGGCTTGCTGGCTCGCGGCGGGCGGATGGTCGCTGAAGGAGACAACCGCTTCCACGCCATCTTCGGCAATGCCGGCCCGGCCAAGTTCGTACACGCCTCGCGACTGGCCCCCGCGCTGATCGCCTTGGGCGCCCGCGTGCGGTTGATCGGTCCGAGCGAAGAAGACGAAACGATGCTGCCGCTGGAAACCTTCTACCGCACGCCGCGGCACGAAGGCCAGCGCGAGCACATCCTTTCGCCCGACCAGTTGATCACGCACGTGATGCTGCCTGCGGCCGACGGCCTGGCCAACGTCACGTACGAGGTGCGGCAGGGCGAAGGACCCGACTATCCGCTCGTCGCGGCGGCCGCGGCGCTGCGAATGGAAGACGGCGTTGTGCGGCAGGCCAGCATCGTGCTCGGCCACGTCGCTCCCACGCCGTGGCTCTCGCCGGAAGCCGAACGGGCGATCGTCGGTCGGCCGGTGAATCACGAAACGGCCCGTGCGGCGGGCGAAGCGGCCGTGGCTGCGGCTACGCCGTTGTCGGACAACGTGTACAAGGTGCAACTGGCCCGCGTGGCCGTCCAGCGTGCGATTCTCTCGGCCGCCGGAATTGAAACGGGAGGGTTTTGAGATGGCGATGAACACCGATCAGCCGGTCGACGACGTCGCCGGCAATCAGCCGGCCTGCCGTTACTTGCGTTCCAAGGGCATGTACGTCTCCGGCACGTTGAATCCTGCCGTCGACGACGGCCAGATGGGCGACGGTCACTGCTGGTGCAACAAGACGCAGGCCATGCTCGGCCCCGACGACGGCTTCGCCGAGCGAAAGCTTTGCGTGCCAGGGCGGAAGTGTTACGTGTCGCTAGTTTGAGAGTCTAGGACGTAGAAGCGGCATCCTTGCCGCTTCACGAATAACGCGGCAAGATGCCGCGTCTACATACCGGCGCGGCAAATGCCGCACCTAGGACAACTTCTGCGGCGAGCCGGAGGCGAACGTCTTCGGTTTGCCAATGTGCGCTTCGGCTCGCAAACGTGCAGCGGCGGTCGCCGTCGGTTGCAGAGCGGCGTTAGATTGCCGACGCAAAAAGTGCTATAATCATGCGCATGCGACCGACCCACGCTACCGACCCACGCTGATGAGGCCCGAACGTGAGAACCGACGCCGTCCGTGATGAAGTCACGCGTCTAGTCCGCATGGTTCCGTTTCGCCGCTTTGTATTGAGCATGGAAAACGGCGATCGCGTGACCGTCGGCCACCCTGAAAACATCGCCTTCGATCCGGAGGGTAAATCCGCGGACTTCTACGTGATTTCCGGCGGCATCCGACTTTTTGGCACGTTCGCTGCAGTCTCGAGCGTGGCGGCGGTTGACTCGATCGAGCATCTGGCCTAGCGAGCAGAAAGCGAGATTAACCCGCTGTATTTTGGCAACGCCTACGCGCAGCCGACTTCAATCAATTCCGCTTCCAAATCGGCGATGAACGGACTGTGAGTCTTCGGGCAATCGCCGAAGCTGATGCCCAGCGCCCGGGCGGCTTGCACGGCCGAACTCTTCCGATCGACGGTGCTCAACCGGCTGACGGCATCGGCGATCGGCACATGGTTGATCTGCGGCGGTTGGAAGCAAACCATCTCGCCGAACTTGCCGTGGTGGACGAGCCGCACGGCATGGGCCCCGAACTGCGTGGCCAGCACGCGGTCGAAGGTCGTCGGCGGGCCGCCGCGCTGCAAATGGCCCAGCACCACGCAGCGAGTTTCGCGGTGCAGCCGGTTTTGAATCTCGGCCGCCACCACGTTGCCGATGCCCCCCAGCCGCACCTGCTGCGATTCGTGCCGCCGCTCCTGCGTGACCAACTCGCCTTCGGGCAACTGGGCCCCTTCGGCCACCACGACCAACGTGAATCGCTTGCCGTGCGTCTCGCGGTCGAGAATCTTGTGGCAAACGTGCTCGAACTGCCAGGGAATTTCGGGAATCAGGATCACGTCGCCGCCGCCGGCAATGCCCGCGTGCAGCGCGATCCAGCCGGCGTGCCGGCCCATGACCTCGAGCACCATGATCCGTTCGTGAGCCGCTGCGGTCGTGTGCAGCCGGTCGAGCGCGTCGGTGGCGCAGGCCACGGCGCTGTCGAAGCCGAACGTGTAGGCGGTGGCCGAAAGATCGTTGTCGATCGTCTTGGGCACGCCCACGACCGGAATGCCGAACTCGTGGAACTGCTGGGCGATGGCCAGCGATCCGTCGCCGCCGATGCAAATCAGACCCGACAGGCCCAGTTGCTCGACCGTTACTTGCACGCCGGCCAGCAGTTCGACGTCGAGTTCCACGCGCTCGTCGACGCCGCGCGTGGCGGCGAAGCGGCCGTGGTTGGTGCTGCCCAGGATCGTGCCGCCCTGGTTCAGAATGCCGGCGGTGTTCTTATGGTTCAGCGGCAGATAGCTGACCGGATCGACCAGCCCCTCGTAGCCGCGCAAGAAACCGACGCATTCGTAGCCCAATTGTTCGGCCGATTTGACGACGCCGCGAATCACGGCGTTCAGACCCGGGCAATCGCCGCCGCTGGTCAGAACGCCTAAGCGTTTGGTTGGCATGTTTGGGTCAATAGCAGGTGGTAGGCGGGGAAAAGGCGGATGGACGTTGAAAGTTAGGTCACGGCCGGCGTTGGGAGCACGGAACTGCGAGCGATTTGGGGGCCAAAACCTGCTTCGACCGCCTTTCCAATTGCTGCGATCCGGACTATCGTAAAGGCCGGTTTCATCGACGCGCCCCAGGAGAATCCCGCATGTTCCGTTCGCGAGCGTTCATTGCTTACGCATTCGCTTTTGCCGCCACGGCGTTCCTTTCGACCGCATGCTTTGCCGCCGACGAACCGGCCACGGTCAAGCCGGTTCCGCGGACCGACCAAGGCTGGGTGAACCGCCAAACGCAGATCAATGCTCGGGCAAAAGAGGGCGACGTCGATTTGATTTTCCTCGGCGACTCGATCACCCAGGGCTGGATGGGCGCCGGCAAAGGCGTCTGGGAGAAATACTATGACGAGCGGAAGGCGATGAACGCCGGCATTGGCGGCGACCGCACGCAGCACGTGCTCTATCGGCTCGACCACGGCAACCTCGACGGCCTGAAGCCCAAGCTGGCCGTGATCATGATCGGCACCAACAATTCGGGCGGCGATTCTTCCGAGGACATCGCCGCCGGCATCAAGGCCATCGTCGAAAAGCTCCGCGCGAAACTGCCCGAGATCAAGATTCTGCTGCTCGGGATCTTTCCCCGAGGCCCGAACGCCGACGATACTAAGCGAAAAGTCAACGTCGGCGCGAACGAAATCGCCAAGAAGCTGGACGACGGCCAGCACGTGACCTATCTCGACATCTCCGAGAAGTTCCTCGAACCCGACGGCACGCTCTCCAAAGAGATCATGCCCGACTTGCTGCACCTCAGCCCCAAGGGCTACGAGATTTGGGCCGAAGCGATCGAGCCGAAGGTGGCCGCGGTGCTGGGCGACCGCCATGCTGCGCGCAGGGCAGGCTGGGCGGTGCAAGTTGCCGAAACGCAGTTGCTCAAGGAAGGCCCGTTGCGGGGAAAGTATCAGGTAAGCGCAACGCCGGAAGATAATGGCGATTGGAGTGTAATGTTCGTGTGGCTTCCGGCGACTCCCGGCGCGCACACGTTAGTCACAGTGCATCACGATGGCTCGACCGAGATCGCGCGGGGCGAATAAGCGATTTGGCGCTTGCAGAAGGCCGTGCCGATGACTTGCTTTCGCTACGGCACGGCGCGAGCCTGCGCTCAAACACGTGGCGGCACAATCTTTGGGTTCTTGCTATGAGCTTCAGGACGTGTCACGTCCATGCCGCGCGATTGAGAATCTACGGGTTCCTCTTCTCTGTTCGCGTAACTGAATAGGCGCGTAATGAACAGAGAAGAGGAACCCGTAATGCGCGTGCGGCCAGAGGCAGCTACCCGCCGGGGGGATTGCCGATCGAAACCTGGAAATACCGAAACGTGTCAATGCTGTAGGTGCGGCTTTGCCGAGAATGCGACGGCCCACTGCGGCGTCGATCACGGACTTTCGCTGCGATTCAACACAGCCCGCGCCTTCGCTTGCAATACGGCGATAAAATCGATGGCGCACACGATCTTCTCGTATTGCGCCCGTTCTTCCTCGGAGAGCCGCCCCTCCGTCGATTTGTCCGCAAGTTCGTCAATGCGGACTTGAAGACCGGGATCCGCTCGCAATTCCACGATCTTTCGTGCGACCTCGGGCGTCAAACAGCGACCTACCGGTTCCAGCAGTCGATCTAAGACGTCGATAGTGTCGGGGCTGGTTGCCATAGTTTTATTCTAGCAATCATTTCACTTTCGCGGAAACGACCGACCTACACATTCATCCTTCCCAGCTTCCACTCGACGAACTCCCGCACGCCTTCCTCGAAGGGCCTCGCCGGCTCATAGCCCAGCAATCGGCGGGCCTTGGTCAAATCGGCGCAGGTGATCGGCATGTCGCCGGGCTTTTCGGGCTGCCGGTCGATCTGGGCCGGCTTGCCGATGGCGCGCTCGAGCGCGGCGATCACGTCGCGCATCGCGATCGGTTCGGAGTGGCCGAGATTGATCGCCTCGCCGACCACGCCGGGCTTGACCAGCGCGGCCAGCAGGCCGGAGCAAATATCGTGCACGTGCGTGAAATCTCGTTTCATCGTGCCGTCGCCGAACAAGGGCACGCTACGGCCGGTTGCGATCGCCTCGGTCCAGATCGACATCGCCAGATCGGGCCGCAACCGCGGGCCGTAGACGCTAAACGGCCGCAGGCAAACCACCGGCACGCGATGCAATTGCAAGTAGGTCAAGCCGAACAATTCCGCCGCCCGCTTGCTGGCGCCGTAGGGGCTCAACGGCCGGCCCAGCGGCGCGTCTTCCACGAACGGCGAATCGGCCAGATGCCCGTACACGGTCGAAGACGACGCCAGCAAGAACCGTTCGACCGGATGCCGGCGCGCGGCTTCCAACAACGCCAGCGTGCCGCCGACGTTGGTTTTTTCGTAGATGAACGGGTTCGCGACGCTCGGCCGCACGCCGGCGTAGGCGCCCAAATGCACGACGGCCGTGATCTGCCGTTCGTCGAACAGCCGCCACATCGCCTCGGCGTCGCAGAAATCGCCTTCGACGAGCGTCACCCGCTCGTTATTGGCGAAGCCCGCGATATTTCGCCGTTTCTCCGCCGGGCTGTAAAAGTCGTTGAAGTTGTCGAGACACGCGACGCGCGCCCCGCTTTCGGCCAGCACGCGCTCGATGAAATGGCTGCCGATGAAGCCCGCGCCGCCGGTGACGAGCAATGAGTGATGAGTCAGGAGCGAGGAGTCGGAAGATTGCTGGTTCATGGTTTGGTTCCTCAGCGGATTCAATTGGCATCCATTGGCTGCTGATGCCGCCGAATCGTAGGACGGACTTCCAGTCCGTCGCCGTCGCAAATGACGGACCAGAGGTCCGTCCTACGGTCGTTCGGACTTCAGCCTTTTCAATCCCAGCGCCAGAATCACCCACATTGCGGCCCAGGCCTCGCGCGAGTTGATCTTCGACGAGCCGCGAACGCGATCGACGAACGTGATCGGCGTCTCGCCGAAGCGGCAGCCGCGGCGTTTGAGCATCCAGAGGATTTCTTCCTGGAACGAATAGCCATGCGAAAGCATACGATCAAAATCGAGTTCGGCCAGCCGCGTGGTGCGGTAGCAACGATACCCGCCGCTGCAATCCTTCGGCTGCAGGCCCAACAGCCAGCGGGCGTAGAGATTCACCGAGCGGCTCATCAAGTACCGCTTCAATGGCCAGCCTTCGATGCCGCCGCCGGGAATGTAGCGCGAGCCGATCATCACGTCGACCGCCGGGCCGCCGGGCGGATCCATGCCGCCGATCAAATCGGGCAGGTACTTGGGATGATGGCTGAAATCGGCGTCGATGTTCAGCGCATACTTGTAGCCCTGCTCGACGGCATATCGCAACCCGGCGACGATCGCCGTGCCCAGTCCCAGCTTGCCCGTGCGGTGCAAGACTTTGATCCGCGAATCTTTTTGGGCCTGCTCGTCGCACCACCTCCCGGTGCCGTCGGGCGAGTTATCGTCAATCACCAGCAGGTCGACATCGGGCGCATGGCGGAAGATCTCCTCGACCAGCGCCGGCAGGTTCTCGATCTCGTTGTAAGTGGCTATCGTGACCAGCGTTTTTTCGGCGTTGGGCTTCGTCACTGCCAGCATCCGCGCGGGCTGATTGCTGATCAGCCCATCGACGCCGAAGCCGATCAACTCTTTCGCCCGCTCGGCGTCATCGACCGTCCAGACCCAGGCTCGCAGATGGCTGGCATGGGCCAGTTCGACGTGTTCTCGCGTCACCCGCTTGTCGCCCCAGCCGAGAATGCTGGCGCCGCTGGCGATCGCCCGCTCGACAAGTTCCGGCGTCAGCGTTTCGTCGCCCAAGGCGCCCAGCAGCAACTCGCCCTCCAAGGCGCGGCACTCGGCCAGGAACTGCCAGTCGAAGCTGGTCAACACGACGCGCTCGAGCACGCCGAGCCGGCGGAGCAAGTCGACGCACGTTTTCGCGTCGCCGGCTTTGCGTTCGATCATGCACCGCGAATTGCGGCAGACGAGCGAGAGCGCCTCTTCCAGCGTCGGCAGCCGCGTGCCGGCGAACTGCGGCGAGAACCAACTGCCGCAGTCGAGCTGTCGCAACTCTTCCAGAGTCTTCGCGGCGAGCGGAATGTCTTTGCCGCCCCAGCGGGCGACCGCGTCGGTCGTGCGGTCGAGCGTGTCGTCGTGAAACACGACCGGCACGCCGTCGGCCGAGTGCAGGTAATCGAGTTCGACGAAATCGACGCCCAGTTCGAGGGCCGCGGAAAAAGCCGGGAGCGTGTTTTCAGGCGCGACGCCGCTGGCGCCGCGATGAGCGAGAACGAGCGTCCTCGGCTGGCGAACGAACTCGGCGAGCGGCCGGCTCAATCTTCCATGACCTCTTGTTCTTTGGCCTTGGCCAGGTCGTTGGCCTGGGCCTCGAACTTCTTGGTCAGTTCCTGAATTTCTTCCTTGGTGCTCTCGCAGTCGTCCTCCGAGAGCGTCTTGTCCTTCTCGCCCTGGTCGGCCGCCTTGTTGCCGTCGCGACGAACATTGCGAATCGCGACCTTGGCCTCTTCGGTCAGTTCCTTGATGCGGGCCACCATCTTGCGGCGGACTTCAGTCGACAGCGGCGGCACGTTCAGGCGAATCAACTTGCCATCGTTCATCGGCGTCAGACCGAGCCCGCTGGCCTGGATTGCCTTTTCGATATCTTTGAGCGTGCCCGGATCGAACGGGCGGATGACGATCTGCGTCGGCTCGGGGGCGCCGACCGAGGCCAGTTGCTTGATCGGCGTCGGCGAGCCGTAGGCTTCGACCCGTAGCGAATCGACCAGCCCCGGATTCGCGCGACCCGTGCGGATGCCGCCCAAGTCGTGCTTGAGCTTGGCCACGGCCTTTTCCATCCGCTCTTCGACATCCAGCAGAATCTCGTCGGCGCTCATGAGTGATATCCGTTGCGTGGATTCGTGATTGGGAGTTTTTTAAAAAGGGGATGTGGGGATGATGAGGAGATACGGGGATGAAGCATGGGCTGCGTTGAGCATTTCCCCTTTCGAAAGCTTAGCGGCTTCGCGAATTCGCAAATCTTATTTCGCCACCGACGTTTGGCTGGCGATCAGCGTGCCCACCTTTTCGCCGTTGACGGCCCGTTCGATGTTGCCTTCCTTCTTGAAATTGAACACCAAGATCGGCATGTCGTGTTCCATGCACTGGGCGATCGCCGTCGGATCCATCACGCGCAGGTTCTGCTCGCGCACGGCCGAGTAGGTCAGCTCGCTGTAGAGCACGGCGTGCGGGTTCTTTTCGGGGTCGTCGCTGTACACGCCGTCGACGCGCGTCGCCTTGAGCAGGATGTCGGCCTCCAGTTCCAAGGCTCGCTGAGCGGCGGCCGTGTCGGTCGTGACGAACGGGCTGCCCGTGCCGCAGGCCAGGATCACGATACGGTCCTTTTCCAGGTGCCGCTTCGCGCGGCGGCGAATGTACGGCTCGGCCACGCCGTCCATGCGGATGGCGGTCGAGAGCCGCGTCTCGCAGCCCAGCGATTCCAGCGCGTCTTGCAGCGCCAGGCCGTTGATGACCGTGGCCAGCATGCCCATATAGTGGGCCGTGGCCTCTTGCACGCTGGTGGAGGTCGAGCGGAACTGGGCGCCGCGCAGAATGTTGCCGCCGCCGATGACGATCGCCATCTGCACGCCGCGCTGCGCAGCGCGCGAGGTCTGCCGTGCGATATGCACGACCTCTTCCATGCTGATGCCGCGTTCGCCGGCCCGCACGAAGCTATCGCCCGACAATTTCAGCACCACGCGGCGAAATCGCCGTTCGGAAAGCGCATCCGACATTGAATCACTCTTGAATGGTTTTACCGCAATCCCTTGCCAAGCTTAGTGCATGCCTCCGAGAGACGTAACGCTTTTTTAAAGGAGATAGGGGGATGAGGAGGAGATAGTGGGGATGAAAGCAAAGATTTGTACTCTGAAATCCTATCTCCTGATCTCCTCCGTATCCCCTTATCTCCTTTAAAAAAGGTTAAGCCTTGAGCGGGTCGCGGCGCCCCGATCAGCTTTGGCCCGTCTCCTTGCCCAATTCCCAACGCACGAACCGCACGACCTTCATTTTGGCCGCGTCGGCGATCTTGCCGACCGTCTGCTTGTCATCCTTCACGAACGGTTGCTCCAACAGCACCTGCTCGGCGAAGAAGTTCTTCAGCCGGCCTTCGATCATCTTGGCGATGATGTTCTCGGGCTTGCCTTCGCTGCGGGCGGCTTCGGTCAAAATCGCACGCTCCTTGTCGACCGCGGCCGGATCAAGATCTTGCTTGCTGACCACCGCCGGCTTGGCAGCCGCGACGTGCATGGCCACGTCCTTCGCCGCTTCGGCCGTGCCGCCGCTGACTTCGACCAAAGCGCCGAGCGAGCCGTCGTGGTGGGCATAGGCGCCGCAAGGAGCGTCGAACCGCAGAATCCGGCCGAGGTTGAACACCTCGCGAATGCGGTTGAACATGTCGTCCTTCTGCTCGGCGAAGGTCATGCCCGGCTTGCTGAGCGAGGGCTGGGCCAGCAACTCTTCGGCCGTTTTGGCGCCGGGCCCGACGGCGAGTTGCTTGGCCAGGTCGTTGGCGAAAGCGACGAACTCGGGGCTATTGGCCACCGGAGCGCTTTCGCACATCAACTCGATCATCGTGCCCACGCCCTTGGCGTGATCGGCGTAGACGGCCACGCGGCCAGCCGAGGTCTCGCGGCCGATGCGGGTTTCCTTGGTCTTGATGCCTTGCTTGCGGAGCCAGTCGACGGCCTGCTGCTCGTCGCCGCCCGTCTCCTGCAGGGCCTTTTTGCAATCCATCATCGGCAACCCGGTCCGCTCGCGGAGCGCCTTGACCATCGCCGCAGTGATTTCTGCCATGATGCTCTTCTTTCTCGCTATCTGAATGTTGGTAATTGATTTCGGAGTCGATTGCAACGACGCAAGGCAATGGAAGCCGGTGAAGTTGTTTAACGATCTTTTAAAGGGGATAGGGGGATACGGAGGAGATAAGGAGATGAAGAGGAACTTTGTTTTCTTAATTCCTTATCTCCTCATCTCCTCCGCATCCCCTGATCCCCTTCCAAGAAGCGCGACTTCACATAACGGTTCGCATCTCGACGAAACGCGAGTTTTCCGCCGTCCTTCGAATCACAGAGAGATCAACCGGCTCGGGACCGCCTACTCGGCGTCTTTGTCTTCCACTTCGCCGGGGCTGACATAAGCCGCCGGAGCGCCGGCCGGCCCGGGCGCCGCCTTGGCGTTCGCCTTGCCTTCGATGATCGCGTTGGCCAGTTGGTCGAGCACCAGTTCGATCGACCGCAAGCTGTCGTCGTTGCCCGGAATCGGCAGGTCGACCAGGTCGGGGTCGCAATCGGTGTCGATCAAGGCCACGGTCGTCACGCCCAGCTTGCGGGCTTCCGAAATGGCGTTGTGTTCTTTCTTCGGGTCGATGATCACCATGCACTCGGGCAGCCGATTCATGGTCCGCATGCCGTTCAGGTTGCGGTACATCTTGCGATACTCGCGATTCAAGGCCGACTGCATCTTTTTCGAGTAGGCCAGAATCTCGTTGGACGTTTTCATCTGCTCCAGCTCTTCCAAGCGCGAGAGCCGGCTGCGAATGGTGCGGAAGTTGGTCAGCGTGCCGCCCAGCCAGCGATCGCTGACATAAGGCATGCCGCAGCGTTCGCTTTCGCGCTCGACCGTTTCGGCGGCCTGCTTCTTCGTGCCCACGAACAGCACCAAGCTGCCGCCCGCGGCGACCTGCGTCAGGTACTTGCGGGCCCGGATCAATCCGCGGATCGTTTCGCGGACGTCGATGATGTGGATCAGGTTGCGGCGGCCGTAAATATAGGGCCGCATCTTCGGATTCCAGCGGCTGGCGCGGTGGCCGAAGTGGACGCCGGCTTCAATCAATTGTTTGACAAGAACGTTTGCCACGCGGTTCGGGCTCCTTCGAGAATCTTCAGGCACGCCGGCTAAGTCCCCACCGCTCGAAGCGAGCGGTTTCCAGGGCGTCCGGCGTTCGAAATCGACCTTCGGTCTGGCAACACCACGATCGGCGCCGGCGCCCCAATGCGCCGGCTACGCAGCAAAATCGCGCAATTCTCGGACCGTGCGAGAATCTTGGAAGCCGTTGATGATAGCGGTGTTAGGTTCGGTCGTCAATTCGAGCGCCGGCGCCCGTAGGTCAGGCTTTCTAGCCTGACGGACGTCGGGTGGGAGAAATTGATCCGCGGCTTCGTCAGGCTGGAAAGCCTGATCCGCGGCTTCGTCAGGCTGGAAAGCCTGACCTACGTTTGCGCCGTTCGCTGACGGCGTAAATCACGCCCAACAAGCCCAGCAGCGCGGCCACGACCACGAACATGGTGGGGTAGGCGGGCCAGCCGAACCGTTCGGCCCAGTAGAGCACCTCGCCGACAATGGGCGAGCCGATCAAGCAGCCTAGATCGAAAAACGCCAGGCTGAGCGTCGTTCCGAGGCCCCGATAGCGGGCGGGAAAAACCCCGCTGCCGCCGGCAATCACTGCCGGAAACAAGGCCGCGTGAGCGATCGCCACCGAGACGGCCGGGATCACGAACTGCCACGGCTGCCGCACGACCAGAAACAGCAGCATGCCGGCCACCAGCGCCAACATGCCCACGAAAATCATCGGGCGAATGCCGAATCGCTCCGGAACGCTGCGCATCGAGACGCGGGCGATAAACGCCGTCGGACAATAGACCGTGAAAAACGGCCCGATATCGGCAATTTCCAGGTGCGCGGCGTAACGGCTCAAAAACACGCCCGGCAGCGACAAACCGCAGCCGGTGGCAATGGCGATCAACAGCACGGCGCCCGGATGATAACGCCTCAGCACGCGGAACATCGGCAGCCGTTTGCGCTTGGCCGGGGGCAAGTGCCTGCGGGTGGCCAGCCACGAAATGACAAAGCTGGCCGCGCCGAGCATCGCCGCGGCCAGGAACATGTGATCGACATGGCTGCGGTCGATTTTGGTGAAGTTGAGCAAGGCGTCGCCCAGCCACGTGCCGAGCACCATGCCGACGAAGCCGGAGGTGCCCAACGTGCCGACCACCTCGGCGATGCGGGCCGCAGGGGCCCGGCCCGAGATATACGTGATCGAGGCCCCAAAAAAGCCGGCCAAGCTCGATTGATAGAACACTCGCAGCACATACACGAGCGGCCCGTTCACGTCGTTCACCAACAGGTGCGCCAGACACGTCAGCACGAACAAGGCCGATGAACAGAGCCAGATTTTCCGCGGGCCGTAGACATCGATGCCGAAACCCTGCCCGAACCGCATCGCCAGGCTGCCGACCATGCCCACCGAGATGATCCAACCCAGATTCAACTCGCTGCCGCCGAGAAAAGTCACGAAATCGCCGTAGCGATAGAGCAGGCTGACGGCGACCATTAACAAAAAGTTCGCCCCATAGGTCAGCCAAAAGGGCCAGCCGAAGGCGGTGTTTTGGACAGGTACGGGCCGGGAGACCGGGCGCTGGCCCGGTTCTCGGACGGCTGGGGGGCACTCAGGCTCGGCGGCGGCGGCGGTTGGCGGGGGAGGCATCGGCCGGTTGAGGGCGGAGGGAGCAGATGCCGGATTATAGCCGATCCGGCAATGGTCCGCGGAATATTAATTTTTCGCTGCCAGCCCAGACGCGGCAAAGCGTCGCAAGGTTCAGGCGGTTGATGCTGTAGGGAGCGCCCTCTGCGGCGTTCCAGGAAGCGCGAATCGACGCGGTTTCCGCACTTCACGGCACGCCGCAGAGGGCGTGCCCTACAGGCTTTTGCCGCGAATGTCGACTTACGCCCGTCAAGCGAGACTCTGCCGCCACTCGCCTTGACCCCCAGGGCAGGCGTTTCTATACTCCCCGCCCCGATGACGCTCGTCGCCGAAGCCGGGCTAGAAGTCTGTTCTCACGGAGGAACCGCAATGGCACGGATGGAACCGAAACTGAATCAGCCTCTCAAGCCAAGACGACGTAAGCCGGGCGGTTGGCTCGCAGGCGGTCTGACGGTGCTCGCCGTGTTTCAAGCCTTCGCCTGGACCGCCGCCGTCAGCGCCGGACCGCCGTTCCTCAAAATCTTCGGCAAAAAATCCGACAAACCCGCCAAGGCCGCCTCCCAGCAACCGAGCGTGAAAACTCCGATCACCGCCGAACCGGACAAGCCGCTGATTATGGCCAGGGTCAACGGACAAGACATCACGCGCAACGATCTGGGCCGAGAGTGCCTGTCGCACTTCGGCGAAGAAGTGCTCGAAACGCTCGTCAATAAAGAACTGATTGCGACTCACTGCAAACTGAAAAACATCGCCGTTTCGCAACAAGAAGTTCAAGACGAAATCAACCGCATGGCCGAGCGCTTCGGCCTGCCCAAAGGCCAACTGCTCAAGATGCTCAAGGAAGAGCGGGGCATCAGCCCGGCGCAGTACGCCAACGAAATCGTCTGGCCGACCGTGGCCTTGCGCAAGCTGGCGGCCGACCGCTTGACGGTCGGCGAACAGGAACTGCAAGAGGCTTGGGACATGCTCTACGGGCCGGCCGTGCAAGCACGGCTGATCGCCTGCAAAAACCCCGTCGAAGCGGAACAGGTCTGGAAGATGGCCATCGAGCGGCCGGAAGACTTCGGCGATCTGGCCAAGCAGTATTCGGCGGACGTGAACAGCGCCAGCGCCAACGGCTTCATTCAGCCGATCCACAAGCACCAAGGCGATCCGAAGATCGAAAAGATCGCCTTCGCCCTGAAGCCGGACGAAATCTCCCAGATCGTGCAAATCGGCAACCAGTACGTGATCCTCAAGTGCGAGGCCCATCTCAAGGCGCAGCCCGTGCCGCGAGCCAAGGTCGACGAAGTGCTGACTGAAAGCATTCGCGACAAGAAGCTGCGGCAAGCCTCGGACGACTTGTTCAAGGAATTGCAAGCTCGGGCCCATGTCGAAAACGTGCTCGACGATCCGGTCAAGCAAAAGAAATATCCGGGCGTGGCCGCGCTGATCAACGGCCGCCAGGTGACGCTGCTCGATCTGGCCGAGGCCTGCATCGATCGTCACGGCGAAGAGATGCTGCAAGGCATGATCAACCGTTTGATGCTCGAACAGGCCTGCAAGAAACGGAAAGTCGTGGTCGGCGAGGCCGAGATGCAGGACGAGATCGCCCGAGCCGCCGTAGCCATGGGCAAGACGAAGGACGGCGACGAGCCCGATATCGAAGCCTGGCTGGCCCAGGTCAAAGAGGAACAAGGGCTGTCGCCCGAACTTTACCGCCACGACGTCGTCTGGCCCTCGGCGGCGCTGAAGAAACTGGTCGGCGAGGACGCCGAAATCACCCAGGAAGACATCGAGAAAAGCTTCGACGCCAACTACGGCGAGCGGGTTCGCTGCCGGGCCATCGTGTTCAGCAATCTGCGGCAGGCGCAAAAGGTCTGGGCCGAAGCCCGCGACAACGTACAGCCGGAGGATCCCGAAAAGTTCCTGGCCAGCCTGAACGCTTTTGGGGAGCTGGCAGAGAAGTATTCGGTCGAAACGGGCAGCAGAACGATGCGAGGCGAGGTGCCGCCCATCCAGAAGTACGGCGGCCAGCCGCTGTTGGAGAAGGAAGCCTTCGCCTTGCGCAAGGGCGAGATCACCGGCGTCATCCAGGTCGCCGTCGACCGCTACGTGATTCTGTTCTGCGAAGGGCGCACCACGCCGGTCGGGGTAACGCTCGACGATCCGGTCGTCCGCAACGCAATCTTCGACGACCTCCGCGAGAAGAAAATGCGCATCGCCATGACGCAAGTCTTCGCGGCGTTGGAAGACAATTCCCAGATCGACAACTACCTGGCAGGCACGATCAAGGCGGCGGCGAAAGAAAAATTCACGACGATGAGCGGAAACGACGCCAACCGCGGGCTTTTGGATCTCAACGATTCGGCGCCGCCTCCCCAGTCCATCAAAAAGGCTCGATCGTCCGGCGCCTCCTCGACCGCGAAACGGCCGACGGGAAAGATAGCGCGCTAACCGCACCGCCAACGTGCGCCTCGGATTCATGGAACGGGCGGAGGGAGTTTTCTCCCTCCGCCCTTTTCTTTTCTAGTGCCTATTCAAAGCCATTTTGACAGTCGGGTGGCTGGCGGCTGAGCCTTGGCGAAGCCCCAGTACGCTGGGGCATCGCTTCGCTCTGCCGCCAGCCACCCTCACCTATCAACTCAGACTTGAAGAGGCACTAGTAGGAATTGCACCGGCAAGACGCCTGTTCGGGGGCTGAGATTGCCCTCAGGTCGTCCATGCAGCCTAAAAGCTATAATTTCTATCGCTTTTTTATTGACATACAAACCGCATGTTCTAGCATGAAACTTCTACGCATTGCCGGCGGGCTTCCGGGGGTTTTCAGCCGTGTACCTTCCGCCCTGCATCCTTTCGGCGGCCAGTTTCCCTGACGCCTAAAACGGTGTATGGTTAAAGGTTGTCGCCTTTTGCGGGCATGGGCGCCATACCCCGATTGTCGTGCCCATTGTTTCCGAGCCGCCCATTGTTTCGTCGACGAAACCGGTCTGCGGCAAGTCGGCCAACGTCTCCTTTGCGCACCCTCGAGCTGCGTCGAAATCCATGAGTCCCCAGCAACCTCGTGCAGAGCAGAGCGAAAGCGATCGGCCTTTCAAGATCGTGTTGGCCGACCGCATGTACCGGCTGCCGCCGTATCTGTTCGGCAAGATCAACGCCATCCTCTATCAGAAGCGGCGCGCAGGCGACGACATGATCGACCTGGGCATGGGCAACCCTTCCGAGCCGCCGCAAGACGCGGTGATCGAAAAGCTGGTCGAGGCGGCTCGCGATCCGCGTAATCACGGCTACAGCCAATCGCTGGGCATCATGAATTTGCGCCGCGAAGTGGCCGGCAAATATTTCCGCAAGTTCGGCGTGCGGCTCGATCCGGAAAAAGAGGTCGTCGTCTGCCTCGGCTCGAAGGAAGGCTTCAGCCACATGTGCCTGGCCTTGATGGGACCAGGCGATACGGCCATCGTGCCGGCGCCCTACTTCCCGGTTCACGTCTACGGCGTGGCCTTGGCCTCGGGCAATGCGATCTCGCTGGAAGTCGCCCATAGCGAGCAATTCCTGTCGAACATCGCATTGACGTGCGAGCGAATGCACCCCCGGCCGAAGTTGCTGATCCTCAACTATCCGCACAACCCTTCGACAGTCACGGTCGAGCCGGAATTCTTCGTCGAGGTGGTCAAGCTGGCGAAGAAATACGGGTTGATGGTGATCAGCGATTTCGCCTATGCCGACGTGGCCTTCGACGGTTATCAGCCGCCCAGTTTTCTGGCCGCGCCGGGCGCCTGCGACGTGGGCGTCGAGTTCACCACGATGAGCAAGGGCTACAACATGGCCGGTTGGCGGGTCGGCTTCTGCGCCGGCAACGCCGAGATGGTCAAAGCGCTGGGCACGATCAAGGCCTACTACGATTACGGCATGTTCCAAGCCATTCAGATTGCCGCCATCGTGGCGCTGCGCGGCGCCGAGGCGGCCGTCGAGGATCAGGCGCAGCTCTACCAGCGGCGCCGCAACGTACTGGTCGACGGCCTGCGCCGCATCGGCTGGGATATCACCCCGCCGCGAGCCGGGATGTTCGTTTGGGCCAAAATCCCCGAGCCGTGGGCCAGCCAGATGAGCACGATGGATTTCTCCATGAAATTGCTCGAAGAGGCCGACGTGGCCGCCAGCCCTGGATCGGGATTCGGGCCGGCGGGCGAAGGCTATTTGCGGATGGCGCTGGTCGAGAACGAGAACCGCCTGCGGCAGGCCGTGCGGCAGATCGGCCGCTGCTTGGGCCAGAGCGAAGCCAAGCCGAGCGTCGCTGCTCCCGACGTCGTCGCCGCCGAATCGCCCGCCCAAACGTAGTCAAGCGAGGCCGGCATAATTTGATCTCCTGGCTTGGGGGAAAGATATTGATAATCCGGCTGGATTCGTTAAGATCGCGGCCCGAGCTAGGGGGTCCGCACGCCTGTTTTAGCCCGGTTGGCATTTCAAGTGCTTTGGTTTTCGTTCAATGGCAGCGCGACTATTGCCGATGATCTGAACTATAATTGAATTAAGGACTTGCAGCACCACAAAGCGACTGGCGAATGCCGCTTCAGATTCCCGCGTTACACGACACGAACTGCCTCAACTTGTCTCTGTGAGATTGCCATGCAATCGGAGTCGGAGCGAGAGATTCGCATTTCAGCCCTTGAAAAGCGGGTTCGTCAGTTCGCAGAGCGAGTTGAGGCATTGAACGGCCGCAAGCCGATAACCGTTCCTGTGGCTACTCTTGCACCAGAGCCATTCAGGTTGCTGAAGACGATGCAAATCGTCGTCGAGCCGATGGCACAGAACTATGTCGCGACTTTCTTCGATGCTGATATTGGCATTTGCGGCCCGACCGCAGAAGAGGCCGTCGATAATGTAAAGGCGCTAATAGTCGATATCTTCGAAGATTTGGAACGCGACGAAAACGAAAATCGCCTTGGACCAGGACCAGAGACGCAGCTCAAGATTCTACGGGAGTTCATCGCGAGGCGGCCCTGAGAATGGCGAATATTACCAAAGAGCTTGCCGAAAAGATCGCGGAAAAGCTTGGGGCGGTAAAAAACTCAAAAAAGAACCGCCCTCATGATCTGTACGTTGTTTATCACGAAGGCGTAAGAATCGCCCAATTCGGCATTTGTCGCGGCTCAAATAAGAACGATGGCCACGACTTCATTCCCTCGAAGATCCATGTGACTCCCCGACAGGCCCGATTGCTAGGTCAATGTCCAATGAGCTACCAGGATTGGGTAAATGAAATGATCGGCAAGGGCCTGATCGCCGCCCCAGCGCAAGCAGACGAAGGATCCGATGCCGAGAACTAATCGGAAGCTGGTTGTCGCAGTGGAGCCCAGAATGCCTTTCACCTCAAGGCTTTAAGGCTTTTCGCCTCAAGGCGTTACAGCCCGCCATCCGATCCGGCGAAGAATTTTGAAAAATTTCGCGCCCGGTTTTCGCCTGCCGTTGCGTTCTTGATTACAGAACGGGTCTTCGGCCGTCACACAATCGACGGCACAGCAATCGACGGCACAGAGGACCGGACGACGAAAGCCGTGCGAGTTCGATTCGATCCCAATCGAACGCTGGGTCTGCACATACCCCACATTCATCCCCGCCAGACCCACGCGGTTTTCGTATCGTTCGGTCCTCCGTGCCGTTTGCGTCATGGGGCCGTTTGCGTTATGGGCCGTCAATGATACAGGAATACGGGCGCATTCGCTTCGCTTAAAATCGTGCGCGTCATCGAGCCGAACAGAAACTCTTTGATCGTCGTTTGCCCGTAGGCGCCCATCGCCAAAAGTCCCGCGTTCAGGGCTTCGATTTGCTTCAGCATCACCTCGGCCGGCGGCTCGTAGCTGGCGATGGGGTGGGGTTGGGCGCGAATTTTGTGGAAGCTCAGGTAATCCATCGCGCGGTCCGCGCATTTCGCCGCTTCAAGGTGGTCCGGGTGGATCGAGACGATGTGCAGCGGCCCCAGCTTGCCGAAGCCCAGGCTGCAAAACGCTTGTAACATGCGGGCCGCCTGCAGGCTGCCGTCGTAGGCTACGACGAGCGCTTCTCCGCGGTGCGACACGTCGGGAACGGCCACCACGGGTCGCGGGCTGAGCTTGATCAACTCGTGCAGCGTTTCATCCTGATTCGTCTGCGTCTCGAAGCGAAAGTAAGTTCGCCGACCGAGCATGATCATGTCGTAGCGTTGTGCTTCCTGGACGATTTGGGCCGCCGGCGAGCCGACGTCTTCGAGCAACTTACAAGAGACATTGGCGTTGGCGCAACGCAAGGCGAACTCTTCCAGGAGTCCCTCGACCTTGCGGCGCGAGTCGGCCAACAGAAAGTCGCTTTGCGTCTTTTTCGCCGAGGCGGCGCCGACCGGAACTGCTTCGGGTTGCAGGATCGACGGTTCGTCGATCACGCCCATGCCCACCAGCATCGCATCCCAGTGTTTGGCCCAGGAGATCCCCAACTCAACTGCGGCCTTGCTGTATGGGGAGCCGTCTAATCCAACGAGAATGGTGCGTGGCATGATTCGTCTCCTCCGCTGTGGTTCGTCTATCAGCCCGTCAATCGCCTTAACCTCTTCTCTTCTTCGCAAGTTCGGCGCCAACATTCGCTGAAGCGCATCCGGCCCGCCACGCGACGGATTGCCAATCCAGGGAAATCCATTCCGCAACGTCCGCAATGGCTTGGCGTTGCGGAATCAGGGGTAGGCGTTTCGCTCAATTCCGCGAACAAGGCGGCAGGAATCGTGCCGCTCGTGCTGCGGCGGTTGCCGATTCCGAGATGAGCGGCTTTCGTGCGAAAACGCACGCGCCGCCCGAATCGTGCCGATCGGCACGGTTGCTTACAAGTCGCTTCACTTGACAAAGAGTTGGACTTCGACCGTTTCGCCCTCTTTCACGTCGAGGCGGCTAACCTGGATTATTCATCAGCCCCGAGAATGCTCGACAAAGCGCTTCACACTAATCCGAAGCGCTAGCGAGATAAGGCAATTGCTCCACCTCGCTTGCGCTTCGGGTTGGTATGGGCTGATGAATAATCCGGGCTAATCCGCTTTCTTCGCTTCGTCCTGCTGCGGTTCGGCTTGCCGGCGGCCGAATTGCTCGACGAAGCGGTCGAGCAGGAAGACCTCGACGCGGGAATTCTCCTGCAGCAAGCCGTGATTGGCGCCGCGATAGACCGGTTCGCTGGCGCCCACGACGTCGAGTTCGAGCCGCTCGCGCTCGATGCCCTTCGAAACCAGGTATTCGGCCGCCCGGTTGCAGCGTGCAAAGGCCAGTTCCCAGTCGCTGTGGAAGCGCGAACCATCAGGCAGCGGCTTTCGCGACGTGTGGCCGCGGACCGCAATCTTGTTGGGCTTGCCGGCGAGCAAGAGCGCGGCTTCGTCCAACTGGATGCGCGCATCGTCGGAGAGTGTTGCGGAGCTTTCGGGAAACAGAATCGCTCGACCGACGATCGTGTACGTGCCTTGGCGCACGCTGCGAGCCAGCGGATCTTCGCCCACCGCGACTTTCGAATTGTCGAGGCCGGAACGCGCTCGCGTGCGCTTCTTTTCCTTGCCCTGCGGGGCGGCGGGCGCTTGGCGTGCGCTCGATCTCACCACCCCGACGGGCAGCGGCGAGACGGGCGCCGGGTGGCGGCCGAACGTGCGCTGCATCGAGCCCATCAGCTCCTTGATCTTCTCGTTCGAGCGAATTTCGCTCATCGAGAACAACAGGATGAAGAACGTCAACAACAGCGACATCATATCGCCGAACGTGACGACCCAGTCCGGAACGCCCGCCGGCGGATCTTCTTCGATGGCCATGCGCTACGCCGCCTTCTCGTTGCGTCCCGCGCGCTGCTTGGGAGGGATGAAGGTGCTCAGCTTCTGGGCGACGACGCGCGGGCTGTCGCCGGCCTGGATCGCGAGAATGCCGCGGACGACGATTTCCATCGCCTGCAGCTCCTGCTTGTTGACGTAATTCAGTTTCTCGGCGAACGGCAGGCAGAGCACGTTGGAGAGCACGGCGCCGTAGAGCGTGGTGATCATGGCCACCGCCATGCCCGGCCCCAGCGCGTCGGGATCGCTGAGATTGCCCAGCATCAAAATCAGGCCCAGCAGGGTGCCGATCATGCCGAACGACGGCCCCATCTTGCCCCACTGGTCGAAGAACGCCTTGCCCTCTTTATGGCGTTCGTTCACCGCCTCCATTTCGGTGCGCAGGATGTATTCCAGCACCTCGGGCCGCGTGCCGTCGGCGGTCATCTGCACGCCCATCACCAGGAACGGGTCTTTGATCTCTTGCGTCTTGGCCTCGAGCGCCAACAGCCCTTCCTGGCGGCTGATCTCGGCCAGCTTCACCAACTCGTCGACCAGCTCCGGTATCGAGGGCGGCTTGTTGACGAACACGGCCTTCGCCACGACCGCCGAGCGGACGAAGTTTTTCAGCGGGAAGCAGATCATCACCGTGGCCAACGAGCCGCCGATGGTCACGATGATCGAGGCGGGGTCGATGAAGGCGGCGAACGAACCGCCCCCCATCACCACCGACGACGCCATGAAAATGACGGCCAGCAGAAATCCAACGATGCTCGCGATATCCATAATGGAAAAATGGCGGTCCGGCGGGGCTCGATGCTGGCAATGCTCCGATTGTGGTTGGATCGTCCCCAATCCGGTTGCCCTTCATCCATTTTACCTGGTCCCTAATCTTTGCGCTATCGCTCCTAATTGACACCGCTGGGCGAAATGGAACTAGCCCGGATTATTCATCCGCCCAGCTATTACTTGACAAAGCGCTCCATGCAAACCCGAAGCGCCAGCGAGGTAAATGCGTTGCCCCGCCTCGCTTGCGCTTCGGGTTGGTGTGGGCTGATGAATAATCCGGACTAGCGGTGGTAATAGGCGTCCCAGACGTGCTGACCGGCGTAAACGTTGTTGCGGTGGGTGTTCCAGAACTTGTTGGCATAGTCCGCCGCGTAAGTAGACATTCGCGGCAAAAGCCTGTAGGGCACGCCCTCTGTGGCGTGCCGTACACCCGGGAATCGCGCCGATTCGCGCTATCGCGGAACGCCGCGGAGGGCGTTCCGATATGGTTGGAC
>Ga0307374_10002270_pt1 | contig 34387 bp, 29 predicted proteins | sample OX3MG_FD_202532 | JGI IMG/M metagenome (GOLD analysis project Ga0307374, IMG submission 202532) | Soil microbial communities from Risofladan, Vaasa, Finland - OX-3 | ecosystem: Environmental > Terrestrial > Soil > Coastal area > Acid sulfate soil | place: Finland: Risofladan, Vaasa | collected... | reverse complement strand
CGCTCCCAGTTCGTCAGGAGTTCTGCACGCCGCACCTGAGCCCACTCCCTGACAAGACGCGCCGCCGTCGCGGGGAGCGACCCAGCAAGGATGCTCCCGTCATCAATCCGGATCTGAGCTTCCTGACCCGAGTAGATGGCATGAAAATGTGGAGGAGCGTGATCCTTCCAGTACATGTAGATGACGATTCCGTAGAACTCGGAGAGTTGGGGGCATATCAATGACGCTACGACGAGAGTGTGACGCCACGTCCGAAGCCGAAGGGCCTAACCGGGACCGCCGTTGTGATCTTGACTGACAACGGAGTGGGCGCTGAGGGACTCGAACCCCCGACCTGCTGAGTGTAAGTCAGCTGCTCTAACCAACTGAGCTAAGCGCCCGCGGTCATCAAGCCTACGGCCCACACTCACCAGCGCTGATCGCGGTCACCACGCGACTTGCTTCACTCGTTGGGACGCAGTTATGACGCCCGGCAACGCCCCCCGTCAAGCCACAGGACCGCACCGTTCGACGCCCTATATATTCGTGTCACCCGGCAAAGGAGCCGCATCTACCGATTTGAAGGAAATACCGGGGACCACGCCATCATTGTGAGAGGTGGCCCGACGCAAATGCCACACCAGCGCGTGTCCAACTCCGTCGATGACACCGCGCCCGACCAGTCGCGCCACGATCGGGAGATTTCCTAATGGCGCGCGCATCGAAGAAGAGCCGTCGCTCCGAGCCGAGCGCGGCGGAGGTCGTACGCGACTTTCTCGGTCGAGGTGTGGGAAACCTCTTGCGCTACGACCCCGTCGTGCGTCGTCGCAGCGACCCCGAAGGTCTCCACCAAATGCGCGTCAATGTGCGACACCTGCGCTCCGAGATGAAGGTGGTGGACCCGATTCTTCGCCGCAGCGATCACCAATCCCTAGACCGCGACCTCAAGTGGTTGGGGGCGGAAATGGGAGCGCTTCGCGACCTCGACGTGCTCGGGGCGCTCTTTGCGTCCGGGGCGTCGGCGAAGGCGCCAACGCCTCAAATAGTGGTGGACACGATCGCCGCCCAACGAGCGAAGGAGGCAGCGCGCCTCACCACGACCTTACGGTCCAAGCGGTACCGCCGGCTGATGGAACGTCTCTCGGACACGGTGGTTGATCCCCCGCTCCGCCCCGGCGCGTCGGCGCCCGCCTCGAATGTCCTCGGTCCCGGACTGCGAGTGGTGGCGAGTGATCTCGTGAACGCCATCGAGCAGCTGGGGCCGAGCCCGAGCCCGAATGAACTTCACCAAGTGCGCATCAAGGTGAAGAGATGCCGTTACAACTGCGAACTAGCCGAGGACTTCGTCCCCTCCGCCCAGCGCGCGGCCGAGGTACTCGAGAAGGTGCAAACCGTCTTGGGCGATCTCCACGACCACGTGGTCGCGCGCCAGTACGTGAGCGCGGTGGTGCGGCCCGGCGAACTGTTCGGCGGCCCCGCGCCCGATGGCGCCACCGTGGCCACGACCGCGTGGCTCGACGCCAGCATCGCTCGACTCTCTGCCGCATGGCAGTCGCCGGTGGCCTCCGCCCTCGACGCTCTGACGGCGGTGCTCGGCGACTCTCACATCAGTTCGTCTGAGGCCCCGGACGTTCCGGTGAAGTAGGCGACGACCGCTGACGCCGCCAGCAAGATGGTGGCGATGTCGAGCGCCAGGTTCAACCCGTGGGCGAAGGCCTGATACGCGGCCTTGACAACTTCATTGATGATCTTTCGGACCGCCGCGCTGGTCTCGCCCAGTCCGGAGATCTTTGCGTTGACGGTGCCGGTCGTCACCGCGGTGATGATCTCGGCCCGATAGGAAGCGGGAATACCTAACTGGACGAGCCGTTGTGTGAGGTGCACGGTGAGCTGTCCGTTGACCACCGACCCCAAGATCGCGACGCCGGCCACGGCACCGAACTCGCGGCTGGTATTGGTCATGGACGCCGCCATCGACGAGTTGCGCGCGGGAACGCTGACGAGCGCGGTCGACGTCACGGGCACCGCCAAAATGCCGAACCCGATGCCCGCGATGCCCATCGTCCAGCCCACGGTGCCGATCCCCGCGTGGGGACCGACGACCAGATTGGTGAGCAGCACTCCGACCGCGGCGATGACGCAACCGGTCATCATGGGCACCCGCGAGCCGACGGCGCCCACCCATCGCCCACTGAAGAGCGAGGCCAGGACCATCCCGCCGAGTAAAGGCAGGAAGTCCTGGGCGAGCTGATAGGCGCTGGCCGTGGCGACGATCTCCAGATACAACGCGACGAAGAAGAAGATGGACAGGACCGAGAAGTAGCTGGCCATGGCGACGAAGTTGGATCCCGTGAACGCCGGCCGCGCGAAGATGCGGATGTCGAGCATGGGGTGAGAGCTTCGCAACTCCACCAGGAAAAAGGTCACGATCGCCACGAACGACACTGCATAGAGGGTCAGGATGCCGCTGGAGAGATAGCCGTCGGACTCGCCGGAGATTGTGGCGAAGGTGGCTGCGCCGAGGGCAAACGCGCCGAGGGCGAATCCCAGGAAATCGGGACGCGAACGAACTGGATTGGAGCTCTCGGGGAGCGCGTAGCGCGCGACGATGAATGCCAGTCCCCCGAAGACGACGTTGAACCAGAAGATCGCCCGCCACGACCAGAGCCCCGTGAGTGCACCGCCGAGGACTGGACCGATGGCGAGAGCGAGCCCGCTGACCGCGGCCCACGCGCCCAGGGCTCGCGCCCGCAGTCGCGCGTCAGGGTAGATCTGGCGAATCATCGACAGGGTTCCGGGTTCGGAGGCTGCGGCGCCCGCGCCCATGACCACCCGACCGGCAATGAGCACCGCGGACGTTGGCGCGACCGCGCAGATGATGGAACCAGCGCAGAAGACCGCCACGCCGACCACCATCATGCGCCGCCGCCCGTACGCGTCGCCGAGTGCCCCGCACATGAGCATGAGGCTGGCGAAGGCCAAGGCGTATCCGCCCACCATCCACTGCAACTGAGTGACGCCCGAGTGCAGCTCGGACTGAACGTTGGCCAGCACCGCGCTGATGACCGTGTTATCGAGAAACGTGAGGAAAAGGATTGCCAGAAGCGCGGTGATTCCCGCGTGGGACTTCCAGGTCCACGGGCCGACGCGACGTGGCGGAGCCGCGCTCTCGCCCACCCCCGTCTCACCGATCATCTATCCACCCGTCACCGCGGCGCGCAGGTGCCCCGCCCTACCCGACAATCTCCCACAGGCCACGGGCGAGCCGACGCTTCCGGGTCGTCGACGCGGACCTACCTCTTGGGCATCACGAACTGAATCCGGGCCACCGCCGAGTCGCCACCCGTGGCGTTACCCACGCTGACCTCGCAGTTCTTCAGATTCACCGCCTTCGTGCCGCACGTCCCGTTGCCGATCTTGCCGGTCGAGACCTTGAACTTGGTGAGCGTCAATTTTCCCGTAGACGTGATGGTCTTGGAGAGCGGAAGGGGGAGCGGCACCTTGCAACCGGCCTGACCCTTAGCCTTCCAGATGCACTGCACGATGAACACCGTGTCGCCGGGCTTGAAACCCGTCCCCGACAGTTTCACGATCGACCCGTTCTTCAAGCCTGAGACGGGCGTGACGGTCAAATGAGGAGTGGTCGTGGCGCTCGCCCCGATCGGGATGAGGGCTGCGCCGCCCAACAGTGCGATGGCGATCGCCGTAGCGACCGCCGTTGATCGAACTCTATGCATTCCTGACATACCTACCCCTTTGAACTGCGTTGGCGACTCAATAGTTGCGTCACTCGACTCGCCGACGTCACGACGTCATCGAGTGTTCGCTGAACTCACTGTACCCAGGCGAGACCTGCGAGATGCATCTCACAGTGAACACTCAGAGAGGTCCCACCGCCATCACAGCGTCGAGCAACTCGTCCGTCGCTGCGAACGCCGGTCGACGCCCAATTGGCTCGATCACGACCAACTCGTCGCCGCGATAGTCGCGAGCGCCCGCACCCGACTCGCGCGCAATGACCAGACCCGCGAGGTAGTCCCACGGGTGCAGAGCCGAACCCTGCGCCACCGCGAAGACGTCCAGCGATCCGTCGGCCACGAGGCAGATTTCGAGGCTGGCCGCGCCCAGGGCACGAATCTGCGACCACTCGAGCGCGCGCGAGGGGTACCCCGAAAAACTCATCAGCGACCCGACGAACTGAGTCCTACCCGAGGGCGTGATCCGCTCACCGTCGCGGGTGGCCCCTGCTCCCTTCTCTCCTCGATACGCGGTGCCGGTCGCCAGGTTCACCACCAATCCCGCGATGAGCTCGTCGTCGCGCAGGACGGCGAGGCTGGTCGAATAGAACGGGACTCCCCGATCGCAGTTGGTCGAACCGTCCACCGGATCGATCACCACCGTGAGTTCGCCGCCGCCCGAGATTCCTGACTCCTCGCTCACTACACGAAAACCGTGACCGAGGAGAATTTGAAGCGCGACCTCGTCGGCGGCAACGTCGAGGTGGTACTGCGACTCACGCAGACCCGAAAAGCCGCGGCCCTGGTGCGCCCGAACGGCGTCGCCAATTTCACGAGCGCACTCCTCGAGCGGTCCGAAGAGGTCGTCGCGCACGAAGCCACGGTAGCGGGGAGGCAGACTAACCTGAAGGTCAATGGCCGCAATCGACGTCGCGGGATTCGTCGCGGACCTGAAGGACCACGCGGTCACCCACGGATTCCACGTGCACGACGAACGGCACTTCGTCGAGACCTATTCGCTGCGCCAGGCCTGGGAAGTGGACCTGCACCCCGAGGAAGGGTGCGGCGGTCCGATCGACCTGCACGTCGAACTCGACGTCGACCCACGCACGTTGCTGGCCTTCGAGGACGCCGTGCTCGGACTGCCCGACGACGTCGACCCACCCGACGAGTTCCACTTCCCGCTCGTGCTCACCTGGAGCCTCCCACCCCTGCCCCACGGACCAGACCTTCTTCGTCTGGCCATCGACCTCGCCCCGATCGGTGGGCTCGAGATGCCCTTAGAGGTCACCGCGACCGACGTCTTCGAATCGCCCACCGAGGGCAGCGAGCGGCGCATCTCCATCGTCGCTCGCCGTGCCGTGTCGCTCAGCCAGGTCGCCAAGGGTGACGACCCGCTCTGCGACATCTTCGAACGAGGGCGCAGCGTGAGTGACTTCCTGCTGCAGGCCGCCGATTCGTGGCTCGGCTGAGGGTCACCCTCCTCGTCGGTTTATTACTCACCTCGGCCCTGGTGTTGAGTTCCTGCGGGTCCGGCGGCGCCGTCGCCGACGCGCGCCATTCGTGCCGCGACGTGACCCTCGCCCTGGCCATCCAGCGTCGCTCGCGGGCCCCGTGGCTCAGCTCCGTTCAACGTGACCGTTTGCAGAACAAGGCGCTTGCCCAGTTGCTGCGCGCCACGCCATCGGCCGCGGCGGCCACGTCGATCGACGGGAGTTGGAACGCCCTCATGACCACGATCAATGAAGCCGAACGCGTGCCCATTGAGAATCTGGTACCGGCGCTGACGAGACTGTGCAAGGTCGCCGACTCGTCGACGCCGTACCTCTAGTCCTCGTCGTCATCCTGGTCGGCCGCGCCGGCCGTGAAGCGTGCGTTGAGCCACACCAGTGAGTTGTTCTTGAGCATTGCGTCCTCCCAGCCGAGCAGCTGGTCCTCGGCGGCCGCCAGCGTCGGGACCCGCCCGATGATGACGACGCTCAAGAGCTCGGTGGGCTCGCCGGCCACCACGAAGTCGCCGAAGGCGTCCTCCGTGGCGTGGGCGTCGGGCTCGATCATCAGGTAGAGCTCGCCGGTCGCCTCGACCCAGGAGAGTTCGTACTTGTTGCCCGAGGCGTCCGTCCACTCATCACCGAACTCGATCTCGGCGCTCTCGCGACGGGCCTCATTGAGTTCGTAGAAGGTCTCGATGTCCATGGCCAAAGACTAGGCCTCGGGTATGTGCGCCGCACAGTGCGTGCCCAAGGTCACTGTGGTGATCGTGAGAAATGGAGCGGTTAGGGGCGCCACCAAGGTAACGACGACGTGCACGCGGCGGTCTGGACTGCACGCCATGACGACCGCCAATGACCTGTTAGAGAATCTGCGCCGCGAGTGGCGCCACGTGGGCCACGGAACCGACGCCCGGCATAGCTTCATCTGCTTCGCCGAACGGCACCCGGACCTGGCGATCGACGGGCTCGGTGATCTCGGCGACGTCGTGGGGGCCCTGGAGACCCGAGGTGGTCGAAGCGTCCTCGAGCGCGCGCGCATCGTGACCGCTCTGCTCGAGGACGCGAACGATCCGCTGGTACGACGGTGCCTGCTCCAAACGCTCATCCCGGGAATCGTGAGCGTGTGCCGTCAATTGCGTTTCGGCGACGGCATCGTCACCGAACCGGGTGAGACCGTCGCGGTCGCGCTCTCACTCGCCAGTGAACTGTTCTGTGACTGGGCCGGCGAGTCACGCACGTACGCCGCGCCCGACCTGCTGTCGGCGCTGCGAGGTCGCCTGCGTCGGTGGCTCTTGAAGGAGAAGGCCGCGCGCCGCGCGGTTGCGGCGTATCGAGAGTTCGACGTACCCGCGCCCGAAGCGTCGCCGCTGGCGGCGCGCCTTGACGTGCACCGCGGCGGCGTCGACGACCGAATGGCGCGACTCACGTTCGCGGCCGTCTTCGAAGGCCGGTCCGTGCGCGAACTCGCCCGCGAGGACCACTGCGCACCGCACACGCTGCAAGCCGAACTCCAGCGCTTCGCGCTCCAGCACCTGCTCTAGGAGAAGGGACGGGTGCGACGTGCTCGTTTGGACAGCGTCTCATGACACCACTACGGTCTGAATCGTATGGCGAGGACCCCCCACTTTCTTCCGGGAGGGCACGTCCTCGTGTGGTCGAGCCCACTCTTGCTCCTGGTTCTGTTGTTCACGGTGTCGGCTCAGGGCACCCCGCCACCCGTGGCCTCGCGGGTGGTGACCACCCTGGGCTCGGTCACGACGACCACCCCGAGAACGACGACGCCCACGCCGCCTTCGACGACCGTCCCGAGACCGCCGCGCACGACGCGCACGACGGCGACGACCGCGCCACCATCCGGCGTCGTGACCGCTTCGAGCGCGAGGTCGCCCGCTCGCGTGCTCAACGCGAGCGCCGAGAGCGGCGCGCTCGCCGGGACGCTCTCTCCCGGCTTCGCCGTCGCCGTGGTGCCCCTGCACGGGCCGGGCGCGTGGAGCCTCACCGGGTCGGCCACGATCTCGGCAACCCTGGACTGCCCCTCGGTGTCCGGACCGGTCGTCGGCACGGTCGTCATCTCCGGACACGAGGATTGCCAACTGGAAATCTCCTCAACGAACGTCGAGGCGATGCCCACGTGGCAACTCATCCCGGTGCACTAAAGCGCTTCGTCAGCGGCCCGCTGCACGGCGTCGCCCTCGCTGTCTACTTCGGCCTCCTGCCCTACGTCGTCATCACCAAATGGTCCGTGGCGCGCCATGAGAGCAACGGCACACTGGTGCGGACACTGCTGGTGGCACTGGCTCTCTTTTGGCTGGTCTTCTTCGTCCAGCTCATCCTCAACGTGCGACGACTCCGCCTCGGGCACCGTGTCGGCGCTGGCGGCAACGCCTGGCTGGCGACGCTAATCGTCGCGGCACTGCCCTACGTGATGTCGGCCCACCACACCGCGGCGACCTCCGCGCCGCCCGTCGTCGTGAACGTCGCGCACCGCGCATCGGGGACATCGTTGTGGCACGTCGGTACGCCGCCGTCGTCTCGTTCGCTGGCCTCGTGGAGCGCGCTGCCGCTCGCGCTCATCGCGCGACGACGTCGCGACGAGCTGCGCTACGACGAACCGGACACGGACGCTCACCTGATAGAGGACACGATCACGTTGCTGCGCGCCTTCGACCCGTCGCTGATCGAGCTCGTCGGACGGCTCACCGGTGACCGCCTTGACGGCGTCATGCGCGTGTCGGACGATCGACCAAACGGACCACCGCTGGAGCCGGACGACGGGGTCGTTGTCTGCGTGGTGCGTGACGAGCCCGGCGACGTCATGATCTCGTTCGCCCGAGAGGGCGGCGCGCTGCGGGTCCCGGTGCAGTGGAGCGCCGACGACGTCATCGACGCCGCAGTCGGACTGCATCAGGGCGGGCGGCTGGCCTTCACTCGCACCGAAGCCGAATTGCTGCGGGCCCTCGCCACGCGGTCCCTTCGCCGGACATTGGTGGTGTACCTCGGCGTCGCGCCCCTGCTCGACGAGGAGCTGCGCGCCTGCGCGGTGACCCTCGACCCGGTGCTGTTCGACGATCGCGGGACGCGCCCGACGTCACTGGACCACCACCGCTTCGCCGCGCCGTCGACGTCGCTCGACAGTGACGAGGTGCGCGTGGAGCTCCTCCTCGCCGCGCCGAGGGTGACCGGGCTCAGCGAGCCCTTCACGCCGACACTGCGTCGGCGCTGCGTCGAGATGGTCGCCTACCTGGCCCTGCACCGCCACGAGCCCGTCACCGGCGACCGCCTGCGCAGCCGCGTGCTGACCCACGCCGACGTCGACGCGTCGACGCGAACCCTCGCCAATACCGCGAGCGCGGTGCGCCGCAGCCTCGGGGTCGACCGTCACGGACCGCGCCTGCACCCGGTGACCTCGTCGGGCCTCTACGTCACCCACGGCATCGCCAGCGACGTCGAGCTGTTTCACACGCTGGTCGCGCGCGCCCGCGCGCTCAGCCTCACCGACGCCGCACCCCTGGTTGAGCGGGCCCTCGCGTTGGTCCGCGGCGAACCCCTGGCGAGCGCGCTGCGCGGATTCGAGTGGTTCCTGGCCGAGGGCCATGCGGCGCGACTGCAGCGCGACGCCGAGTGGGCGGCCCTCGCCTTGCACCAGTACGCGCTGGAGGGCGAGGACTACGAGCAGGCGTTCTGGGCGCTCAGCCAGGGCCGATTGGTCGACCCCTACAGTGACGCGCTCAGCGACGCGCTGCGTCGCGTGCCGCGGCTACGCCAGTTTGGCGGCGATGGGTCCCGAGGAGCGCAGCACGAGCCCGTCGGCCCCGGCGGTGCTGTAGCGGTGGGTGGGGCGCTCGTGCGCCTCGGCGATGAGGTCGTCCAGTAGGGCGAGGAAGTCCAGCGGCGGGTCCACGAACAGGTGCTTGGAGAGTGAACCGGGGATGGTGTTGACCTCATTCACGTAGACCTCATCCGGGCCGACCAGGAAGTCGATCCGGGCCACCCCGCGAACCGACGCGGCGTCGACGATCACTCGGGCGGCGGCCTCGACCACCTCGGCCTGTCCGGGCCCCAAAGTCGCGGGTAGCTCGCGCGGCGCCGTGACCATCCCCTCGCCTCCGACGTACTTGTCGCGGTAGTTGAGGATCTCGGCACCCTCGGTGCGGCGCAGTGGTCGCTCGATGGCCGACAGCGCGACGCGCGGATAGGTACGCACGGCGATCTGCACGTCGTCGAGGTCGTCACGGAACGGCTCCACGACGCAGCCGTTGGCCAGGTGCACGTTCGCGCTCAGGCGGGCTCGGGCGGTCGCCAGGTCCGCGACCACGTCGATGCCGATCGACGATCCGCCGAATCGCGGCTTGAGGATGTAGGGCCCCGCGAAATCGAGCGACGACGTCGACTCGTCGAGCAACGCACGCGGCAGGACGGCCAACCCGGCGGCCGCGGCCACCGCGCCGAAGGCCCACTTGTCCATGCCCAGGGCGGCGCCCGCGACGCTCGGACCGGTGTAGGTGACGCCGGCCAGGTCGAGGGCCGCCTGGAGCGTCCCATCCTCGCCCGGGCCGCCGTGGGTGGCCACGACCACCGCGTCCAGGTCCAGCCCGCGTCCGCGCGAGCGGCGGCCGGTTGAGGCGAAACCTCCACCCTCGCCCACCTGCAGGGTCAACGGCGCCGCCGAGCGCGGCACCTCGTCAATGAAGTCAGCCGCCTCGACGTCGGCGCCGACCGCGACGAACTCGCCCGTCTTGGTCCAGTAGAGCCCCACCACGTCACGGCCGGCGCGCGCCAGTTCGCGCAGCGCCTGCAGGCCAGTGAGGATGGAGATGTCATGTTCCGGCGATGGTCCGCCGAACAGCACACCTGTGGTCACGACGAACCCCGTCCCGCGTAGCTCAAGACCTCAAGGGTAGTGGTCGGGCAGGTCATTCAGATAGAGGACGGCGTCGCCGGGACCCAACGACGAGCGCACCCACGACACCGCGTCGTCGCGTGTGGCCATCCTTCGCGCGTCGGGTCCGAATCCATCGACGAGGCCGCGCGCGTTGGTGCGCCCGACGACCACGAGCTCGGCGCCCTCGGCCGCGACGCGTGCGCCGAGTGACTGGTTCTCGACACGCGCGGCGTCGCCCAACTCCACGAGTCCCGGCGTGACGACCACTCGACGACCTGGCGGCGCGAGCGCACGCAGCTGATCCAGTGCCGCGGTCGCGCTGGCCGGGTTGGCGTTGAACGTGTCGTCAACCACGACGACGCCGGAAGGTGCCGTCGACACCGTCGCGCGGTGCTCGACCGCGCGCAGTTCGCCGAGGCGATCGAGCGTCGCCGCCGTGTCGGCGCCCAACTCGAGGGCCGTCGCCAGGGCGCACGCGACGTTGGTCGCCTTCACCGCCGGTGGTCGCGCGACGACTCCGTGCGTCACGCCCTCGAACACGACGGACCATCGACCGTCCTCGTCGATCACGCGCACGTCCGCGTCGCTCAGTGATCCCGCCGTTCGCACGCGCTTGCCCGCGGCTCGCAAGGGATCCACCCACGTGGCCAGCCGCTCATCGTCGACATTCACCACGACCACCGTGGCCCTCTCGGTCACCTCGTGCTTGGCCGCCTCAATCACGTCCAGTGACCTCATGCGCTCGAGGTGGACCGGACCGATGGCCGTGATCACCGCAATCTCCGGTGGACACCACGAACACAACGCGCGAATCTCGCCGGGACCGTAGGTACCCATTTCGGCGACGAAGACCCGCGTGTCGTCGCTCAACTGCTCGTTGATCGCGCGCGAGAGTCCCGCGCGGTTGTTGAAGCTGCGCGGTGAGGCGACCACCCCGGCGCCCGGTCCGAGGAGGTCCACCACGTGCGACTTGGTCGACGTCTTGCCGTAGGAACCGGTGATCGCGACCACGCGCGGCTTCACTCGCTCGAGGCGCTCGACCGCGCGGTTCACGAACTGCTGCGCCCGGCGATCCTCCATCGGCGACAGCACGACCGCGCTGAGCGCCACCAGGAATGGGATGAGCCACACGACCGCGGCGGCGACGATCCACGGTCGCGGCGCGGCCCCGGCCACGCCCGCCACGGCGACGAACACCACGCTCACCAGCGCCACACTGGTGAGTCGGCGAGTCCAGCGCAACGCACCAGTGCGACCACGCGGCGAGAGGCCGACCGGACAGGCCACGCCGTAGAGGGCGGTCACGGCGGCGGCCCACCGGTCCTCACCCGTGGCGACCAAGACAATCGCCGCGACCAAGGTGACCAGGCTCAGGTTGACCGGAGCGGACCAACGGCCGCCACTCGCCACCGGACGCACACTCCAGCGCCAGAGAAACCGGCCCGGCGCCGTCGGGTCGTAGTGCTCGCGCTGCAGCACGCGCAGCCACCTCGCCAGCTGGGCGGCGGCACCGGCGGCCAGGGCGACCGCGAGCACCACGTCGAGGGCGATGTTCACGCCAACGCCTCGCGAACCGCCGACACGAGTTCCCCGGGGGCCTCGGTCGGCACCCAGTGCGCTACGCCCTCGAGCACGTGGAGCGCAGCATCACGCGAAAACAGCTGGCGCGCCTCCTCGGCGATCGCCACGGGCACCTCGGTGTCGTCCGCTCCCCACAGCAGCCACACCGGCACGCCCACGCGCGCGATCTCACTTTCGATGTTGTCGTTGAGCGTGACAACCAGAACCTCGCGCATGACGCCGCGAGCCGCGCGGTAGTCGGCCGATCCGTAACGCTGACGCGCGGCCTCCATGCGAGCCTCCCCCACCAGCGAGCGCGCGTGCAGCGCGCGTACGAGGCGGTAGCCCCACGGGGGCCGCCGCGTGCCTGGGCGCCGGATCAACGGGGAGCCCGTCAGCACGAGCGCGCGGACCAGCTCGGGGTGTTCGGCCGCCACCACGGTCGCCACGCAGCCGCCAAAGGAGTGCCCCACCAGAACCACCGGCGAACCGAGCGCGGCCAGCGCCGTCGCCACGGACTGGGCGTAGAGTCGCGCACCGCCGGCGTCCTCAGGCGGCGGCGACGCGCCGAAGCCCGGCAGGTCCAGGGTGAGTGAGCCGAACCCGGCTTGGGCCAGCAGCGTGGCCGGCGGCGCGAAGTCGCGGCCGCTGCGACCCCAGCCGTGCAGCCACACCACGGCGACGGGCCCGTCACCGTACGTCTCGCCGAAGACCCTCCCGTCGCCATAGGCCTGCAGCACGGTCTTCAGGTTACCGACGGGTCTTCGTCGGGCGGAGACGTCACTAGTGGCCGATATCGTCAGGGTCACGATGTCCGACGCGACCGCGTTCACCGAGGAACTGCTCGTCGGCCTCACGCCCGAGCAACGCGAAGCGGTGATGTCGCCGTCTCGACGGCTCCTCGTGCGCGCGACGGCCGGGTCAGGCAAGACCCACGTCCTCACGCTCCGGATCCAGCGCCGGGTCACCGAAGGCGAGATGGCGGCTGAGCAGGTGCTCGCCATGACCTTCACGCGAAAGGCCGGTGAGGAGCTGCGCCGTCGACTCTGGAAGTCCGGCGTGCGCGACCTGCGCGCCGGGACCTTCCACCGCGCCGCGCTCACCCTCGTCACTCAGTACCGCGAGGACCACGACCTGAAACCCCTGACGCTCGAGACCAACCGCCGTCGATTGGTCAGCGCCCTGGCCAACCAGTTGAAGAAGAGCGGCGGCGTCAAGCTCGACGACTGGCAGCTGCCGCGAATCGAGCAAGAGATCGGCTGGGCGCTTAGCCAAGGTTTCGACGGCAGCGCCTACGCGAAGAACGCACGACGGCTACGCCGCGCCGCGCCACTACCCCCCGCGCAGTTCGCTGACCTGCTGGACCGCTACGTCGGCTTCTGCGCCAGCCGCGGCGTCGTGGACTTTGACCTCTTGCTCAGCGAGGCCGCGCGACTCCTGCGCGAGGAGTCGGACCTGCGCGCGGCGTTCCGCCACCAGACCCGCTCGATCTACGTCGACGAGACCCAGGACATGAACCCGCTGCAGTTCCAACTGCTGCGCGAGATGGCTGGCGACGACCCGGACCTGTTCGGCGTGGGCGACCCCAACCAGTCGATCTACGGCTTCAACGGGGCCAGCCCATTGGTGATGGTCGACATCGTGACCACCTGGCCCGACACCGTGGTGCTGGACCTGACGCGCAACCACCGCTCGACTGAGTACATCATCGACGTCGCCGACACGCTCTTAGAGCAAGGCGCGGCGGGGATCGTCCCGGCGCGCCCCGACGGCGAGGTCCCCCTGGTGCGCGGCTACGACACCGACGAGCAGGAGGCCGAGCACGTCGCGACGTGGCTGGCCGCCAAGCACCGCGAGGACAGCCCGTGGCGGTCGATGGCGGTGCTCGCGCGCACCAACGCGCAGCTCGAGCTCATCGCGGGCTACCTGAGCGCGGCCGGCATCCCGCACGAGCGGCGCGGACCCGAGCACTCGCCGGCGTCGGACCTGCATCTGAGTCCCGACGTGGACCGGCGCGTCGAAGAGGACACCGGCGACGCGGTGGCCCTGTCGACGATCCACCGGGCCAAGGGTCTCGAGTTCGCCCACGTCGCCATCATCGGTTGGGCCGAGGGTCAACTGCCCCACTACGGCGCCACCACTCCCGACGAGCTGGCCGAGGAGCAACGGCTGGCCTACGTGGCGCTCAGCCGCGCCGAGCAGTCGCTCCTCATCACCTGGAGCCGGGGACGCAACGACCCGCGCTACCCCGACCGATCACCCTCGCGCTTCCTCACCGGCATCGAGCGCGTCGTCGCCGAGATCGAGGCGCGCAACGCGCCGCTCACGGGTGAGGCGCGCCGCGCACGGCTCGACGCGATCCGTCGAGAGCTCGAGGGCGCCACAGTATCGTTGCCCCAGAGTGAGCCCGGACCCCCTGAACCGTGAACTGATCGAACTCGTCGGCGAGGACGCCGTCACGTTCGCGCCCCACCACAACCCCGACGACCTGCACGACGAGTCGCTGCACGCGACCCACGTCGAGCCCTACGCGGTCGTGCGGCCCACCACCACGGATCAGGTCGCCGCGCTGGTGCGACTCGCCGGTCGCGAGGGTCGCGCGGTCACCGCGCGCGGGTCGGGCACCGGACTGTCGGGCGGGGCCACGCCGGTCGCGGGCGGCATCGTCGTCAGCTTTGAGCGCATGAACCGGTTCTTGCATTTGGACACCAGCGACCACATGGCCGTCGTCCAGCCGGGGATCACGCTGCGCGAGCTCAACGATCGTCTCGCCGGGAGCGGACTGCGCTACCCGGTGTACCCCGGCGAGCTCTCGGGATCGTTGGGCGGCAACGTGAACACCAACGCGGGGGGCATGCGCGCCGTTCGTCACGGCGTGACGCGCCACCACGTGGTCGGCCTCGAGCTGGTTCTGGCCGACGCGACGGTGGTGCGCACCGGCGGACCGGTGGTCAAGACCTCCTCGGGCTACGACCTCACCCAACTCGTCATCGGATCTGAAGGCACACTGGCGCTGGTCACCGAGATCACCCTGCGGCTGTCACCGGCGATGGAGCACGCCGCGACGGTGCTGGTGCCGTTCGCCGATCTGGCCGAAGTCACCCGCGTCGTGCCGCGCGTCGTCGCGTCGGGCCTGGAACCGGCGATGCTCGAGTACCTCGACGTGCTCACCATGGCCTCGATCACCCAGGCCGCCGGCCTGGAACTCGGGGTCGACGCGGGTGTCGCCGCACAGACCTCGGCGTACCTGGTCATCGTGCTCGAGACGCGCACGGCCGAGCAACTCGACGGCGACCTCGAGCACCTGGCGGCGTTGGTGAACGACGCCGGCGCGCTCGACGTGTACGTCCTGCCCTCGGGAGCGGCCACCAAGCTCATCGAGGCGCGCGAGCGAGCCTTCTGGGTGGCCAAAGCCGCCGGGGCCCACGAGATCCTCGACGTGGTGGTGCCGCGCTCCAAGGTGCCCGAGTTTCTCGCCGAGGCCCAGCGCCTGGCCGTGGTCAACGACGCCATGATCACCGGCTGCGGTCACGTGGGTGACGGCAACGTGCACCTGTCGGTCTTCCAGCCCGACGACGAACAGCGCCGCGAACTGCTCACCGAACTCTTTCGCTTCGGACTCTCCCTCGGCGGGCAGATCTCGGGTGAGCACGGGATCGGCGTCGACAAGCAGGGGCCGTTCCTCGAGTTGAGCGACCCCGTCTGGCTGGCCGTGCAGCGTCGGGTGAAGGACGCCTTCGACCCCCATCACCTGTTCAATCCTTATCGCCTGCTCGACGAACGCACCCCCGAATGAACGGGGCCCACGCCCTGCTGTCCACGATGGGCGCCAACGACGTCACGGTGTGCTTCGCCAATCCCGGCACCTCGGAGATGCACTTCGTCGCGGGCCTGGACGAGACCGACGCGGTGCGCGGCATCCTGTGCCTCTTCGAAGGGGTCGCCACGGGAGCGGCCGACGGCTACGCCCGCGTCAGCGGACGGCCCGCGGCCACGCTGCTGCACCTGGGCCCGGGCCTGGCCAACGGATGGGCCAACCTGCACAACGCGCGCCGTGCGCGGGTGCCGCTGCTCAACATCGTGGGCGACCACGCCACCTACCACGCTCAGTACGACGCGCCGCTGCAGAGCGACGTGGCCGCGGTCGCGGGCGCGCTCGAGGGATGGGTGGGGCGAGCCACCCACGCGAACACCATTGCCAACGACACCGCCGACGCGATCACCGCCGCCTGGGGTCCTCCGGGTCAGGTCGCGACTCTGGTGCTCCCGGCCGATACGTCATGGGGACCGGTCGAGCAACCCCCAGGGCGTTGGCCCCTCGCCGAGCGGCGAGCACCACACGATGCCGATCCCGCCGTGACGGCCCACGCGTTGGAGCGACTTCGCGCGGGCCGCGCCGCGCTGTTCGTCGGCGGCGCGGCGGTCAACGCCGAAGGTCTGGCGCTCGCCCAGCGCGTCGCGCGGTCCTGCGACGCGCGGGTCATCATGGAGACCTTCCCGGCGGTCGTCGAGCGCGGGGCCGGCCGCGCGAACCCCGAACGACTGGTGTACCTCAGCGAGTTCGCGGTCAGTCAGCTGGCCGACCTGGACACCCTGGTCCTGCTCGGCACCACGGCGCCGGTGGGATTCTTCGCCTACCCCGACCTGCCCAGCGTGCTGGTGCCCGAGGCGTGTGAGGTCGTGGACCTCGCTCCGCCGGGTTACGACGCCGTGGGGGTCCTACGGCACCTGGCGAGCGAACTGCGTGCGCCGGAGTTCGTCGCGGACAAGGGTGACGTCCCCGCAGTGCCCGACGGCGCGCTCGACGGGGGGCGATTCGCCGCAGCCGTTGCGAGCACACTGCCCGAGGACGTGGTCGTTGTCGACGAATCGAACACCGGCGGGCTGCACCTCTTCGGCGCGACACGTTTCGCGCCTCCGCACCGTTTGCTCACTCTCACCGGCGGATCGATCGGCTTCGGTCTGCCCAACGCGGTGGGCGCCGCGGTCGCCCATCGCGGACGCGTGCTGGCGCTCGAGTCTGACGGGTCGGCCATGTACACATTCCAGGCGCTGTGGACTATGGCGCGCGAGCAGCTCGACGTCACGGTGGTGGTCCTGGCCAATCGCAGCTACGCCATCTTGCATCTGGAGCGCGAACGCGTTGGCGCGGTCGCCGCGGGTGCACGAAGCCGACGGCTGTTGGACCTGGACGACCCCGTTCTCGACTTCGTCGCGCTCGCCGAATCTCTCAGCGTTCCCGCGTGTCGCGTCAGCACCGCCGAGGACTTGGTGACGGCCCTTCGGCGCTCCTACGCGACGCCGGGACCGTCGCTGATCGAGGCACGGATGCCGGCGGGACTCACCTAGACACTCTTGGCCGTCGACCACCGTCGTTGACGCTCCTTGACGACGCAGCGGTGCTCCGAGTTGGTACGACCAAACGACCTCAGGGCTCCGCTGTCTAGCTCGATGGAAACTCTTGTTGGGTGGGTACAGTCACGTCAATGGCGACCGTCAGCCCAAAATCTCTTCGCCCGCGGTTCTGGCGCGTCCCGCGGGTCGTCGCGCTCCTGGCGATCCTCGCGGCCGCCGGCGGCTTCGCGTTCATTATCATCCCACCGTCGACGGGACCGCTCTACGGGGTCGCGCAGAACAGGGAAACCGCGCTGTCGATGGCCGACAACGCCTACTACGAGTTCGAACCGATCGGAAGAACGAACGCGCTTCCGGTGCCCGTCGCCCACACCGCCGCGATCATGCGTAGGTATCACGGTGGCGTCTCCGTTCGAGTGTCCGTTCACGGAGCCGACATCATGCTCGACTTCGCCCAGGGACCCACCGTGTGCGTCAAGGTGCCGGTCATTGTCTACGGTGGCACCGCGCCAAGGATCGTTCACTGCTGAATCGAGTCGACTCTCCGCAACACGCAATTCGTAACTGCCACGAGCCGACGCCGGGCGCGATCAGCCCATCATTTCAAGTTGGTCAGCGAGAGATCTCGGCGAGGACGGGCGCGTGGTCCGAGGGCTTGACGCCCTTGCGCGCGTCGCGGTCGACGACGCTGCTCGTGGTGTCACGGGCGAGGTCGAGGTCCGCGTAGAACAGGTCGATGCGTAGGCCCCATCCCCGGTGGAAGGCCCCGTCGCGGTAGTCCCACCACGTGTAGATCACTTCGTCGGGGTGCAATGAACGCGTGAGGTCGACCAGGCCCGTCCCTTCGAGCGCGCGCAGGGCGGCGCGCTCGGGCTCGCTCACGTGGGTGGCGCCGATGAACCTCTGCGGGTCGTAACAGTCGAGGTCGGTGGGCGCGACGTTGAAGTCACCACCGAGCACCAGCGGCGTGTCGGGGTTGCGCGCCGCCGCCAGGTCACGCAGTCGCTCCAGCCACGCCAGCTTGTACTGGTAGTGCGGGTCGTCCAGGGCCCGGCCGTTGGGCACGTAGCACGAGTACACGCGCACGCCGGCGCAGGTCGCGCCGATCAGTCGCGCCTCGGGGTCGTCGTCACCGAAGCCCCGCGTGACGTCGCTCAGTCCCACGCGTGAGATCACCGCGACACCGTTCCACTGACCCTGGCCGTAGTGGGCCGCCTCGTACCCGAGCCCCGCGAGCTCGGCGAAGGGGAACTTGGCGTCGGTCTGCTTGGTCTCCTGCACCAACAGCACGTCGGGTGACTTGTCAACGAGCCACGCCTCCACGCGCGGCCAGCGCGCGGTGAGCGAATTGACGTTCCAGGTCGCCAGTCTCACGTGACGTCAGCGAGGATGAACAGCAGGTCTGCTTCGGCCGCCACTTGGCCCTCGACGGTGGCGCGACCGTGGCCTTTGCCGCCGCGCCCCGAGAGATGGGTCATCTCGCACTCCAGCATCACCGTGTCGCCCGGCAAGACCTGACGGCGGAAACGCGCACGCTCCACGCCCCCGAAGAGTGGTAGTCGTCCCGAGTAGCGCTCGTCGGCCAACACCGCGACCGCGCCGCACTGGGCCAACGACTCGAGGAGCAATACCCCCGGGGTCGTGGGACGACCCGGGAAGTGACCGACGAAGAACCACTCGTCACCGTGCGGCGTCCAGCGAGCCACACACTTGACTCCCGGCTCGACGCTGAGGACCTCGTCGATCAGCAGGAACGGCTCGCGATGCGGCAACCACCGGCGCGGGTCGAGCACGGCGTCGCTCACGGCAGGGCCAGTTCGGCGATCCGCCGCTCGGCGTCCACGTTCACGAGACGAAAGATACGACGGTCTCCGCGGGCCAGCACATCACGCGCTCGCGCCGGGGGCGGCGTGCCCAGCAGGGTGGTGGGCGCGTAGCACTCCACGTGGCGATCGCCGCGCAGGTTGACCCGGATGACGGCGCCGTGCGAGGTGAAGGTCGACACCTCGCCCTCGACGCGCGACCCGACCTTGTAGGTCGATCGGAACAGATCGAAGTCCGCTTCGGGATTGACCGGCTGGCGGCCCCGGCGCAGGGCCACCGCCGGGGTGCGCGCGGTCGCGGGGGCCTTGGCCGGCGCTTTGGCGGGGACCTTCTTCGCCGGCGCCTTCGCCGGCGCCTTCTTCGTCGACTTCGCCGCAACCTTCTTGACGGGGGCCTTCGACTCCTTGGTCACCGGCTTGTCCGCGACTTTGTCGGGCGTCTTCTTCGCCGGAGCCTTCTTCGCGGGCGCCTTCTCCGCGGCCTTCTTCGCCGCAGCCTTCTTCACCGGGGTCAGGGTGGTGCCGATGGTTGGCGTCTGACCTCCGGGCAGGGCGACGGACAGCTTCTTGACCGGTCGTGGGCTCTTGGCCCCGCGCACGGGGATCCGGGCCGTGAAGATCCACCCGACCCCGGGAACGGGCTTGCCCCCGATGAGTCGGCCCTCATCGAAGAGCCACGGGTACTCGTTGTGGAACTCCTGGAATGAGTCGTTGCTCAGCACGATCCCGTTGATGCGATCGGCGATCTTGAGGATGAACGCGTCGCCACGGCCCACCGCGCCAGCCGGCGGCGTGACGATCTCACCGGCCAGCTCGGACTCGGCGAGGCGCTTGCGGTCACCGGGCTCGACGCGGTGCGCGAAGGAGGCGTCCGCCACGACGATGATCTCGACCCCGGGGTTCTCGTCGATGAAGGCGCGCACGGCTTCGTCGAGCTGCGTCAGGCTCGGGTCGGTTCGACCCTCGGTGGCGAGATTGGAGCCGTCGACGACGACGCGCCGGCGTCGCGTCGAGCTCACCCAACCGCCCGTCGCAGCAGGTCCGCTTGCTCGGCCGCGTGCACCAGCGAACTGCCGGTCGCGGGGCTGGCCGACTCGGCTCGCGCGACGTGTGACACCGCGACCTCGCGGAGCCGACGGTGCACCTGGTGGTGCACGAAGGGCCACGCGCCCATGTTCTCGGGCTCCTCTTGGAGCCAGACCACCTCAGTGACCCTCGGATAGGTCGACAGCACGGCGTCGAGTTCGTCGTGGGGCCACGGGTAGATCTGCTCGACCCGCACGACCGCGACCGAGTCGGCGCCGAGCTCGTCGCGGCGCGCCACTGCCTCGTGCGCGACCTTGCCCGTCGCGATGACCAGGCGCGTGACTCGCTGGCGGTCCGCCACCGCGTCGTCCAGAACACTGGCGAACGCGCCATGCTCGAAGTCGCTCAGCGCCGAGCGGGTGGCCGGCGAGCGCAACAGCGACTTGGGCGTGAAGACAATGAGGGGTGTCACGCGCGAGCGCATGACCTGGGAGCGCAGCAGGTGGAAGTACTGAGCCGCGGTGGAGGGCTGGGCGATGCGGATGTTGTTGCGCGCGCTGAGCGAGAGGAACCGTTCCACTCGTCCGCTGGAGTGCTCCGGTCCCTGTCCCTCGTAGCCGTGCGGCAGGAGCATGACCAGGGAGGCGGCCTGGCCCCACTTGTCCTCGGCCGCCACCAAGAAGTTGTCGATGATGATCTCGGCCCCGTTCATGAAGTCGCCAAACTGCGCCTCCCAGGCCACCAGCGTGTTGGCCGATTCCACCGAGTACCCGTACTCGAAGCCCAACGCCGCGTACTCGCTGAGCAGGGTGTCGCGCACGGTGAAGAAGCCCGAGCCCTCGCCCAGGTGGCACAGCGGAACGTACTGGTCGCCGGTCTCGAAGTCGACGAGGGTCGCGTGGCGATGCGAGAAGGTCCCGCGTCGCGTGTCCTGTCCCACCAGGCGAACGTTGGACCCCGTCTCCAGGAGAGTCCCGAAGGCCATCGCCTCGCCGAGCGCCCAGTCGACCTCGCCCGCGGCCAGCATCGCCGCGCGGGCGGCGAACTGGCGCTCGAGTTTCGGGTGGATGGTGAAGCCATCGGGTACCGCGGTCGTCGCGGCCGCGACCCGCAGCAGCGTGGCGGCGTCTACGCCGGTCTCCGGTGCCGGGTCGTCGGTGGGGACCTCGATCACCGGCACCTCGTCGAGCTGGGGCACCGGGACGGTGCGCACTTCGTCCAGGGCCCGCTGCAACCGGTCATTGAAGTCGTTGAGGGCCTGCTCGGCCTCGTCGAGTGAGAGGTCGCCGCGACGCACCAGCGTCTCGGTGTAGATCTTGCGCACCGAACGCATCTGGTCGATGATCTTGTACATCTGGGGCTGGGTGTAGCTCGGGTCGTCGCCCTCGTTGTGGCCGAACCTGCGGTAACACACGACGTCGATCACGACGTCGCGGTGGAAGGTGGCGCGATAGTCGTACGCCAGGCGCGCGGCGCGCGCGCACGCCTCAGGGTCGTCACCGTTGACGTGCACGATCGGCGCCTGGATCATCTTGGCCACGTCGGTCGGGTAGAAGCTCGAGCGCGCCGACTCCGGCGCGGTCGTGAAGCCGACCTGGTTGTTGATCACCACGTGCACCGCCCCGCCGACGCGGTAGCCGGACAACTGGGACAGGTTGAGGGTCTCGGCCACGACGCCCTGGCCGGAGAAGGCCGCGTCGCCGTGGATGAGCACCGCCAGGAACGGGTGACCGGTGGCGCGCTCTGTGGACTGCGTCCCGTCGCTGGGGCGCACGACAACGTCCTGCTTGGCCCGCACGATGCCTTCGACCACCGGGCTCACCGCTTCGAGGTGCGACGGGTTGGAGGCCATGGAGATTTCGATTGTCGCGCCCCGAGGGTTCTTGTACTGGCCGCGCGCGCCCTTGTGGTACTTGACGTCGCCGCTGCCCTGGACGCTCTCGGGGTCGAGATTGCCCTCGAACTCCGAGAAGATGTCGCTGTAGGACTTGCCCACGACGTTGGCGAGCACGTTGAGCCGTCCGCGGTGGGCCATGGCGATGACCGCCTCGCGCGTCCCCTCGTCGGCCGCCACGTCGAGAATGGTTTTGAGGGCCACGATGGTCGACTCGGCGCCTTCGAGTCCGAAACGCTTCTGGCCGACGTAGCGCGTGTGCAGGAAGCGCTCGAAGACCTCGGCCTCGGTGAGCGAGTCGAGGATCTGGCGCTGCTCGTCGGCCGAGGCGCTGATCTGCACGCCCTCGACGCGCTGTTGTATCCACTTCTTCTGCTCCGGGTCCATGATGTGGCCGTACTCGATGCCGATCGTGCGGCAGTAGGCCTCGCGCAGGATCGCCAGGATCTCGGCCAGCGTGGCCTCTCGTCGCCCGGCCAGCCCGTCGACCACGAACCTGCGCGACAGGTCCCAGATCGTGAGCCCGTACGTCTCCAGGTCCAGTTCCGGGTGCACCGGCGGTGGCGCGGCGTCCAGCGGGTCCAGGTGCGCGTAGAGATGACCGCGCACGCGGTACATGTTGATGAGCTCTTGGACGCGGATCTGCTTCAAGATCCGGTCGGCGTCACCCTCACCGGCGACCGGGTTGTCGTCTGGCGCCCAGCGCGAAGGTTCGTACGGCACGCCGAGCGCGGCGAAGACGTCGTCGTAGAAGTCGTGGTCTCCGGTGAGGCACTTAGCGACGTAGCGCAGGAACAGACCCGACTCGGCGCCCTGGATGATCCGGTGGTCGTACGTCGACGTCAGCGTGAGGACCTTGCCGACGCCGAGTTCGGCCAGCGCGCGCGGGTCAGCCGCCTCGAATCCCGCGGGCCAGCCCAGCGACCCCACGCCCACGATGACGCCCTGGCCCGGCATGAGGCGCGGCACCGATTGGACCGTGCCGAGGGTGCCGGGGTTGGTGAGCGTGACGGTGGCTCCTGCGAAATCGTCCACCGTGAAGGATCCCGCGTGCACCTTGCGCACGAGGTCCTCGTAGGCCAGTAGGAAGTCGCGGAAGTTCAGGGTGTCGGCGTCGCGGATGACGGGTACCAGAAGGTTGCGCGAGCCGTCCGGACGCTCGACGTCCACGGCCAGACCCAGTCCCACGTGCTCGTGACGACGCACGCCGGGAGTACCGCGCTCGTCCACCGACTCGACGAATGTCGCGTTGAGATGCGGAAGCGCCACGAGACCCCGCAGGACCGCGAAGGCGATGAGGTGCGTGTAGGAGACCTTGGCGCCGCTCGATCGTGCCAGCGCCTCGTTGAGCGCCACGCGGTTGATTTCGAGCAGTCGCGCGGCCACCGTGCGAACGCTCGTGGCCGTGGGAATGGCCAGGCTGTCGTTCATATTGCTGACAATGCGCGCCGCGGCACCGCGCAGGGGAACCGCGTCGGCGTCCAGGGACCCGACGGGTGGCGCCGAGGGCACCGGCGCGGCCGACGCCGCGTGCGCGGTTGTCACCGTCGGAACGGTCGAACGCTGGTAGTCCACGAAGAACTCGCGCCAACTCGGAGCCACCGACTCGGGATCGGCGAGATAGCGCTCGTACATGTCGTCGACGAGCCAGGCGTTGGGACCAAACGATCCCTTGGACGTCGTAGACGGGGTGTCGGAGGGCGCGCTCACCCCACCAGCCTAGGGGTGAGGGACCTTTTGGTCGAAGGCCGTCGTGGTCGTCGACCGGTAGATTCCGTGGGTGCACCCCACCTCGCCGAGCACCGTCGGCCTTGTCGCGGGTGCGTCCCCGGTGCCGGGACTGGCCGTGTTCGAGCACCGAGTCGAGAACTCGCTCGCTGTACTGGTGTGTGTGCACGGCGGGTTGGACCGAGGGGGCTCCTTCAGTCGCCTAGCTCGACGCCTCGAGAGCGTCGACGTCGTCGCGTACGACCGGCGCGGCTACCGAGGTTCTCGGTCATTGGGTCCGGCGACACTGGATCAACTGGTCGGCGACCTCGTGGCGATCGCGCGTCGCGAAGCCACGGCGGCGCCGGTGGTCGTCTTCGGTCACAGCTTCGGTGGCGTCGTGGCCCTCGCCGCCGCGGCACGCGAGCCCAGCCTTTTTTCCTTGGTCATTCTCTTTGAGTCGCCTTTGCCGTGGATCCTGGCACGCCAGAGCGGGCGGCCGGAGCCGACCAATGACCCTGACCGCGAGGCCGAACTCTTTTTTCGCCGCGTGATGTCCGACGCCGCGTGGGAGCGCCTCAGTGAGAACGAACGTGAGTCACGCCGGCTCGACGGCCCGGCCCTGCTGGCGGATCTCGCGGTGATGCGCGGACCGGCTCCCTTCGATCTCGCCGCGATGTCAACACCGGTCGTGCTCATCCACGGCGACGCGCACCTAGGCGAGCACTACCGCGAGCTCTCCGCGAAGTTGGCGTCATGCCGCCCGAAGGTCCGGACGATAGAGATGGCGCACACCGGCCACGGAGCGCACCTGTCACGGCCCGGACCGCTTGGCGAAATCATCACCCGGTTGATTGAGGAGCAATGCGCGTCGGCGTGACGGGCGCCGGTGGCTTCATCGGGAGCGCCTTGGTGTCGACGCTGGCCCAACGCGGAGACGACATTGTCACGTTCGTGCGTCCCCAGAGTCGGCCGTCCCCAGGACTGAGTGTGCGCTGGGACCCCGTGCACGACCAACTCGATGTTGGCGACCTACGCCGCGCGGGACACCTCGACGCCATCGTCCATCTTGCGGGCGCGGGCATAGGTGACCGGCGCTGGACTACCGCGCGTCGGCGAGAGATCCTCGAGTCGCGCACCGCGTCGACTCGCCTGCTCGTGCACTCACTGCGCGAACTGCCCGAGGGTGCCCCTTTTCTCGCCAGCGGTTCGGCGGTCGGCTACTACGGCTCGCGCGGCGATGAGATTCTCGACGAGGACTCTTCGCCGGGCGATGACTTCTTGGCCCGCGTGTGTCGAGAGTGGGAGCGAGAAGCCGCATCGCTTCGCGACAGTGGTTCGCGTGTCGCAACGCTGCGCACCGGGATCGTTGCCAGCGCTACTGGCGGCGCGCTCGCCCGACAACTCGGCCTGTTTCGCCACGGGCTCGGTGGCCCGCTCGGAGCCGGCACGCAGTGGATCAGTCCCATCGCGCTTGGCGACGCCGTGCGCGCCATCATGTTCGTTCTCGACGAACGCGTCGACGGTCCCGTCAACCTGGTCGCACCGTGCGCAGTGACGAATCGCGACTTCACGACGGCGATCGCGCGAGCGGTGAACCGTCGGGCACTCTTGCGCGTGCCCGCCGCCGCGCTGCGTCTGGCGCTGGGGCGAGCACTCACCGACGGCGTCGTGCTCGCCAGCCAACGCGTCGCGCCGAAGGTCCTGCTCGAATCCGGCTTCGAGTTCCACGCAGCGGACATCGACGCATTACTACGCTCGGCTCTTTCACCGGTTTCGTAGCCGCCAACACCGTCGGCGACGACACTTCGCAAGCGCCGAACGGTACGATTCGAGTCGGTCCACCTGGTGGGGAGGACGTGACGGGTGCCGCTTCGGCATCGGAGATGGGCATTTCTGCATGACACGACGACAGATTGCGGGGACGGTCGCCGCCGTCGTGCTGGCGGTCGCCGGCTTCGGGGTGAGTGGCGCCTCAGGGAGCGGGGTCGCACACGGCGTGATCACCTTCGCTGAGACCCCGGGGGCCAGTCCGAACTACATCTTTCCCTTCGCCAGCTGCCAGTACGAGTCGACCAACAACATCAATCAGTTCCAATCCCTCATGTTCCGGCCCCTCTACTGGTTCGGACTGGGCGGCTCGGCCGCGTTGGTTCCCGCGCTCTCTCCAGCGAACTCACCGCACTTCAGCAACGGTGATCGGACGGTCACGGTGACTCTGAAGGGGTGGCGATTCGCCGACGGCCAGGCCGTCGACGCTCGCGCGGTCATGTTCTTCCTCAACATGTACCGAGCCGATCCCACCGCCTACTGCGACTACAACGCCGGATTCGGCGTTCCCGATCAGGTCCGCACGGCGACGGGCACCGCCAACACTGTGAGGATCACCTTCGTCGCACCCGTCAATCCGAACTGGCTGCTGTACAACTACCTCTCCCAGATCACTCCCCTGCCGAACTCCTGGGATCGCACGTCGCCCACCCACTCGGCCAACTGCGCGGGCGGCGTCTTTGGGGCCGCGTCGACCAAGACCTCCTGCGATGCGGTGATCGAATTCTTGGACTCGCGCGCCGCAGTGACGAGCTCCTTCACTGGTCCCCTGTGGCAGAGCGGGGTCGACGGGCCGTGGCGACTGAGCGCGTTCAGCGCCGCGGGCGACGCGACCTTCGTGCCGAATCCCCACTATTCGGGTCCGCGCAAGGCGCAGGTGCGAAAGGTGAAGGAGATCGCCTACGCGACGAGCCAAGCCGAGCAGGCCGACCTCAAGGCCGGTCGGCTCTCCATTGGGTACCTCGATCCGAGCGTGCTGAGCGCCGGAGCGTCGACACCGGGTCGGCCCGGACCCAACTGGGCACCCTTAGCGTCGAGTTACGTGATGACGGTCGGCAACACCTGGAGTTTTAACTTCGCCGCGCTCAACTTCTCCACGGCTGATCCGAAATCGGCGGCGATCAACCAGCTCTACATCCGACAGGCCCTGCAGATATCGATCGACCAGAACACCCTCATTCAAACCGTCTTTAAGGGTTACGCCACCCCGGTCTACAGCCCTCTGCCTCCCCAGACCCCCCAGGCGCTCGCCCGCGCCGTGGCCAATCCCTATCCCTACAGTCCGGCTGGCGCGGCGGCGCTACTGGCGAGTCACGGTTGGACGAATGTCGGCGGCGTGCTGACCTGCACGTCGCCCGGAACAGGAACCGGCCAATGTGGCTCCGACATCGCCGCCGGCTACGTGCTCAGTTTTAACGTCGTGGTGGCGGGGAACTCGCCGTCGCTCGCCCTCGTCATGTACGCCGAGGCGGCCAGTTGGCGCACGCTGGGAATCGGGGTCGACGTCCAGACGGCCTCCCTGGCCAACGTCGCCGCGGACTGCCAGGGGGGCACCGGCTTTGAGATCTGCGCCTGGGGCACCGGATGGACGTACTCACCGGACTACTACCCGTCCGGCGAGGCGCTCTTCGCGCCCGGTGGAGGCTTCAACGTTGGGACCTACGACGACGCGAAGATGACCAGCCTCATCAGCGCATCCATCCACCGCTCGGGCACGTTGTCGGCGTACGCCACGTACGCCGCGCACCAGCTCCCGGTGCTCTACCAACCTCAAGCGACCGTGATCCAAGAGGTCGCCAAGGGGCTGAAGAGTTCGGCGGGCTTCGCGCCGAACCCCTTGGGGAACTTCATGCCCGAGTACTTCCACTTCTGAGTCTGACCAGCGGTCCGGAGCCCCGGATCAGGGATTTCCGGTGGTGCCGGGCGTTCGCCTCCGAAACGACCACCAACCTGCTGGACGGGCGAAGTGGCGCCCTCATAGTGGTGGAGATCGGAAGGACCCAAACGACGTCGTGGCCGCCGAGATAGGACCGCTGCGACTGGCGTCTACCGGACACAAACTTTCCGCCGAGACGCTGTTAGCAAAAACTGGCCGTTTTCTTATGTTTCGGCCTGTTCCGTCATCGCCGAGACATTACGAAATCGTGATATTCCACGAGTTTCTGGTTGGGGTGAACTTGTTGACCTTCTTATCTAGGGTTACCATGGCATCTAATCCATCAGTGATGGGCAAGAAAATTGATTGTGACCACTTCGGTGGCACTGGGAGGCAATTCAACCATGCAACTGAGACGCAAACTAGGGCTCGCGGTGACAATGGGAGCCGTCGCGGCGACCTTGTCGCTAGGGCTCGTTGCTCCGACCGTGAGTGGCGCCAACGCTCCCTCCGGAACACTGTCATTCGCCGAGGGACCAGGGGCTAACCCCAACTGGATCTTCCCGTACGTGAGTTGCCAGTATTTCTCGGTTGCGACACTGAACCAGTTCCAAACCCTTATGTTCCGGCCCCTCTACTGGTTCGGTCTCGGCAAATCTGCCGCCGTCCAGTACAAGCTGTCCACCGGTAACAAGCCCGTGATGAGCCATGGCGACAAGACCGCCACCATCAAGATGAAGGGCTGGAAGTTCGCCGACGGCCAGAAAGTGAACGCTGAATCGGTCATGTTCTTCCTGAACATGCTCGACGCCGACCCGGGTGGCTACTGCGGTAACAACGGCAGCTTCTCCATCCCGACGCTGATCAAGAGCGCACACGGATCGGGTAACACCGTCACGATCAATTTCACCCGGTCCATCAACCCGGGATTCCTCGTGTACAACAACCTCTCGTTCATCACGCCGATGCCCAACACATGGGACAAGACATCAGCCACTCAGAAGGCGAACTGTGCCGGCGGGCGGTATGGCGCAGCCTCCACCAAGGTGGCGTGCAAGAACGTTGAGGCCTACCTCAACAAGCAGTCCGCGAACTTCGGCACCTACACCAGCAACTTCTGGCAGAGTGGCGACAGCGGTCCGTGGAAGCTGACCCAGTTCGATGACCTCGGTAACGCAACCTTCGTACCGAACCGGCACTACTCCGGCCCGGTGAAGGCCAAGGTCGCCCAGGTCAAGCTGGTCGCCTACACCTCGACCCAGGCGGAAGAGAACGACCTTCAGGCCGGCAAGCTCTCGCAGGGCTTCGTCGACCCGAACGTGCTGACCTCACCGTCGCCCGGCAACCTCAAGCCCGGTCCCAACTGGGGCAGCTTGGGTTCGCGCTACAACATGGTCGTCGGTCCGGCGTGGGACTTCAACTACATGCCCTTCAACTTCAGCTCCAATGACCCCAAGGTGGCAGCGATTAACCAGCTGTACATCCGCCAGGCCCTGCAGACTGCGGTTGACCAGAACGGCATCATCAACAACATCAACAAGGGTTACGGCCTACCGGACTACAGCCCGCTGCCCCCGACCACTCCGTCGGTGATTGCCAAGCCGTTCCCGAACCCGTACCCGTTCAGCCTGACAGCCGCGCAGGCACTGCTCACGTCACACGGCTGGACCGTGCAGGGCGGTGTGGACACCTGCACCAACCCGGGCACTGGCGCGAACCAGTGCGGCGCGGGAATCACCTCGGGCTACACGCTGAACTTCAAGTTGATCTACAACAGTGGCTTCCCGGTTGAGGACAGCACGGTGGCCGCGATGGTGTCCGACTGGAAGCAGATCGGCATCAACGTGACGTTCAGCACCGAGTCGTTCAACAGCGTCATCGGCGACTGCTCCAGCGGCTCTGGTTACCAGATCTGCTGGTGGGGCGGTGGCTGGATCTACGCACCGGACTTCTACCCGTCGGGCGAGACTCTGTTCACGCCTCAGGGTGGGTTCAACGTGGGCCAGTACCTCGACACGCAGATGACGAGCCTGATCACGCAGACCGACTTCGGCACAGCGAACCTGGAGGCGTACGGCAAGTACGCGGCCCAGCAGCTGCCGGTCCTCTACGTGCCCCAGGGCTTCGACCCAGGTGAGGTACTCAAGTCGGTGCACAGTTCGGTCGGGTTCACCACCCCGCTCCAGAACTTCATGCCGGAGTACTACCACTTCTAAACCGTCGTACGTGCCCTTGGCACGCGACTCGAAATAGGAAGAGGGCCCCGCAAGGGGCCCTCTTCCTATTGGTCGGTCGGCCCATCTGGTCGACAGTCAGTTGCGGGACGGCATTGATAAACTTGTCGCGTGCTGGCGTACATCCTCCGCAGGATCGCTCAGTCGATCCTGGTGCTGCTCATCGTGATGCTGGTCACGTTCACACTTCCGTACTTTCAAGTCCACGGCATTTTGGCCCCCGCCTATCAGATCCTTGGAGTTCACGCCACGCCGAAGAACGTCGCCCACTGGGCCGCCCAGAATGGGATGAATCACCCGTACATCGTTCGGTTCTGGAACTACGTCACCCAGGTCTTCTTTCACTTCAACCTCGGGCGCTCCTACAAGCAGAACAACTCGGTGTGGGGAATTATCAAGCTCTACGTGCCGCGCACGATCTGGCTGGCGTTATCAGCCCTGATCCTGACCATCTTCATCGCCATTCCCCTCGGGATCTTCCAGGCGTCGAAGCGCAACACGGTCTTCGACTACTCGGCCACCGGTTCGGCGTTCGTCCTCTACGCCATGCCGTCGTTCCTTCTCTGCATGCTGGTCCTCGACGCGTTTAGCTTCCACTGGCCCCACCTGCCAAGTTCGCCGCCCGGTGGTGTGGCGCCGTGGGCGATGTTTACCAACCCCGTCGGATTCATCCTTCCGGTGGCCTGTCTCACGATGCTGTCCGTTGCCGGTCTCAGTCGATTTATGCGTGGCACGGTGCTCGAGGTGTTGGTCCAGGATTACGTGCGTACCGCCAAGGCCAAGGGTTGCACGAGTCGCCGGACTCTGTTCCGCCACGCGTTCCGCAATGCGCTCGGACCAATTATCACGATTCTCGGCCTATCGATTCCCGCACTGCTCGGCGGCGCCCTCATCATCGAGAGCGTCTTCAACTACGGCGGATTAGGAATTCAGACGGTCACCGCGGCCACCAACCTCGACATTCCGACCGTGCTCGGCATCACGCTGCTCGTGGCGATCTTGACGCTGGCGGGCAACCTGATGGCCGACATCGCCCTGGGACTCGTCAATCCTCGGATCCGTATTGAAGGGGCCGGACGATGACCGACGCGACCGTCAGCCCGGAGTTCGCGGTCAACGCGATGGTCGTGGACGACTCTCCGCTGAAGTTCGAACTCGATCCCGGCGTCGCCGCGGCTGCCAGTGGCGGCCCAACCGGGAGCGACGTGGGGGACGAACAGGTCGTCACAATGTGGAAGCAGCGCCTGCGCATCTTTTCGCACAACAAGCTCGCCCTCGCCTCCGTCGGCTACCTGGTCCTGATGACTGCCGCCTGCTTCCTCGTGCCCTTGATCCACCCGACCAATCAGACCAACCAGGCGGCCACCTTCGGGACCGTGTGGAACGCCGCACCGTCGTGGCATCACTGGCTAGGCACCGATAGTTCGGGCTACGACGAGTTGGGTCGCATCTTCTACGGCGGCGAATACTCGCTGATCTTAGGATTCCTGGCCGGATTCATCACCATCGTCGTCGGCACGATCTACGGCATGATCTCCGGCTTCTTCGGCGGCATCACCGACACGATCATGATGCGCATCATCGATGCCTTCCTGTCGATTCCTTACATCTTCCTGCTCATCACCCTGATCGCCATCTTCAATCGGTCCACGGTCTTTCTCATCTGCATCATCGGATTCACCTTGTGGTGGCCGAATGCGCGCATCATTCGCGGCGACGCCCTCTTGATTCGCCAACTCGAGTACTCCCAAGCCGCGACCTCCATGGGTGGGGGGAAACTGCACATCATCCGGCGCCACGTCTTTCCCAACTCCATCAGCAACATCGTGACGGTGGCGACGTTCTCGGTCGCCGACGCGATCCTCTTCCTCTCCGCGCTGGGCTTCCTGGGCCTGGGCATCCAGACCCCGCAGACCGACTGGGGAACCATGCTCCAACTCGGTACCTCCCAGATTCAGAATGGCTTCTGGTGGGAGATCTTCCCGCTGGCCACCGTCTTTATCTTGGTGGTGGTCTCGATCAACTACATCGGCGACGCCATGCGCGACGCCTTCGAAGTTCGCCTCATCGAGCGCTAGTCGTCTCGCCCGAAACTGGGCGACGAACATCGACCCAGTGTGACGCGCCGCTAGGCCTGGGAGCTGCTGGAGGCGAGCGTGACGGGCGTACGCAGCGGGAAGTGGCAGGCCGCGCGGTGTGTCGGCCCAAAGTCGTCTAGCGGCGGCTCCACGTTGGCGCAGATGTCCTGGGCTCGCGGGCAGCGCGTGCGGAACCGACAGCCCGAGGGTGGATTGACCGCCGAGGGCAACTCCCCCTTGACCTGGTGGCCACGTTGGCCGCGGGCCAGTTCGGGGTCCGGGATCGGCACCGCGTCCAGCAGGCCCTGCGTGTACGGGTGAGCGGGGGTGCGAAAGACCGATTCGGCGTCGCCAATCTCGACGATCTTGCCCAGGTACATGACGCCGATGGAGTCGGCCATGTAGTACACGACGGCCAGGTCGTGGCTCACGAAGACGTAACTGAGGTTGTGCGCCTTTTGCAGGTCCTTCATCAGGTTGAGGATCTGGGCCTGGATGGACACGTCGAGCGCCGACACTGGTTCGTCAGCCACGATCAGGCGGGGGTTGAGCGCGAGTGCCCGGGCCAGGCCGATGCGCTGGCGCTGGCCGCCGGAGAACTCGTGGGGGTAGCGGTCGGCCACCGCGGGCTCCAGGCCGACCAGTGTGAGCAATTCGGACACGCGCTGAGCCTGCGCGGCGCGGCTGCCCACGCGTTGGACCATCAGCGGCTCGGCGAGGATCTGGGCGACCTTCATGCGCGGGTCCAGACTCGAATACGGGTCCTGGAACATCATTTGGCGGTCGCGGCGCTCGATGCGGGTCGGGTGGTGATTGCGGGCTGACACGACCTTCTCGTTGAAGATGATCTTGCCGTTGGTGGGGTACTCGAGGCCCACCACCATGCGCCCGATCGTCGTCTTGCCACATCCCGACTCGCCCACCAGCCCGAAGGTCTCGCCCTCGTTGATCGTGAAGGTGACGTCAGACACCGCGGAGATCGCGCCGACCTTGTGACGGATGAATCCGGCCTTGATCGGGAACTCCTTGACGAGATTCTCGACGCGCAGCAGTTCGGTGGACTGGGCGCGCGCGACGAGCGCCGCGTCCTCGCGGATGACCACGGGCCGTGGTCCTTCGACCGGGTGGAAGCAGGCGTACGCGTGGTCGGCCTCGAAGGTGAGCGGCGGATCCTCGGCGCGACACTTGTCGGTCGCGTAGGAGCAGCGAGGCGCGAAGCGGCACCCCACGATCTCCTTGCCCAGATCGGGCGGGAGACCAGCGATGGAAGCGAGCTCGTGCTTGGAGGTGTTCTCCAGATTGGGCATCGAGGCGAGCAGCGCCTGCGCGTAGGGGTGGCGCATGTTGTGGAACAACTGGTGGGTCTCGGCCTCTTCGGCCTTGCGACCCGCGTACATGACCACGACACGGTCGGCGCGCCCCGCGATGACCCCGAGGTCGTGGGTGATCAGCAAGACGCTCATGTGAAGTTGCTCGCGCAGGTTGTCAATGATGTCGAGAATCTGGGCCTGGATCGTCACGTCCAGGGCGGTCGTCGGCTCGTCGGCGATCAGGAGCTTGGGTCGGCACACGAGACCCATCGCGATGATGACCCGCTGGCGAAGCCCCCCGGACAGCTCGAACGGGTACTGCTGGAGTCGCTCGGCCGGTCGTGGCATCTCGACCATCTCGAGCACCTCGAGGGCCCGGATGCGGGCCTCCTCCTCGGTGGCGCCGTCGTGAATTCGAAGTCCCTCACCGATCTGGCGCCCGATCTTCATCGTCGGATTGAGCGAGCTCATCGGGTCCTGAGGGATCAGGGCGACGGTGCGGCCGCGCTGGCTCTGCATCTCTTTTTCGGGCAGCGTCGCCAGGTCGACACCATCGAGAACCACCGATCCACCGACGACCTTGCCGTTATTAGGCAGGAGTCGCATGACCGCCAGGCCCGTGGTGGTCTTGCCGCACCCCGATTCACCCACTAAGCCCACGCACTCTCCCGGCTCAATCGAGAGCGAGAACTCGTCTACGGCGGTCACGAACGACTTTCGGGTTGAGAACTGAACCTTTAGATCCGTGACGGAAAGTAGCGGACACATAGCCGGCCAATCCTACCCTTCGGCACCAAAGCCTTGAGGTGCACGGGTCCTGCCCGCGGGTCCATCAGGCTCGGGCAGATGCCAACTCCGGCGGTGCAGGGCCGTCGGGCCGAACCGACGAAGTGCCGCCAGATGTTCGGGGGCACCGTAGCCCTTGTTGCGCCGCCACCCGTACGCCGGATGAGACGCGTCCAGGTCGACCATGGCGCGGTCCCGGGAGACCTTGGCCAGGACGGAGGCGGCGGCAATCGAGGCACACGCCGCGTCGCCGCGCACCACGGGTCGACAGTCCAGCGTCGTGTAGAAGAGCGCGGGCGCGGGCGGGGCCTCGAATATCTGGTCGAGCGGGGCGCGCAGGAGGTTCACCGCGCCGTCGACTAGACAGAAGTTCGGCCGTACCGCGAGGTTCCCGAGGGCGCGGTTCGCGGCAACGGCGAGCGCGACGCGCAGTCCCCACCAGTCGATCTCTTGCGCACTGGCCCAGCCGAGAGACCACGCGGCCACCCACTCCGCCAGTGGGTCGACGAGGGCGTCGCGCTGAGCGGCACTCAGCGCCTTGGAGTCATCTAGTCCGGCGGGCGGCTCCACGTCGCTCTCCAGAACCACCGCGCCGACGCACAACGGACCGGCCAGGGCTCCTCGACCGACTTCGTCAATGCCCACCACGACGCGCCCCGAGTAAAGGGCTTCGCGTTCGTGGACCATCAGATCGGTCGCAACACGCACTCTCCTACGGTACTGAGCGACGACGCCCGTAGCATTCATGGGTGAGCCCTGACGCCTTCCTCATCCCACTGAAGGCGTTCGACCGGGCCAAGGAACGTCTGCGCGCCAA
>Ga0307374_10002269_pt1 | contig 34396 bp, 34 predicted proteins | sample OX3MG_FD_202532 | JGI IMG/M metagenome (GOLD analysis project Ga0307374, IMG submission 202532) | Soil microbial communities from Risofladan, Vaasa, Finland - OX-3 | ecosystem: Environmental > Terrestrial > Soil > Coastal area > Acid sulfate soil | place: Finland: Risofladan, Vaasa | collected... | reverse complement strand
CCGTAGGCGCGCGCCTCGAAGACCTGGTAGGGGTCGGTCACGAAGTCCTTGCGCAGCACCGGCAGCCGGGTGGCGCGCCGCGCCAGGGCCAGGTGATCGGGCCACCCACCGAAGCGGCTTCGCTGGGTCAGGACCGAGAGGGCGGCCGCGCCGGCGGCCTCGTACGCCGTCGCGATGCTCGACGGCCGGTAGGCCACCACCAGGGTTCCGGCTGAGGGCGACTTCGCCTTTATCTCGGCGATGACCGCCAGCACCGGGCGCACGATGGCCGCCTTGAAGTCCCGGACCGCCGGTGCCGCCGCGGCGAGCCTCTCCAGCTTTGCCTGCGGTGTGACCAGCCGGCGCTCCTCGACCTCCTCGGCTGTCTCGTCGAGGATGTCCTGGAGGATCCTCGACTGGTGAGGGGGGACGTCCCCCCTCAGGACCGTGCTCGGCATGGCCTGTGCGCGGTCACCCCCCTGTTGCCGGGACGGCCCGTGAGACCTTTGCCCACCGGTCCAGCACCTCCCCCGCCCGGCCTGAGTCGAGCGCCTCGACGGCCACGCCGATCCCCTCGTGGAAGTCCCCGGCCAGCCCGGCGGCGATCAGCGCGGCCGCCGAGTTCAGCAGCACCACATCCCGTTTGGGGCCCTCGGCACCGTCCAGCACCGCCATCGCGATGGCCGCGTTCTCCTCCGGGCCGCCCCCCTGGAGATCCTCCAGCCGGGCCTTCGAAAAGCCGAGCTCGGCCGGTTCGACCACGTATTTCCGCCGCCCGCCGGCGCCCACCTCGATGACCTGCGAGGGCCCCGTAGTGGTCAGCTCGTCCATGCCGTCGCCGCCGTGAAAGACCAGGGCCTTCTCGACGCCCAGCCGCTCGAGGACCTCGGCCATCCGCTCGGCAAGGGACCCGTCGGCCACCCCGAGGGCCTGGCGCCTCGCGCCGGCCGGGTTGCAGAGCGGTCCCAGAATGTTGAAGAAGGTCCTGACCCCGAGCTCGCGCCGCGGGATGCCGGCGTAGCGGAAGCCCGCGTGGAAAACGGGAGCGAAGCAGAACGCGATCCCCGCCTCGTCGAGGCAGCGGCCGACCCCGTCCGCTCCGAGGTCGATCTTCACGCCAAGCGCCTCCAGCACGTCGGCACTGCCGCACTGCGAGGAGGCGGCGCGGTTGCCGTGCTTGGCCACCGTCGCTCCGCAGGAGGCGGCCACGATCGCCGAGAGGGTCGAGATGTTGAAGGTTCCGAGGCTGTCGCCACCTGTGCCGCAGGTGTCCAGCAGGCCGGGCCGCGGCTCGAGCGGAAGCGCGTGCAGCCGTGCGGTCTTGGCCAGGCCGGTGATCTCCTCGGCGGTCTCGCCCTTGATCCGGAGAGCGATCATGAAGCCGGCGATCTGAACCGGCGTGGCGTCCCCGGCGAGGATCAGCTCCATCGCCTGCGCGGCCTCGGCCTCGCTCAGGTCGTGCCCCTTGACCAGCTTGCCGATTGCGTAGATCAACCGGCCACCTGCAGGAAGTTGCGCAGCAGGCGCTTCCCCTCGACGGTGAGCACCGACTCCGGGTGGAACTGGACTCCGTACGTCCGGTGGGTCCGGTGGCGAAGACCCATCACGATCCCGTCGTGGGTCCAGGCGGCGATCTCCAGCTCAGGCGGAATTGAATCGCTTTCGACCACCAGCGAATGGTATCGAGTGGCCTCGAAGGGGGCGGGCAGGCCGTTGAAGGGCGGCCGGCCGTCGTGGTGGATCCAGCTCGTCATCCCGTGCATCGGCCGGTACCGCGAGACCAGGCCGCCGAAGGCCTGGCCCAAGCACTGGTGGCCAAGGCACACGCCAAGGATCGGCAGCCTTCCGCTCAGCTCGCGGATAGCGGTCAGGGAGACGCCCGCGTCATCGGGGTCACCGGGGCCGGGAGAGATCACCAGCGCGTCGTAGCCGGCCAGCTCGTCAACGCTGACGGCGTCGTTGCGGTGGACCTCGGGCTCGGAGCCGAGCTCGGCCAGGTACTGGACCAGGTTGTACGTGAATGAGTCGTAGTTGTCGATCACGGCGACCCTCATGGCATCTCCTCTGCCATGCGGATGGCTTCGAACATCACGCCCGCCTTGGCCAGCGTCTCCTGGTACTCCCGCTCCGGCACGGAGTCCGCGACCACGCCGGCGCCGGCCTGGACGTAGGCCGTGCCGCCGGCGATCACGACCGTGCGCAGGGTGATCGCCAGGTCGAGGTCGCCGCCGAAGCCGACATAGCCAAATGCTCCCGCGTAGGGCCCGCGCCGGTCTGGCTCGAGGCCGGCGATGATCTCCATCGCCCTGATCTTGGGTGCGCCGGAGACAGTGCCGGCGGGGAAGGCGGCCCGCAGCGCGTCGAGGCCATCGGCGCTGTCTGCCAGCTCCCCGGTCACGGTCGAGGAGATGTGCATCACGTGGGAGTAGCGCTCCACCTCCATCAGCCGCTCGACGCTTACGCTTCCCGGTCGCGCGACGCGGCCGACGTCGTTGCGGCCGAGATCCACCAGCATCACGTGCTCGGCGCGTTCTTTGGGGTCCGCCAGCAGCTCCTTCTCAAGCGCTATGTCCTCGACCGGGTCGGCCCCCCGGCGGCGGGTGCCTGCCAGCGGCCTGACGCGGACCCGGCTGCCCTCGACGCGGACCAGCAGCTCGGGCGAGGTGCCCACCACCTGGCGGCCCTCGCCGAGGTCGAAGAAGTACATGTAGGGCGACGGGTTGATCGCCCGGAGCCAGCGGTAGACGTCGATCGGCCTCGCCCCCAGCGGCTTCGAGAAGCGCTGCGAGAGCACCACCTGGAAGACCTCGCCGGCGTGGATCTCCTCGCGGGCCGCGTCCACCATTGCCTCGAAGGCGCCCTGGGTGAGGTTCGAGGACCACGCCGCACCGTCGGCGTCCGGCGCCGGGGCAGGCGGGGGCGCCTCGGCGGCCAGCTTCGCCTCCATCACGTCGAGCCGCGAGACCGCCGCCACGTAGTCCTCCCGGTCGGGACGATGGAGGGTGACCAGCTTCAAGCGGTGGGTCACGTGATCGAAGATCGCCAGGTCGTCGGCCCGGAGGAAGCCGCTCTCGGGAAGCTCGGGCGCCGGCCCGGCCGCGGCCGGGAGCCGCTCGAACCGGCGTGCAACCTCGTAACCGAGGTAGCCGACCACCCCGCCGCGGAAGCCGGGAAGGCCTGTCGCAGGCGCCACGGTAGTGGCGGCAACCTCGCGCAGCGCGGTCAGTGGGTCGCCCGGACCGAGGTCGAAGGGCTCGGGCCGGTGGCCGACGAAGGAGTAGCGCGCGAGCCGCTCGCCGCCCTCGACGCTCTCCAGCAGGAAACCGGGACTACCCGGTGGGCAGAGCAGCGAGTAGGCGCGGACCGGGGTCAGGAGGTCGGCCAGCAACTCGCGCTGGACGGGAACCAGCGAGTAGCTCCGCGCCAACTCCCGCGCCTCATCGGCGCCGGGCAGGTCTCTCATCTCATCTCCACTCGAACTTTTTCGCCCCGAGGCTCTCTCGGCCGCGGGCGCGGAGGACGAAATCTATCAGAAGCGACGGTCGAGAACGAGCCGGACGGCGAAGAAGAGCCCCCGCGAGACCACGACCCAGGTCGACGCCCCCGGGCCCAGGGCAACCACCGGCCCGAGCCGCCGGAGGCCGAAAGCACCGACGACAGTGAAGGCGAGCGTCCCGCAGGAGCCAACGATCGCCCCCACCGCGTCGATGTCGGCCTTGGCCTCGCCGCTCTTCTCCAGCAGGGTCAGGCTCGCCGGCAGGACCGCGGGAAACGCCAGGAAGATCCCGCCCGCCAGGTGGCCGAAGTGGAGCCCAGCGAACATCTTCGGCTCCAGCATCTCGGCCGGCAGCGAGAAGAGGAGGACGACGAAGGTGCCGACCAGCACCGCTTAAGGCCGAGGATCCAGAGCTCGGGGGTCAACCGGATCGTCTGTCAGGCGAAGGCCTGTTCCCCGGTGATCTCCCGGCCGACGATTGGCGACTGTATGGTGTCGGTCCCCTCGTAGGTGAAGACCACCTCCATGTCCGCCTGGTGGCGGGCGACGTGGTAGTCGAGCAGGATCCCATTGCCGCCCAGGATCTCGCGGGCCCCGGCCGCGATGCCCCGGGCCTTGCGGGCGTTGTTCATCTTCGCCCAGCGACGCCATCCCCGGCGTCAGCTTGCCCTCTGCCGCCAAAACCGAGAGCCGGTGGCAGAGGAATTGCATGCCGGCGATCTCGGCCAGCATCCGCGTCAGCCGGTTCTGGATCAGCTGGTAGCTCGCCAGCGGCTTTCCGAACTGGGTCCGATCCTTGGTGTAAGTGACCGCCGCCTCGTAGCAGGCCAGCGCGTGGCCGAGCGCCTCCCAGGCGAAGACGCCGTAACGGGTCGCGGTCAGGACCTTGGCAGTGTCCTTGAAGGTCTTCGAGCGCGCCAGGCGGTTCACGGCGGGGAGGCGGACGCCGTCGAGGTTGATCTCCGCCTGCCGGACGGCCCGCTTGGAGATCTTGCCGCTCATCACGCGTGCCTCGTAAGCCGGGTGTGCCTTTCTCGACCAGGAAGCCGCCGATCCCGTTGTCCTCGTCCCGGGCCCCAGACGACCACCACGTCCGCGATCGAGTCGTTGCCGATTCAGCGCTTGGAGCCGTTCAGCGCGTACTCGTCACCCTCCCGGGTTGCCGCCGTATCGAGCAGGATGGCATCGGACCCGTGCTGAGGCTCGGTGAGCGCGAAGGCGCCGATCTTCTCCAGCCGCGCCCTCGCCGGCAGCCACTTCTACCGTTGGGCGGGCGAGCCCAGCATCGCGATCGACTGCATGGCGAAGCCAGAGTGGACGCCGAAGAAGGTGCTGACGCTGCCGTCGCCGCGGGAGAGCTCCATGCCCACCAGGCCGACCGCCACCGGCGACATCCCCGGGCAGCCGTAACCTTTGATCGTCCCTCCCGCGATACTCAGCCCGGCCAATTTGGGAACCAGCTGAGGGGGAACTCGCCGCGCTCCCAGTAGTCGTTGATGACCGGGATGACCGCCTCGTCGGAGAAACTGCCGCACCTTGTCCCGGATCCGCCGCTCACGCGGGGTCAGGAGCTCGTCCACGAGGTAGTAGTCGGTGCCCAGGTTGGCGCTGGTGTCGGTGATAAGCGGCTGCGGCGGGGTTTCCCGCTTCGGACCGGCTTGGCGGCGGCTGGTCGGACGATTGCTTCCTGCCTCGTGACTTCAGCTTAACTGATAGTCACCTTGTAACTAAAGCGTCAGGGAGCCCCTTTCTCGGCCTTCATCTGGCGCTTGACGACCCGCGCCTGGGCCATCGACTCCGGTGAATCGACGTCGGCGACCGTGTGCCAGTCGGCGCCATGCGCTTCCCAGCCGGGTGGCGTGACTCCGAACTTCTTGGCCAGCACGGACACGGTGATCTTGACCTTCATCTCGCCGAAGCCAGGGAGCTTTTTGAGCCGCGCAGCCAGCTCCTGGCCGGTCCCGGCCTCCCGCCAGACCCGCCCGGCGTCGCCGCCATAGTCGCGGTCGATCGCGGCGCAAAGCTCCTGGACCCGCTTTGCCATCGATCCTGGGAAGCGGTGAAGGGCCGGTCGCTCGCGGAAGACGGCGACCAGCCTGTCGGGGTCCATCGCGGCGATGTGGCCCGCGTCCAGGTGCCCGATCCGCTTTTTGAGCTCGTAGGGGCCGCTGAAGGCCTTCTCCATCTTCACCTGCTGGTCGAGGACCAGGCCGATGAGCAGTGCCAGGGGCTCTCGCTCGAGCAGGGCGTCCGCTTCCGGGTTGTCGGTCCAGCGAATCGCCATGGCGTGAACAATAGGGGCCATGGAACCGTCCCTGACGTGGTCGAGCGCGACCGATCTTGCGCGCCGCGTCAACGCCGGGGAGCTCGACCCGCAGGCCGCGGTCGCCGAACACCGGGCCCGGATCGAGCGCTTCAACCCCCGCCTCAACGCCTTCGTCGACCTCGACCCCGCGGCTCAGGCCGGCGCTGAGGGATTACTGGCCGGCGTCACCCTGGGAGCCAAGGAGAGCTATCGGGTCGCCGGGCTCAGTTGGACGTGGTCCTCGCACCACTTCGAGGGCCAGCGGGCGAAGGTCGACTCCGACCCAATCCGCCGCCTCCGCGAGGCTGGCGCGGCGATCCTCGGCAAGACCAACATGCCCGAGCTGGAAGCTTCTGTCGGTACCGTCAGCGCCCTTTTCGGGCCGACCCAGAACCCCTGGCGTGAGGGCTTCACCCCCGGTGGTTCGAGCGGAGGCAGCGGCGCGGCGGTCGCTGCCGGGCTGGTCACAGCGGCGACCGCGGACGACCTCGGCGGCTCGATCCGGATCCCGGCGAGCTGCTGCGGGGCGGTCGGCCTACGCCCCTCCCCCGACCGGATTCCCCACGACTTCGCCGACCCGACCACCTTCGTGTCGAGGGGCTTCATCGCCCGCACGGTCGAGGACGCCCGACTCCTCTTCGATGCGGTGGTGGGTGCAACCGCCCGGCCGACCTTCGGACGCCGCAGGTTGCTCGCGGTCACCGAGTCGCCGCTCGGAATCGACCCCGGCCCCGCCGAGGCGGTCAGGCGCGCCGCCGGCGCGCTGGCCGGTCGGGGCTGGGAGATCACCCCCATGGCGTGGGACCCCCTCCCCATCGCCGAGTCTTACAAGGTCGTCCGTCGCGTCAGCATCGCTTCCTGGCCCGGAGACCCGGAGAGCTACGGGCCCATCCGAGCGCTAATGGCGGAGGGCCGCGCGATCTCGGCGGTCGACTACTGGCGCTCCCTCCAGGAGGGGCTGGAGGCCGCCCGCCGGATCCGGAGCCGCCTGGAGGACGGCTTCGACGCCATTCTCGCGCCCACACTCGGGCTCCTCCCCATGCCCCACGAGCAGGTTCCCCAGTTCCTCGGCGAGGCCTGGAACCGCTACGTCCAGTTCGTGCTGCCCATCAGCTACTCCTGGCTGCCGTCGATCTCGATCCCGGCAGGCGAGGTCGACGGGCTGCCTGTCGGCGTGATGCTCGCGGGCCACTACCGGCGGGAGCTCGCACTGCTGGACGTGGCGGCCGAGCTGGAATCGCTCGAGGGATTCGGCTTCCACCGGCCGCCGGGCTTCGAATAGCCCTCACGGCCTCCTACTTGGCGCGGGAGAAGCGCTTGGCAATCCGCCCTGTGAAGCTCGCCTTCCGCTCGTCCTTCAGCGTCGTCTCGATCGTCAGGTCGATGAGCGCGTTGCCGTCGACGAGAACGATGCCGCCGCTGGTGGCGGCGGCCGAGGCCTCCGGCGCGAAGCTGCCGTCGGCGATCAGGTAGGCGCCGGCGACGCTGTAGTTGTAGACGACGGCAGACATCTCGGTCACGGCCTCGATGGGGATGTCCATCTCTCCCCGGAGCTGGCAGTTGACCAGCATCCGCTGGTCGTCGCGGTTGACGACCAGGTCGATGACGTCAAGGTCGCTACCCTCGTCAGGAGGCGGCAACACCTCGAACGCCTTGCGCCGGAAGATGTCGGCGATCAGAGCCTGATAGCCCTCCCAGCTGAGGTTCCGGATCGCGGCCAGTATCTCCTCCCGCTCGCGCGCCGCCTCGGCCTGCTTCTGCTGGCTCACCCGCGTCATCCGAGATTGCACCCGAGTGCGCCAGCCGATCTGATAGCGGTCCCGCTGCGGGGGACGCGTCCGCGCCGGCTCGGGCGTGGCCGCCGGCGCCGGGGCCGGCATCTCCTCGGTTGGAGCCGGCTGCTCCTCGACGACCGGCGCAGCCGGCATCGTCTCGGACGCCATCGCCTCCGCGACCTGTTCCAGTGCGGTCTCCGCGGCCACCGCGGCCTCCTCCGCCTCCCGGGCGGCCTTGGCCTCGGCGATCAGGCGCTTCACCATCTCGGGGTCGAGGGTCATCGTCCGGTGGCTTGGTGGTATCAGCGAGATCGGCTCGGTGGGCGGCGGTGGTGGCGGGGGCTCCGGCTGCGGCTCCGGTTCAGCGACGACCTCGGGCCCTGGCTGCTCGGCGGGCTCGGGCTCAGCCGCCTCGAGTGCGGGGAGCTCGGGTTGGCCAGCCGCGGCGGGCGCGGGCGCCGCCGGGAGCCAGTCCGACGACGGCGGAGTGGTCGGGGCGACCGTGGGGGTCAGGGGCGCGTCGAGGCGGCGCCAGAGTACGCCCGGCTGGTCGAAGGACAGGCGGTAGGCGCCGGCCGCGGACAGCTCCGGACCGGCGACGTCGGCCAGCGCCCGGACCAGCCGCTCCTGGTCGGGGCTGAAGCTGCGATCGGGAGCGTAGGCGAGCAGCAGAACGGCTCCGACCCCGGTCCCGGAGAGGAGCACCGGCACGCACAGGATGGCGCTCGGCCGGTCCGGGTCCGGCGCAGGCTGGTTGGTGGACGCGGTGAAGGACTGGCCGCTGGAGATGACGTCGAGGCAGATGTCGGAGAGGGTGTCCAGCGCCAGCCGGCCGGCGATGTGAGCGTCGATACCGGAGGAGGCTCGGACCACCAAAACGTCGTCCTGGAGGAGGGCCAGGATTCCGACCTCGGCCCCGCTGGTTCGGACGCAGGTGCCGAGGATCACGCGGGCCAGCTCGTCGGCCTCCACCGGCGCCGGTGCGACGGGAGGCGCCGGGGCCGGCGGCGGAGCGGGCTCCGGCTCAACCTCCGGGATGGCCTCCCAGGCCGGGGTCGGTCCGGCCTGGGGACGCCAGTCCTTATCGGGCGCGGGGGGCGCCCGGTAGGGGGCCGGCTGAATCGTCCGCGCCGGTGGCGGCTGCGACCAGTCCACCTCGGGATGCGCGACGTTCGGCTCGACGCCCGGCTCCTCGTCCGCGTCCGGCGCCTCCGGCTCTACGGTGACCGCCGGTCCGGCCTCGGCCTCGGGGGCCGCCTCGGGCTCCCGGGACGGTGGCCGCCACTCAGTTTCCGGTATCGCCTCCCAGACGGCGGGCGACTGGTCCATGGGAGCCGCCGCAGGCGCCGGCGGCGCCTCGCCCGGAGCGCGCGGCGGGGGAAGGGTGTTGAGTATCGTGGACGAGCTGGGGGCAGGCGCGATGGGAGTCTCCGTCGGCACCTCGCCGCGCTCGCGGCTGACCGAGACCACCGCTTGGATGAGTGAGAAGGTCCAGGTGAAAGGCGCCTTCAGCCACCGGTAGCGCTGCTTGACCCGCAGGCGGCGCTGCTCCTCGAGCCGGGCCCGAAGCTCGAGCTCCGCCTCCATCCGGTCCCGGACCGGCGACCACTCCCGCTTCTTCGGCTGCTGGTCCTCGGGGGCCAACCAGGACGGGCGCTCACCATCGCCCCACACCGGCATCGGCTTCTCCTCGGTCGGCGGAGCCAGCATGGCGTTGGGATCCACGCGCATGCGGCCACCCCGGAGGCCGCCGAGGGTCGCTCGTTCGGGCTTGTTGCCGGGAGCTATTCGCTTGCTCCTAGCCGGCCGCCATGAACCGTTCGATCCGGTCCAATGCCTCGGCCAGGCTCTCCTCAGACTGCGTGTAGGCCAGCCTGATGTAGCCCTTGCCGCCCTCGCCGAAGGCGGTTCCGGGAAGCACCGCGACCCCCGCCTCGTTGAGGAGACGGTCGGCCATCGTCTTCTCGTCCATCCCGGTCGCCTCGACGTTGGGGAAGGCGTAGAAAGCCCCATCGGGACGGGCGCAGCGGAAGCCCGGGATGCGGTTCAGGCCATCGACCATGAGGTCGCGACGGCGCTCGAACTCGGCGACCATCCGCTCCACGGCGGCGTCCGACTCGGGGGCGTTGAAGGCCTCGATGGCTGCCATCTGGGTGAAGGCCGCCGCGCAGCTGGAGGTGTTGATCATGAGGGTCTCCATCTTCGCCGCCAGCTCGCGCGGCGCAACCCCATAACCGAGGCGCCAGCCGCACATCGCGTATGCCTTCGACATCCCGTCAAGCAGGACCGTGCGCTCGCGCATTCCCGGCTGGGCCAGCAGCGAGGTGTGCTGGAAGCCGCCATAGATGATCTGGGAGTAGATCTCGTCGGCGAGCACCAGCAGGTCGCGCTCGATCGCCAGCCGGGCTATGAACTCCACGTCCTCCTTCGTCAGCACACCGCCAGTTGGGTTCTGCGGCGTGTTGACGATAAGCATCCGGGTCCTGTCGGTGACCAGCGATGCCAGCTCGTCGAGGTCCATCCGGAAGTTGCGGTCCTCACGCAGCCGGATCGGCACCGGTTTGGCCTCGATGAAGCGGACCAGCGACTCGTAGACCGGGTAGCCGGGGTCCGGCAGGATCACCTCCTGGCCGGGTTCGACGCAGCTCAGAAGCGTAAACAGGAGCACGTTCTTGGAGCCGGGCACCATCACAACCTCGAGTGGCTTGACATCGGTGCCGAAGCGGCGATTCAGGAAGTCGGCGACCGCCTGCCGCACCTCCAGGATGCCGCCCGCCGGGGTGTAGTGGGTGTAGTCGGAGCGCATAGCGTCGTAGGCGGCCTCGACGATGTTGTCAGGCGTCGGAAAGTCGGGTTCGCCGATCTCGAGATGCACGATGCTCCTGCCCTCGGCCTCGAGGGCACGGGCCTTGGCGAGAACCTCGAAGGCGCCCTCGGTCCCGATGTTCTGCATCCGCTCGGCGAACTTGATTGACAAAGGCTTCTCCTCTTCCTGTTTCCTGGGAACTCAGACGCTCAGAAGATGCTCTTCCCGGCGCCGCCATCGATGACGATGGTCTGCCCGCTGACGTAGCCGGCCTGCGCCGAGCAGAGGAAGGCGCAGATCGCCGCCAGCTCGGACGCCTCACCGTAGCGCCCCATGGGCATCGCCGCGGCGTTGACTTTGAGCTGCTCGTCGATCGACCGGCCGCTTCGCTCGGCGGCCGAGGCCGCGATCGAACGCGTGCGGTCGGTGAGGAGGGCCGTGGGGGCGATGCAGTTCACCGTGATCCCCGCCGGCGCCAGCTCGGCCGAGAGCATCTTGGCCATCGCCGTCACTCCGGGCCGGAAGGCGTTGGAGAGCAGCAGCTGGCTGCTGGGCTCTTTGACGAAGGCCGAGGTGATGTTGACGATCCGACCCTGGTCGGAGTGGCGCAGGTGCGGGATGGCGTGGCGCCAGAGCCGGACGGCACTCATGGTGGTGAGCTGGAGGGCCATTTCGAAGGCGTCGTCGTCGATCTGCTCCAGCGTTCCCGCCGGCGCTCCGCCCGCGTTCACGACGAGGATGTCAAGCCCGCCCAGCGCCCCGCTGGCCGCCGCCACCAGGGCCTCCACCTCGGTGCTCAGCGACAGGTCGGTGGCGCGGTAGCCCGCTCCCCCTATCCGCTGGTTCAGCTCTTTCAGGGCGAGCTCATCGCGGGCCGCGATGAAGACGGCCGCGCCCTCTGCCGCCAGCGCCTCGGCGCAGGCGCGCCCGAGGCCGCGGCTAGCCGCCGTGACGAGCGCCTTCCGTCCCCTGAGCCCGAGTTCCATATGAGTTCTCCCGCGAGAATACCTCCGAGATGCCTGCACAACCCGACTTCTCCACCAAGATCGGCCGCCGCACCCTGGATCGGCTGGAGGCCGAGAAGGCGATCTGGCTGACCACCGTGGCGCCCGATGGGACGCCGCAGCCGAACCCCGTCTGGTTCATCTGGGACGGCGAGACCGTACTCGTCTACAGCCACCGCGACGCCTACCGGAACCGCAATCTTGGCCAGAATCAGCGGATCGCACTGAACTTCGACAGCAGCCGCGGCGAGGCCGACGTGAATATCATCACTGGTTCGGCCTGCTTCGCGCCCGACGAACCGCCGGTGACCGAGTGCCCCCCGTATCTTGCCAAGTACGCGGAGGCCATCACGGGTGAACTCGGCACCGATGCGGAGCACTACGCGGCCGACTACTCGGTGGCGATCCGGATCACCCCGGAGCGGATCCGAGGTTTTTAACCGAGCTGCCAGTCGGTCACGTACTGAAACCGGTCAGCGGCGTCGATGACCGGGTTCATGTGCACCCCGCGGATGCGGCTGCTGACCGCGTACTGGTAGTGCGGCGAGTAGAGGAAGAGAGCCGGCGCGGCGGCCACCAAGAGGTCCTGCAGATCGGCGTAGGCGGCCAGCCGGTCCGCCATCGACGAGCTGGCCCGGCCGTCCTCCAGGTCCTTGTCGATGAAGGCCTGCTGGGGAAGGTTGGAGAAGTTGAGAGCGTAATCACGTGCGCTCGAATGCCAGAAGGCGAACTGGTCCGGGTCGGGCCCGTTGTCGAGGTTGGCAAGCGCCATCTGGTAGGAGCGCGCTCCGAGATACTGGGTCACCAGCTGGTCGGCGGGCACGATCCGCAGCCTGACCCCGATCCCGACGGCGGCCAGTTGGGACTGGACCACCCGGCCGACGTCGCGGTAGGGAAAGGCATCGGCGACCACCAGGTCGACCACGAAGTCGACCCCCTGCCGGGTCCTGTAAAGGCCCTGGTCGGGAACCGTCCAGCCGGCCGCGTCAAGAGCCCGGGCGGCCGCCTCGGGGTCGTACGGAAATCGCAGTGCGGCCTGCGCCGAGTAGGCCCAGTCGTGGGCCGGGATCGGGGTGAACTGAGGGTCGCCGGCGCCTCCCAGCACCTTCCTGATCAGCGCCGGCCGGTCGATCGCCTCGCTCAGCGCCTGCCGGACCGCCGGGTCCGAAAAGTAGGGATGGCTCGGGTCGAGGTCGAGGAACACGGAGGCGAAGCTGAAAGTGGGCAGGTCTGTGACCGTGACGCCCGGCCGGTCGAGCTCGCGGACCTCCGCGGGGGTCATCTCCCCGCCGACCCCGTCGGCCTGACCGCCGGCGACCGCTCCCACGGCGCCGTCGAGACTCGGGTAGCTGCGGAAAACGACCCGGTCGAGGTGCGGCGCCGGGTTGGCGTAGGGGTTGCGCCGGAGCGTCACGACCGTCCTGTCGGGCGAGATCGACTCGACCATGAACGGTCCGGTTCCGATCGCCTTGGGCCCGCTGTAGGGGCTGGTCGGGATGGTCGCGACCTGGCCGAAGAAGAGGTGCTGGGGGATGATCCCGATGCGGAGGGAGTTGAGGAAGCCCGCGCTCGGCGACTTGAGCGTGAAGGCGACCTCGTCGGCGGACACCTTGCGGACGGCGACACCCTTCCAGGTGGCGGCCTCGGGCAGCGTGTAGGCGGGGTCTTGGAGCACGCCGAAGGTGAAGACGACGTCGTCGGCCGTGAAGGGCAGGCCGTCCGCCCAGCGAATGTCGGTGCGGAGCTGGATGGTGTAGGTCATCCCGTCCGGGGAGACCTCGAACGAGCGCGCCAGCAGCGGCTCGATCTGCTGGTCGCGGCCGACCTGGGTCAGGCCCTGGTAGACGAGTCCGTCGATATCCCGCGCGTCATCCTCGTCCGCGAAGAGGGGATTGAGGTAGCCGGCGACGCCGGCGATCGCCTCGGTGAAGGTCCCCCCGCGGAGGGCGACGTCGGCCCCTGCCGAAGTGGTGATGCGGGCCGAGCTCGCCGGCGAGGAGGGAGCCGGCTGGCAGGCCGCGCCGGCAAGGCCGAGCAGGGCGAGCCAGAGGCTCGCCGCCCGCAGCCGGCTAATGGCTGAGGCGGGTCGAGACCACGATGTTGGCAACCGAGATCGCCAGAAAGCCGAACACCAGGACCCAGGTGGTCCAGTACAGCTGGCGCTCGAGGCCGCGGCGCGTCCGGTAGCCGCCGCCGAAGTCGCCCCCACCGCCGCCGATGGTGCCGCCGAGGCCGGTCGCCTTGGGGGTCTGCAGGAGCACGCCGGCCATCAGCAGCCCAGAGATGATGAGCTCGGCGACGACGAGGTAGGGCTGGATCTGCTTCATGGGCCGGGCGAAATTCTACCCGCCCGGCCCGGCTCCAAGCCGCCTCGGGGCTAGCCCCCGAACTTCTTGTTGACGGCGGCCCAGTTGATCGTGTTGAACCACGCCGCCACGTAATCGGGGCGCTTGTTCTGGTACTTCAGGTAGTAGGCATGCTCCCAGACGTCCACGCCGAGGACGGGCGTCAGGCCCTCCATGAGCGGGCTGTCCTGGTTCGGCCGGCCGAACACCTGGAGCTTCCCGGAGCCGTCTTTGACGACCCATCCCCAGCCCGACCCGAACTGGCCCACCGCGGCCTTGGTCAGCTGCTCTTTGAGGGTCGCCCAGTCGCCGAAGGCGGCCTTGATCGCGTCGGCGACCGGCCCGTTGGGATCGCCCCCACCGTTCGGCCCCATGATCTCCCAGAAGAAGGAGTGGTTGGCGTGTCCGCCGCCGTTATTGCGAACCACCGTGCGGATGTCCTCCGGGACCTCCTGCAGGTGCCCCAGCAGCTGCTCGATGCTGTGGTCGGCCAGTTCGGGGTGCTTTTCGATCGCCCCGTTCAGGTTGTTGATGTAGGCCTGGTGATGGCGATCGTGGTGAATCTCCATCGTCTGGGCGTCGATGTGGGGCTCGAGAGCACCGAAGTCATAGGGCAGCGGCGGTAGTTGAAAGGCCATTTCGGAAATACCTCCTCACGGGCGAGCGTGGATTCAGCTCTTTGCTATCTCTACGAGTCTAGGAACCAGCTCGGGTCCGCGTAGCTTCCCGAGCCGTCCCCGGGCCGCCTCCGACTCCCCGAACTGGAGCGCGCCCTCGGGCTCCAGGCCACCGCTGGAGATCAATAGCGGCACCGGGTCGGCCGAGTGAGCTCGGATTGCGCAGGGCGTGGAGTGGTCAGCGGTGACGGCGATCACCACGTCGGGCAGGCGAAGCGCCTTCACGATCGGCCCGAAGTAGAGTCGATCGATCGACTCGATGCAGGCGGCCTTGCCCGGCGCGTCCCCGTCGTGGCCGAAGAGGTCCGGTCCTTTGAGGTGGACGTAAAGGCCGTCGTACCTTGCGAGCGCGCCGAGCGTCTTGTCGGCCCAGTCGGCGAACCCCTTCTCGGGGTCCTCCGCCGTCGACATGACGCGCACCTCGCCCATCCCGGTCAGCTGGGCGAGTCCGATCTCGACCGGCATCTCCACCAGCGAACCGAAGTGGATCCCGTAGCGCGACTGGAAGGACGGCAGGCGCGGCAGGCGGTCCCCGGCGTCGCGGGCGAGGATGAAGTTGCCGGGCATCTTGCCCTCGTCCCGCCGGCGCTGGTTGACCGGGTGGCGGTCGAGAACCTCGTAGCTCTTCCGCATGAACTGGTTGGTGATCTCGGCCCCTGCTCTGGCCGAGATGGTGTCCCGCAGCGGCCTGGCCTCCTGGACCTCGGTGCCGGGGTCTTCGAGGGCGACCGAGAAGGCCCCGTGGCGGGCGTAGGCCGGGTCGCAGTTGTCCACGTCGCCGCTCAGCTGGTGCTTCATCGACTGGATCACTAGGCAGGCGCGGTGGCCAATGCTGTGACGGAACTCGAAGGTTGCCCCGTCGAGCGCGACCTGCTCTTGGACGGCGATCGCCAGTTCGCGCGCCTCGGGGTCGGTGAGGTTTCGGCCGACGCGGCGGTCCACGATCTTCCAATCGGCGTCCACGGTCGCGAAGTTGCACCGCCAGGCGAGCGAGCCGTCCGGCACCGCCATCCCGGCCCCGTGTGATTCCAGGGGACCGCGACCGGTGTAGTACTCGTCCACGTCGTAGCCGAGGATGCTCATCACGGCCGCGTCCGACTCGGGCGCGATGCCCGGGCCGATCGTGTCCATGAGCCCGGTCTCGCCCTTCTGGGCGAGCTCGTCGAGGTGGGGCGTGTCGGCCGCCTCGAGCGGGGTTTTGCCACCCAGCGCCGGGTCCGGCCGGTCGCCCAGCCCGTCGAGGACAACGTAAAGGATCTTCTTCACTGGGCCGCCGTCGCGTAGACGCCTGCCGTCGAGGCGATCATGGCCGAGAACTCGTCCGCCTTGAGGCTGGCGCCGCCGACCAGGCAGCCGTCGCACTGGGGAAGCTCGACGTAGTCGTCGATGTTGGCAGCGTTGACGCTGCCGCCGTAGATGACGCGAAGCCTCGCACCCGCCTTGGCCCCGATGATGCCGGCTGCCGTGTCACGGATCAGCCGCATCTGGCGGTAGGCGTGCTCGGGGTCCGCGTTCTTGCCGGTTCCGATCGCCCAGACCGGCTCGTAGGCGAGCACCAGCCGCTGAGAATCGTCGGCCGAGCATTCGGCCAGCGCCGCCCTGACCTGGGCCTCGACGACCGGCCCCGCATCGCCCGCGTCATGCTGCGCCTGATTCTCGCCGACGCAGATGATCGTCGAGAGTCCCGCGGCGAGGGCCGCCCCGGCCTTGCGGGCCACCACGTCGTCGGTCTCCCCCATCGCGCGTCGCTCCGAATGTCCGACTATCACCCAGCTGCAGATTCCGGCCAGCATGGCCGCCGATACCTCGCCGGTGAAGGCGCCGGAGGGCTCCCAGAAGCAGTCCTGGGCGCCGAGCTCGATGCCCGTTCCCTCCAGCAACTCGAGCACCCCGAGCAACCACACGAAGGGCGGAAAGATCGCCACCGTCACCCGGTCCTGCGCCCTGGCCGCGTCGGATATGCCCTGAAGCAGCGCCGCCGCGTCGCCCGCGATGGTCGGGTTCATCTTCCAGTTCCCCGCCAGGATCGGCTTGTTCGCCACCCTATTTCTCTCCCCTCATCGTCGTCATTCGTCCTTCAAAACCGCCACCCCGGGCAGTTCCTTGCCCTCCATCGCCTCCAGAGTGGCGCCGCCACCGGTCGAGACGTGGGAGAAGCCGCTAATCCCGAGCTTGGCGACCGCCGCCGCCGTGTCCCCGCCGCCGACCAGGCTGTAGGCGCTCGAGGCCACGATGGCTTCGCCCAGGGCGCGCGTGCCCTTGGCGAACTCGGGCACCTCGGCCACCCCCGCGGGGCCGTTCCAGACGATGGTGCCGGCTCCCTTCACCCGGTCCCCCAAAAGCTCGATGGTGGCGGGCCCGATGTCAAGGATCATCCATCCCGCCTCGACATCGTCGACGCCGTTGAACCGGGTCTGCGCGCCCGCCTCCGCCTTCTGAGCGATCACCGAGTCGACCGGCAGCACCAGCTTGGAACCACCGTCCAGCTCCACCTGGCGGGCGGCGTCGAGTGACTTCTCCTCCACCAGGCTGGCGCCGAGCCGGGCGCCGCGCGCGGCTAAGAAGGTGTTGGCCATAGCACCCACGATGGCGAGGCTGTCGACCCTCGGCAACAGGTGCGCCAGGACGGCCGCCTTGGTCGAGACCTTGGCCCCGCCAACGATTGCCAGCAACGGCCGCCGCGGCTCGTCGAGCGCCTGGTGGAGCGCCTTCAGCTCGCCCAGCATCAGGTAGCCGGCATAGGACGGCAGAAACTTCGCCACGCCGACGACCGAGGCATGGGAGCGGTGGGAGGCGGCGAAGGCGTCATTTATGTAGACCTCGCCCTGCCGTGCCAGGGCCTGCGCGAAGTCCGGGTCGTCGGTCTCGTCGCCGGGATGGAAGCGGACGTTCTCGAGCAGAACCATCTCGCCGTCCGCGAGCTCACCGACCGGCTCCAGGCAGTCAGCCACCAGGCGGACGCCCAGCGCCTCGGCCACCGGCTTGAGCGAGAGCGCCGGGTCTGGCCCGCCGTCAGGCCGCCCCAGGTGGGACATGACGATCACCTTCGCGCCCATCGCCCGCAGCTTTTCCAGCGTCGGGCCGGCGGCCCGGATCCGGGTGTCGTCCGTGATCCGTCCGCGGTCGAGGGGGACGTTGAGATCCTCGCGCACCAGCACTCGCTTGCCGCGCAGGTCGAGCGAGTCGAAGCAGGCTTTGATCGCCTAGAGCCTGTCCGCCAGGAAGGCGATGAGGTCCACCATCCGGCAGCTAAAGCCCCACTCGTTGTCGTACCAGGAGACGACCTTGGCCCAGTCGTCGCCCTGCATGAGCGTCAGCGGCGCGTCGACGATCGACGAATGGGGGTTGTTTTTGAAGTCGGAGGAGACGAGCTCGTCGTGGCTCACCGCGAGGATCCCTTTGAGGCTCCCGCCGGCCGCCTCGTCGAAGGCGCCGTTGATGGACTCGACGGTGGCCGTCCGGCTCAGCTGGACGGTCAAATCAACCACCGAGACGTCGAGCAGGGGCACCCGGAAGGCCATGCCCTGGAACTTACCCTTGAGCTCCGGCAGCACCTCGGATACGGCGCGGTTGGCGCCGGTCGAGGTCGGGATGATGTTGTCGGCGGCCGCCCTCGCGCGACGCAGGTCCTTGTGGGGCAGGTCCTGGAGCTTCTGGTCGGCCGTGTAGGCGTGGACGGTGGTCATCATGCCGCGCTCGATCCCGAAGGCGTCGTGGAGCACCTTGACCACCGGCACCAGGCAGTTGGTGGTGCAGGAGCCGTTGGAGACGACGTGCATCGACTCCGGCTCGTAACCCTTCTGGTTGACGCCCATCACGAAGGTGTAGTCCTGGTGGGTCGCGGGGGCGGAGATGATCACCTTCCTCGCGCCACCTGCGTCCATATGCACCCGCGCCTTGGTGGCGTCGGTGAAGAGCCCGGTGGACTCGACCACGATGTCGACGCCGAGGTCCTTCCACGGCAGCGCGGCGGGGTCTCGCTCGCTCAGGAACTTGACGGTCCGGTCCCCGACCCGGATGGCGCCGTCACTGGAGCTGACCTCCGGGTCGAAGGTACCGAGCGCCGAGTCGTACTTGAGGAGGTGGGCGAAGGTGTGCGCGTCGCCGAGGTCGTTGACCGCGACGATCTCGACCTCCGGTTTGAGCTGGGTCGCCGCCCGGTAGATGTTGCGGCCGATCCGGCCGAACCCGTTGATGCCCACTTTTACTGTCATGGCGATAAGGGTAAGAGTTCGGCCTCTCAGAAAAGGGGCCGAACTCCCTGCGCGATACGGGACGAGGACCCGTCGGGACCCACGACCCAGATCTCGCCCGGGCTGCCCAGCGCGACCGCGACCCGGGACCCGAAGGGCTCACCGAGCAGGCTCGTCACCGCGGCGCCGCCGGGCGCCGTCCAGACCACCCTCCCGCTTCGCACGTCGACCACCCGCGACCCGATCGCGGCCAGCACCCCGTCGAATCCGAAGCCGACCGGCGCGCCGCTCATCTGGCTGATCGGCGAGCCGTCCCGCGCGGCTCGGACCTCGGTCCCGATGGCGAAAACGGCTCCGTCGCGGGAGGCCGCCGCCGGCCCGCTTGCGGTCCCGTGGTAGAGCTGGGCATGTGACGCCAAGTCGAAGGTCCAGACCTCGCAGGCGACGATGACGCAGTTCTCGACCGCGGTGACAGTGCCCTTGCCGAAGCTGCAGGCCAGCACGGTCGCGCTGTTCTGCGCGGCCTCGTAGCCGGCGCTCGCGATGGATCCGGGAGTCGAGCCAGGCAGCACCTCGAAGATGGTCGCCGGTTGCTGCGAATCATTGCCCGGCGTGCGGTTAGGGTTGTAATCGGCGCAGAGGTGGCGGCTGTCGTCGGCCCAGGTCCAGCCGATCTTGCCGGCCGGCACCACTCCGACGAGGTCGCCGGCCGGTGTCACCACGCGACCAGGCGCCAAAAGGCGACTGCCGTCCGGTGACTGGATGAACTCGAAGCCGCGGTCAATCGCCGGGCCGGTACCGATGTCCACGGGCCCCCCGCCGCTCCACGACATCGCCTCCAGGTGGCCGTTCGCCGCGCGGACCCAGATCGACGGCCGGGGCGGTCCCGGAACGAACGTCTGTGAGGTGACGATCGCCGGTGGCGACGGACTGGCCTTCGCGACCGGTTGCGACACCGAGCAGGACGCGAGCAGGATGAGCAGCACGAGCGGGGCGGCGCGCATTGCCGCAGAAGGATAGGCGCGGTGCTAGCTGGCGGTCCTGCTCACCTCGTTGCCGGCCTCAGCGATCTCGATCAGGCGGCGGAGGCGGTGGTTCACCGCGGACTTCGAGAGGTTCATCTGGCCCGCCAGCTCGGCCAAGTTGAGCTCCGGGTTCTCCTTCCGCCACCGGGCCATCTCGCGAAGCGAGGGCGGCAGCGTCTCTAGCCCATGGTCCTGCTCGAGCTTGTTGATCGCGTCAACCTGGCGCATCGCGGAGCCGATCGTCTTGTCGATGTTGGCGGTCTCGAAATTGATGCGCCGGTTGACCTGGGCGCGAACATCGCGGACCACGCGCACATTCTCGAACTCCATTACGGCGCGGTTGCCACCCATCAGCTGCAGGCAGCGGACGATCCCCTCGGCGTCCTTGACGTAGACCACGTGCTGGCCGGCACGCTCGACCACGCCGGCGCGGATCTCGGCCTCGTGGAGCAGGTAGATCAGCACCGTCGCCCAGCCGAGCGTCGGCGCGACCAGCTCCAGGTGGTAGCGGGTGGAGGGCGCGTTGACCGAACCGCAGCCGAGAAAGAAGCCACGGAAGAAGTTCTTGCGATCGCACGGCCTGGACGGCACGGCCCGGGCCGCCGGCATCGTGAACGCCGGTTCCAGCGCGACCGGCAGGGGAACCTCGATGAAGAAGGCGGTGCGCTTGGCGTGCCGCTCGGCGTGGTATTTGGCCTCCACCTGGGCCAGCGTCCGGGAGAGCCTGACGACCTTGCGGGCGACCGAGTTGCGGAGAAGCGAGAAGTAGGCGGCGTTGCCATTGCCGGTGCGGATCAGGCGGCCGCGGGTGGCGTAGAAGATCGCACTCAGCTCCGCCAGCTGGCAGCAGGAGCGGGCGGGAATCAAGCCCGAGAGCTCGCTTTTGACCTCAGACGAGAAAGAAATCGGATAACCTCCGGACCCGGGACTCCTCCCCCGAGGAACCAGTCTAGCCCCCGCCCCCGACGGGTGCATCTAAGATGGGTTTCCAAGCATGGCGACCGCCAAAGAGACCCGCCATCTGAGCCTCGGTCTCGATTCGGAAAGGTTGCAGGCGATGTACCGGCAGATGGTCCTTGCCAGGGCCGTCGACCGCCGGATGTGGGTGCTCAACCGCCAGGGCAAGGCGCCCTTTGTGATCTCCGGCCAGGGCCACGAAGCGATCCAGGTCGCGGCCGCCAACGCGATGCGTCCGGGCCACGACTGGCTCGTCCCTTACTACCGGGACCTCGCCTTCTGCCTCGCGCTCGGCCAGACGCCGCGGGACTTCATGCTTTCGGTCTTCGGGCGGGCCGAGGACCCCAACTCGGGCGGCCGGCAGATGCCTTCCCACTTTGGAAGCGCCGCCCACCGGATCATGACCAAGTCGAGCGTCGTCGGGACCCAGATCTGCCATGCGGCGGGCATTGCCTACGCGGCCAGGATGCGCGGGCTTGACGAGGTCGCGGTCACCTGCATCGGCGAGGGCGGCACCTCCCAGGGCGACTGGCACGAGGGTCTCAACTGGGCGGGTGTCCACAAGCTCCCCTTCGTCTGCATCGTCCAGGACAACGACTACGCGATCTCCGTGCCCCACCGCCTCCAGATGGGCGTCGACTCGGTCGCCAAGAGGGCGGAGGGCTACGGCGTCTTCGGCGTCAGCGTCGACGGCGGCGATCTCCTCTCCTGCTTCGAGGTTATGCGCGACGCCGTCGAGCGGGCGCGGACGGGCGACGGCGCCACTTTGGTCTCGGCCAAGGTCGCCCGCTTCACTTCCCACTCCTCCGACGACGACCAGCGCCGCTACCGTCCCCAGGCGGAGCTGGAGGCGCTGCTGCGCCGCGACCCGATCGAGCGCTTGCGGGGCTACCTGCTGGACGAGGGGCTGATGACCGAGGAGGTCGACGAGCGGATCCAGCAGGAGGCGACGGCCGAGGTCGACGACGCCGTCACCTACGCCGAGCAGGCCGCCTCGCCGGTCCCCGAGGATGCCCTCCTTAACGTTTTCGCGAAGGGCGCCTGAGATGGCGGTGAAGACGCTCATCGAGGGCGTGCGCGAGGCCCTGGCCGAGGAGATGGAGCGCGACGAGCGGGTCTGGGTGCTGGGCGAGGACGTCGGCCGCAAGGGAGGCGTCTTCCTCGCCACCGAGGGTCTCTACGACCGCTTCGGAGAGGCGCGCGTGCTCGACACCCCGCTGGCGGAGTCGAGCATCGTCGGCGTCGCCATCGGGGCGGCGATGAACGGCACCATTCCGGTCGCCGAGATCCAGTTCGCGGACTTCATCCATCCCGCCTTCGACCAGATCGTCAGCGAGGCGGCGCGGATCCGCTACCGCTCCAACGGCGACTTCTCCTGCCCGATCGTGATCCGCGCGCCCTTCGGCGGCGGGGTCCACGGCGGGCTCTACCACTCCCAGTCGGTGGAGGCGTTCTACGCCCACGTGCCGGGCCTGAAGGTGGTCATCCCCAGCACGCCGGAGGACTGCAAGGGCCTCCTCAAGGCGGCGATCAGGGACCCCGACCCGGTGATGTTCTTCGAGCACAAGAAGACCTACCGGCTGATCAAGGGCGAGATCCCCGAGGGTGACTACGTGACACCGATCGGCAAGGCCGCGGTCCGGCGCGAAGGCGCCAACCTGAGCGTCTTCGCCTGGGGCCTGATGGTGCACTACTGCCTGGAGGCCGCCGAGGCGGTGGCCGCCGACGGGATCTCGGCCGAGGTTGTCGACATTCGGACCATCAGCCCGCTCGACAAGCCGGCCATCCTCGCCTCGGTCGAGAAGACCGCCCGGGCCATGGTCGTCCACGAGGACAACCTGACCGGCGGCTTCGGCGCCGAGATCGCCGCTGTGATCGCGGAGGAGGGCTTCGAGATGCTCGACGCGCCGGTGATGCGGGTGGCCGGGCCGGACGTCCCGGCGATGCCGTTCAACAAGCCACAGGAGGAATTCTTCCTTCCGGGCCCCGAGCGCATCGCGGCCGCGATGCGCAAGCTCGCCTCCTACTGAAAGCCTTCTCTTAGGAGGCGGCGAGATGGACCTGACGGGCGACCTCGTGAGGCTCCGCGCGCCCGTCCATGAGGACGCCCCCTACATCGCAGAGTACATCTCCATGCCCGAGGTCACGCGGACCCTCAGCGGCTGGGCCAAGTCGCCCTACTCGGTCGAGCAGGCACTGGACTGGATCGGCCGCCATGATCCTTCCGAGATCAATTGGGCGATCGACTGCCTCGCCGACAACGCCTTCATCGGCTGCACCGGCCTCCGCGAGCTCAACTTCCGGGAGCGAAACTGCCACTGGGGCATCTGGATCGGCCCGCCCGGCCGCTGGGACCAGGGCTACGGCACCGAGGCCTGCCGGCTGGCCACCGCCTACGCCTTCCGGGAGCTCGGGATGGAGAAGGTCTACCTCAAGGTCTACGAGACCAACCCGCGCGGCCGGCGCGCCTACGAGAAGTCGGGCTACAGGCTCGAGGGCACGCTGCCGCGCGATCATTGGTGGGAAGGTGGCTTCACGACCAGCTACCTGATGGCCGCCTATCGCGACGATCCCCAATACCGGCTGGAGGACTGAATGAAAAAAGACGTCAAGCGGCTTCTCGACGAACTGCGGCTACTCGGACCGGCCGGACTTCAGCGCGCCGCGGAGGCGTGGCGGGCCAACTCGGGCGGAGAGGACAAGCTGCGCAGCACCGCCGGGAAGCGCGAGGAGGACGACGCCGAATGGCGGGAGGCCGAGGAGGGGATCTTCCTGCTGGCAGGTGGCGAAAGCTGGCTGGCGGCGTCCCAGGTCGACCGCGAGTCGGCGGTCGCCGCCGCCCAGGACGCCCTGCTGGCGGTCATGGAGCGCGGCACGCTCAGCCGGGCCGACTACCAGCGGCTGGCGGGCCCGATGGCGGAATCACTGCCCTGGCTGCTGAGCGGCGAGGCCGAGGACCGCTACTAGCCCGCCAGGGAGCGGGCTAGCTCCAGCTCCGTCGCCCGCCCCTGGTAACCGGGGTGGGACGGCTTCACCGCCCGGTACCAGGCGAGCACCTCCGCCAGGCTGTCCTCGAGATGCGAGGGCTCGAAGCTGAGCTCGGAGCGGCCGCGGGTGAGGTCGTAGCCGGCCGAGCGACGCGGGTCCGGGCCGTAAGGGCTAGCGCCGGGCGGCAGTGCGGCGTACGGGATCGGCACCAGCTGCGCGGTCTTACCCATGACGCGGCCCAGTGACTCGATGAGGTCCGCCAGTGACACGCCGTCGAAGGCCACGTTGTAGGGGCCGGCGGCGGCCCGGGCCAGGTCGGCCGCGAGCGCGTGCGCATAGCCGACGTCGCGTACCCAGGCCAGGCCCGCCTGCCGGCGGTAGGACTCCTCGGGCACCAGCAGCGGACCACCATCCTCGACCCGCTGCAGGTAGGCGGCGATCCGGAGTGTGTGATCGCCGGCGCCCAGGACGGCCGGCGGCCTGATCACCACCCAGGGGAAGGCGCCGCTGCGCGCCAGCAGCGTCTCGCACCAGCGCTTGCCGTCGCGGTACTCGATCGGCTCCGTAGGCGGGCTGCCGGCGAGGGGCACGAAGTCCTCCTCCAACGCCGGGCGGCCGCCGAGGTCGTCCGGGTAGACGCCGGTCGAGGTGAAGACGTAGCGGGCGCCCCGGAAGTGGCGGATCACGGCCGCGACCTCGGAGGGCTGGTAGGCGGCGTGGTCGACGAGGACGTCGGGCTGAACCTCCTCCAGGACGCGGGCCAGCTGCGCCTCGTCGGTGCGGTCGAAGGCTCGATGGCTGGTGAAGGTGCCGTACGCGTGCTCGCTCCGGCTGGCCGCGATGGTCTCCACGCCCCGTCGCATCAGCTCCTTGCAGGTGGCGGCGCCGATGAAGCCGGTGCCGCCCAACACCAGGGCCCTCATCCCAGCCGCTCCAGGAGGTCCGCCACAGAGAGATCGGCCAGCGACCCAAGCCGAAGGTCGGCGGCGCTCAGGTCGAGGCCCGTCGTCATCGGGTTGGGGATCGCCACGCAGCGCAGCCCGGCGGCCTTGGCCGCGGCGATCCCGTTGGCGGAGTCCTCGAGGGCGATGGCCTCCGCGGGCGTCACGGCGAGGCAGGCGCAGACCGCGAGATAGAGATCGGGCGCAGGCTTGGCGTCCTCGACGTCGTCGCGGCAGCGCACGCAGCTGAATTGGTTGAGGCCGAGGCGCTGGAGGTGGCCGTCCACCCAGAGGTGCGAGGAGCTGGAGGCGACGCCCAGGGCCAGGCCCAGATGCCGGGCCTCGGCCACCGACTCGCGCACGCCGGGCAGGATCTCCAGCTCGGCGATCATCTCCAGGTGCCGCGCCCTGCGCCGGTTGAGGACGGCCTCCCGGTCGAGGTCGTGGCCGAGCCGGTCGACCAGCGCCTGGTAGGGGTTGAAATGCTCCGCGCCCCGGCCGATCACGTCGCCCCAGACGTCCATCGTGAGGTCTTGGCCGTGTTCGCGGTAGACCTCGCGCCAGGACTGGAAGTCGGGTCGCTCAGTCTCCAGAATGAGACCGTCGAAGTCGAAAATCAACGCGCGGAAGGCCGTCTTCAGAGCTCGCGGTTCTCCGTCTCGACGTCCACCTCGCCGCCCTCCAGCCGGCGGGCCAGCTCGGCCGCCAGCGCCACTGAACGATGTCGACCGCCGGTGCATCCGAAGGCGATCGTCAGCTCCTGCCGGCCCTGGGCGCGGTAGGCGGGGAGCAGTCCTCCGATGGTGCGGACCAGGTTGTCGAGCAGCTCGCCGGCCGCCGGCTGCGCAAGCACATAGCGGCGCACCGCCGGGTCGAGGCCGGTCTGCGAGCGCAGCTCCTCCACCCAGTAGGGGTTGTCCAGGAAGCGAGCGTCGACCACCCAATCCGCGGTGGGTGGCAGGCCGTGCTTGTAGCCGAAGGCGATGACGCGGACCAGCATCCGCTCGCGGGTGCGAAGCTTGCGAGCCAGCTCCGGCAGCTCGGCCGCCGACACCCGGTGGTGGGCGCGGGCGTGGGAGCCCAGCGGCGCGCCGTCGTCGGGGCCGACGTGGACCAGGACGTACTTCACGCCGTGCGCGTCGGCCTCCTCCAGCGGCCCGGTCGCGTCCCCCTCGACGAGGAGCACGTCCTTCCCGACCTCGAAGCCGGCGTCGGCAAAGGTCGCCGCCACCCCATCCAGCTCCCCGCCCACGTACACCACCCGGCTCACACCAGCTCCTTCAAGCGGCGGGCCACCGGTTCCGGCACGCCGAGCCGGGTGATCTCCTGCAACTCCGCGTCGCGGATCCCCTGGACGCTGCCGAACGCCCGCAGTAGCGCCCGCTTGCGGGTCGGGCCGATTCCCTCCACCGAGTCCAGCGGCGAGCTCAGCGCCTTTCGCGAGCGCACCTTGCGATGGTGGGTGACGGCGAAGCGATGGGCCTCGTCCCGAACCCGCTGGACCAGGAACATTCCGGGCGAATCGTGCTCCTGGACCACCGGGTCAGGCTCGTTGGGCAGGAAGATCTCCTCCCGCTCCTTGGCCAGGCCGAAGGTAGGGATGTCGGCGAAGCCGAGCTCCTCGAGAACCTCGAGGCCGGCATTCAGCTGGCCCTTGCCACCGTCGATGAGGACCATGTCCGGCCGCGACGCGAAGGAGCGGTCGCCCGCGTCCGAGTCGCGCCGGAGGGCTGCCTCGAGGCGGGTGAAGCGGCGCCTGAGGACCTCCTGCAGCATCGCGAAGTCGTTCGGACCCGGCGTATACCGGATCTTGAAGCTGCGGTAGTCTTCGTTCTTCGGCCGGCCCTCCTCGAAGACGACCATCGCCCCCACCGCCGAGTCGCCCTGGAGGTTCGAGATGTCGTAGCACTCGATCCGCCGGGGCGGCATGTCGAGGGTGAGCGCGTCTGCCAGTGCCTGCAGCATCGGCTCGGTCCGGCTGCGGTCGTAGTCCCACTGGATCCGCAGCTGTTTCAGCTCCTCGGTCGCCGTCTCGGCGAGCTGCTCTACCAGCCGGCGCTTGCGCCCCCTCTGCGGCACCTCGAGCGCGACCGGGCCCTGCCGGCGCTGCTCGAGCCACTCCCGCACCGGCCCGGCATCGTCGATCGCCGCGGGCAACACGATGGTCCGCGGGACGTGGGTCGCGCTGGAGTAATAGCGAACCAGGAAGGAGCGCAGCAACTCCGCCTCGGAGACCTCGAGCTCACCCTCCAGTGGGTGGCCGTCGTGGCCGACCATCTTGCCGGAGCGGACGTAGGCGACCTCGACGAAGACGTCCTTGCCCTGCCTTGCATAGGCGACCAGATCCTGGTCGTCGCGGCCACGGGTGACCACCTTCTGCCGGTCGGCGATCTTCTCCACCGCCCGCAGCTTGTCCCGGTAGCGCGCGGCGTTCTCGAAGTCGAGCGCGGCGGCCGCGCCCTCCATCCGGGTCCCCAGGTCGCGGGCGAGCAGGTCGGAGCGGCCCTCCATCAGCAGCGCCACCTCCCGGATCCGAGCGGCGTACTCCTGCTCGTCGATCCGCTTCTCGCAGGGACCGGGGCAGCGCTTGATGTGGAAGTCGAGGCAGACCCGGCCCTGCCGGAAGACGTCGTCGGAGCAGGTCCGGAAGGGCAGCAGCTGGCGGATCGATTTGACGGTCTGGCGGAGACTCTGGGCGCTGGTGTAGGGCCCGAAGTAGAGAGCCCCGTCGGGGTGGATGCGGCGCGTGTAGTGGACCCGCGGGAAGTCCTCGCGGACGGGGAGCTTTAGATAGAGGAAGTTCTTGTCGTCCTTCAGCCGGATGTTGAAGCGCGGCCGGTAGTGCTTGATCAGCTCGTTCTCCAGCACCAGCGCCTCGACCTCGTTGGCGGACCGCATGACCTCGAAGTCGCGGATCCGCTTCATCAGCTCGAACTTCTGGCCCTGGGGCGTTGTGAAGTAGGAGCGCAACCGGTCCCGGAGGCGGAGCGCTTTGCCGACGTAAATGACCTTCCCGGCGGCGTCACGGAGCAGGTAGCAGCCGGGCGCCTCGGGCACCGCCCGCAGCCGTCGCCGGATAGTGTCCTGCTCCATCACCGCCATCTCGCTCGAATTCTCCCATCCACGTGCGGCCGACCTTAGACTGGCGGCGAAACATGCAGGAACCGCCCGCGCCACCGCCGATGCCGGCTCCGCCGGCCCAGTACTCCCCGGCTTCTGTCCCCGCCGCGATCGCGACCAACACCATGGCCGTGGTCAGCCTTGCCACCGGGATCGCGTCCTGGTTCGTGCTTCCCCTGGTCGGCGGCGTGGTCGCGGTGATCACCGGCCACCTCGCCAAGAAGGAGATCCGTCAGACCGGTGAGCAGGGCGATGGCCTCGCCACCGTCGGGCTGGTCCTCGGCTACCTCCACCTGGCCGTGGTGGCCCTGGTGGTCTTAGTCCTGATCCTCGTCTTCGGCGCGGTCATCGCCGCCTTCCTCTCGAGCCGGGGTCTGGCCACGCCCTAAGGTCGCCGACCCTCAGAAGTGAATCCCCTTCATTAAGAAGGCCATCGCCACCGCCTCCGGCGAGATCTCCTCCAGGTCCGGCTTCCCCTTCCCCTTCTTCTCCTCGCCACCCGGGGAGTCCGGGAAGACGTGGTAGGCCCCCGTCATCACGAGGTGGAGTAGGCGCGACCACGTCCACAGTCTCGCCCAGCTTGCCCAGCCGGGTCGAGACCTCGGGGTTGCGAGTCAGCACCGCCGAGAGCACCATCTCGGCGGCCTCCTCGGGCGAGATGGTCGGGAAGCTCTTGTAGATCCCGGTCGGCGCGATCATCGGCGTCCGCACCACCGGCATGTGGATGTTGGTCACCGCGATGCCGTCGTCGGCCACCTCGGGCCCAAGGCAGCGCGAGAGAGCGGCCAAGGCGCTCTTGGAGGCGACGTAGGCGCCGAAGCGTGGCGGGTAGGCCTGGACCCCGATGCTGGAGATGTTGATCACGTGGCCGTGCTGGCGCTCTTTCATCCCGGGCAGCACGAGCAGCAGCAGGCGGACGGCACCGAAGTAATTCAGCTGCATGGTCCGCTGGAAGTCGTGGAAGCGGTCGAGCGACTCGTGGACCGAGCGGCGGATTGAGCGGCCGGCGTTGTTGACTAGGATGTCCACCCGGCCGTGCTTTTTCAGGACCGCCGCGGCCATGGCGTCGATCGCCTCCATCTTCGCCAGGTCGCAGGGGAAGACCTCGGCCCGGCCGCCGGCCGACTTGATCTCGCTGCGGAGGTCCTCAAGTTTGTCCCTGCTGCGGCTGACCAGGATCACCTGCGCCCCTGAGAGGCCAGGGCGACCGCGGTGGCCCGGCCGATTCCGCTGGAGGCGCCGGTCACCAGCGCCACCTTGTCGGTCAGCGCGGCGCGGAAGTTGGGTGCGGTCGGCGCGGTCGGGTCGAGGTGGCGCTCGTAGTAGTCCCAGATCTTCCAGGCATAGGCCGCCAAGGGTGGCACCTCGATCCCGCTCCCGTCCAGCGCCTTCTCGGCCTTGGCGCAGGTGAAACGGGTCCGGACGCTGGCGTAGCTGATCGCCGCCTCGGGCACGTTGATTCCCTCCAGCACCTGCCGCTTCACGGTCTGGAAGACCGTCCAGCTCTGGAGCATCTTGGTCAGGTCGCCAGGCAGGATCGCCGCCGCGCGGGCGTCGATGCGGAGGCTGAATTGGGGCGCGTGGGCGGCCCGGCAGAACACGTTGAGGGTGTCTCCGAAGCTGGCCGGCGAGGGGTCCACGAGGTGGAAGACCTGGCCGTCGAGACCGGGTCGGTCGCTGATGTGGGCGATCGCGCGGGCCACGAAGTCGACCGGCACCAGGTTCAACCGGCCCCCCTCGATGCCCACCAGCGGCACCCACGAGGGGAGCGCGTCACGCAGCCTCTGGATGATCTTGAAGGAGTAGTAGATGCCGTCCACTCGGTCGGCCGCCCCGTCCACGCTGGCCCCGATGACGATCCCGGGCCGGTAGACCCGGAAGGGGACCCTGGCCTCGCCGCGGACGATCTTTTCCGCGTCGAACTTGGTCCGGTAGTAGGGCTGGCCGAGCTCTTGGCCCTCGTCGAAGGAGTCCTCGGTGAACTCCCCGCGAAAGGAGCCCCCGGCGACGGCGATGGAGCTCACATGGTGGAGGCGAGCAGCCCGGACCGCGTTCGCGAACCGAACCACGTTGCGCGTCCCCTCCACGTTGGCAGCCTGGTTGGCCTCCTCCGACGCCTCGAGGTCGTAGACAGCCGCCCCGGTGGAAGAGCTCCGCCCCCTTCAGCAGCCTGCGGTCCGCGGCGGACAGACCGAGGCCCCTGCGGGTGACGTCGCCCTCGACCGCGGTGACCCTCTTCCCCAGCCGGAGAGCTTTCCGACCGACTTCGGGCGGACCAGCGCGAAGACTTCGGCGTCCTTCCGCTTGACCAACTCGCCGAGCGGGTGGCGGCCAATGAAGCCGGTGCCACCGGTGAGGAGAATGGTTGTCAAGCCGCCGCCCGACCTCGCCCGGCCAGCCAGCCGAGCACCACCTCGTTGAAGGCCGCTGGGTCCTCCATCATCGGCACGTGGCCAAGGCCTTCGAAGACGTGCAGCTCCCAATCGGGCCGGACCTCGAGCAGTTTGCGGATCGCCGCCATCGGAACCAGCCGGTCCTTGGAGCCCTGCACCACCAGCGCCGGCGCGCGGACGCGCCTCGCCTTGGCGTAGAAGCTCGAACGGCGCAGGTTGTTGATCAGAAGGGAGCGACCGGTCTGGAGGAAGGCCGCGCTGGCCTCGGCGTCGCCGTGCCGCGGCCGGTGCGCCTCGAGGTGGGCCTGGATCACCTCGGCCGGGATCCGCGAGTAGTCGGCAGACACCATCTTGAGCGTGCGATAGACCGCCTGCTCGGAGGTGGTGCGGCCAGCGCTGGCCTTCATCACCGCCTCGCCGAGCCCGCGCACCAGCAGTGGCGCCAGAGCCATCGCCGCCGTGGAGGGGATGGCCATTTCGCCCACCGGCACCGGCACAGCCGGGTCGACCAGGACCAGGCCGGAGACCTTCTCCGGCGCCAGAGCGGCCTCGACGATCGCCAGGTGGCCGCCGGTTGAGTTGCCGACCAGGGTCGCCGGGCGCCCGACCACGCGCTCTAGGAAGAGGTCGATGACCCGCCGGTGCCCGGCCAGGTTCGCCTTCCGGCCTGCCAGCGGCGTCAGGCCGTGGCCGATGTACTCGAGCGCGTAGACGCGGTGTTGACGCGCGAGCCCGGGCGCCACCGCCATCCAGTTGAGCCGGCTGCCCCCGAGGCCGTGGAGGAGGACCAGCGGGCTGCCCTCGCCGCCGTGGTCGGCATAGTGGACCGGTCCGCCGAGGTCGACGTCCACCTCCCGCATGCTCCGTATTCGTAGCACTCCTACAAGCCCGGCGTTCCCCGCGCCCGGGGTGTAAGAGCGGGTATAGCTGTAATCGGCAGCTTCACCGATGTCAGCATTGCAGCACCCACCGGCCGACCTCCTCCTCTCCGGTCGTCACGATGCCCGAAGGATCCGGCGCTTCTTCGCTGGCTTCCTGGTGATGATCGGAGCCTTCGACGTGGTGGAGACGCTGCTGGTCCGCCACCCCCTGAGCGACCGCCTGGTCGAGAGCGTGGTGCCGACCGGGGTCGTCCTCACCGGCAGGACGGCGAGCGTGGTCGCCGGCCTGGCGCTGATCCTCCTCGCCCGAGGAATCGCGCGGGGCAAGCGCGTGGCCTGGCTGATCACCTGCCTGGTGCTCGCCGCATCTCTCGTTATCCACCTCGTCAAAGGACTCGACGTGGAGGCCGCGGTCCTCTCGCTCTGGGTCCTGGTGGGCATCTTCTGGATGCGCCGCTTCTTCCGGGCCGAGTCCGACCCGGTCGGCATCCGCCGAGGACTGCTGACGATCGGCGCCGCCGTCGGACTGGCGGCGCTCTACGCCTTCCTCGGCAGCCTGCTCCTCGAAAAGGAGCTCGCCGGCGGTTTCCAGCCCGGACTGACCATCAACCACCTCACCGGCACCGTGCTGGCCGGGCTGGCCTCGGCCTACGACCCGCTGACCGACCGCGCCCGCTGGTTCTTGGACTCGATCCCGGCCGTCGCCGGGTTCTTGGTCTTGGTCGGGCTCTTCCAGCTGCTGCGACCGGTGGTCCTCCAGGCTGCAGCCGGCAACGACCCGCACTCGCTACGCAAGGTCCTCCAGGCCCACGGGCACAACCCCGTCTCCTGGCTCGCACTCGCCGGCACCCAGCTCTTCTGGTCCGGGCCGGAGGTCGCCGTGGCCTACGAGGTCACCCGCCGGGTGGCCATCGCTCTCGGCGACCCGATCGGGCCGCCCGAGCTTGCCGGCGCCGCGGTGGAGGCGTTCGCCGGGCACTGCGAGCGCCACGACTGGGTCTGCGCCTTCTACGAGGCCGAGAACCCCGACCTCTACCGCCGGCTCGGCTACCGGCTGGTGCCGGTCGGCTCCGACGCGGTCGTCCGGCCCGCCGGCTTCAGTCTCGGCGGGAAGGAGAAGGCGGACCTCCGTTACGCGGTTCGCCGTTGTGAGCGGGAGGGCATCCGCTTTGAATTCCTGCCCGGGCCGGAGGCGTGGGCACAGCACTCGGACCAGCTCTGGGCGGTCTCCGCTACCTGGCTCCGAAGCGGCAAGGGGCCGGAGATGCGCTTTAGCCTCGGCACCCTGGAAACCCTCCGGGACCCGGCCACGACCACGGGCCTCGCCTTCGCGCAGGGCGGTGAGCTGCTCGGGTTCGTGACCTGGCTGCCGGTGCCGGCGCGATCAGGCTGGACGCTGGACCTGATGCGACGCCGGCCGGACGCGCTCAACGGCCTGATGGAGGCGCTGATCGTCCACTCGCTCGAGGAGGCGCAGCGGCAGGGCCGGGCGGAGGTCAGTCTTGGCGTCGCCCCGATGTCCCTCAGCGGCTTTCCCGCCTCTGCCGGCAACAACCTTTTGAGCCGGGTCTATGGCCGCCTCGACCGCTTCCGCTCGGGGCGGACGCTCAGCAAGTTCAAGGCCAAGTTCGGCCCGACCTGGGAGCCGCGCTACCTCGCGGTGCCGGACACAGTCGTCCTGCCCGAGGTCTTGGCGGCGCTCCTGGCCGCCCACTTGCCCCGCCCGTTGAGGCTCCTGGCCGAACTCGGCAGGAGCGTGCCGGCCTTTTCGAGGATCGGTCGCAGGTACTGGCCGGTGTAGGAGGCCGGGTTTACCGCCAGCTCCTCAGGGGTGCCGGTGGCGACCAGGTAGCCGCCCTTCTCGCCTCCCTCGGGGCCGAGATCAATCATCCAGTCGGCCGTCTTCAAGACCTCCAGGTTGTGCTCGATGACAACCACGGTGTTGCCCTGCTCGACCAGCCGGTGGAGGACCTGGAGCAGCCGCTCGACGTCGGCGTAGTGAAGCCCGGTGGTCGGCTCGTCGAGGATGTAAAACGTCTTCCCGGTGTCGCGCCGGCTGAGCTCGGTCGAGAGCTTCACCCGCTGCGCCTCGCCGCCGGAGAGCTGGGTCGAGGGCTGGCCGAGCCGGATGTAGCCGAGCCCCACGTCCTGCAGCGTCCGCAGCTTGGCCCGGATCCGGGGAACGTTCTCGAAGGTCTCGATCGCCTCGTCCACCGTCTGATCGAGGACGTCGGAGATCGAGTGGCCACGGAACTTGATCTCCTGCACCTCGCGGTTGTAGCGGGTGCCGTGGCAGACCTCGCAGGGAACGAAGACGTCGGGGAGGAAGTGCATCTCGATCTGGATGATTCCGTCGCCCTTGCACGCCTCGCAGCGGCCCTGGTTGGGGACGTTGAAGGAGAACCGGCCGGCCTTGTAGCCGCGCATCTTGGCCTCCGGCAACGCCGCGAAGAGGTCACGCAGCGGCGTCCAGAGCCCGGTGTAGGTGGCCGGGTTGGAGCGCGGCGTCCGGCCGATCGGCGACTGGTCGATGTCGATGACCTTGTCGATGTGTTGCAGGCCCTCGATGGCGCGGTGCGCGCCCGGCTTTTCCTTGGCCCGGTAGAAGTACTGGCCCAGCCGTCGGCTGAGGATGTCGGTGATCAGCGAGGACTTGCCCGAACCGGAGACGCCGGTGACCGCCACGAAGCAGCCGAGCGGGATCTCGACGTCGATCCCCTTCAGGTTGTTCTCGCTGGCGCCCCTGACGACCAGCTTCTTGCCGTTTCCCGGCAGCCGCCGGCGTGGAACGGGGACCTCGCGGTCGCCGCGCAGGAACTGGGCCGTGAGTGAGTCCGGATGGGCGAGCACCTCCTCGACGGTGCCGGCGGCGATGATCTCGCCGCCGTGCTCGCCGGCGCCGGGGCCGATGTCCACCAGGTAATCGGCCGTCCGGATGGTGTCCTCGTCGTGCTCGACGACGATCAGGGTGTTGCCCAGGTCGCGGAGCTTGATCAGGGTGGAGATCAGCTTGCGGTTGTCCCGCTGGTGGAGGCCGATGGACGGCTCGTCGAGGATGTAGAGGACGCCCATCAGCTTGGAGCCGATCTGGGTCGCTAGCCGGATCCGCTGCGACTCACCGCCGGAGAGCGAATTCGCCGCCCGGTCGACGGTCAGGTACTCGAGGCCGACGTCGATCAGGAACTGGAGCCGCTCGCCGATCTCCTTCAGGATGCCGCGCGCGATCAGCTGGTCGCGCTCGTCGAGCCGCAGCGACTCGAAGAAGTCGATCGCCGCCGACACCGAGAGCTGGCAGACCTGGGCGATGTTGCGGTCCGCCACGGTGACCGCCAGCGACTCCGGCTTCAGCCGCTGCCCCTTGCAGGTGGGGCACGGCTTGTGGCTCATGTACTTCTCCAGCTCCTCCCTGACGAACTCGCTCTCGGTCTCGGCGTGGCGCCGCGTGATGTTGGCGAGGATGCCCTCGAAGGTTGCCTCGTACCAGCGCTTGTGCCGGTACTGGTTGGTGTAG
>Ga0307374_10002267_pt1 | contig 34445 bp, 31 predicted proteins | sample OX3MG_FD_202532 | JGI IMG/M metagenome (GOLD analysis project Ga0307374, IMG submission 202532) | Soil microbial communities from Risofladan, Vaasa, Finland - OX-3 | ecosystem: Environmental > Terrestrial > Soil > Coastal area > Acid sulfate soil | place: Finland: Risofladan, Vaasa | collected... | reverse complement strand
GCATCTCGTGGCCCGTCGAGTACGGGGGAAGGGGGCTCAGCCTCCTGCAGCAGATGATCTGGCACGAGGAGTACGCCCGCGCCGGAGCGCCCAACGTGGGAACTTCCTTCGTCGGCCTCAACGACGCCGGCCCGACGCTGATGATTCACGGCAGTGAAGACCAGAAGGTGCGGCACCTGTCGAGGATCCTCGAAGGTCGATCGATTTGGGCTCAGGGCTACTCCGAACCAAATGCCGGATCCGATCTGGCATCCCTGCAAACGCGAGGGACCATTGACGGAAACGAGATGGTCATCACCGGAGAGAAGATTTGGACGAGCTATGCCGACATCGCGGACCATCAGGAACTCTTGGTCCGGACAGACCCCGATGCCCCCAAGCACAAGGGTATTACCTGGATCATCTGCGACCTCTCCCCGTCGCCGCCCGGCCTGACCGTCGAACCCATCCGCATGCTGTCGGGCATCGATCGCCTGTGCCGGGTGATCTACGACGAGGTGCGCATACCACTTTCGAATGTGGTGGGCCAGGTCAACGACGGATGGAATGTCGTGTCCTCGAGCCTGTACCTCAAGCGGGGCACTGGTCGTATCGCAGACCAGGTGTCCCTCGCCAGCACGGTCGACGACCTCGTCGAGCTTGCGGCCAACACCAGGGGCCCGCATGGGCCGGCACGAGCCTTGGACAACGACGAGCTCGCACGGCGATTGGCGACAGCGCGGGCCGAAGTCATCGCCCTGAGGGCGATGACGTACGCAGAGCTGTCGCGCGTGGAACGGGATGGGCACCCAGGGGCGGAAGGCTCATTCGGGCGCATCTTCCATGCCTTGCTCAGTCAGCGGGTGCATCGCCTGGCTCTCGACATTCTCGGCCCTCGGAGCCTCGACATCGACGGTGCCTCAGACGATCATTACTGGACCAAAGAGTATCTCTGGAGCTTCACCGAGACAGTCGGTGGGGGCACCAGTGAGATTCAGAGCAGCGTGATAGCGGAGCGCGTCCTCGGGCTCCCGCATGACCGCTAGTCCGACGTCGGTGATCGAACGATGAACCTGTTTCCTGACGTACGGCAGCAGGCACTGATGGACGAAGCAGATTCCCTCTTCGGCCAAGGGCGTGAGCCGTCCCGGATCTTCTCCGATTGGAGTCAGAACGGGTGGTTCGCTGACGACTCTTGCGGGGATGGGCTCATTGATCAGGCGCTCTTGTTCCGGGTGCTGGGGCGTCACCTTGCCGCCGGGCCCTTCCTCGCCGCAACGCTCGCCGCCGGTTTGAGCGCTGCGTGCGGTGAGGGCGAACTGAGTGAGAGAATAGTGGCGGGCCAGGAACTGATCGCGTTGGCCCACGTGGAAGAAGACGCCGGGAACGGAACGGAATCGGACCACGTTGGCACATTGCGTGCGTTTGACGTCCCGCCATCGAACTACGTGCTCGTGGTACGTCCCGACAGGGCGACGCTCGTGCAACGGAACGAGAAGGACTCGTTCCAGATGCGTACGTGCATCGACTCCTCCGTATCGATGGGGATGCTCACTCTGGCGGGCGACGCTCGATGTCAGGGCGGCGGGGACTGGTGGGTGCGGGGAGGGGTACTGGTGGCTGCGATGGCCGCTGGGATCGCCGAGGCGACACGCGACGATTCGGCCTTCTATGCGCGGACACGGTCGCAATTCGGCAGGCCAATCGGCATGTTCCAGGCGATCAAACACCGCTGCAGTGAGATGGCGATCCAGGCCGAAGCGGCCTGGTGCCAGGTCGCGTATGCCGTGCTCAGCCTCAGCGCCGGACATGAGGACGCCATGCGGCAGGTCAGCGCAGCCAAGGTCGTCGCCTGTGCGGCCGCCACCGAGAACTCCAGTGCCAATATTCAGAACCATGGAGCGCTCGGGTGCACAACTGAGCACTCGGCCCATCTGTATTTGAAACGATCCTGGGTTCTCGCGTACTTGTGCGGGACGACGGACTATCACCAAGGTCAGCTCTTAGGGGCTGCGTCGCCTCTCTAGCGAGGTGGAGGCTCCGGATCACGAGGCTGTCCGAGCAGTCGCTCTGCGATGAGATTGCGCTGGACCTCACTGGTGCCCCCGGCAATGGTGAGGCAACGAGTCACGAGCGAGCCCAGGATCCAAGACTCGGCCTCGCCGGAGCGAAACGACCCAGCGGTACCGGCCAGCGACAGTCCGAATTCCTGCACACGTTGCTCATGTTCGGCGCCGAGCAGCTTCCCGACGCTGGCTCCTGCGCCGGGATCCAAACCTCTGAGGGCGCGGAGCGTCGCCCGGTGGCCCATCAGGGTCAGCGCTTGACCTTCGGCGAGGAGCTCTCCGGCGCGCAGTTCTTGGCTCGGGGTCATTGCAACGCCAAGCTGCGAGAGCGCGATCAGGACCTCCTCGACTCCTGTGCCGAACCCCGACCCCGAGGACATGGAGACGCGCTCGTTGGCCAGGGTGGTCCGCGCGATCCTCCACCCGTCGCCGGGGGCGCCGACGACGGCACCGTCCGGCACGAATACGGCATCGAGGAAGACCTCGTTGAACTCAGCTCGGCCGGTCAGGTCTCGGAGAGGTCGGATGTCGATGCCCGGGGTCGCCATGTCCACAATGAAATATGTGATCCCCTTATGCTTTGCCGCCTTGGGATCGCTTCGAGCCAGGCATATCCCCCAACCGGCCTCGTGGGCGTGTGACGTCCAGAGCTTCTGGCCAGTGAGAAGCCAGCCGCCCTCGACTTTTTCCGCTCGAGTGGAAAGTGCGGCCAGATCGGACCCAGCGCCCGGTTCGCTGAAGAGCTGACACCAGGTGATCCGTCCGAGCAAGGTCTCTCGGATCCAACGTTGCTGCTGCTCTTGCGTCCCGTGAGCGATGAGGGTCGGGAGTGCCCAGGCGCCGACCCCGATGCTGGGTCGCGCGATGCCGGCTGCCGCCAGCTCCTCTTGCAGAACGATCTGTTCGAGCGGATCGGCACTGCGGCCCCAGGGCACAGGCCAATGCGAGAAGGCCCATCCGTTGTCGACCAGGTACTCGGTTCGTGCCTCACCCTCCATCCCTCGAAGTTCGGCGATGACCGGTGTGAGCTCGTTCCTTATCTCGCCGGCCCGGGCGGGCAGGTCGGCGGACAAGTGGCGACGAGCCCCGCTGAGAGCCAAGTGGGCGATACGGGTCGCATGAGTGTCGGGGCCACCGAGGAGTGCGCACGTGGACATGGACCGCTTGAGGTAGAGATGGGCGTCGTGCTCCCAGGTGAAGCCGATGCCGCCAAGGATCTGCACGCAGGACTTTGCGCAACCGGCAAGACTCCGGAATGAGACGAAGGCAGCGAGCGAGGCGACGAGGTCCAACTCGTCGCGCTGCGGCGCTGACGTGTGGGCAAGGTGATCGAAGGCGCGTGCAGCATCCCAAGCGACAGCATCAGCCTGTTCGGCCGCGACGAGCATGTCCGCTAGCTTGTGCTTCACTCCCTGGAATTGACCTATCGGACGACCGAATTGCTCCCGGGCCTTTGCGTAGTCCGAGGCGGTGTCCAGGCACCATCGCGCCGATCCGGCGCTTTCCACTGCCGCCAGTATGGCGGCAGTGGTGTTGACCAGATGGTCGGTGACGCTACCAAGGATGTGGTCGGTGGGAACGTGTGCGTTGTCGACGACCACATCCCCGAGGCTGCGGGTGGGGTCGAGAGGATCGAGTGTCCGTACGTGCACCCCCTCCTTCGTCGAGGGATCGGTGAGATCCAAGAGGCACCAGCCGACGTCCGTGATCGGCGCGAATATGACGAGCGCACCGGGCGCGCCGAGAACCGTGCGAAGGGTCCCCGAGACGGATCGTCCACCGTGGTCCGGCCCCTGCGTGATGTCGAGGCGATCCCTTCCAAAGGCAACGCCCGCTGGTCTCGATCCATTGGCCAACCCGGGTAGAAGATCGCGACAGAGCGAATCTGTTCCGCAGGCCGCGACGATCGCAGAGGTGAGCACGGTTGAGAGGAGCGGGCCGGGCACGAGCGCCCGAGCAAATTCGCCAAGGACGACCGCAAGCTCGCTCAGGCCGAATCCCTGGCCACCGAATCGCTCCGGCAGATGAAGGCCGAGCCATCCTTCGGCCGCGATCTGATCCCAAAGGGCTGGAAGCTCGGTGGCGTCGGTGCCGAGTGCGGCCCGCCCTGCGTTCGTAGGGCAGCGGACGCCGAGCCACGCGCGGACGACCTGAGCGAGATGCTCGTGCTCTTCGCTGACGGCTATGGGCATCAGTCGGGTCGACGGTGAGGATTGAGGGTCTCTCAGGAACCTTGTACCGGCTCTGCCGGGGCGGCTCGACTCAGGAGATCCCGCACAACGTCCCCCACCTCAGCTGGTGCCAGTCTTCGGCCCTCGGTAAACGAGGGCCCGTGCCTCCAACCCTCGGCAATGCCGATCATCCCTCCGTAGCTCTCGAAGACGCGCCCCGTCACCGAACTCGACTCCAGGCCGGCCAACCAGGCGACAAGGGGCGAGACATTCTCCGGCGCCATTGTGTCAAAGCCTTCGCCAGGCTCGGCCATGGCAGAAGCGAATACCTCCTGGGTCATCCGGGTCCGGGCGCCCGGCGAGAGCGCATTGACGGTGACACCGTAGCGTCCCAGCTCGACCGCGGCGACCAGCGTCATTCCGACGATTCCAGCCTTTGCTGCGCTGTAGGCGGACTGGCCGACGTTGCCGTACAGGCCCGCGCCCGAGGTCGTGTTGATGATGCGGGCGACAGGGGTCTCCCCGGATTTCGCGCGCTCTCGCCAATAATGTCCGGCGTGGTGGGAGGTGAACAACGCGCCGCACAGGTGCACACCGACCACCTTGGTGACATCGTCCGCGGTCAAGCTGACGATCATCCGGTCTCGTAGGACCCCCGCATTGTTGACGAGGACGTCGAGTCGCCCGAATTCCCGAACCGCAGTTCCGATCAACTCTTGCGCTCCAGCCCAGTCCGAGACATCGTTGTTGTCGACCACCGCGTGACCACCGAGCGCCCGAATCTCGCTTGCCACCTCGTTGGCCCAATCTGGACCACCGCCGCTGCCGTCGAGCTCGACTCCCAAGTCGTTGACGACAACCGAAGCGCCCTCCCGCCCCAGCTCCAGGGCATGTGCGCGGCCGAGTCCGCGTCCTGCACCCGTGACGATGGCGACTCGCCCCTCGCAGATTCCACTCACGACGATGACTCCTCTATGGGGTGAAAGAAGGGGAGGGCAACGCCCTCGACCTCCTCGGCAAAATCGACCGCGACCCTCTGTCCGATCGCGACGCTATCGGCGTCGCAGTCGACGATATTGGTCATCATCCGCGGACCCTCATCCAAGTCGACCAGGGCGACCACGTACGGCACGAGATGATCGAAGGGCGGAGTGCGACTTTGACGCACAATCGTGAAGGAGTAGACGGTGCCTCGACCAGAAGCTGGTCGCCACGTGAGCTCGCCCGCGCACTGGCGGCAGAACGGTCTCGGATAGAACTCGAATCGGTCACAGGCCGAGCAATATTGGATCAGGAGCTCGCCCCTGGTGGTGGCGGTCCAATATGGCTCCGAGATGGGATCGGGAACCGGAAGTATCCGGCCTTCCACCATGCGGGCATCGATCACGAGCCCTCCTTTCCGAGGACGACGGTCCCCATGCACGAGAGGTTGCCGCCTGAGCCGCTTGCCACGGCAATCTTGCAATCGGGAACTTGTGCCGCACCCGCGTGTCCTCGGAGTTGGCGTACTGCCTCGATCAACAGAAAGATTCCTCGTCGACCAGGGTGACAGGACGAGAGCCCACCGCCATCGGTGTTCGTGGGAAGGTCTCCTGTCGTTGTCAGGAGCCCACTCTTTATAAGATCCCCACCCTCACCCTTCTTGCAGAAACCGAGATCTTCGAGCAGCAGAAGGACCGTGATGGTGAAGCTGTCATACAGTTGGAGTGTATCGACGTCAGCCGGCGAAACTCCGGCCTTGGCGAAGGCCAGCGGTCCCGTGATGGCGGCCGCCGTGGTCGTCAGGGAGGGCATCTGGCTCATGCTCCAGTGGGTCTGGGCGGCGGCCGCTCCGAGAACGTAGACAGGTGCCTGCCGAAGGTCCTTCGCCCGTTCCTCCGTCGTCATCAATACCGCGCCACCTCCGTCGGTGATGATGCAGCAGTCGAGCAGGTGAAGTGGGTCGGAGATCATTCGTGATGCGAGGACGTCATCGACGGTGATGGGAGTCTGGTACATGGCATCGGGATTGAGTGATGCGTTCTGGCGGATGTCGACAGCAATCTGCGCCAAAGCCTCGGAGGTCGTCCCAAACTCATGCATGTGCCGCATGGCTGAAAGCGCATAGTTGCTGACGAGCGGGCTTCCATACGGCATGTCGAATTGCAAGGCTCCCCGCTGTCGCCCGTCGCCGGAATTGCCGAAGAGCTGTGTACCAAGGGTGCGCCCCATGCGGGACAGGAAATCAGACCCATACGTGATGAGGACAGTGTCGCACTCGCCGTGTTCGATGGCCGCGGCTGCGTGTTGGACGTAGTACTCAAAGACCGCACCACCCGTGTCGGTGCCGTCGATGTAGCGATGGTCGATGCCGAGGATCTCGGCCATCGTCGCCGCGTCGTCCAGTCCGTAGGTTCCCACACACATCAGGCCATCGATGTCCTGCTTCGCAATGCCGGAGTCGTCGAGAGCCCTGCGTATCGCTAAGCCGTGATGGCCGATGGAATCGAGATGGGGCGTCTTCGGAAAATCGCTCAATCCGATGCCGGCAATGACCGCGGTTCGAGACCCCAATGGTTCACCTCGTTCTGAGAGTAGGGAAGTGCCAATGCGATGAGACGTGGATGGGACGGCACCGCCGGCGGAGGCGATGGTAGGGGTGCGACAGGCAATCGGTCAATCGGGGCCATTCTTGTCGTTCAGTGTTGCGCGTTGATCCACTGGTCACGCAAGACGAACTTTTGGATCTTCCCCGTCGGCGTGAGGGGTAATGAGTCGACGAATTCGACAGAGGCCGGAACCTTGTACGAGGCGAGTTGGGTCCGGCAATAGTCGAGAAGCTCCTGTTCGCTTGCCTCGGTGCCGGGTTGGCGCAGCACAAATGCCACGCCCACTTCTCCTTGAATCGGGTGGGGGACCCCGATCACGGCCGCGCCAGCGACGTCGTTGCGTTCATTGAGGACCACTTCGATTTCGGCTGGATAGACGTTCGCACCGCCACGCTTGAAGGCATCGACGCCGCGTCCCATGATGGAGAGGTAGCCGCGCGCATCGGCGCTGGCCAGATCTCCCGTGTTCAGCCATCCATCGACGATCGACGTCATTGTGGCCTCGGGGTTTCCCAGGTATCCCTTCGTCACGTTCGGTCCCCGGATCCACAACACACCCACCTCTCCGGTCGCCACGACGTTACCGCTCTCGGGATCACGCAACTCGATGTCGTTATCGGGAGCGGCGTGGCCAACGGTCGAGATGATGTCTTCCAGCGGATCACCGAGGTCGGTCCAGGTGCTCGCGATGACGGCCTCGGTGAGGCCGTACGAGGACACCAGATCGGCGTTGGGCATCCGCTCACAGATGCGCTGGACCAGCCCGTCGATGCCCGATGACCCGCCGATCTGCACGATCCGCATGCTGCTCAGATCGCAGTTGTCGGCGTTTGGGTGGGCCAGCGCCAGTTCGTAGTGGGTGGGCACACCCTGCAGGTGGGTGCACTTGTATGTCACGAGGTGCTCCAGGAAGCGAGTGGGATCGAACTGATCGTCGAGAACGATCATGGAACCGGCCAGAAGGGGGACCAGGGCATTCATCGTGCACCCGAACGTCCAGAACAGCGGTGAGGCAAGGATCGAGCGGTCGCCTGGCCCCAATCCGATGTGCGAGACCCAATGCGCCAGATGATCGACAATTGCGCCATGCGTAAGGACCGCGCCCTTGGGTATTCCTGTCGTTCCGGATGTGAACATGATCAGGGCGACGTCGTCGCTCGTGACGATGTTCTCGGGGATGTTCTCCGGGCCGGCGGATTGACCTGAGGCGATGATCTCGGCCCAGGGGATGGCACCTTTGGGCCACTCGCCTTCGCCGACCGCGATCACTTGGCGCAGTGCCGGGAATTTGCTGCTCTGCCATTCTCCGACGGGAGCGTCGTAGATCTCGGGGACCAGGGATTGCAACAAGGGCCGCGTGTCGTGACCGACAACATTTCCACCCCACACGAGCAGGTTCATCTCTGACTTGCTCACGATGTGGTCGAGCTCACGGGCCCGTAATGCCGTGTTCAGGGGAACCAGGGCGGCGCCCAGCGCGGTGACTGCATATTCGATCTGAAGCCATTCGAACGCGTTGCCCAGGAAGAGGCCAACCCGATCGCCTTTGGCAATCCCGAGAGCCTCGAGTCCGGCTGCGACGGCCGCGACGTTGCTCACGAGGTCGGCAAAGGTTCGCACCTCCCCCTTGAAGGCCATCCAGGGCTCATCGGCGAAGCGGCGTCCAGCCTGTGACAGCACGGCCGGAATGGTCGAGGGGCCTAACTCCGTCGACCAGCATGAAGGAATTGTCGTTCCCTGGACACTGGACCGACGTGCGCCTTTGCCTGCCATCCAATCTCCTCGCTCCCGAACCCTGGGCGGCAGGCGAAGGCAACGGTTGTAACCCCCGCCGGGTTCCTTCACCCGGCCTCTCCAGATGGAGTGCAGAGGCACCGCATGCCGTACTGCTCTAGGGTCTAACATTGCATAGATAGGAAGATCTCGCAAGTAGAGAGCCGGTCATGCCGGCTTGGCAGCCAGGGCAATTGAGAGGGGTTCGGTTGGGCTTCAACACCGCCATCGTGGGCATCGGGCAGTCGGAATTCTCCAAGCACCTCGAACCCACAGAGGAGGAGTTGGCGGTACGGGCCATTTTGGCAGCCCTCGAGGATGCCGGCATCGAGGCGAGTGAGGTCGACGCTCTTTCCTCGTTCACCATGGAGGCCACGGAGGAGGTCGCCGTCGCCAAGAACCTCGGCTTGGGGGATATCACGTTCTTCTCGAAGATCGGCTATGGCGGAGGGGGGGGTTGCGGGACGATCGGCCATCTGAGCCTGGCCATCGCGGGAGGCGTTTCTCACGTCGGCGTCGCGTGGCGTTCCAGGAAGAGAGGGTCGGGAGTCCGACCCTGGGCCGCCGGTCCGGGAGGCCTGCGGATCCCGGGTTCCGAGCAGGTCACGGCAGCCACGTGGGCTCGCCCGTTCGGCTTGTTGCGTCCGGTGGACGAGATCGCCGTGCTGACCCGAAGGTACATGCACGAAACTGGCGCGACGCGGGAACATCTGGCTGAAGTGGCAATGTCGATTCGTGCCAATGCAAATCGCAACCCGGCTGCGATGATGCACGACCGACTGATGTCGCTCGACGACTACATGAACGCGCGATGGATCAGTGAGCCGCTCTGTCTGTTCGACAACTGCCTGGAGACGGACGGCGCGTTGGCGGTCGTCGTCACGTCGAGGGAACGGGCCAAGGATTGCCGAAGGGCTCCGGTGTTCGTTGACTCGTTCGCACAGGCCATTCCCCAACAACATCATCACATGGTGAATTTCTGGGCCGAGGACCCCATCGGAGCCCCGGCGCGTGCGTGTGCGGCAGCCCTTTGGCGGCAATCAGAGCTGCAGCCACAGGACATAGATGTCGTGCAGATCTATGATGCATTCACCCCCCTGGTGCTCATCTCGCTGGAGAACTACGGCTTCTGTCGTCGCGGCGAAGCGCCGGGCTTCATCGAAGGAGGGACCATTCGATACGGCGGGAAACTTCCGGTCAACACGAGTGGGGGAGGTCTGTCCGAGGCGTACGTGCACGGGATGAACCTCATCACCGAAGGAGTACGCCAGATGCGGGGTGACTCGACATCGCAAGTGGTGGACGCCACTGCGTGCCTGGTGACGTCGGGTGAAGGGGTGCCGACCAGCGCCCTCATTCTTCGAAGTGAGGAGAGCTGAGATGACTGCCGCGTTCAGCCCTATGGAGGACCCGGAGACGGCACCATTCTTCGAAGCGGCACGGCGCGGGGAGCTGCGGATTCAGGCGTGCACGAACTGCGGGCGCCTGCGGTTTCCGCCACGCCCCATGTGCCCGTGGTGCCATTCCTTGGATTCGGAATGGCAGCGCCAATCGGGACGAGGCCGCATCTGGTCATTTGCAGTGCCCCACCCACCGCTGCTGCCGACGTTCGCCGAAGAGGCACCCTACGTCGTGGCGGTGATCGAGCTCGACGAGGACCCACTGATCCGGCTGGTTGGCAATATCGTCCGCGAGGTCGACGGGTCAATCGGTGCCGTTCCCAGCTCCGAGCTCAGTATCGGGGCGGGTGTGACGGCCGTCTTCGGAAAGAGTGTCGAGGGCTTCCCCGTGCCACAGTGGGTGATGAGCGCCAACTGAAGGCACCCGGCTCACCGATTGAAGATGTATCAGCCCGCCGCTTCGGCGCGTTGCAATCGCTCACATATCTCGGCGCGCACCAGGGGGTCCAACGCGGCGATCCGTTGTGCTGACTCCGTGGCGGCCTGTCGTAAGTCGGGCAGGGGAACGGCGCGGGTGGCCAATCCGAGCTCCACGGCCTCACGGGCATCGAATCGGCGACCGGTAAGGCAGAGCTCCCTGGCTTGGCGAACGCCGACGGCCCGTGGCAGCCGGTCGTAGAGCCCCCAGGTGGCGACGAAGCCCAAGCCCGCATGCGTGTCCGCGAAGACGGCCTCGTGGGCCGCGATGATGAAGTCACAGGCGAGGGCCAGTTCGAGACCCCCGCCGATGCATGCGCCGTTGACGGCGGCGATGACCGGCGTCGAGCAGCGTGCAATGTCGGTGGCCGGGTTGGACGAGAAATGTGCCGACTCCGTTTCGGACAAGCTCTTGAGATCGACCCCGGCGCAGAAGGCCGGCCCTTCTCCCGTGAGAACGATGCACCCGATGTCACTGTCGGAATCGGCCTCTTCGAGGCTCTCGGAGAGTGCCCTTCGCAGTGCCGGGTTGAGCGCGTTGCGGGCCTCCGGTCGATTGAGGCTGAGATGCGCTACGCCACGTTCGTTCCAACACAACAGGGTCTCTTCCATCACTCATGGGTCCTTTTCAGAGGCATGTCACGCGTTCGTGCATGCAACGTAGGTAGCCTGGTTGCGAAGAAGCGCATCCGGGTGAGGAATTCCCCCGGATGGATCCGATCGCGGCCTTTACCTGGGGGTGCGCTGGGCGTCGCCCCCCTTTCGGTACAATCAATGTATATGGATGCCCTCAAGCCGATGGAAGACGGGGTGGACGGCGCGCCGCAACGGGGATCGGGTCGAGGAGCCCAGCTTCGCCAGCCCCGGATCGCGGACCTCATCGCTTCCCGCTTGCGGAGCCGGATTGTGAACGGCGAGATCGCTGACGGCAAGCTTCTTCCCAAGCAGGACGAACTTCTCGAAGAATTCGAGGTGAGCCGTCCGTCCCTGCGCGAGGCGCTCCGCATCCTCGAGACAGAAGGTCTGATCACGGTGCGCCGGGGCAATATGGGTGGCGCGGTGGTGCATGCGCCCAAGCCCGAGGCAGCTGCCTTCATGATGGGCCTTGTCCTCCAAGCAGGCAGTGTGCCGCTCAGCGACTTGGCGGAGGCCCTGGCCCGGCTCGAACCGGCCTGTGCTGCAGCGTGCGCCGACCGTCCTGACCGGGCACAGACCACGGTGCCGGTTCTCAGGGCCTCTATAGAGGAGGGCGCCGAAAACATCGACAACGCCATGGCCTTCACCCAGATTGCCCACCGTTTTCACGACGAACTGGTCGGGCAATGCGGCAACGAAACTCTTCGGCTGACGGTCGGAACACTGGTCACGCTGTGGTCTACCCAGGAGTCGGCTTGGGCGGAGGGGGCCGAGGCGAGACACGCGTTTCCCGATCGCCACCTGCGCCTCGCCGCATTGCGGGCCCACCGCAAGCTCGTTGACGCCATCGAGCGGGGGGACGCGAACGATGCGGCACGCATCGCGTATGCCCACATGGAAGCGAGCCAGATCCATGTCCTGGGCGAGCAAGGCAGTCAGAGCGTGTCGGTGACCCAGCGGAGCGACGCCCCTCGCGGCATTGTGTCCGCCATCCGCCTCTAGAAGAGGCCTTCGCTGTTGGCTGGTTGACTATCTGGTTGCCGCGTCCCCATGATGACGAGTAACCTATATAAGATAGAACGTATTGCACGTACCGAGAAGTGTGAGGCCAGGGTATGAAGAGCTCGATTCCGCCTATCGTGAGCGTGGACGACCACCTCATCGAACCACCCGGCATCTGGCAGGATCGGGTCCCGGCCAAATACAAGAGCGTCGCGCCGCGCCTTGAAACACTGCCGGCGGATGCCTTCAGCAAAGTCAACGGTGCCTATGTCGCCAGTTCGGATCCCAAGGGACCGCCGGCAGCCTGGTGGCACTACGAAGACAAGTACTACCCCGTGATCCGTTACATCGCACAAGCCGGCTACCCACCCGACCAGGACGACAGTCACGTGGTGACGCTGGACGACATGCGCCCGGGCTGTTGGCAGCAGAAGGCCCGCCTCGACGACATGACGCTCAACGGCGTCGAAGCGTCGCTGTGCTTCCCTAACTACCCGCGCTTTTGTGGACAGATATTCAACGAGGCCAAGGATCATGATCTGGCCATGCTGTGTGTCAAGGCCTACAACGACTTCATGGTGGATGAATGGTGCGCGGGCAGCGGTGGACGCCTGATCCCCCTCTGCCTCATTCCCCTTTGGGACGTCGTCGCGGCGGCGGCCGAAGTGCGGCGCAATGCCGCTCGGGGCGTGCGCGCCGTCGCCTTCAGCGAGCTCCCGGCCTGGTTGAACCTCCCCAGTATCTGGAGTGGTTACTGGGACCCGTTCTTCGAGGCTTGCGAGGAGACGGGCACGGTCATCGCCATGCACATCGGGTCGGGCACCCGCACCACGATCACCTCACCCGACGCACCTCAGGTGGTCTCGACCGTCATGATCTTCGCCAACAGTGCGGCGTCCATGGTCGATTACATGCAATCGGGCATTCTGGCGCGCTATCCAACGCTGAAACTGCTCTATGCCGAGTGCCAGATCGGGTGGATACCGTTCATCTTGGAACGAGCCGATGACGCCTGGTTGACGCACCTATGGGCCCACGACGACCGCTTGTCCGGCGAATTACCCTCGAGCTACTACAAGGATCGAATTTTCAGCTGTTTCTTCAAAGACAACGTCGGCATCGACATGCTGGACCGGATCGGTGCGGACCAGGTTCTCTTCGAGACCGACTACCCGCACTCGGATGGCACCTGGCCCAATACCCCCCAGGTGGCGGAAAAGCTCTTCGGGCATCTCGACCAGGCGACGGTGGACAAGATCGCCCGCGGCAACGCGATCAAGCTGCTGGGCCTCTCGCTCTAGGAAATCGGAGCCTGCATGAGCCAGTTGTGTGAAGGACGCGTGGCCATCGTGACCGGGGGCGGACGGGGGATCGGGCGTTCCGAGGCCTTGTCGTTAGCCGCAGCGGGGGCCCTTGTCGTCGTCAACGACCTGGGAGGTGACCGCGACGGCACAGGCATGTCGAACGAGCCCGCGCACGAAGTCGTCGAGGAGATACGGGCGGCAGGTGGAGAGGCGGTGGCCAACGCCGACGACGTCTCCGATTGGGAGGGTGCCGAGCGTCTCGTCACGTTGGCATTGACCACATTCGGCCGGCTCGATGTCCTGGTCAACAACGCCGGGGTGCTGCGCGACCGGATGCTGGTCAACATGGCGCTGGAGGACTGGGATCAGGTCATCCGTGTGCATTTGCGGGGCACGTTCTGTCCCACCCGCCACGCAGCCGAGTACTGGAGGAACCAGTCCAAGGCCGGCACGCCGGTGGATGCGCGTGTGATCAACACGTCTTCCTCATCGGGGATCTACGGCAACGTCGGGCAGACGAACTACGGCACGGCCAAGGCCGGCATCGCCGCCTTCACCATCATCGCGAGCCAGGAACTCGGACGCTATGGGGTGACCGTCAACGCCGTGGCTCCGGCCGCCGCCACCCGGCTCACCCAAGATCTCGACCCTTCGGGGCAGCTCCCCCCCGAGCGTCAGGACGGGTTCGACCCTCGTTGGCCCGCGGCAGTCGTGACGTGGTTGGCCAGTGCAGAGTCGGCGGGTGTGACGGGACGTGTCATTGAGTCGTCCGGGCTACGGCTCACCGTGGCGGAAGGGTGGACGAGGGGGCCGTCGGGAGAACCGTCCGATGACCCGGCCAAGGTGGGCGCGGTCCTGACCGATCTGGTAGCGCAGAGTCCTGCTCCTGCCGGCATGCTCGGGGTGTAGACGTCCTCTCAGGTCCCGAGGACCGGCACCGGATCGGGGGCTTCGGCCAAGAGTTGGCTCACGGTGGGACCCACCTCGTCCGAGGTGAACCGGTGGTCCTGTGTGAAATGTGGGCCGCGGGTCCAGCCGGTGGCCAAGCCGATCGTGCCGCCGTAGACCTCGAAGACCCGTCCGGTCACGTGCGCTGATTCGGGCCCGGCCAGCCATGCCACCAGGGGTGCCACGTTCTCCGGCGCCATGGCGTCGAAGGCGCCGTCGGGCACGTCCTCCATCATGTCCGAGAACAGCTGGGCCGTCATGCGGGTCCGCCCGCCCGGGGCGATGGCGTTGACGGTGACGCCGTACCTTCCCAACTCGATTGCGGTCTCGATGGTGAAGCCGAGGATTCCCATTTTGGCCGTCGTGTAGTTGGCCTGTCCGAGATTGCCGAAGAGGCCGGCCGCCGACGACGTGTTGATCACGCGCCCATCGACGGGACGTCCCGCCTTCGATTCGCTTCGCCAATGCTGCGCGGCCTGGCGGGTCGGGCAGAAGGTGCCCCGGAGATGGACCCGGATGACGGTGTCCCAGTCGTCGTCGGAAAGGTTGACGAGCATGCGATCGCGCAGGACGCCGGCGTTGTTGACGAGGGTGTCCAAGCGGCCGAACTCGTCGAGCGCCGCCTGAACGAGACGCGCCGCCCCATCGGTGCTCGAGACATCGTCCCCGTTGGCGACGGCTCGGCCCCCAGCCGAGCGGATCTCCTCGACCACTTCCTCGGCCGGAGCGCCGGCCTTGAGCTCGCCACCCACCTCCACACCCAGGTCGTTCACCACGACCGCCGCTCCCTGGCGGGCCAGTTCGAGGGCGTGGCAGCGGCCGAAGCCCCGTCCCGCGCCGGTGACGATGGCCACACGCCCCTCGTTGAGGCCGCTCAAGGGGTTGCCTCGGTTGTGGGCTGCCAGAAGGGGAGGGCTATGCCGTCGACCTCGGCGGCGAACGCCACCTCGACCCGCATGCCCACATGGACCTCATCGACGGAACACCCGATGATGTTTGACATCATGCGCGGGCCCTCATCGAGGTCGACCATCCCCACGATGTATGGGACGAGCTTGTCGAAGGGGGGGGTGCGGCTCTGGTGCACGATCGTGTAGGTATAGATGGCACCCCGCCCGCGTGTCACCTTCCAGCCCGGCTCGCTCCCGCACGTCCGGCAGAGCGGTCCGGGGTGGAACTGTGCTTCTTGGCACTGCTCGCACCACTGGACGATCAGCTCGCCACGGGCGGCGGCGTCCCAGAACGGTTGGGTGGAGCTGTTGGGCGCTGGCAGGATGCGACCCTCGACGGGGGTATCTGCCGTCATGACCTCTCCTTGCCCAGCACGACGGTTCCCATGCAGGAAAGCTGACCGCCCGAGCCACATGCGACGGCGACCTCGGCGTCGGGCACCTGCACCGCGCCCGCTTGTCCGCGCAGCTGGCGCACCGATTCAATGAGCAGGAAGATGCCCCTCATTCCCGGATGGCACGACGACAGGCCCCCTCCATCGGTGTTGGTGGGGAGATCTCCGTCGTAGGTCAAGCGGTTCGCGTCGAGGAAGGGTCCGCCCTCTCCCTTCTTGGCGAATCCGAGGTCCTCCAACAACAGGAGGACGGTGATGGTGAAGCTGTCGTAGAGCATCAACATGTCGACGTCGGCCGGCGTGATCCCTGCCTTCTGGAAGGCGGCCGGTCCCGACTGTGCCGCGGCCGTGACGGTGAAGTCCGGCATGGCGCTGATATTCCAGTGCGTCTGGGCCGTCGCTGCACCCCGGACGTAGATCGGCGTCTGTCGGAGGTCACGCGCCCGTTCGGCCGTCGTCATGAGGACGGCGCCACCCCCGTCGGAGATGATGCAACAGTCCAACATGTGCAGCGGGTCGGAGATCATCCGCGAGGCCAGGACGTCGTCGACGGTCAGGGGGTCGCGATACATCGCCAGTGGATTCTTGGCTGCGTTGGCGCGCATGTCGACCGCCACCCGAGCCAATTGCTCGGACGTGGTTCCGTATTGGTGCATGTGGCGGCGGGCCGCCAGCGCGTAGCCACTGACCAGGGGGCTGCCATAGGGCATCTCGAACTGGAGCGGACCGCCTTGGCGGTTCCCCGAGGTGTACAGCTGCGTGCCGAGCGTGCGACCCTGTTTGGAGAGAAGGTCCGAACCGTAGGTGATCAGGACCGTCTCGCAATCGCCGTGCTCGATCGCCGCCGCGGCGTGTTGGACGTAGAACTCGAACACGGTGCCTCCGGCGAAGGTGCCGTCGAGGTAGTTGTAGCGGATGCCGAGGATCTCGGCCATGGTCACTGCGTCGTCAATGCCGTAGGAGCCGAAGCACAGCAGTCCGTCGATGTCCGACTTCTGCACCCCGCTGTCGTCGAGGGCCCTTCGTATGGCGAGCCCATGGTGGGCCAGCGCGTCGAGCTGTGGGGTCTTGGGATAATCGCTCAAACCGATGCCCACGATGGTCGGCGTCCGGTCGCCCATGCGTCTCCTTATCTTCTCTTTAAATGTTAATATTAACAGGCATGCCTGCGGAGGAACCGAGTTGGCGGGGCTCCGAAGACCGTCGGCAGACGCGGCCGGCCTGCGGCGGAGAGATTAGCGTCGGTGCGTTCGTGCAATCTGTGGCGGAGCGCTTCGGCGAACATGAGGCAGTCGTCGACGAGCATCGACGGCTCAGCTACCTCGGGCTGGCCCAGAGGGTGGACACCGTTGCTCGCGCGCTGGTGAGGGCGGGCGTGCGCAGCGGCAGCCGCGTTGCGCTCGTCATGGGGAACACCGTCGAGTTCGTAGAGTCCCTCTTCGCCGTCTGTGCCATCGGGGCGGTGGCCGTGCCGATAAACACGTTTGCCCTGGCCGACGAGAGACACTGGACCATCGCCCATTCCGATGCGGGCACGCTGGTGACGGCGTCCGAAATACGCGGGCACCGCTATCTGGCTGATCTCTTGGCGCATGCGCCGGCGCTCGCCGGGTGTGGGCGGGGTGAGCTGTACGTCCCCGAATTTCCCTCGTTGCGCAGTGTGGTGGTACTTGGTGAAGGCGGCGAGGCACCATGGTGCAGCGCGTGGGAGGACTTCCTCGTCGAGGGAGGAGAGGTGCCGATCGGGGTAGTCGACGCGTTGCGCGACGCCGTGCGTCCCGCGGATCAGGGCATGATCCTCTATACATCGGGGTCGACAGATCGGCCCAAGGCCGTCGTCCACCGGCAGCGCGCCTTCTGCATACAATCCCAACGTCTGGCCGAATTGATGCGCACCCGACCCACAGACCGGGTCTGGAGCTCGCTGCCACTCTTCTGGACGGCGGGTCTCGTGATGGGTCTCGGCTCCACTATGGCGGCAGGCGCCACGACGGTCCTCCAAGAGTCGTTCGACCCGCCGCTCACACTCGATCTCCTCGAGCGCGAACGGGTGACCACAATCCATGCACCCCCGCATATCGCGGCCCGCCTGGCCGATCTACCGGATATCGGGCAGCGGGACCTTTCCCGACTCGTCCGGATGTCCGGCCGGAGCCCGCTCCCCGCGGTGCTGGGTCGGACCGGAAACGCCTGGGACCCCGTAGGGGCCTATGGCCTGAGCGAGACGTTCGCGGTGGTCACCGGCGTTCCGGCAGACGCCGACCCGGGCGACCGCGGGAGCAGTAAGGGGCCACTGCTGCCCGGGGTGAGAATCCGGATCGTCGGGCCCGATGGGGACGACCTGCCGACGGGCGAGGTGGGTGAGATCGCCGTGTGGTCGACCACCATGATGTGCGGCTACCACAAGGCCGATCCGGGCGAAGGTTTTGACGACCGCGGCTATGTCAGAACGAAGGACGTCGGGTTTCTCGATGAAAAGGGGCTCTTGCACTGGGAGGGACGTCAAACCGGCATCATACGAACCGGCGGCGTCAACGTCTCCTCCTACGAGGTGGAGATTGCACTCTCGACCTGGAAACGGGTCGAGCTCGCCCACGTCGTCGGCGTCGCGCATCCGACGCTCGGCGAGGAGATCGTGGCGCTGGTCGTGCCCCGTGACGAGGACCCCATCACCGCCGAGGACGTCCTGGCCCACTTGCGCTCCACGCTGGCCGCCTACAAGGTGCCGCGGCGGGTGCTCTTCGTGTCCGTCGAGGACTTCTCGATGACGGGGACGGACAAGGTGCGTGCTGAAGGCGCCCGTCAGCTGGCCGAGCGACTGCTGCAAACGGGAGTCCGGCCGGATGCAACGGGCAACGCCGCGGCGCAGTAATGTTCTCGGCGCATCAATATAAAGATAATACGGCTGTCGGAAGGACAACGTGAAATTCGGCATCTTCTTCGAACTGCAGATCCCTCGTCCATGGGACGAGGACAGCGAGTACCGGGTCCTCACCAACGCGCTTGAACAAGCGGAGTTGGCGGATCGCCTCGGCTTCGACTACGTGTGGTGCACCGAGCACCACTTCATGGAGGAGTACGCCCATTCCTCCGCTCCAGAGGTTTTCCTGGGTGCACTGAGCCGTACGACGAAGAACATCAGGTTGGGTCACGGCATCGTGCAGCTGACGACCAACCATCCGGCCAATGTGGCCGAGCGGGTGTCGACGCTTGATCTGATCAGCAACGGCCGGGTCGAGCTCGGCCTGGGAGAGGGCGGGAGCACGACCGAGCTGCACCCCTTCGGTCGCCGGTTTCGTGACAAGCGCGAAGTGTGGGACGAGGCGGTGCAGGCGCTTATCCCCATGCTGAGCGATTCACCTGAGGGCACCGAGTTCCACGGGAAGTACTTCGACTTCCCTCTGCGCAACGTCATCCCAAAGCCGCGCCAAAAGCCCCATCCTCCGCTGTGGGTGGCCTGCTCGCAGTACAAGACCATTGCGCGCGCCGGCTCGCTCGGCATGGGGGCGCTCGGTTTTCAGTTCCTGAGTGTCGAGGCCGCCGTGGCATGGGTCAACGCCTACTACGACGCGTACGTGAACAACCTGGACAAGCTGGCCGACTATCAGACCAATCCCAACATGGCCATGGTGAGCGCACTGATGTGCTCGACGTCCGACGAGGAAGCGCGTCGCCGGTCGGACGGGTGGTCGTTCTTCCAGTTCGCACTCGTCCATTACAACAAGGAGGGCCCGTTCGCTCCCGGCACCGTCAATCTCTGGGAGAAATACCTTGAGTGGCGGGAGGATCCCGAGGGGCAGAAGGTCTATTCGGATGGACTCATCGGCACGCCCGACCGGATCATCGAGCAACTTGACGAGTTCGCCAACGCGCACGTCGACCAGGTGATCCTGCTCACCCAGGCCGGCAAGAACACGCACGAGGACATCTGCGAGAGCCTCGAGTTGTTCGCAAAGGAAGTCATGCCTGAATTTCACGCGCGTGAGCCCGAACAGGCGGAGTGGAAGCGCAAGGTCTTGGCCGGTGAGATCCAGCTGGAACAGATCGACACGACGCCATTCCTCGGCCCCACGACACAGACGCCGAGCACACCGAAGAGCTAGCGCCGCCGGGCGCGGAGTGCACCAGCGGACCGACCAACCAGGGGGGCGGGCAGATCGGCCTGCGCCGGCGCGCCTTCATTCTTGCATAAAGTATCAACATACAAATGATAGGACCTTGATCACCGCGTCCGCTGACTTCATGTAGAAACACACGTGAACGAAGGGGAGGGCTGATGTACGTCGGGCAGACGATCGACCGGGCAGTGGAATGGGTGCCGGACCGGATGGCGCTGGCGGTGGGGGACGAGCGCCTCACGTATGCCGCACTCGATGCGCTCGCACAGCGCTGCGCGGTGGCCTTGCATGCGGCTGGAGTGGGATCGGGAGACCATGTCGCGGTCGTCGACGGTGGCAGTCCGTTGGCCGTGGCCGCGATTCTCGGAGTCGCCCGGCTCGGTGCGGCATCTGCCCAGATGAACCCCGACCTCAAGCCCGGCGAGATGGCCGCCTTGTGCCAGATGATCGGCGCCCGCGTCGGGGTGGCCGGAAGGCATCATCAGGCCACCCTGGCCGCGGCACTGGGCGGCACCGTCGTGAGGGAGGAGGACATCGCCGGGGTGCCAGGACACCATGCGCTGCCGGATGTGTCGATCGAGGACGACTCCACGGGGCTCATCTTGTTCTCGAGCGGATCGACGGGACTCCCCAAACCGGTGTACATCAGCCATCGCACGGTCTCGGACCGGCTCGCGTATTACGGGACGGCCATCGATCCGGCGGTGGATCCGCCCATCGACATGATGTCGGTGCCGCTCTTTCACATCGGCGGAACGCTGGGACTCCTCATCACCCTGCATTCTGGGAGGTCGATGGTCATCCTGCCCCGTTTCGATGCCGGCGCGTGGCTGCGCACGGTGGAGGAGTGCCGGGTCAGCCAGACATTCGTGGTACCCACGATGTTGCGCCGGATCCTCGATCATCCGGAGTTCGCCTCGCGGGACATCGGCAGCCTGAGGTCGCTGAGCTACGGCGCCGCGCCCGCCCTTCCCGATCTCATCCGGCGGGCCGTGGCCGCACTTCCCGAGGTCGATTTCTCCAACGTGTTCGGCCAGACAGAGACGTTGGGTGCCTATGCCGCTCTCTCGCCGGAGGACCATCGTGCCGGCCGCAAGCTCGACTCGGTCGGCCGGCCATTCCCCGGCGTCGAACTCCGCGTGGTCGACGTCGAGACGCAGGAAGACCTGGGTGTCGGGCAGATCGGTGAGGCGGTCGTCCGGGCGGCCCAGAACATCACACAAGATTGGATGCCGACGGGGGACCTCGTCGCAATCGACGAGGAGGGCTATCTCTTCGTTAAGGGACGGGTGAAGGACACCATCAATCGGGGTGGGGAGAAGTTCGGCCCTGTCGAGATAGAGGCAGCGATCCGGACGCTTCGGGGAGTGGCCGAGGTGGCCGTGGCCGGCGTGCCCGACGAGGATTTGGGGGAGAGGGTCGGTGCGCTGATCGTCGGGGACGGGGGCCTGGAAGTGGACACTGTGAAGGCACACTGCCAGCAGGCGCTGGCCCGCTTCAAGGTTCCAGAGATCATCGTGTTCGTCGACGAACTGCCGTACAACCGCTACGGCAAGATTCCCCGCGCCGCCGTGGTCGAGGTGATCCGTTCCCACGCCGGCTAGCGGAGCAGGCTTGGAGACACGTCGTTGGAACCAGTCCGCTCCAAGGTTGGCGTAGGGGACGCCGCCGGCGAGAACATGGAACGCGGCGACGGGACTGCCTGAGCCAGGTTGGTGGCGAGCCATTCCAACTCGGATGAGATCCGTCCTCAACCCCAACGCTCCGAGTGACTCGGTCCTGAGACAGCTGTGGGTAGACCCCGGCCAAGGCCGCATTTCATCCGACGAAGTGAATGGTGTCCGGCCACACATGTCGTGGCCTCAACTGCGGCCGGATTCGGGCATAGTGATGCCGTGAACGCCGCATCTGACGGATCGCCCGAGGTGGGACCCCTCTCGTTGGTTGCTCTTGGTGTATCGGATTCCGACCGAGCCGACCAGACTGAGGGCCGGTATCTGGCGCAAGCTGAAGGGCCTGGGCGCGATCTACATACAGAGCTCTGCGGCGGCGCTTCCTGCCTCGAACCTATCCGAACGCGCCCTGCGCGCCCTCAGGGCTGAGATCCCGACCTGGGTGGAACGGCAACCCTCTTCAGTGCGGCCACCCTCGCGGGGCAAGACCAGCTTCTGGGGTCCTTCAACGCCGCTCGCGATGACGAGTGCGAAGAGATCATCGACAAGTGCCTGAACTTTCTTAGGCAGGTCCGCAAGGAGTACGAAGCGCATCACTTCACCTACCCCGAGCTGGGAAGAAAACGAAGTCGACCTGGTCAAACGGCGCGGGTGGTTCGATCGGATCCGCTCACGAGACGTTCTCGGGGCGAGCCAGGTGGAGGCAACCTCCCAGGCACTCGTGGAATGTGAGCAGGTGCTCGAGGAATACGCCGCTCGGGTCTATGCCGAGGAGGGCGAAGAGCCGAGCCCTCTCTGAGGGCCTGCCACGTTCATTGCTGTCGCGTAACGATCAGGAAAAGTTCAACGGCAAATCACGGTGACGTCGCGGGGAGATAACGATCGATTCATAGCTTTGGTAACGGCTGTTGGTTGTTCCTATTCCTACGTCAATCTGAGAGGACCCCTCTGTGTCAAAAGCGTCCATGCGGGCTGTGCGGGCGCACCGCCCGGGCAAGGTTGCCACAGCAATAGGCGGCAGCGTCCTGCTGTCGGCCGCCCTTAGCGCCGTTGCCGGCGGACTGTCGCCAGCGACTGCGGGTGCCGCAGCGGCAAAGGTGCCCCTCATCGTGTACGCGGCCGAAGGGTATGACGCGACCATGGGAGCAGCTTTCCAGAAAGCCACGGGTATTCCCGTTCAGGTGGATGACAATTCAACGGGTCCGCTCCTTACCCAGATCGAAGCCTCGAAGAACAATCCGAAGTGGGGACTCTTGTGGGTGGACGGACCGGCGGCATTCGCTGCGCTCGACACCCAGCACCTCCTGGTCAGGGGCTTTGAGCCGTCCGTCGCGTGGAATGTCCTGGGGACGCAGTCTCTCCCGAAGGACAAGAGCTACATTCCGACCGGGGTCACCCTCACCGCAGCCGTGGTCTACAACTCGACCGTCGTAAAGAATCCACCCAAGACGTGGCAGCAACTCCTGGAGCCGCAGTGGAAGGGGGCCGTGGGCATGAACGACCCCTCGCAGTCCGGTCCCACCTACCCGTTCATTGCCGGGATGATGAACTATCTCGGCGGATCAAACGGGGTGGCCAAGGGTGAGGCCTACTTCTCCAAGCTCAAGGCAAATGGTCTCATCATCAACCCGACGAATGGGCCCACCCTTCAAGCCCTGACGAGCGGCCAGATCAAGCTGGCCCTGGTGCAGAGTTCGGCGGGAATCGGTGCCGAGGCGACGGATTCAAGCCTGAGGGTCTCCTACCTCGACCCCATCACCCTGCTGCCCTCGGTGATCGGCATCGATGCGAGGGCCCCAAAGGCGGTGCGAGCCGAGGCCGAACAGTTCGTCAAATACGTGCTCTCCAAGAAGGGGCAGCAGGTCATGCAGTCGGGCGATCCGAACGGTGACTCCCTCTATTATCCGCTGATCAACGGGGTGAAGCCGCTGCCGGCACTCCCGTCGTTGGGCAAGGTGAAGGTGCAGACGATCAACCCCTACACCTGGGGTCCCCGCGAGTCGTCGATCAACACGTGGTTTGACAGCAACGTCGTGCAGTGAGTGACACGACCCGTTGACCCTCGCTGACTTTCCACCGATAGCGGTCATCACCGACGCGCTCGGTGCACGAACGAAGCAGGTCGGGTCTGCGCCTCCCCGCCCCGAGAACGATGGGGCGGGAGGCAAGGGCCGTCGGGCGTGGCGCCCGACATTCTCCCAATTGGCGCAGTTGTGGAGACCGACCTTTTGGGTCTTGCTCTCACTCCTCATTCTCGTACCGTGCGCCTGCTTCCTGCTTTTGGCGGTGTCCCCCCGGCTGTTCGATCAGGGTTCGCAGTGGTTCACGCTGGCCAACCTCAGGTTGGCGTTCACCGGAACAACCGCCACGGCGCTCACCAACTCCATCTGGGTCAGTTGTGCCGCCGCCGGGCTAGGCCTGGCTATTGGATTTCCCATCGCATGGCTCGGCAGCCGGACCTCGCTGGTCGGCCGCCGGTTCGTGATGGGGGCAATGTGGCTGATGCTGTTGCTGCCCTCGTGGCTTCCTGCATTGGGTTGGGAGCGCTTGGTGGAGCCCGACGGCGTGATGAGCCGCCTCGGCATCTACTCGCCCTTTGTCACCCACACAATACTCGGCCCGTTCGGGGTGGTCTTGCTCCTTGGGCTGCGGTGCGTACCGTTCACCTACCTGGCCATCACGGGAGCATTGGCCGGCCTGGGCCAAGAGTTCGAGGACGCGGCGCGGGTACACGGAGCGTCGAGAGTCGCGGCGTTTCGCCTGGTGGCGCCCATCCTGGCTCCCGCCATTTGGTCGGCCCTGGCCATAGGGTTCGCCGAGTCGGTCTCCGATTTCGGGGTTGCCGCCACGCTGGCCTATACCTCGCACTTCACCCTGGCGACCTACCAGCTCTATCAGGACATCGGGAACTTCCCACCCAGCTTTCCCGCTGCGGCCGCCATTGGCTGGCTGCTCGTGCTGTCAGTTGCTGTTCCCTTGGCCCTTCAAGCCCGGTCCCTGCGAGGGCGCACCTACGCCGTACTTTCGGGACGGAACCGACAGATCGTCCGGCGCCACCTCTCGCGGCTGGGCCACATCGGTGCCGCCGGGGGGGTGTTGCTCTTCTACTTCATCGCCCTGGGCATACCCGCCATCGGGGCAATCAGCGGGTCTCTCTTTGCCGACTACGGATCATCGAGTCGAATCACCTTCGTCAACTATCAGGCCGTCCTGCACGACAGTGCGGTGTGGGGGCCGATAGAACGGTCAATGACCTACGGTGCCATCACGGCTTCGATCACCGTCGTGGGCGGGGTGATGGTGGCTCGTTTGTTGGCGAAACGAAGAACTCGCGCCACCCGATTCCTCGACTTCTTGCTGCTGGCATCAGTCGCCCTGCCCAGTGTCGTCTTCGCGGCAGGTTACATCTTCGCCTACAACCTCCCGATCTTCTCCCGGCTGGGTATCGACATCTATCAGACCACCACCCTGCTCGTTATCGGCTATGTGGCGTCAAGTTTGCCCACCAACGCGCGGGTTCTCCTCGGTTCGGTCTCCCAGATCGATCCCTCCCTGCAGGACGCCGCTCGGGCACACGGGGCCGGGCCCGTACGCGCCTGGCTCAAGGGGGTCCTGCCGGTCATCTCACGCCCCATGATGATGGCGTGGCTCTTGGCATTCGGGGGGATCTTTCTCGAGCTCCCGATCTCCCAGCTCCTCTACGCGCCCGGTTCCCCGCCCCTGTCGGTGGCCATTGAGGACAATCTGGGCACGTACCACTACGGTCTCGGCCTTGCTCAGGCGGTGTTCGCTGTCGCAATCGCCTTCGTGGTGGTTGGGCTGGTGTTCGGTGCCTACCGGTTGCTGGCGCCGGCGGGGTGGAGAAGGATCGGGACGGCAACCCGTGGCTGAGCGACTCGTTGTCGATGGGGTGGGCAAGGTATACCCGGGGGGGACCCAGGCCGTGAAGGATGTGACCTTCACGGCGGAACCGGGCACGTTCCTGGTCTTGTTGGGCCCCTCGGGTTCGGGAAAGACCACGCTGCTGCGGACAATCGCCGGCATCGAGCGGGCGACCAGTGGTTCGATCGTCATCGGCACTCAAGAAGTGGCGGGAACGCGCGCGCACCGTCCACCCGAGCAACGCGACCTGTCCATGGTGTTCCAGGACTATGCGCTCTGGCCGCACCTCATGGTGGTCGACAACGTCGCCTTTGCGCTGCGCCGCCGAAACCACGCTCGGAGTGAATGTCGAAGATTGGCCGCTGTCATGCTGGAACGAGTTGGGCTCAAGCATCTGGCGGAGCGTTACCCGGGTCAGCTCTCTGGGGGAGAACAGCAGCGCGTGGCCTTGGCTCGTGCACTTGTGGGTGATACGGGCCTGCTCTTGTGCGACGAACCGCTCTCCAATCTTGACGCTGACCTGCGCGAACGGATGCGCGTCGAAATCTCAACGCTGGTGAGAGAAGTCGGAGCGACCACCATTTACATCACGCACGATCAGCAGGAAGCCTTTGCCTTGGCGGACCAGATCGGCATCATGTCGCATGGCGAGCTGGTACAGCTGGCGTCTCCCGAAGAGGTGTATGGCAATCCGGCCACTCGTTTCGTGGCTCGCTTCACCGGTCTCGCCGGCGAGTTGCGAGTCCGACTCTGCGGCGCCCCCTCACTCCTGGGAACGGTCAATGTGCAACTCCAGCGCGCCAGCTCTAGCCGGCCCGTCGAAGCACTCTGGTCCAAGGGTGAGCCGACGTCTGACTACGCTACCTTGACTATCCGGCCCGGCGCGGTGCGGCTGTGTGACACCCAGGACCCGACGGCCCATCTCAAGGGTCGGGTGAGCGATGTCGCGTTCCGCGGACGGGCTTACGAGCTGACGGTCGATCTCGAAGGTGGGGGGCGCCTCAATGGCGTCCACTCAGAAGTACGGGTGGTCCGATCTGCGGCAGTTGGACTACGGATCGAGACGACGGGTTGCATGGCCTTCCCCGAGTCTTCCGAAGATGCCCTGGAGACGAGCGCGATGGAGGCACTGGTCGAAGTGGAAGGCCTGAATCTGGATGGGGAGACATGAACAACGTTGAGCGAATGGGGAATTGCCAGTGAGCACGTCGTCCACCGTCGTCCTGCTGTTGGCCGTGTTTGGCGCGAGCACCGTCGAGATGGTGGAGGCCCTCACGATCGTGGTGGCGTCTGGGGTGACGCGAGGTTGGCGGTCCGCCCTCGAGGGTGCCGCGGCTGCCTTGACGGTGCTCACGATCGTGGTCCTCGTGGTCGGGGTCCCGCTCATTCGTTGGGTTCCCATCAACACGTTGCGCGTCGTCGTTGGTAGCTTGCTCCTGGTTCTCGGGTTGTCCTGGCTCCGCAAGTCGATACTTCGAGCCAGCGGCCACAAGGCACTTCACGACGAAGACGTCATCTTCGCCACCACCACGGCCGAGCTGGCGGCCGGGCAATCAGGTGCCAAGAAGGGCGGTCGCGACGCGGTCGGATTCGCCGTTGCCTTCAAGGGTGTCTTTCTCGAAGGCACCGAGGTTGTCCTGATTGTGGTGAGCCTGGGAGCCAGCCAGCACCGACTCGGGATCGCGGCCGCCGCAGCGGGTGCCGCTGCGATAATTGTCGCCGCCGTCGGTGCCATCGTGGCCAAGCAACTCTCTCAGGTTCCCGAGAACCTCATCAAGACTGTTGTGGGCATCATGCTGACGAGCTTCGGGCTGTTCTGGGTGGGCGAAGGATCCGGCGTGCACTGGCCAGGTAGTGATCTCGCCATCATCGTGCTGATCGGAGTGTTCGTGGTCGTCACGGTGATCGCCACCTCGTGGTTACGCACATTGCGCGTTCCAGCCGCCATGTCTGTCGGATCCGGAGTTGAACGAGAGCAGGTCGAGGGATGAAGCTCATCAAACGATGGGGGCGAGCCTTTGGGCTGTTCTGGTGGGACTTCCTGGTGGGCGACACGCCAGAACTGTTCGTTGCCACATTGGTGATCGTGGCAGTCGCCCTACTCCTCGGCCATCATCATGAGTCCGGCTATCTCATGCTGCCGGCATTGGCGATCGTGTTCCTCGTCCTGAGTGCCTACCGAGGGCGTCGTCGCACGGGGCCGGTGGGAGCGAAGCCCACCAAACAAACAGATGCACCTTCTTGACCCGGACGCCTCCTTGAGGGGTGACTCTGGGACGGCTTGGCCAGCTCGTAAGAGTGATTTGCATCTCAATGCTCGGTGACGCGCCAACAGATAGCTTCAGGTCGGCGGCGAGCGGCGCCGCTCCCTTGACTCCTTTTTTGTAGAAACCTACTATCAGCTAAAGGACAGCCGTCCCGTGACGGATGTGCGAGAGGGGGACCGATGAGCAAGGTCGACGAGGAAGTTGCGATCCCGAGGCCCGCGAACTTCCCGAGCCCGCCCGTGTTCGGCACGGACGAGGAGGAACGCCTCTACCGCAAGCAACGTCTCGCCGCGGCATGTCGGTTGTTCGCCCATTTCGGATTTGACGAAGGGTTCGCCGGCCACATCACGGCGCGTGACCCGGGTCGCCCGGATGCATTCTGGGTCAACCCGGCCGGTTTGCACTTCGCCCATGTCAGGGCGTCGGATCTTCTCCTGGTGGACGCCAACGGAACCGTGGTGGAGGGAGACCGGCCCCTCAACCTGGCCGCCTTCGCCATTCATTCTCGCCTGCACAAGGCCCGTCCCGATGTGGTCGCGGCGGCGCACGCACATTCGATGTACGGCAAGGCCTGGTCGGCGGTCGGTGAGTTGCTGAGCCCGATCACCCAGGATGCCTGTGCCTTCTACAACGACCACGCGGTGGTCGACTACGGCGGAGTTGTCCTGACGCCGGAGGAGGGCGACAGGCTCGCCGACTCGCTGGGGGACCGCAAGGCGCTCATTCTCAAGAATCACGGATTGCTCACGGTGGGCAGGACGATCGACGAAGCAGCCTGGTGGTTCATCTCCATGGAGCGCTGTTGTCAGGCCGAGGCCATCGCCCGCGGTTTGGGCACGGTGCAGCCACTCAGCGACGAGTTGGCCCGGGCCACGAGCACCATGAATGGGGCCCCGCTGGCTGGTTGGTTCAGTTTCCAGCCCTTGTTCGACTTCATCGTCCAGCTACAGCCCGATCTCCTGAATTAGCCCGATCTCTTGCGTGAGGGGCCGTCCCCGGTAGCACCGGTTCGGGCCTCTCCCCCATGAGCCGACAGAAAGGATGATGTGAGTACGCCTGACATCATGAGGGCAGTCGTCTTCCGGGGGATCGAGCAACTCGACGAGTCCAGCGTTGCCGTGCCGACGCCGTCCGATCACGAGGTCCTGGTGCGCGTGGCCTACTGCGGCGTGTGCGGCACGGACATCCACATCGTCTTCGGTGATGGTGGATGGGGTGTTCCCGGCTCGATCTACGGCCACGAATGGTCGGGCGTCGTCGCCGCCGTCGGTGCCCGAGTAGGTCGTTGGAAGGTCGGCGACAAGGTCGTGGGGCCGGCATCGGGGGGATTTGCCGAATTCCTCAAGGAGCACGAGGACACGCTGTATCCCGTCCCGCCGGCAATGGACCTGCGTACCGCAGCGTTGGCCGAGCCCCTGGCGGTGGCGCTGCACGGCGTGACGCGTTCGGGCGCCACGGCTTCGGACCGGGTGCTCATCACCGGCGGAGGTCCGATCGGGCTCTTGACGCTGGCCGCTCTGCAGGCCCGGGGCCTGACGGATGTCACGGTGAGTGAGCCCGTTCCCGAGCGCCATGCCACGGTCGAACGCCTGGGGGCGACGGTCACCACGCCGGCGGAGCTGGAAGAGGTGAAGAGCTACCTGGACACCGTGTCGGCGCCGTACGACGTTGTGATCGAATGCTCGGGTACCGTGGCCGCCACCACCCAGGGCCTGACCCAACTCCGCCGAGGAGGGCGGTTGGTCATCGTCGGCAGCAACTTCGGAACGGTACCCCTGGATCCGCTGCGCGTGCTGGTGCAGGAGGCCGAGATCGTGGGATCGGCCGAACACGACGACCGTGGTTTCGAGGATGCACTCGACATGCTCTCTGACCACGCCTTTCCTCACGAGGTGCTCCTCGAACCGACCGACACCACGTTCGCCGGCCTCATGCCGCTCTTGCGCCAGATGAAGCGCGGCGCGGTAGCCGGCAAGCCCCTCGTAGTGAGCGCATGACGCTGCAATGTGATGGCCCATCGACGACCATGACGTATCAACGACAAGGAGAAGACGCGTGTTAGTGGTGCAGGAGGTTCACAGGGTCAAAGGTGCCTCAGTGGAGGAATTCGAGTCCACCACGCAGCAGTTCTGGAAGGCCGCGGCACCGCTCGGGGTGACCCCGGCGTGGTTCTTCGAGGTGTCGCACGGAACCGGCCCCTCGTACTGCGTCACCACCGGCCTGCGTCTCGCCGACTGGTCGGCGTGGGAGGACTACGCGCGGTCCGTGGCCTATGGCGAGCTCTCTGCTGTGACCGAAGAGCTCGATGCGACCAGGTACGACACCGAGTCGTCAGTCCTCGAGGTGCTGTCAGAGGTGCCTCCGGCGGCAGACGCCGCCTCGCCCGGGCTGTGGGTGCAGCGGTTCATCCCACCCGATGCCGGCGGCCAGACGGCCATCGGTCAGCCTGGCCTCGTCATGCGCGGGTGCGTGGGGGGCTCGCCGGATGGCATCTCCATCTTGAGCAAGGAGTCTCCCGCCGCCGTGCTCGACATCTTGACCGGTGAGTCGGACACGAGTGATGTGCTGGGGAAGGCGGAGTCGACATGGGTACTGCGGCCTTCGTCGTGGTCCCCGCTGCAATAGAAGTCTCGTCGAGCCACGAAAGGGTGGAATTGTGATCCTGTTGCACGAGACGTTCCAGATCGTCCACGGCGGATTGGACGAGTTCGAAGAGGCGTATTGGAACGAGGTGGCACCGAAGGTGCGGGCCATCGACGGGATCGAGCCCCTGTGGTTCCTGCGCCAGCGCACCGGCATCGAAGGGGAATTCGCCATCGCCCTGACCGCGCTGCGATCGGGAGAGGACCTCGGCACGTACACCCGCTGGATCTCGGGGAGCGAGGGGGCGGCCTGGCGGGCCCGGTCGCAGGGTCTGACACATGCGTTCCAGCGCAAGGTTCTCCTGGCGGCCCCATGGTCACCGTTCAACGAGTGGGACGAGCTGGCAACGGCTCTCGAGTCACGGGGGAACGGTCGCCGCATCTTCATGGAGGACACCGGCTGGCCGTACGTGAGCGTGGCCGACTACGTGGACTTCCAACGCCGGGAGTACTGGGAGCCGCTGCAGAAGTGGGCCAGCTCGGGGGCGGCTGTCGTGAAGCTGTGGGGTTTCTTTCTGGTCGCGCCGGGGAGCGGCCACAGGCCAGAGGCCATCTTCCTCCAGGAGGTCATGAGCGACAGCGCCCTGGAGCGGTTGATCGGTGAGCCCGAAGTCTACGACCCCGACACGTTCCCCGGTTCGTACATGGTGCAGGGGTTGACATACCGCGATCAGTGGAGGAGCCGATTGATGGTGGCTTCGCAGCCAAGGGACTGACGAACACAGGCCGAGTTGCAATCGAAAGTGAGGTAAGCCCGATGAGCGACGCACTGAGCTTCCAGATGAATCACGTGGCCCTGAGCATGCTGCCCGGCGAGATAACCGGTGCACGCCGCCAGGAGCTGCTGGGTTTCTACGAGAAGGTGTTCAACTGGTCCGAATACGTCGAGGACGAGAAGTTCCTCGAAGAGTTCACGCTCGAGCTGGCCGCTCTGGTGGGGGAGGACGTGCCGGCCCACCCACCCCTCGTCATGCTCACGGGTTCGGGTCAGTTCATCTTTCTCTACGGGCTGGAGAACGCCATGAAAGCGACTCCCGTGGACCATTTCGGGTTCGTCGTGGAGAGCGAGGACCAACTGAACGAGATCCTCGAGAAGGCCAAGGAGTACAAGAAGAGCGACGGTGACGTCGTCATCGTCGACAAGGCGGTCTCGTCCTACGACATCGACGAGAGCATCTTGGATCGCATGCCGGGCAAGCAGGTCGATCTGATCAACTGCTACATCGGCTACCGGATGCCGTTGGCGGTCGAGATCCAGTACTACCGCTGGAATTCGTAAGGGCGCCTCCAGCTCAGAATGGGCCGAGATACGCGGTGGCCACCGTGATGTGCTGGTTGGCGCTCTCCGAGAGCACGTAGGTCTGGCTCTCGGCCAGGTGTTGCGCCACGAGTCTCCGCGCGTCCACCGCATCGCCGCTCTCGATGGCCTCGATGATGCGGACGTGAGCCTTCAGCACCCTGACCGCCACCTCATCGTCGTCGAGCTCGGCGTCCCTGAACTCCAACCATGTCGACTCGTGCTGCGACCACAGCGACTCCAGCGCGCCGGCCACCAGCGCCAGGGCGGAGTTGCCGCATCCGCTGACGATGGCCTGGTGAAACTGCCGGGCCACCATGCTGAAACCCGCCGGATCGCCCCTCCTTTCCTCCAATTCCCGGTGCAGATGGTGCAAATGGGGGATCACCGCTTCGCCGCGGTCTTCTCGCTCGGCCGTCTTGGAGGCGCACGTCGGCTCCAGCGCGAGCAGCGCCGTGGCGAGGTCCGCCAGCGTGGCGTGCGTCGACTGCAGGATCATGCCCAGTGTGTGGGCCGCGGTGGCTGCCGTGGGCATGTGGACCTCGGCGCCACCCGCGCCGCCGCGACGGGCCGAAATGAGACCCTCCGTCTCGAGGATGCGCATCGCCTCGCGCACCGATGGCTTGCTGACCCGAAAGTCGTCGGCCAGGTCGTCCACCTTGGGCAGCATGTCGCCGTCGACCAATTGTCCGTCGAGGATGCGATGACGGATCTCGTTGGCGATCATCTCGGCCACGCGAGGCCGGCTCATCTGACGGCGGCGGGGAGCAGGTTCCATCGACGTCAATCGATCCGGGCCAGGTTGAGCCCGTCCTTGGGCGTGAGGGTGACCGTGCGCCCGATCAGCTCGGTCGCCTCGGCCTCCGCCAGGGCATCATCCCCACCGTCGAGGCGCGCATAGCAGCGGGCCGCTCCGGGAAGGTCGCACACCAGGAGGCCGGATGTCGGCGCCCCGTCCCGGCCGTGCAGCACGCCGTAGGTGGCGACGGTCGCCGGGCCCTGGGGAGGAGTATCGAGCACGGGGGTGCGCAGAGGGTGTGGCGCCGGCTCGGCCGACGGGCGCGGTCCCGGCTCGGTGGACCACAGGGCATAGGCGTGCTTTTGCATGTGCATCCCGAGGGCGCTGACGAGACCGACGGACTCAGGATCTGTCCGAAGGGTCTCGACCATGGCTGCGAGCGAGTGTGTCACGTAATCGGAGCCCGGGCCGCCGTGGTACGCCAGCCCGCCGGTCCGGGTCACCCCCCGCGGGTCGTCCACGGCCAGGCCGAGTGTGTCGAGTGCGAAGCCGACGGGGCTGGGGAAACACGAATAGAAGTCGAAATACGCGATCTCGTCGAGGCCGATCCCGGCACTCTCCAGCGCTGAGCGCGCGGCGGCTGCCATGGCGGGCGAGCGCCACAGGTCGGGGTGCTCGGCCACGTGTTCGGGGTCTTCCGCGTAGCCCCACCCCCGCAGGTAGACCCTCTTGTCCTCGGCGACGCCCAGCGCATCGGCCTTGGCCGCGCTCGCCAGCAGCAGCCCGGCCGCCATGTCGACGTCCATGATGGCGACCATGAATTTGGTGTACGGGTACGACACCATCCGGTTGTCGGCGGTCGGGGTGATGATCTCCTCGACCGAGCGGGCGATCGGGAACCAGGCATGCGGGCTGGCGGCGGCCACCTCGGTCATCCGCGCCAGCACGCGGCCGAGCTGGACCCGGTGCGCGTCGAGCTCCCGACCCAGATGCGCTCGGCGCGCGTTGTCGAAGAGCGCGAACGTGAGAAAGGCCTCGTGGACCGAATGGCTGATCTCGGAAGGAAGGAAGTCCAAGTTCATCGGGAAGGGCCGTGGCTCGCCCGGCGGGTACGACCACCGAGGCTCGGCCCCCGCCATCTTCAACCGGCGGACGGTGGCGAGGGCCTCCGCGCCGACGATCAGCGTCAGGTCGAGGTCGCCTCGCCAGATGTGCTCCGCCGCGTCGACGGCCAGCGTCTGCGGCACCGTTCCACCGATGCCCGAGTACGCCCGCCGGGCGGGGGAGGCGCCCAGGCGATCGGCCAGGCGGGCCGGCGCGTCGTCGTACTGCCACGACTGCGAGTAGACGATGTCGATGCCGTCGAGCTGCGCCACGGCGCCGGGTACCCCGGCGTCGGCCGCCGCCGCCCGGGCCATTTCCTCCCACATGGCGAGGGGCTCCGGCGCGCCTTCGGGGGCGTCGGCGGGATGCCAGGTCCGGCGGGCCACGCCGATGATGCACGGCGTGCGGGGGTCTGCAGCGGTGGTCATGGGAGTGCTGTCATCTCCTTCGGTACGGGGCTCACGAGGTAGGCGCTTTGAGCCCTCGAGGTCAAGTGGAGGAAGGCCCGAGGAGCCGCGCGATCTCGTTGGCCCGCTCGGCCAAGACCGAAGGCATGTCGCGGTCGCCTTCCCCGCCGACGCCCGCCGCGTACTGCACGAAGATCCCGACCACCATCGCCGTCAACAGGTGGGCCACAGCCGATGCCCCGGCCCGCTCGTCCAGATCCGGGCGGTGGGTGACGATCCACTCCGCGAGCGCAGCCTCGAAGGTCGTGAAGAGATCGACGCCCACCGCGCGCGCCGTCTCCTCGCCTCGCATGGCCTCGCCCGCCATGAGCCGCACGAAATCCTCGACGTCGAACATGGAGACGAGGATGTCGGTCAGCACCGCAGCCAGCGCAGACTCGGTCGCTGGGCCGGCGGCCGGCTTGGGGCCCGCTTCCCACTCCAGGAAATAGCCCCGTTCGACGAGTACGGCTTCGAGGAGCTCTCGTTTGGAAGGGAAGTAGTGGTAGAGGGAAGCGACATTGAGGCCGGCCGCCGCGGCCAGATCGCGCATGCTCGTGCCGTCAACCCCCTTTTGCGACATCAATG
>Ga0307374_10002265_pt1 | contig 34459 bp, 28 predicted proteins | sample OX3MG_FD_202532 | JGI IMG/M metagenome (GOLD analysis project Ga0307374, IMG submission 202532) | Soil microbial communities from Risofladan, Vaasa, Finland - OX-3 | ecosystem: Environmental > Terrestrial > Soil > Coastal area > Acid sulfate soil | place: Finland: Risofladan, Vaasa | collected... | reverse complement strand
GTCCCGTACCACACGAGGTGGCTGATGATGCGGAACAGCTCCGCCATCATCACGCGGATGACGGCGGCCCGCGGCGGCACCTCGATGCCGGCGAGCCGCTCGACGGCCATCAGGTACGCCAGGTTGTTCATCACGCCGCCGAGATAGTCGACGCGATCGGTGTAGGGGATGTACGAGTGCCAGCTCTGGCGCTCGCCCATCTTCTCGGCCCCGCGGTGATGAAAACCGATGTCGGGCACCGCGTCGACGATCTCCTCGCCGTCCAGCTGGAGCACGATGCGGAGCACGCCGTGCGTGCCGGGATGCTGCGGGCCGATGTTGAGGAAGACGAAGTCGGTGCCGTCATGGCTGCGCGCCATGCCCCATTCCTCGGGGCGGAAGCGCAGCGCCTCCTGCTCGGCGTCCTCCCGCGCCTCCGACAGCCGGAACGGCGCCAGCTCGGTCGCCCGCGCCGGATGGTCCTTCCGGAGGGGGTGGCCCTCCCACGTCGCCGGCATCAGGATCCGCTTCAGGTGCGGGTGGCCGTCGAAGGCGACGCCGAACAGGTCCCAGACCTCGCGCTCGTACCAGTTCGCCGACGGCCAGACGTCGCTGACCGTCGGGACGGACGGCGCGTGGCCGCGCAGCGGGACCTTGAGGCGCACGTAGCCGTTGCGCTCGAACGACAGCAGCGTGTAGACCACCGTGAAGTCGCTGGGCGGCTGGCCGTCGCGATGGCGCCGTTCCCGCTCGTCGATCGCCGTGAGGTCGTACAACATGCGGTACGGCCGGTCGATGGCGGTCTTGAGCGCGGCGAGCAGAGGATGCACGCGATCGCCCGGCACCCAGAACGTCGGAATGGCGTCGCACGTCGTCTGCGTGGCCAGGACGGACGCAGCGGTCCCCTCAGGAAGCATCGACAGGAGGTCGGGCGCGTCGATCGTCATCCGGCGTCACACCTCGTCCGGATCCCGCAGGTGGGTGAGCAGCTGCCGCCCGGCGTGCTTGACGTCGCGCATGACCGGCTGCGGTCCCCGCACGACCCCCTGCGGGCCGAGCATCCAGCTCAGCGGCCGCTTCTCGGAGCCGACCGCCTCGCGCAGCAGGAGCAGGCCTTCCATGAACGCATCGGGGCGCGGCGGACAGCCGGAGACGTAGACGTCGACCGGCAGGAACTTGTCGACCCCCTGCACCACGCTGTAGATGTCGTACATGCCTCCGGAGTTCGCGCACGAGCCCATGGAGATGACCCAGCGCGGCTCCATCATCTGCTCGTAGAGACGCTGGATGACCGGTGCCATCTTGATGAAGACGGTGCCCGCGATCACCATCACGTCCGCCTCGCGCGGCGTGTTCCGCATGACTTCGGCGCCGAAGCGGGCGATGTCGTAGCGGCTGGTCAGGCTGGTGGCCATCTCGACGAAGCAGCAGGAGAGCCCGAAGCCGAACGGCCACATGGAGTTCTTGCGTCCCCACCCGAGCAGGTCCTCGAGGCGCGACAGGACCAGGCTGCGGCGGATGGCCTGGTCGAACGGCTCGCGGGCGGACCCGGCCGCCTCGGCCGCGGACGTCGGAGTGAGGGACCAGCGCATGATGGCAGCGGCTCCTGCGCCCGTCAGCGGGCTCGACGGGGCCGCGGCCCCCAGTCGAGCGCTCCGACGCGCGCGAGATAGATCAGCGTGGCGACCAGAACGGAGACGAACACGACCATTTCGCCGTAGCCGAGCCAGCCGGCATCGCGCGCGACGACGGCCCAGGCGAACAGGAACACCGCTTCGAGATCGAAGATCACGAAGAACATGGCGACGAGGTAGAACTTCGCGGAGAAGCGGGCGCGGGCCGACCCTTCCGACACGATGCCGCCCTCGTAGGGCGCGCCGGTCGCGCGCTCGTTGTGCCGCTCGCCCAGCGCCGCCGACAGGCCCAGCATGATCAGGACGACCAGGATGACGGCGGCGAAGTAGAGGCCGAGGGGCCAGAGGGTCATCAGCGGGAAGTCCCTCGTGCGCAGCCCGGACCGTACGATCCGGGGCGAGGTGTCAGCGGCGCGGACGGCCGGACCGCCCGGCGGCGGGCGGGCGTTTCCAGCGGGTCCGCGTGGATCCGTCAGGCCGAACCCGGCTCAGCCGTGCGCCGGTGATCGCAGCGCGCGGCACGGGCGACCTTTCCATCCAAGCATATACTCTTAGAACGCGCATCGTGCATGCGACGCGTCGCGACGTGCAGGCGACTCGTGGCGTGCGTGCTGCCGCGTCATCAGCGCGCCCGGCCGCGGGGGCTGTCCGGCCGCGAGACGCACCGGCCGGCGCGGGGGCGCCCGTCCCGCCGGGCGCCGGCGGCGCGGGCACGGCACAGCCGGCCGGCGCCGGGGCTGTCGGCCGCGGCCGCGGCGCGCCGGGAATCCGGAGAGGAGCGAGACCGCCATGGGTGCACAGCAGCATGAGATCGGGATGATCGGCCTGGGCGTCATGGGGCGCAATCTGGTGCTGAACATGGCCGACCACGGGTTTCCGGTGGTCGGCTATGACAAGGATGCCGCGAAGGTCGAGGCGTTGCGGCGCGAGGCGGGCGATCGGCCGGTGCGCGCCGCGTCGACGCTGCCGGAGTTCATCAGCCAGCTGCGGACGCCGCGCGCGATCATGATGCTCGTGCCGGCCGGTGCGCCGGTCGACGCGGTCATCGGCGAGCTCCAGCCCCACCTGCAGCCGCAGGACGTCGTCATCGACGGCGGCAATTCCTTCTTCCGCGACACCGACCGGCGGGTCGCCGCGCTGGCGGCCGCGCGCCTGCAGTTCCTGGGCGTCGGCGTGTCGGGCGGCGAGCACGGGGCGCGCTTCGGCCCCAGTATCATGCCCGGCGGCCCGCGCGAGGCGTACGAGCGCGTCCGCCCGGTGCTCGAGGCGGTGGCGGCGAAGGTGGACGGGGCGCCGTGCGTGACGTACCTCGGCCCCGGCTCGGCCGGCCATTACGTGAAGATGGTGCACAACGGCATCGAATACGGCCTGATGGAGCTGATCGCCGAGGCCTACGACCTGATGAAGCGCGGGCTCGGGTTCGACAACGACCGGCTGCACGACGTGTTCGACGGCTGGAATCGCGGCGAGCTGAACGGCTACCTCATCGAGATCACGACGCGCATCTTCCGTCAGGCGGACGACAAGACGGGCCGGCGGCTCGTGGACCTCATCCTGGACGAGGCGAAGCAGAAGGGGACCGGCAAGTGGACGTCGCAGGACGCGATGGACCTGCAGGTGCCCGTGCCGACGATCGACGCGGCGGTGGCGATGCGCGACATGACCGGCTACAAGAGCGAGCGGACGGCCGCCGCCCGCCTGTACCCGGACGGGGCGGCGCGCCTCGATCGCGAGCCGGCCGGTTTCGTGCGCCAGCTCGGGCGCGGACTGTATGCCGCGGTCGTGCTGACCTACGTGCAGGGCATGAGCCTGCTGCGGCGCGCGTCCGACGCGTACGGCTACGGCGTGGCGCTGGGGGACGTGGCGCGGATCTGGCGCGGCGGCTGCATCATCCGGGCGGGCGTGCTCGAGTCGATCCGGACCGCGTTCGAGCGCCGGCCCGACCTGTCGAACCTGTTGCAGGACGCCTCGTTCGCGCGCGACCTGGTGGCGCGCCTGGACGATTTCCGGACGGTCGTGCAGGCGGCGGCCGCCGCCGGCATTCCGGCGCCGGGCCTGATGGCGGCGCTGGGATACTTCGATGCGTACCGGAGCGGGTGGCTGCCAGCCAACCTGACCCAGGCGCAGCGCGACTATTTCGGGTCGCACACCTACGAGCGCGTGGACGAGTCGGGCGTCTTCCATACGCAGTGGAACCAGGACTGACAGGAGACACGATGCCGACCGAGAATCATCGCACGCCCGCCGCGCTCGTGATCTTCGGCGCGGCCGGCGATCTCACCTGGCGCAAGCTCGTGCCCGCGCTCTACGATCTGTTTCTCGACAAGCACCTGCCGGAGCGGTTCGCCGTCATCGGCATCGACAAGAAGGACGTGAGCCACGACGAATACGTGGCGCACCTGCGCGACGGGGTGGACCGCTTCGCCCGGCGGGGCAAGACCGAGGACGACAGCTGGCAGGCGTTCGCCGCGCACCTGGCCGACTTCGTGTCGGCCGATTTCGGCGACGCCGTGGCGTACCGGGAGCTGTCGGCGAAGCTCGCCGAGCTCGACGGCCAGTGGGGCGTCAAGGCGACGCGCGTGTTCTACATGGCGACGGCGCCGATGCTGGTCGAGATCGTGACCAAGCAGCTCGGCCAGGCGCGGCTCTCGCTCGATCGCGAGCGGGCGCGCATCGTCGTCGAGAAGCCGTTCGGTCACGACCTGGACTCGGCCCGGGCGCTGACGCGGATGCTGACCGAGGTCTTCCAGGAGCGGCAGGTCTTCCGGATCGATCACTACCTCGGGAAGGAGACCGTCCAGAACATGCTGGCGTTCCGCTTCGCGAACGCGCTGTTCGAGCCGATCTGGGACCGCCGCTACATCGATCACGTGCAGATCACCGTGGCCGAGCAGGTCGGCGTCGAACACCGCGGCGGGTACTACGACCAGGCGGGCGCGCTCCGCGACATGGTGCAGAATCACCTGCTGCAGGTGCTGTGCCTCGTGGCGATGGAGCCGATCATCTCGTTCGACGCCGACGAGATCCGGACGAAGAAGGTCGACGTGCTGCGGGCCATCCGGCCGATCCCGCCGGCCGACGTCAACCGCCTCGCCGTGCGCGGCCAGTACGCCGGCGGCTGGCTGCAGGGCGACAAGACGGTCGCCTACCGGAGCGAGGCGGGCGTGGCGCCCGATTCTCCGACGGAGACCTTCGCCGCCCTCAAGCTGTTCGTCGACAACTGGCGCTGGCAGGGGGTGCCGTTCTACCTGCGCACCGGCAAGCGGCTGCCGGCCAAGGTGTCCGAGGTGTTCATCGAGTTCCGGCCGGTGCCCCACCTGGCGTTTCCCGCGACGGCGGTGCAGGACTGGCGGCCCAACGGGATGATCATCCGCATCCAGCCGGACGAGGGGATCGTGCTGCGGTTCCAGGCCAAGCATCCCGGCCCGCACATGCACCTGAGCCCGGTCGACATGCGGTTCGACTACGCGAAGGCCTTCAGGACGGCGACCCCCGAAGCGTACGAGACGCTGCTGCTGGACGTCATGCGCGGTGACGCAACGCTGTTCATGCGGGCCGACCAGGTGGAGGCGGCCTGGGCGGTCGTGATGCCGGTGCTGGACACGTGGGGCGGGGCCATGCCGGCCGATTTTCCGAACTACCACGCCGGTAGCTGGGGACCGGAGGCGGCGCAGGTCCTCATCGCCAGCGACGGACGGAGCTGGCTGCTGCCGACGCTCGGGGACGGTGGCCAGGGATAGGGAGACCGGCGTCCGGGTGGGCGGGCGGGCGAGCCCCGAGCCCCGAGCCCCGAGCCCCGAGCACCGAGCACCGAGCACGGAGGACCCTCCCAGCATGCGCGTCGGAATTTCGGCCGATCACGGCGGGTTTCCCATGAAGGCACGCATGGCCGAGCTGCTGCGCCGGCTGGGCCACGACGTCGTGGACTTCGGCGCACACGATCTGGATCCGGCGGATGACTATCCGGACTTCGTCGTGCCGATGGCGCGGGCGGTCGCCGCCGGCGTCGTCGAGCGGGGCATCGCGCTGTGCGGCAGCGGGGTCGGCGCCTGCATCGCGGCGAACAAGGTGCCGGGGGTGCGCGCCGCCCTGATCCATGAAGTGTTCTCCGCCCGGCAGGGGGTCGAAGACGACGACATGAACGTCATCGCCGTCGGCGGCCGGGTCATCGGCGAAGCGTCGGCCACCATCCTGATCAGCACATTCCTCGAGGCGCGGTTCACCGGCGCGGAGCGGTTCCGCCGCCGGCTGGCGAAGATCGCGGCCCTCGAGAACGGGGGACACACCGGCTGACGCAGAATCCCCTGCGCCTTCCGCCCGAGGGACGATCGGCTCGACGGGGCGGACGGGTGGCGGGCGGTCGAACGCGCGCCGGCCGCGGTGGTGAGAGAGTCGCGGCGAGCGAGCGCGGGATGTCGGACGAGGACGAGGAGGGTGAGCGATGGGTGGCGGATCGTCGTTGACGAGTGTGCTGGCGGTGGCGGCGATGGTGCTGGTGATCGTACTGCTGGGGCTCAGCCTGGCGGTCGAGCCGGTCGAGCCGGTGCTCGAGGTCGTTGAAGGCGTGCTGGCGCTGTTCGTGCTGTACGTCGGCCTGCGCGTGGCGCGCGACGTGCGCGGCGGGCGGGCGTAGATCGCTGGGAGGAGCGGCATCGGCCGGGAGCCGGCCGAGCCCGGTCCTTGATCGACGTTCAGGCGCCGAAACGGACGCAGACGTTCTTGACCTGCGTGTAGCTGGCGAGCGCCTCGAGTCCCTTTTCGCGGCCGTAGCCGCTCTTCTTGTAGCCGCCGAACGGCAGCTCGACCCCGCCGCCGGCCCCGTACGTGTTCACGTAGATCTGGCCGGTCTTGATCCGTGACGCGAGCGTCAGCGCCTTGTTGATGTCGCGCGTCCAGATCCCCGCCACCAGGCCGTACTGGCTCCGGTTGGCGAGCGCCGCCGCCTCCTCGACGTCGTCGAAGGTCAGGATGGACAGCACCGGGCCGAAGATCTCCTCCTGGGCGATCCGCATGTCGGGGCCGACGCGGTCGATGAGGGTCGGCTCGATGTAGAAGCCGCCGGCCGGCATCGTGCCCTGCGGCCGCCGGCCGCCGGCGATCACCTCGGCCCCTTCCTGGCGGCCGATGTCGACGTAGCGCTGCACCGTGTCGAGCTGCTTCCTGGAGATGATCGGGCCCATGTCGGGGTCGTCCGGCCCGGGCCCGACGCGCATCGCCTTCACGTGCGCCACGAGCCGCTCGACCAGCGCATCGTGCGCCTTGCGCTCGACGAGCAGGCGCGATCCGGCCGAACAGGTCTGACCCGCGTTCTGGAAGATGGCGGTGGCGACCCCCTTGACCGTCGCGTCGAGGTCGGCGTCGGCAAAGACGACGTTCGGCGACTTGCCGCCGAGCTCCATGACGACCGGTACGATGTTCTCGGCGGCCATCTTCGCCACGAGGATGCCGACCTCGATCGAGCCGGTGAAGGTCAGCTGGTTGATGTCGGGATGGCTGGCCAGCGCCTGGCCGGCCTCGGGCCCGTCGCCCGGGATGACGTTGAAGACGCCGGACGGCAGGCCGCAGTCGAGCGCGATCTCGCCGAGTCGCAGGGCGGTCATCGGCGCATCCTCGGCCGGCTTCAGCACGACCGCGCACCCGGCCGTCAGGGCGGCGGCGGCGCCCCGGCCGCCGATCTGAATCGGGTAGTTCCACGGAATGATCTGCGCCGACACGCCGATCGGCTCCCGAACGGTGAAGTCGAGAAAGCCCGGGCCGAGCGGGATGGTGTGGCCCATGATCTTGTCGGCGACGCCGGCGTAGAACTCGAAGTACCGCGCGGCCACCTGCACGTCGGCACGGGCCTGGCGCAGCGGCTTGCCGTTGTCCTGGCTCTCCAGCAGGGCGAGTTCGTCGGCGCGCTCGCGGATCCGCTGGGCGATCCGGTAGAGGATGCGGGCGCGCTCGGCCGGGGCCATGCCGCCCCACGCGGCCGACTCGAGCGCGGCGCGGGCGCCGGCGACGGCGCGGTTCACGTCGGCGGCCGTGGCCTTCGCCACGCGCGCGAGGCGCTCGCCGGTCGACGGATTGAGGACGTCGAGGACGCCCCCGTCCGACGCCGCCGTGCGCGCGCCGTCGATGATGAGCCCTTCGAGTGTCGCGGATGCCGAGCCTGCCATGGCGGATGCCCCTCCTCGAGGAAATCCCGGGTCTGCCGGTCGCCTGCGCCACGTCCGCCCGCGTGGGCGGGAGGCGCGGCACGGAACCGTCTCATTCTATGCCGGCCGGCGCGGCAGGGGAGGCCGGCCGTTTATTTTTTCGGCGATCTGTCGTACCGTGCCGCGACGCGGTCGCGCGACGCGGTCGCAGAACGGAGGCCCGGGTGCCCAGACGCGAAGGACATGAAGATCTGCGGACGGCGGTGCGGGAGCTCTGCCGGCGGTTTCCCGACACGTACTGGCGCGAGCTCGACGCCGCCCGCGCGTATCCGGAGGCGTTCGTCCGGACGCTCACCGAAGCCGGCTACCTGGCGGCGCTGATCCCGGAGGAGTACGGCGGATCCGGGCTCGGCGTGACCGAGGCGTCGATCATCCTCGAGGAAGTCAACCGGGCCGGCGGCAATTCGGGCGCCTGCCACGCGCAGATGTACGTCATGGGGACCCTGCTGCGGCACGGGTCGGACGCGCAGAAGCGGCAGTACCTGCCGAAGATCGCGAGCGGCGAGCTGCGCCTGCAGGCGTTCGGGGTCACCGAGCCGACCACCGGCTCCGACACGACCCAGCTGAAGACCCTGGCGGTCCGTCAGGGCGATCACTACCGGGTCAACGGCCAGAAGGTCTGGATCTCGCGCGCCGAACACTCCGACCTGCTCCTGCTCGTCGCCCGGACGACGCCGATCGAAGCGGTGAAGAAGCGGACCGACGGGCTGTCGATTCTGCTGGTCGACCTGCGGCAGGCGGTGGGGCACGGCCTCACCATCCGGCCGATCCGGACGATGATGAATCACGCGACGACCGAGCTGTTCTTCGACGACCTGGCGGTGCCGGCGGAGAACCTGGTCGGCGAGGAAGGGAAGGGCTTCCGCTACCTGCTGGACGGGCTCAACGCCGAGCGGATCCTGATCGCGGCCGAGTGCGTCGGCGACGGCCGGTGGTTCGTCGATCGGGCGACGAAATACGCGCGGGAGCGGGTGGTGTTCGGCCGGGCGATCGGGCAGAACCAGGGGATTCAGTTCCCGATCGCGCGCGCCCACGTCAACGTGGAGGCAGCCGATCTGATGCGGTTCGAGGCGGCCGGTCTGTTCGACCGCGGCGAACCGTGCGGCGCCGAGGCCAACATGGCGAAGCTGCTGGCGGCCGACGCGTCCTGGGAGGCGGCCAACGTCGCCGTCCAGACGTACGGCGGCTTCGGCTTCGCCGAGGACTACGACATCGAGCGGAAGTTCCGTGAGACGCGCCTGTACCAGGTCGCCCCGATCTCGACGAATCTGATTCTGACCTACGTCGCCGAGCACGTGCTCGGCCTGCCGAGGTCGTACTGACAGGGACTCGGGCGCTCGGGCGCTCGCGTGCGGTGGCAGAGTGTCGCTGATGCATCCGCTCCCTCTTGAAGGCGTCACGGTGGTTTCGCTGGAGCAGGCGGTGGCCGCGCCGTTCGCCACGCGGCAGCTCGCCGATCTGGGCGCGCGCGTCATCAAGATCGAGCGGCCGGGCGTCGGCGATTTCGCGCGTCGCTACGACGCGACGGTGAAGGGGCTGGCGAGCCACTTCGTGTGGCTCAACCGATCGAAACAGTCGCTGACGCTCGATCTGAAACGGAACGAAGCGGCCGACGTGCTGGCGCGCCTGCTGGAGCAGGCCGACGTGTTCGTGCAGAACCTCGCGCCGGGGGCGGCGACGCGGCTCGGCCTCGGGGCGCCGGCGCTGCGCGCCCGCTACCCGCGGCTCGTCGTCGCCGATCTGTCCGGCTATGGCGCCACGGGCCCGTACCGGGACAAGAAGGCGTACGACCTGCTCATCCAGAGCGAAGTCGGGCTGGTCTCGATCACCGGAACGCCCGAGACCCCGTCGAAAGTCGGCATCTCGATCGCGGACATCGCCGCCGGAATGTATCTCTACTCGGGCATCCTGACGGCGCTGCTCGTCCGGCAGCAGACCGGCGCCGGCACGGCGCTCGAAGTGTCGCTGTTCGAGGCGCTCGGCGAGTGGATGAGCTATCCGATCTATTACGGGGGGTACGGCGGCACGCCGCCGTCGCGCACCGGCGCCAGCCACGCGACCATCGCCCCGTACGGCCCGTTTGCGGCCGGCGACGGCGGATCGGTGTACCTGGGCGTGCAGAACGAGCGCGAGTGGAGCCGCTTCTGCGGGCAGGTGCTCGCGCAGCCCGCGCTGGCGGACGACCCGCGGTTCGAATCGAACGCCCGCCGCGTCGAGCATCGGGCGGCGCTGCTCGAGCGGATCGAGGCGGTGTTCAGCCGCCTGACCGCAGCCGAGATCGTCCGGCGCCTGGAGGCCGCGGGCATCGCGAACGCGCGGATGAACAGCGTGCAGGAATTCGTCGATCACCCGCAGCTCGCGGCCCGCGGCCGCTGGCGGGAGATCGCCTCGCCGGCCGGTCCCCTCCGCGCCCTCGTGCCGCCGGTCACGATGGAAGGGCGCGAGGCGGTGATGGGCGCCGTGCCGGCGCTCGGCGAACAGACCGACGCGATTCTCCGGGAAATCGGTTACGACGCGGCCACGATCGCCCGCTGGCGGGAGGACGGGGTGGTCTGAGCGCGGACGCTCGCGACGGCGCACCCGGACGCCGAACGTGGAACGGACGCCGGAGGTCGATGTCGGCCATCGGCCGTCATCTCAAGGAGCCCTATGGCAATCAAAGAAGGCTGGACAGGTCGGGTGTACGAGGATTTCGAGGCCGGCGACATCTACCCGCATCCGCTGGGGCGCACGGTGCTTCCGGCGGACAACATGTGGTTCACGATGATGACGCTGAACACGAACCCGATTCATTTCGACCACACCTACGCCGCGAAGACGGAATTCGGCCGGCCGCTGGTGAATTCCACGTTCACGCTCGCGCTGGTGACGGGGCAGTCGGTCACCGACCTGTCACAGAACGTGGTGGCGAACCTCGGCTGGGACGAAGTGCGGCTGCCGCACCCCGTCTTCGAGGGGGACACCATCTACGCGCGCAGCGAGGTGCTCGAGAAGCGGGAATCGAAGTCGCGGCCGAACGTCGGCATCGTGCGGGTCAAGACGACCGGCGTGAACCAGGACGGCACGGTGGTCATCGAGTTCAAGCGCACGTTCATGGTGTACAAGCGCGGGCACGTGCCGAAGACGGCTCCGCAGCCGGGCCTCACGCCGTCGTCGCCGTCAGCGCCGTCAGGGCGGTGAGCGTCCGGATGTCGTCGACGGCGTCCGGGGTATGCAGCCGGCCCAGCGCCGCGCGGGCGGCCTCGGGCGTCAGGACCCGCTCCGCGCACGCCAGGAACTTCCCGTCGAGCTCCTCGCGGCTTGCCGGACGGGCGGGATATCCGCGGGCGCCGTTGGCGATCTGCACGTGTGCGCGCCCGTCGCGCAGGCGCACGGTGACGATCGCCTGCGTCAGCGGCGGCGCATCGCGGCCGAGGGCGGGGTCGACGTGCATCGTCACGGCCGGCATGAGGCGCTGGAGGCGCGGGTCCCGCAGCCGCGCCGGCGCGAACGTGTCGATCCCCACACGGCCGTCGACGAGGGCGGCCGCCGCGCAGAACGGCATGCTGAACTTGCCCTGCAGTCCGCTCTCCGGACGGTCGTAGATCAGCACGGTTGGCGTGATGGCGTCGACCGCGACCTCGACGCCGGCGACTTCGTCCGCGTCGAACCGGTGCTGCCGGCGCAGATCCAGCAGGGCGTCGAGCGCCGGGTGCGTGCCCGCGCACGACGGGTAGAGCTTGACGGTGATCCCCGTCTCGAGGATTTCCCACCGCCGGCCGAGCTGCTCCTGCGCCTCGCCGAGATCGGTCCGCTCGCCGGCCATGGCGACGAGCAGGCCCTGCGGGCCGTCGATCGCGAGTTCCGAGGCGGTCAGGCCGGCCTGCGCGAGCCGCGCGGCCAGGATGCCGTTGCGCGCGGCCAGCCCGGCGTGCAGCGGCTTGGTCATCGTGCCGAAGTTCTCCTTCAGGCCCGACGCTTCCGATGCGGCAATCGCCAGGCAGCGGGCGGTCTGCTCTTCGTCGAGGCCCAGCACCCTGGCCGCGCAGGCGGCGGCGCCGATGGTGCCGAGGGTCGACGTGCAGTGCCAGCCGCGCTGGTAGTGTCGCGGGTTGAGCGCGCGGCCGAGCACGGCTTCGATTTCGAAGCCGGTGACGTAGCCCTCCAGCAGCCGCCGGGCGGACGCGCCGGCCAGTTCGCCGGCCGCCAGCGCGGCGGCGACCAGCGGCGCGCTGGGATGCGCGAGGGAGACGAAGCACATGTCGTCGTAGTCGAGCGCGTGGGCGGCCGTGCCGTTGGCGAGCGCCGCGAGTGCCGCGCTCGTGCGGCACGGGGTGCCGAGCATCGTGCAGCGCGGCTCGCCGCCTTCGGCGCGGGCCACCGCCTGCACGGCGCGCCCGGCCGGTTCGCCGGCGCCGGCGAGCGTGACGCCGATGGTGTCGAGGAAGGCGCGGGCCGCCACGTCAGCGGCCGGCGGCGGCACGTGGGCGCCCGCCGCGAACGCGGCCAGCGATCGGACGGCGTCGGCCATCAGCGTTCTCCCAGCAGCAGCTGCGCGCGCTGCACCGTGGCGGTATCGATCATCCGGCCGTCCAGTGCGGCGCTCCCCCGGCCGGCGCGGGCCGCCTCGTCGTAGGCGTCCAGGACGCGCTGCGCCCACGCGCGCTCGCCGGCCGTCGGGCTCAGCACCTCGTGGATCACCGGAATCTGCGCGGGATGGATCGCGAATTTCGCGCGGAAGCCGAAGTCGCGCGCGCGCCCCGTCTCCTCCCGCAGCCGGTCGAGATCGTGGACGTCGAACGTCGGGCTGTCGATCGCGGCCAGGTGCGCCGCCGCGGCGGCCGTCGCGACCGTCGACCTCGCGAAGTCGAGCAGCGGCCGGCCGTCGGCGTCGGCGACGCCGATCGCGGCGCGGTAGTCCTCGGCGCCGAACGCCAGCGCGACGAGGCGGGGGATGGCGGCCTCGACCAGCCGCGCCGCCCGCAGGACGCCGGCCGGCGTCTCGATCAGCGCGATGAGCGCTCCGCGGCGGGCCGGCGCCTCGTCCGGCAGCCGGTCGAGCCACGCGTCGACGCGCGCGAGATCCTCGGGCCCCTCGACCTTCGGCACGACCAGGCCGGCGATCGCGAGGCGCGAGACCGCGTGGAGATCGGCCGCCTGCTCGGGGCCGCTGTTGATCCGGACGAACACCCGGGTGGCGGGCGCGGTGAGCGAACCGGCCGCGGCCTCCAGGGCCTGCCGGGCCGCCGTCTTTTCCGCCGCCGGCACGGCGTCCTCCAGATCGACGACGAGCAGGTCGGCCGCGGAGCGGTCGGCGTGCTCGATCATCTTCGGGCGGTTGCCGGGGACGAACAGGTAGCTTCGTCGCAGCATGGGCCGCAGGGGTGATTCAGGCCGGCCCGCCGCGGGTGGCCGATTCCGGCGCGCCGATCGCCGCCATGAACCGCTGTTTGAGAAAGACGCAATCGAGCGGCGGCTTCGTCGTCGGCGCCGATTCGTCGACCCGCGCCACGATGACGTGCGGCCCCGGGGCGCGCCGGGTGGCGTCCATCGCGCGGTCGAGCTCGTCGGCGCTCCCGACCGTGGCGGTCGACGCGAGGCCGGCACCGCGCGCGACCGCCGCCAGATCGGTCGCGTGCGCGGTCGCCGTCGCCTGCCCGCCGGTCGTGCCGTACTGGCGGTTGTCCCAGACGAGCAGCGTCAGGTTCGGCGGACGGCAGCTGGCGATGGTCGCCAGCGAGCCGAGATTCATGAGCAGGGACCCGTCGCCGTCGAGCACGAGCACGCGCCGGTCGGGGCGCGCGAGGGCGAGCCCGAGGCCGATCGACGAGGCGACGCCCATGCTGCCCCAGGTGTAGAAATTCTCCGGGCGATCGCCGGCGGCGAACAGGTCGTACGCGGGGTGCCCGAGGCTGGCAATCACCGCTTCGTCGGTCAGCGCGCGGACGAGCTGGCGCGTGGCGTCGAGGCGGTTCATCCGCGGGCCTCCCGGGTCGCGGCCACCGGCATCGTCACCCGGCGCGGCAGCAGGCAGGCGGCCGGGACGCGCGCGCCGAAGGCCAGGGTGCCGACGGCGACCACGGCCGCTTCGGCCTCCTCGGCGTGGTCGTGGTGCTCGATGGCCACGTGCTGAATGCCGAGCGCGTCGAGCGCCGGCCGGACCAGCCGGCCCATCGGCACCTGGGCCCAGTTCCATTCGGCGGCATCGCCGCGCATGCTGATGATGGCGAGCACCGGAATCTGATACGCCACGAGCAGGGTCGACAGCGCGTTGAGGGAGTTCCCGAGGCCGCTCGACTGCAGGAGGACCGTCGGGCGCCCGCCCCCGAGGTAGAGACCGGCGGCAATGCCGAACGCTTCCTCTTCGCGCGTGGCGAGGATGGTCGCGATGTCCGGGTAGCGCGCCGCGATCGTCCGCAGCACGTGCGACAGCGGGTTGTCCGGCACGTACACGACGTGGCGGCTGCCGGTCGCCTGGATGCCGGCCGACACGCCGAGCGCCCAGCCCGGGGTGGCCGCGCCGGCCGCTGGGTCATGCCGCTGCAGTGTCCGAGTATCCGTCATGAAGGGTCCAATCGTGCGTCCTGGCTCGCCGGCCGGTCGAAGACTGCGGGTGCCGGCCGCGGCTGCCTACTGTACTGCGGGCATTCGAGTGGATGCAATGTGCTGCATGGAATCCCTGCACCGCGCGGGCGGCCGCCGCCACCTCGAGCGAGGGTTCGGGCCGATTCCGCGCGGAACGGCCTGGGCCACGGCTGGCATCCGGCTTGCTCATCAACGTCTATTCTCCCGGCGGTGCGGGGCGTCTCGCCCCGGGCCGGCGGAGGCCAAAGGGGGGATCGTGAAAGCGCTCGCCATCACGCCGGGCACGAAGGATTTTGCCCTGATCGATCGGCCGGAACCGGCGCTCGACGGACCGGACGCCGTCAAGCTGCAGGTCGTGCGGGTCGGGATCTGCGGGACCGATCGCGAAGAAGCACGGGGCGGCCGGGCGAAGGCGCCGGACGGCCAGACGCAGCTCGTGGTCGGCCACGAGATGCTGGGACGCGTCGTGGAGGTCGGCAGCGGCGTCACGCGCGTCAAGACGGGCGACTACGCCGTCTTCACGGTGCGGCGCGGCTGCGGCCGGTGCGTGCCGTGCGCGATGAACCGTTCGGACATGTGCGAGACCGGGGCGTATCGCGAGCGGGGCATCTGGGGGCTGGACGGCTATCAGACCCAGTTCGTCGTCGACTCCGAGCAGTACATCGTCCGGGTGCCGGCGGCGATCGAGCCGATCGCGGTGCTCACCGAGCCGCTGACCGTGGCCGAGAAGGCGATCGACGAAGCGGTCGGCCTGCAGACGCGGCGGCTGCCGGACGCGTCGGTGACGCCGAACTGGCTGTCCGGCCGCCGGTGTCTCGTGGCGGGACTCGGCCCGGTCGGGCTGCTGGCGGCGCTGATTCTGTGCCTGCGCGGCGCGGAGGTGCTCGGGCTGGACGTGGTCGATCGCGACAGCGCCAGGCCGCGATGGCTGGCGGGCATCGGCGGCACGTACATCGACGGGCGGGAGGTGCCGGTCGAGCACGTCGGCGATCACTTCGGCCGGGTCGAACTGATCGTCGAAGCGGCCGGCATCCCGTCGCTGGAGTTCAATCTGCTGGATGCGCTGGGCGTGAACGGCGCTTACGTGCTCACCGGCATCCCCGGGGACGCACGGCCGCTGAACATTCCGGGCGGCGAGCTGATCCGGCAGCTCGTGCTGGACAACCAGGTGATGGTCGGGAGCGTGAACGCCGCGCGCGGCCACTTCGAACAGGCGGTCGACGATCTCCGGCGCGCCCACGAACGGTGGGGCGACCACGTGGCGGCGCTGATCACCAACCGTCACGCGTTCGACGACGTGGCCTCGGCGCTGGAGCACCACGGTCCGGACGAGATCAAGGTCGTCGTCGAATGGGAACAGAAAGGAGCGCCCGCACGTGGCTGACGGAACCGATGCGTCGATGGCGCCGGGCTGGCCCGGCATTCGGGCGCGCTGGACGTCGAGCGCGAAGAGCGGAATCGGCACGGCCCTCAATCCGGTCAGCCGTGTCTGGTTCACGCTGAGCCACGGGATTCTCAACGAGGTCTATTTCCCGCGCATCGACTATGCCTGCACGCGCGACCTGGGGCTGGTCGTCACCGACGGCCGCGAGTTCTTCTCGGAGGAGAAGCGCGATACCGTCTCGCACGTCGAGCCGGTGGCGCCGGGCGTGCCGGCGTACCTGCTGCGCAATACCTGCCGCTCGGGCCGCTACCGGATCGAGAAGGAGATCATCGCGGATCCCCGCCGCCACGTCGTCTGGCAGCGGGTGACGTTCGTCCCGCTGGAGGGCACCCTCGCCGACTATCGCCTGTTCGTACTGCTGGCGCCCCACCTCGGCAACCAGGGGGCCGGCAACACGGCGTGGGTCGGCGACTACAAAGGGACGCCGATGCTGTTCGCGCAGCGCGACGGCCTGGCGCTGGCGCTCGCCTCGTCCGCGCCGTGGCGGACGCGCACGGCCGGATTCGTCGGGTACTCGGACGGCTGGCAGGAGCTGCGCGACACGAAGCAGCTCGGCCAGACGTACGACCGGGCGGAGAACGGCAACGTCGCGCTGACCGGCGAGATCGATCTCCAGGCCTGCGGCGGCAGGTTCGCGCTCGTGCTGGGGTTCGACATGAAGGCGAGCGAGGCCGGCCAGCTCGCGCGCTGGAGCCTGTTCGACGGCTTCGACCGTCCGTGGGACGAGTACGTGGCCGCCTGGGAGCAGTGGCTCGACTCGCTGAAGGGGATCGAACATGCCGATCCGCGGCGGCGCGCCCTCACCCGCGTCAGCGCGATGGTGTTCAAGGCGCACGAGGGCAAGCCGTTGCCGGGCGGATTGATCGCGAGTCTGTCGATTCCCTGGGGCGACGCCAAGGGCGACCACGACCTCGGCGGCTACCACCTGGCCTGGCCGCGCGATCTCGTCGAGACGGCCGGCGGCATGCTGGCCGTCGGGGCGACCCACCACACGCGCCGCGTCCTCGAGTTCCTCCGCGTGACCCAGGAGGCGGACGGCCACTGGCCGCAGAACATGTGGCTCGACGGCCTGCCGTACTGGAACGGCGTGCAGATGGACGAGACCGCGCTGCCGATCCTGCTGGTCGATCTCGCCAAGCGCGAGGGAGCGATCACGGCCGAGGAAGCCGACACCTACTGGCCGATGGCCCGGCAGGCGGCGGCCTTCATCGTCTGCAACGGGCCCGTGAGCCCGCAGGATCGCTGGGAGGAGGACCCGGGATATTCGCCGTTCACGCTGGCCGCCGAGATTGCCGCCCTGCTGGTGGCGGCCGATCTCGCCCAGGCGAACGGCGAGGAGACGGTCGCGGCCTATCTCACCGAGACGGCCGACATCTGGAACGACGGGATCGAGCGCTGGATCTACGTCACCGGGACCGCGCTGGCCCAGCGGCACGGCGTCCGCGGCTACTACGTGCGGATCGCCCTGCCGGACGGGACGTCTGCCGCGTCGCCGGCCACCGGCTTCGTGCCGATCAAGAACCGGCCGCCCGAGCAGAGCGAACAGGAGGGGGCCCTGATTGTCAGCCCCGACGCGCTGGCGCTGGTCCGCTTCGGCCTGCGCGCCGCCGACGATCCGCGCATCGTCGACACGGTGAAGGTGATCGATGCGCTGCTGAAGGTCGACACGCCGAACGGCCCGGCCTGGCACCGCTACAACGACGATGGCTACGGAGAGCACGAGGACGGGCGCGCCTTCGACGGCACCGGCATCGGCCGGGCGTGGCCGCTCCTCACCGGCGAGCGCGCGCACTACGAGCTTGCGGCGGGACGGCCGAAGGAGGCCGATCGCCTGCTGCGGGCGATGGAGGCGTTCGCCGGCGACTCCGGGCTGCTGCCCGAGCAGGTCTGGGACGCCGCGCCGATTCCGGCCCGCGAGCTGTCTCCCGGCGAGGCGTCGGGATCCGCGCGGCCGCTCGTCTGGGCGCACGCCGAGTACGTGAAGGGCTGCCGGTCGCTGCAGGAGGGGCGCGTGTTCGATCAGCCGGCGCAGACCGTGCGCCGGTACCTCAGCGGGCGGACGCTCCCCCTGCCGCACGTCGTCTGGCGCTTCAACCACAAGGTCCGGGCGGTCGCGAACGGCCGGACCCTGCGGATCGAGGTCCTGGCGCGCGCCGTCGTGCACTGGGGCGTGAACGGCTGGATGCACGTGCAGGACAGCCCGACGCGGGACACCGGGCTCGGGGTCCAGGTCGTCGATCTGCCGACATCCGCGCTGGCGCAGGGGGCGACGGTCGAGTTCACGTTCTACTGGCCGGACGGCAACCACTGGGAGGGGACGAACTTCACGATCGAGATCGACGGGTGAGGTGGGCGCCGGGCACCGGTTCCGGGACGGCGACTCCGCCGGTCGGCGTCAGCGGACCGGCGGGGTGGCCACCGGCTGGCGGAACCCGAAGATCAGGCAGGCGGCCGATGGTGCCCGTGTGCCGCCGGGCCGGGCCGGCCGGAATCGCCACTGCCGGGCCGCGTCGAGCGACGCCTGATCGAATCCGGACGGCGGGCCGGTGGTGCGCGCATCGGTGAGCGTGCCGTCCGCGCCGACCCGCATCGTCACCAGCACGACGTCGTCTCCAGCGGCCTGCGGAGGATAGGCCGGCGTGGTGGTCGCGATCGGGAACGGCACGCTGGCGGGCCATGCCGCCAGCTGCCGCATCGGGTTGCCGATCGTCGGCGTGTTGTAGAGCACCGGTGGCCGGTAGATCACGACGACCAGCACGTGCGAGGGCACCGGATGGCCGCCGGGGCCGGTGGCGGGACGGAACCTCCACCCGGCCAGCGCGGTCTTCACCGGACCTTCGAACCCCGGCGTCGCGGCCATGAGTTCCACGCCGGAGACCCTGCCGGTCTTGTCGACCGTCAGCGCCGCCTGCGCCTGTTCCCATCCCACGACCATCGACAGCTGAGCGGGCAGGGTGCCGCCGGCAAACGCCGGGAGCGTGCTCTGCGCCCGCGCGCGCCCCGCGTGGAGCAGCGCGCACAGCAGCAGCGCGGCCGGAACGGCCGCGGGGCGGCGGATGGGACGCATGCCTGGCTTCCTTTTCAAAAGCGTCATCGGCTGAGCGGATTGTGCGCCGGCGATCGGCCGGCGTCAACCGGTTCAGGCCGGGGCCCCGCTCGTCGACGCGGGATGTGCATAGGGCGGGCCAGCGCGCCGGGAGGCGTCCGGACCCGCGCGTCTCCGGCGCCGTCGGGCGCGTCTCCGGCGCCTCTGCATTTGACACGCGCTTCGCGCCGCCCGTACGATCGAAGCCGTGGAGACACTCGCGCCTGGGCTCGGCTACGTCGATCTCGATTTTCTCCAGTTCTCGGGCGTCATCGCCACTGCGGTCCTGCAGGGCGGCGAAGGGGTGGCGCTGCTGGATCCGGGGCCTTCGTCCACCCTTGCCACGCTGCGGCGGGATCTGGCGAATGCCGGCCTCGGCGTCCAGGACGTGCGGGCCATCCTGCTGACGCACATCCACCTGGATCACGCCGGGGCGACCGGCACGCTCGTCGCGGAGAACCCCGCCATCGAGGTCTACGTGCACGAGCGGGGGGCGCCGCACATGGCGAGTCCGGAACGGCTGCTGAGCAGCGCCACGCGACTGTACGGCGCCGACATGGATCGGCTCTGGGGAGAGTTCCGGCCGGTCCCGGCCGGAAACCTCCGCGCGCTGGCCGGCGGGGAAGTGGTGCGTGCGGCCGGCCGAGCGCTGGACGTGACCTACACCCCCGGACACGCCTGGCACCACGTGAGTTATCTCGACCGGGCCAGCGGGGTGGCGTTCGTGGGCGACACGGCCGGCATCCGCCGGCCGGACGGGTTCATCGTGCCGCCGACACCGCCGCCCGACATCGAGCTGGAGGTCTGGCGGGCGAGCGTCGAGCGCCTGCGGGCCTGGGATCCGTCAGCCCTGTTCGTGACCCACTTCGGGCCGTCGCCGGCGGTGGCGGAGCACCTCGACGAATTCCTGCGGCGGCTGGATCAGGCGGGGCAGCTCGCACGCCGGTCGCTCGAGCGCGACGAGCCGGACGAAGCGCGCTCGGCCTGGTTTCAGGCGGAGATGCAGCGCGAGCTGCTGCGCGCGCGTCCCGACGCCGATCTGGCGAGCTATGAGGCGGCCGGCCGGCTGGATCTGAGCTGGCTGGGGCTGGCGCGCTACTGGCGCAAGGCGGCCGAGCGGCAGGCGCCGGCCGGGGCGCGATCGGTGTGAAGGGCGGAGGCATGCGGCTCGCGCTGGCGCAGCTCAATTTCACCGTCGGCGCCTTCGACCGCAACTTCACCCTGATGCGCGAGGCGGTGGTGCGGGCGCGCGCCGCCGGCGCCGATCTCGTCGTGTTCTCCGAGATGGCAGCCACCGGCTACCCGCCGCGCGATCTGCTGAACCATCCGGACTTCATCCAGGCGAACCTCGCACAGGTCGAGCGGGTGGCGGCCCTGACCGACGAGCGTCTCGGGGCGCTCATCGGCTTCGTGGACCCGAATCCGTCCAGCGACGGCAAGCACCTGTTCAATGCGGCCGCCCTGTGCCATCGCGGAGCGGTGGTGGCGCGCCGCTACAAGTCGCTCCTGCCCACCTACGACGTCTTCGATGAGGACCGGTACTTCGAGCCGGCCCGCGAGGTCGCCCCGATCGAATTCAAAGGCGTCCGGCTCGGCGTGACGATCTGCGAAGACGTCTGGAACGCGAAGGGGTTCTGGCCGAGCCGGCTCTACCATCGCGACCCGGTGGAGGAGCTCGTCCAGGCGGGTGCCGAGCTGCTGATCAACATCTCGTCGAGTCCGTTCAGCCTGGGCAAGCCGGAACTCCGGCGGGAGATGATCCGGCAGGAGGCGCTCAAGCACGGGCGGCACTTCTTCTACCTGAACCAGGTCGGCGCCAACGACGAGCTGATTTTCGACGGGCACTCGCTCGGCTTCGATCCGGACGGCGCGGTGATCCTGCGGGCCCGCGACTTCGCCGAGGACTTCCTGGTGTACGACGTCCCGACTGGCGGCACGGCGGGCGCGGCGGGTGCCATCGCGGACGTCAGCGGCAGCCGGGTGGAGGAGGCCTATCGCGCCCTGGTGCTCGGCCTGGGCGACTACGTGCGGAAGTGCGGCTTCACGCACGTCGTGGTCGGTCTCAGCGGTGGCGTCGACTCGGCGCTGACGGCGGCGCTGGCGGCCGCGGCGCTCGGGCCGGACCGCGTGCTGGGCGTCTCGATGCCGACGCGGTTCTCCTCGGAGCACAGCATCCGCGACGCCCAGGCGCTGGCCCACAATCTCGGCATCAGCTACCGCCTCATTCCGGTCGACGACGTGTTCGCGGCCTACCTGAAGGCGCTGGCCCCGGTCTTCGCCGGCCGCGCGGAGGACGTCACGGAAGAGAATGTGCAGGCGCGCATCCGCGGCGGCATCCTGATGGCGCTGTCCAACAAGTTCGGATCGCTGCTGCTGTCGACCGGAAACAAGTCGGAGCTGGCGGTCGGCTACTGCACGCTGTACGGCGACATGGCCGGCGGCCTCGCGGTCATCAGCGACGTGCCCAAGACGCTCGTTTACGAGATCGCCCGGTTCGTCAACCGGCAGGCGACGGTGATTCCCGAATCGACGATGACCAAGCCGCCCAGTGCTGAGCTTCGGCCCGGGCAGACCGACCAGGACAGCCTGCCGCCGTACGAGGTGCTGGACCGGGTCCTCGAGGCGTACGTGGAACGGAACCTCGATGTCGGCGAGATCTGCGCCCTCGGACTCGACCCCGGCCTCGTCCAGGCGATCGTGCGGATGATCGACCGGGCGGAATACAAGCGCCGGCAGGCCGCGCCCGGGCTGAAGATCACCTCGAAAGCGTTCGGCGTCGGCCGGCGGTACCCGATCGCGGCCGACTATCAGGCCGTCATGGACGCGCGGTCGCCCCAGCCGACGTAGGGAGGGCCGCATCGGGCATTGGGCTTGCTAGGGTGCACGCCAAGGGCCTTCGGAGTCCTGAAACGTGCGCTTGCGGGTCCGGGGCGCATTCGAGCCGTGGAAAAAATCTCAGTGTCGGGTGCGGAAAATACCGTGACGGACTCGCCGAAGGTGCTCATTGTGGACGACGAGCGGCTGGTCCGCTGGTCGCTGGCCGAGGCCTTCCGGAGTGCCGGGTTCACCGTTCTCGAGGCGCAGGACGTCCAGAGCGGCATGGACTGCCTGGCGGCAGGCGCGGGTCTGGACGCGGCCCTGCTGGACTGCCGGCTGCCGGACGCCGACGGCCTGGTGCTCTGTGACGCGATTCACCGCGCGTGGCCGGCCTGTGTCTGCGTGATGATGACGGCGTTCCGTACGGCGAACCTCGAACCGGAAGCCCATCGGTTCGGCGCCCGCCGGGTCATTGACAAGCCGTTCGACGTCGATGACGTGGTCCGATCCGTCCGGGATGCCCTGATCCGCCGCTAGCCTTGCCAGCCCTCCGTTGAGCGGGAAATCTGATGTAACTCCTGCTGCGCGCGAGTCGTATACCCAAGAGACACGAGAAATTCCGGGGAAAATCCCCACTCCAAGAAGCCGGATTTCATGCCCCGTTCGCTCCCAACCGTTCTCGTCGTCGATGACGAAGAACTGATTCGATGGGCGCTCGATCAGAGCCTGACCCAGGCGGGCTATCGGGTCCTGCAGGCGGCCTCCGGGCGTGAGGCGCTGGAGCGCTGCAGCGACAGCGTCGACGTCATCATTCTGGATTACCGGCTGCCCGATGTCGACGGTCTTCACCTGCTGAAGCAGATCAAGGAAATCGACCCGGAAGTGCCGGTCATCCTGCTGACCGCCTTTTCCTCGGTGGAGCACGCGGTCGAGGCGATGAAGCAGGGGGCGTATCACTACGCGAACAAGCCGTTCAACCTGCAGGAGGTGCTCCTGCTGGTGGAGAAGGCGCTCGAGGCGCACCGGCTGAGGCGTGAGGTGCGCGCGCTCCGCGCGACGCAGGGGGCGCCCCACGGGCTGGATCGGCTGATCGGCGAATCGCCGACCATGCAGTCGGTCAAGAGCCTCCTGCGGAAGATTGCGGCCGGGCCGGCGTCGACGGTGCTGCTGACGGGAGAGACCGGCACGGGCAAGGACCTGGCGGCCAAGGCGCTCCATTTCAGCAGCGATCGTGCGTCGGCGATGTTCGTCAATATCACCTGCTCGGCGCTGCCCGAGGCGCTGCTCGAGAGCGAGCTGTTCGGTCACGAGCGCGGGGCGTTCACCGACGCGCGGCAGCAGAAGCGCGGCCTGCTCGAAATGGCGTCGGGCGGGACGGTGTTCCTCGACGAGATCGGGGAGATGCCCCGGGCGCTGCAGGCCAAGCTGCTGCGCTTCCTCGAAGAGAAATCGTTCCGGCGGGTCGGCGGCCTGAAGGACATCTCGGTCGATGTCCGAATCGTGGCAGCCACCAACCGCGATCTGGAGCGGTCGGTGCAGGACGGGCGCTTCCGTGAGGACCTGTTCTACCGGCTGGGCGTGCTGCCAGTGACGATGCCGCCGCTGCGGGACCGGACCGGTGACGTGACGCTGCTGGCCTCCTACCACATCGACGTCTTCAACCGGGAGTTCGGCAAGCGGGTGCAGGGGGCGTCCCCGGCGGCGCTCAGCCTGCTCGAGGCGCATCACTGGCCTGGCAACGTCCGGGAACTGAAGAACGCCGTCGAGCGGGCCATGCTGCTGGCCGAGGGCGATACGCTGACGGTCGACATGTTCGACACGATCGTCGGCCGGAACGGCGGGGCCGGCGTGTTCCAGCTGCCGGCGTCCGGCGTCAATCTCGAACAGCTGGAGCGCGACCTGGTCAGTCAGGCGCTGCAGCGGACCGCGGGCAGCCGGACGCGGGCGGCGGCGCTGCTGGGCCTGAACCGGGACCAGATCCGCTACCGGATCGAGAAATTCGGCCTCGAAGTGGCGAGACGCGACGCCTGAGGGGCGATCCCGCCCGATTCCTTCCTCGTTACAGCCCTCCGGAAAACTGCCGATTGATCCCGTGAATGCCCGCGGTGTCTCCCGCGGTGGACTGCCCGTCGGCGCGGGCGACCGCCGGAGCGCCGTGCGGCGTCGGGGCGTGAGCGATGCGGATCTGGGCTCTGCGGAGTCGTCGGCGCGGCCGGGTGGGACCCGGCATGGCGTGCCTCATGGCGGTGCTGGCCGCGTCGTCGCCCGCCGGCGCGGGCGGCCCGGCGCAGGTGCCGGCGGCGGCGACGGCCGAGCACTGCAAGGCCTCGGTGCTCTACTACCTGACCCAGTTCGTGCAGTGGCCGGCCCGTCCCGGCCGGCAGGCCTTCGTCATCGGCGTGCTCGGTGACGAGCCGCTGGAGGCGGCGCTCGTCCAGGTCGTCGGCGGCCGGGCGATCGATGGGCGCCCGCTCCTCGTGAGACGCCTCTCGCGGTCCGGGGAGGTCGGTTGCTGCCGGATGGTGTACCTCGGCAGCGGCGCCGGCCTGGCGACGATCTCGAGATTCCTGAAGGCGGCGGAGGCCGCCGGCGTCCTCACGGTCGGGGAATCGCCCGCGTTCGAAGCGCTGGGTGGCATGATCGACCTGGTGCCGGCCGGTCAGTGGGCCCATCTGGAGATCAATCGCGGAGCCGTCGATCGGGCGCGGCTGCAGATCAGCTCGAGACTGCTGGGACTGGCACGGGTCGTCGAGGGGCGGCGGCAGTGAGGCGGATCCCAGGCGTCCGTCGCTGGTCGATCGGGACCAGACTGGCCCTGGTGGTCATGGCGACCACCGGCGTGGCGCTGCTCTGCGTCAGTGTGGCCGTCTTCGCGTACAACGAAATCGGTTTCCGCCGGGCGACCGTCGACGAGATGACGTCGATGAGCGATCTGGTCGGGGCGAACAGCACGGCGGCGCTGGCCTTCCGGGATCGCCCGGCGGCCGCGCAGGTCCTCGACGCGCTCCGAGCGATACCGGACATCGCCGCGGCGGCGCTCTACGGGGCCGGGGGCCGGCCGCTGGCCGAGTATCGGCGCGCCGGGGCGGCCGGCCTGCCGCTGCCGGCGGGTGCGGGCCGCGCCGGCGCGGCGTTCGTGCACGGACACCTGCTGGTCGTCCGGCCGGTGCGGCTGAACGGCGAGGTGGTCGGGACGCTGTACCTGGACAACAGCCTGGCCGCGCTGCACGACCGGCTGGCGCGGCTCGGGCTGACCTTGCTGCTGGCGATGGTGGCGGCCTGGGCGGTCGCGCTCGTGCTGGCGTCGCGGCTGCAGCGGGTCATCTCGTCGCCCATCCGGGTCCTGGCCGACACCGTCCAGCAGATCTGCCGCGGAAAGACCTATGCGACGCGCGTGGCGGCGGACGGTGACGGGGAGGTCGGCGTTCTCATTGACGGCTTCAACGAGATGCTGGCGCAGATCGAGCAGCGCGACCGGAAATTCCAGCAGCAGCAGGACGAGCTGGAGGAGATGGTCGCCGTCCGGACGTTCGAGCTCGAACGGGAGCGGCAGCAGCTGCGGCAGATCGTCGCCAACGCCCCGGTGGCGATGGCGATGTTCGACCGCGAGATGCACTACGTCACGTACAGCCGGAAGTGGATCGCCGACTACCATCTCGAAGGGCGCGTGCTGGTCGGCCGGAGTCAGTACGAGATCTTCCCGGAGACTTCCGCCGAGCACATGCGGCTGCACCGGCGGGCGTTGAAGGGCGAAGTGCTGTCGAGCCCGGAGGACGTGATGGACCGGCTGGACGGCACGCGGCTGTACCTGCGATGGGCCATCCATCCGTGGTACACGGCGAGCGGCGAGATCGGCGGCATCGTGATGGTGACCGACATCATCAACGCGCTCGTCGAGGCGCGGGAGGCGGCGCTCGAAGCGTCGCGCCTGAAGTCCGACTTCCTCGCCAACATGAGCCACGAGATCCGCACGCCGATGAACGGCGTCATCGGGATGACCAAGCTGGCGCTGCAGACCAGCCTGTCGCTCGAGCAGCGGCAGTATCTCGAGACGGTCATGGTGTCGGCGGAGTCACTGCTCTCGGTGCTCAACGACGTCCTGGATTTCTCGAAGATCGAGGCCGGCCGACTCGAGATCGAGGCGATCGACTTCGACGTGCGCACGACGCTGTACGACGCGATCAGGCCGGTCGCGACGCGCGCCGACGAGAAGGGGCTGGAGCTGGTCTGCCGGGTGGCCGCGGAGGTGCCCGAGGTGCTCGTCGGCGACCCCGGGCGCCTGCGCCAGATCGTGCTCAACCTGGTGGGCAACGCCGTCAAGTTCACCGACGCCGGCGAGATCGTGGTCCGCGCCGACATGGCGGAGGCCGACGGCCCGCGGGCGATCCTGCACGTGGCCGTGTCCGACACCGGCATCGGGATCCCGGCCGACAAGCAGCGGATGATCTTCGATCCGTTCGCGCAGGCGGATGGATCGACCACGCGGAAGTACGGCGGCACCGGCCTCGGCCTGGCGATTTCCGCCAACCTCGTGTCGGTCATGGGCGGGCGGATCTGGGTCGAGAGCGAAGTCGGACACGGCAGCACGTTCCATTGCACGGTCACGCTGGACCGTGCCCAGGCGAAAGCGGACGCGGGGCTCAGGCCGGTGCCGGCGCTGCAGGGTGTGCGCGTGCTCGTCGTCGATGACAACGCCAGCAGCCGGACGGCGATGGTCGAGACGCTGACGGCCGCCGGATTGAGCCCGACCGGGGCGGCGGGCGGCGAGGCGGCGGTCGCCACGGCCAGGGGGGCGCACGACAGCTGGCGGCCGTTCGGCGTGACGCTGATCGACGCGCACATGCCGGGCATGGACGGCTTCGCCGTGGCGCGGACGCTCCGGCAGGAGGGCATCGAGGCCGGCGCGCTGATTCTGCTGCTGCGGCCGTCGCAGGGGCCGACCGACGTCCCGCGGTGCCGGGACGCAGGCGTCGCCTCGTTTCTGTTCAAGCCGATCCGCGAGTCGGAGCTGCTGCACACGATCGCCGTGATGCTCGGCGCGCCTCTCGTCTCGGTGCCGGCGCCGGCCGTCGGGGGGGCGATCGGGCCGCCGGCGCCGCCGCGGCTGCGGATCCTGCTGGCCGAGGACAACGCGGTGAACCAGGCGCTCGCCGTGCATCTCCTGGAAAGCGAGGGCCACGCGGTGACCGTGGTGGCGACCGGACGTCAGGCGGTGGAGCGGGCGGCCGCCGAACCGTTCGACCTGGTGCTGATGGACCTGCAGATGCCCGAGATGAGCGGCATCGAGGCGACCACCGCGATTCGCGCGGCGGAGCGCACCACCGGCCGCCACGTGCCGGTCGTCGCGCTCACGGCGCACGCGATGACGGGGGACCGCGAGCGGTGTCTCGCCGCCGGCATGGACGACTACCTGTCGAAGCCGATCATGCCGGCTCAGTTGTTCGATGCCATCGCGAGAGCCGTCGGCGCGGTCGGAGACGACCGCGCCGCGCCGGCGGCCCTCCGGGCACCGGCCGACCTGCGGGTGTTCGACCTGGACGAGGCGCTGCACCGTGTCCGCGGCGACCGGGTCATGCTCGGCCAGCTCGTGTCGATGTTTGAGGAGGACTGTCCCGTCCTCCTCGACACGATCCGCGCGGCGGTCCGGGCGCGGGACGCGGCCACCCTCACGAGCGCGGCGCACACGCTCAAGGGATCGTGCGCCCTGCTGGGCGCCCACGAGGCCCGGGAGGCGGCGAAGCGGCTGGAAGACATGGCGCGGGACGGCGGGCTCGATCACGCGCAGCGGACGCTCGGAGCGCTCGAGGCGGCCCTGATCGCCCTCGAGCCGGAGCTCCGGCGCGTGACGACGGAGGCAGGTGTGTCGTGCAAATCGTAATTGCGGAAGACGACAGGCTGTATCGGCGGCTGCTCGAAGCGGCCCTCACCACTCGGGGCTACGCCATCACGACCTGCGTCGACGGGTTCGAGGCGTGGCGCCGGCTGGCGGAGCAGACGGGGCCGACGGTGGCCATCCTCGACTGGATGATGCCGAGCATGGACGGCCTGGAGATCTGCCGCCGCGTGCGGCAATCCCGCATGGCGCTCCCACCCTACATCATCCTGCTGACGTCCCGCAGCCGGACCGAGGACATCGTCACCGGTCTGCAGGCCGGCGCCGACGATTATCTGTGCAAGCCGTTCGACCCGGAGGAACTGGCCGCGCGGCTTGTCGTCGGTCACCGCGTGCTGAAGCTCCAGCAGGACCTGATCGAGCGCGTGGCGGAGCTGGAGGACGCCCTCGCCAGGGTCAAGCAGCTGCAGGGCCTGCTGCCGATCTGCTCCTACTGCAAGAAGATCCGCGACGACCAGAACTACTGGAGCCAGGTGGAGAGCTACATCAGCGAACGATCGGAGGCCCGGTTCACCCACGGCATCTGTCCGGAGTGCCGGGAGAAGTTACTGGCAGAATCGACGGCGATCACGACGACGACGTCGAAGTGATCGCCGGACGAGGCCGCTCGCCCACGCCTGTGCGGGCGTGCGCGACGCGGTGACCGCCGTGAGCGCGGGCGGGGTGCGGAGTCGCCCCGCCCTTTTTTTGTCTGCGGCCGCCGGCGCGCGGACGGGCGATCAGGCGATGGACCGGACGCGGCGGCCGAACGTGATGACCGGGGCCGACGCCTCGGCGAGCTGCGGCCTGGGCTCAATCAGGAGCCGCAGTTCGTATCCCTGGCGCAGGCCGTTCTCCGTCTTCGGCATGACGCGGCGATAGACGGCACCCAGCACCTTGCCGGCCCGGCGCAGCTCGTCGGGAATCCCCGGATGGCCGGCGGCGTCCTGATCGAGCTGCAGGGTCACCAGCCGGAACAGCGGGATCACCGTGGGCGAATCGCATTCGACGAACGCGCCGTAATCGCTAATCTCGCGCGCGACGATGCTGGTGAAGCGGGTGGTCCCGCGGGCGTCCCGCCAGGTCAGCAGGCCGGGAAGGGCGGCGGCGCGACGATCCAGACAACGGCGGTCAGGCGTACGTGCGATTGAGGGCGATGACGGGACGTGGTTCACAGATCCCCCTTTTGGAGTCGGTCGCTGCGGACTCCTCAATCAATCGCGAGGCCTGAATCTGTCGATTCGGCAAATGCCGTCCAAGTCATTATAAAGACAGTGTCTTAGGTGAAATAAGCGTGGCCGGAACCTGATGAAAAGCGATTAATGAGTATCCATATGTGTGCGGTGGCTGGATATCTGCTATTCATTGCTCGGCTGAAAAGCGGGCCGAAATCCCCAGCCGCTTGAGCTTCAGATAGAGCCCGCGACGCGTCAAGCCGAGCTGGCGGGCGGTTCTGGAGATGTTGCCCGCATGGCGCGACAGGCTCGCCTGGATCAGGTCGCGCTCGACCTGCGAGATCGCCGTCGCCAGGTCAGCCACGTCCCGTCGTCCGGCCGGCCGCGAGGGGCCGGAGGCGGAACCGGGCGCCTGCAGGCCGGTCAGCTCGGGCGACAGCTGATCGGGCGTCACCACATCGCCCGGCGCGCTCATCGCGACGGCCCGCTGGATCTCGTTCCGCAGCTGCCGCACGTTGCCGGGCCACCAGTATTGGGCGATGACGTCGAGCGCCCCCGCACTGAGCTGCACCCCCGGCTTGTCCAGCCGTTCGCACGCCTCACGCAGGAAGTAGGTCGTCAGGTGAGGAATCTCCTCCTGCCGCTCGCGGAGCGGCGGGACGTGGATGCGGATCACGCCCAGGCGGTAGTACAGATCCTCGCGGAAGGTGGCGTCCGCCACCCGCTGCTCGAGATCGGCGTTGGTGGCGGCGAGGACCCGCACGTCGACCCGCTGAGGACGGGTCTCGCCGACCGGCATGATTTCGTGCTGTTCGAGCACCCGGAGCAGCTTCGGCTGCACGTCGAGCGGCAGGTCGCCGATCTCGTCCAGGAACAGCGTTCCGCCGGTGGCTGTCCGGAGGAGGCCGGGCTGGTCGGTCACGGCGCCGGTGAACGCCCCGCGCCGGTGGCCGAACAGCTGGCTGTCGGCCAGATCCCGGCCGGTCGTCGTGCAGTTGTAGGGGAGGAACAGGCCGATGCGGCGCGGCGAGCCGACATGGATGGCGCGGGCGACCAGCTCCTTGCCGGTGCCGCTTTCCCCGGTAATGAGCACCGTCAGATCGTTTCCCTGCATCCGGCGGATCTGTTCGACCACGCGCGCCATCGCCGGGCTGGCGCAGACGAACCCGGGAAGCAGCGGCTCGAGGGGGTGCTGGCTCGACTCGTCCGAGGCCGGCGGGACAGGCTCCCGGGCGGCGCACAGATCGAAGCCCTGCCGCGCCACCGCCACGATCATCCTGAGCCGGCGCGCCGTCGGGAATCCGAGCGCGTGAGACACCACCACGAGGGCGCCCCGCGCGCTGCCGGTCCGGTCGCGCCCCAGCGATTCGACGCGCAGCAGGCCCTGGGCGGCCTCGGGCAGGCCGCGCTGCCGGGCGCGCCGGACCAGGGCGACGGCGGCGGCATGGTCGCACCCCTGCCGGCCGAGGATCCGAATCTCGTCCGGCGCGGTCTCGACGAAGACGACCACCGCCTCGGCGGCCGCCGCCTCGAACAGCGCCGCCGCGGTCTCGTGCCCGAGCAGCTCCGGCAGGGCCGCCGCCTCCACGATCCGACGGATGATGGCATCGTCCGCATCGGCGGAAACGCCGAGATATTCGCCGGTGCCGTGGCCGGCCAGCAGCGATTCGGCGGCCCGGGTCGCCTCGAGATCGCGCCGGGCGCCGACCGCGTCGAAGACGCCGGCGGCACGGGCCAGATGCTGCCCCGCCGCGGACCGGGCGCCGGTGCCGGCCACCAGACGGCCGAGCGCCAGGTAGCTGAGGGCCGATTCGTAACGTTCGCCGAGCAGGTCGAAGACGCCCGCGCTCTGGGCCATGTCGTGATACGCCTCGTGGCCCAGGCCGGTCCGTGCCTGGAGGGTGCCGCGCAGGCGGAGGTATTCCCCCCACGCGCTGGGCGCGGTCCGGGGCACCATCCGGTCGGCGACCGCCGTGAGCCCCTGCCAGGCGCCGTCCAGATCGCCCAGGTCGATGCTCGCGGCGATCGCGATCAGCTCGGCCCGCAGCACGTCCGCCGGCGGAGCCGCCTCGGCCTCCACGATCTCCCGGGCAAGACGGGCCGCCTCGGCCAGCGCGCCGCGCTTGAGCGCGAGCCTGGCCCGGAGCACGCGCACCGACCACTCGTACCAGCGGCTCGTCTGCGCCCCGTACGCCCCGTAGGCCTCGCCGGCCCGGTCGAGGAACTCCTGCGCCGCGTCGTATTCGCCCCGGATCATCTGGATTTGCGCCAGACTGTCGAAGACCGCCCCGGTCGTCTCGTGGAACTGGATCGGGCTGCGCACATCCAGGGCGCGGCGGAGGGCCGGCTCGGCGCGGGCCAGATCGCCGACCTTGACGCAGATCTGGCCCAGCGTGGCCAGCGCCACGGCCAGCCCATGGCCCGACCCGAGCTGCTCGTGCAGGGTGACGCTCCGCTCGGCCAGCTCCATGGCGGAGTCGTAGCGATGCTGCATCATCGCCACGACCGCCTGGTTGCTGCAGACGGTGGCCAGCACGTCGGTCGCCTCGACCGCCGTGGCCAGCCGTTCGGCCTGCCGCAGCGCGCGCATGGCCTCGTCGTAGCGGCCGGTCTGGGCGAACGAGATGCCGGATTGGGAGTGCACCAGTCCCAGGTGCCGCCGGTCGCCGGCGGCGTGCAGCGCCGACGCGGCCTTGGTCAGGTGCTCCCGGACGATCGCGAGATCGCCCACCTGTTTGTAGCAGAGCGCCAGTTCGTAATGCGTGAGGCCGATCGCCGCCGAATCATGGGCCAGATCGGCCTGCTTCAGCGCCCGGCCGTGCAACGCAATCGCCTTGGACTGGTCGCCGCGGGCGAACGCCACGCGGCCGTGCAGCCGCCAGAGGGCCGAGAGCCGGACCGGGGCAATCAATTCGCGCAGGGAGTCGGGTGGGCGGCCGAGCGCGGCGCTGGCGCGGCTCAGGTCGGCCTGCAGCAGCCACGCCTCGGCCAGCGCGCACCGGATCGCGAGCTCATCCTCGCGGGAGAGCGCGCCCGACCGGAGCGCGGGGCCAAGCAGCCGGGAGGCACGCGCCCCCTCACCACGCTCGAGGGCCGCCACGGCCTGCGTCAGAGGTGTCGGGCCAGACACGCGCAGAGTATACCAAGTATACGATGGGCCGGAATCTCCATTTCGGCGAGGCGGCGGAATTTCCGGGCAACCGCCAGGCGGCCGGGCGACGCCCAGGGGGCCCGTTCTCGAGGCCGGGGCCGGCGCCAGGCGGTCTGGCCGGCCAGGGCCTTGTAGGATAATGACCTCGGTGATTCACGCTTCTGGCGGACGTGGCGGGGCCCGGCCTGCCCGCAGCACGGCAGGACGATCGGCGCGTCGCCCAATCTCCGGAATGGCCTGGCCGGCCGCAGTCGCGCTGCTGGCGCTGGTGGTGGCCTGCGGGGGACGGGGGGCGACCCCGGCCCCGGCAGCAGCCCCTCCGCCTTCGAGTCAGGCGGCGCGGGCGGCCGGTGGAGCGGCCGGTGCGGGCGGCCTGACGCCGGCGACTGACGCGCGGCTTCGGATCGTGATTCTCGGGGACAGCCTGACGGCCGGCCTCGGGCTGCCGTCCCTCGATCTGGCCTACCCGGCGCAGTTGCAGCAGCTGGTGAGCGCCGCCGGGTATCACTACGAAGTCGTCAACGCGGGGGTGTCGGGGGATACGACGGCTGGAGGCCTCAGCCGGCTGGACTGGGTCCTCGAGGGGCACGTCCGGATCCTCGTCGTGGCGCTCGGCGGCAACGACGGGCTGCGTGGCATCCCGGTGTCGGACATGGAGCACAACCTCGCGGCCATCATCCAGACGGCCCAGCAGCGCGGGATCCAGGTGCTGCTCGCCGGCATGGAGGCGCCGCCGAACTACGGCCCGGTCTACACCCGTCAGTTTCACCAGGCCTTCCGCGACCTGGCGCGCCGGTATCATGTCGCCTTTCTGCCGTTTCTCCTGCAGGGCGTGGCCGGGATTGCCCGTCTGAACCAGGCGGACGGCATTCACCCGACCGCCCAGGGGGCGCAGATGGTCGCTGACAACGTGTGGCAGGTGCTGAAGCCGCTGCTGGCGCGCGAGCAACGGGCCGGTGTCCGATGATTGATCTGCAGGGTGTCTCGAAGACGGTGATGAGCGGCGAGCGGCCGCTGACGATCCTGCATCCGCTGGATCTCTCGGTGCCGTCCGGCCAGTTCCTCGCCGTGCTCGGACCGTCGGGCAGCGGCAAGTCGACGCTGCTGGGCCTGATTGCGGGGCTCGATGCGCCGACGGCCGGCCGGATTCTCATCGACGGGACCGAGATCACCCGTCTGGGCGAAGACGCGCTCGCCCGGCTGCGCAGCGACAAGATCGGGTTCGTCTTCCAGTTCTTTCACCTGATTCCGTCGCTCACCGCGCTCGAGAACGTCTCGGTGGCGCTGGAGATTGCCGGTGCCGCGCGGGCCAGCCAGCGGGCGGCGCAACGGCTCGCGGAGGTGGGCCTCACCGACCGCGGCCACCACTATCCGTCGCAGCTCTCGGGCGGCGAACAGCAGCGCGTGGCCCTGGCCCGGGCGCTGGCCAACGACCCGGCGATCCTGCTGGCCGACGAGCCGACCGGGAACCTCGATTCGCAGAACGGCCGCCACATCATGGCGCTGATGCGCTCCGTGCACGAGACGCGCGGTACGACGATCGTGCTGGTGACCCACGACGCCGAACTGGCGGCTCTGGCCGACGTCCGGCTCACGCTGCGGGACGGCCGGCTGGTCGAGCGGCTGGAGCGTCCGCCGGCCGCCGCCGGCCGCGCGGCCGATCAGGTGACCTCCTCGTGACGTTCGTGCTGCGGATGGTCGGCCGGGAACTGCGGGCATCCTGGCGACGCCTGATCTTCTTCTTCGCCTGCATCGCGATCGGCGTCGGCGCGATCGTCGCCCTCCGGTCGGTCGTGCAGAGCGCCCGCGCGGTCATCGGCCAGGAAGCCCGCGGGATGCTGGCGGGTGACGTCAGCATCCGGAGCACCCGGAGCTGGACCCCGGACGTACAGGCGACCATCGCGCGGCGGCTCCGGGAATTTCACGTCACCGGCCGGACCGAGTCCATCGAGACGCCGACGATGGCGCGCCCGGCGGCCGGGGGAGACGTCGCGAAGGTCGTGGAGCTGCGGGCCGTGCAGGCGGCGTTTCCCTTCTACGGCACGCTGACGCTGGAAGGGGGGCGGCCCTATGCGTTCGCCCTGCTGGCGCACCACGGCGCCCTGGTCGGCCCCGAGCTGCTCACCGAGCTCGGCCTGCACGCCGGCGACGCCATCATGATCGGCCGGGCCGCGTTCACGATCCGCGGCGTGATCGCGCAGGAGCCGGGCCGGTCGATGGGATTCAGCCTCGGCCCGCGCGTGCTGATCGACGAGGCCGACCTCGCGTCGACCGGCCTGCTGCAGTTCGGCAGCCGCGCGAGCTACGAACTGCTGCTGAAGGTGCCGCCCGCGTCGGTCGAGCCGCTCGTGACCGCACTCCGCCACGATTTCCGCAACGCGTTCATCACCGTCCGGTCGTACCGCGGCACGCAGGACCGGGTGGGGCGCGACTTCACGCGCGCGGAGAACTACCTGAGCCTGGTCGGCCTGGTCGTCGTGATTCTCGGCGGCATCGGCGTGTCGAGCGTGATGCGGGTCTTCATCCATCAGAAGCGGCGCA
>Ga0307374_10002263_pt1 | contig 34465 bp, 32 predicted proteins | sample OX3MG_FD_202532 | JGI IMG/M metagenome (GOLD analysis project Ga0307374, IMG submission 202532) | Soil microbial communities from Risofladan, Vaasa, Finland - OX-3 | ecosystem: Environmental > Terrestrial > Soil > Coastal area > Acid sulfate soil | place: Finland: Risofladan, Vaasa | collected... | reverse complement strand
TCCCAAGGCGTTCGTCTAGCCCTTGCTGACTACGAGGCTGACCTTTGTCCCGTAGTCCACGTGCGTCTTCGCTTTCGGCCGCTCGAAGACCACGCGGCCGGCTGGAATGGTCGTCGACTGGGCGCGTGTGATCTTCCCGACGGCGCAGTGGGCGCTCCTGATCGCCTTCTTCGCGGCGGCGAGGCTCTTGCCGATCACCTTCGGGACGGTGCAGCCCTTGAAGACGACTGCTGCCTGCCGTGCGAGGGAGTCGACCTTCGCCTGGTGAAAGTCCGCGACGTACGCGAAGCGGAGCGTGACCGACCCGTTGGCCGGGATCTTGATGCTCTGGTGCAGCGTGAAGTCCGACTGGCTCGGGCTGAGGTACATGAACTTCGCGGCGGTGGCGGCATGGTCGTAGACGATCGCGCCCCGGCCATGGGTCGGGTCTCCGTCCGCGGCGCCGTGATAGCGGACGCGGATCGTTCCGGGCTTGCCGGGCAGGCTGACCACATCGCCCACCTGATGCATCGAGTAGCCGGACTGTCCCGGGAACTTGTACTCGACCTCGCCCGCGTTGCCGCCGGCGGGGCCGAAGAAGTGCTGGTCGTTCTGCCAGAGCAGGTCGACCTTGTGCGCCTTGCCGTTCGTGCTCTTGAAGACGTCCGTTACCCAGGCAACCCTCCCACCGTGGTCCTGCACGATCGTCCGGGTGTCGGTGACACCGGTCGACGTGAACGACGGGCACGTGACGCTCGTCGGCGGGTACGTCTGGTTCTCGCACTTGACGAACGCCTCTTTCTCGTGGATCGTGCTGTTCCCCGTCTTCGAGTTCTGGCTGTACGAAAACGAGGAGACCGTCGGGAAGCCGGACGTGGCCCCGGCATTGATCTCCTTGGCGCCCGACGGCGGATACGCATCTGCGCCGTCCACCTGGATCTCCGACCGCGTGGCGTTGGAGCCGAGGTCGTTGTTGGCGAGCCACGCGTTGCAGTACCACGGCACGGTGGTGAGGGAGTCGGTCGAGTCGAGCAGGTAGCCGTCGTCGATCCCGCATCCGCCGAGCGAGTCGTAGTCCATGCCGCCGTCCGGCTGCTGGAAGTAGAGGTAGAAGTCGTAGAGCTTGCCGTTGTTCGGGCCGCCGCTCACGTGGCTCTTCGTGGCGTCACCGACGTAGAGCCTCGGTCCCGTGAACGGAGCGAGAGTGACGGGCGTCGTTCCGGCGGGAACGGCCTTCAGGTTGCATGTCCGGAACAGGAGCGCCGGTTTGAGCCCGGCCGCCGAAACCGAGAACGAGCCGTTGCTGCCGACAGGCACATCGCTCGCGAGGATCCCGGTCTTGTCGCCGGCATAGCAGACGAGATCGACGTGGTTGCCCGTAGTCCCGCTCGACGTCCCGGCGATCGAGATCGTGTTCGGCGCGTCCTCGTTGTAGACGAGGTACGTTCCGTCTTTCGGCGACGCGACATTCGAAGTCGTGACCGTCTGAGCCTGCGCCGACGGCACAACCACGAGAGTTGCCACGAGACACGCCCCCGCGACGATCGTTGCTGCCTTTCCCCGGACCCGATTCATCTCTCCTGCTGGCTCGAATACGTTCTGCTTGACCTACCAGAAAACTGGGGCCCCGCAGCAACGGAGCCCCAGAATCACTCGATCGAGCACGGACTACTACGAGCAGCCGGTGTTCGTGCCGCAGTCGCGGCATGTGTAGCAGCTGCCTGTCCGCACCATGCGGCCGCCGCAGCGGGCGCACTCGACCGCGTCCTCCCACGAGTTGAAGAGGGCGGTCTGGCCCGGCGGCGGCGCGTCGGACGGATCCGCCGGCGCTGCCGCCTCGCCCGCCGTGTAGCGCTCGGCGAGGCGCGCCTTCACCTCGGGCGAGAGGATCCCCGCCTCCTCCTGCTGCTCGGGCGTGAGGAACCGCTTGCCGAACCAGCGGAAGATGTAGTCGACGATCGACTTCGCCGCGCGGATGTCGGGGTCGTTCGTCAGACCGCTTGGCTCGAAGCGCATGTGGCTGAGCTTCGAGACGTAGACCTCCGGCGGCACGCCGTACTGGAGGCCCATCGAGACGGCGAGGCACAGCGAGTTCATGAGGCCGGCCATCGTCGTGCCGTCCTTCGCGATGTCGACGAAGATGTCGCCCGGGCTGCCGTCGTCGTACAGGCCGACGTGGATGTAGCCCTCGTGGTCGCCGACCTGGAACTTGCGGCCGATCTCGGTGCGGTCGAGCGGCAGGCGCTTGCGCTCGTGCACCTGAACCGGCGGCAACGCCACGGAGCCCTGGCTGCCGGAGCTCGAGAGCGGCTGCGCGACCTTGCAGTTGTCGCGGTAGATCGCGATCGCCTTCACGCCGAGCTTCCACGCGTCGATGTAGAGCGCGATCACGTCCTCGACGGTCGCCTCCTCGGGCAGGTTCACCGTCTTCGAGATCGCGCCGGAGATGAACGGCTGGACGGCGCCCATCATCTTGACGTGGCCGGAGTAGTGGATCGCCCGCTCGCCGACGGCGCAGTCGAAGACGGGGTAGTGCTCCGACTTGATGTACGGCGCGCCGATCATGCTGTTCCGCTCGTCGACGAACGCGACGATCTCCTCGCCCTCCTGCGGCGCGTAGCCGAGCCGCTCGAGCGCCATCTGCACCGTCTTGTTGACGATCGTGATCTCGCCGCCGCCGACGAGCTTCTTCGACTTCACGAGCGAGAAGTCGGGCTCGACGCCGGTCGTGTCGCAATCCATCATGAAGCTGATCGTCCCGGTCGGCGCGAGCACGGTCGCCTGCGCGTTGCGGAAGCCGTGGATCTCGCCGAGGTCGAGCGCGTCGTCCCACGCCTTGCGGCAGTGGCCGAGGAGATCGGCTGGGACAGAGTCGGAGTGCTCGATGTTCCCGACCGCCGCGCGGTGCTTCGCGATGACGCCGATCATCGGCGCGCGGTTGACCGCGTAGCCGTCGAACGGTCCCATCCGCGAGGCGATCTCCGCGGACTTGCGGTAGGCGCGCCCCGTCATGAGAGCGGTGATCGCCGCCGCGTACGCGCGTCCCTCGTCGGAGTCGTACGGCAGGCCGCGCGCCATGAGCAGCGCGCCGAGGTTCGCGTAGCCGAGGCCGAGCTGGCGGAACCGCTTCGCGTTGCGGCCGATCTCGGGCGTCGGATACGACGAGTAGCCGACGAGGATCTCCTGCGCGAGGAAGACGACGTCGCACGCGTGTTCGAACGCCTCGACGTCGAACTCGCCGTCCTCGCGGCGGAACTTCATGAGGTTCAGCGACGCGAGGTTGCACGCCGAGTCGTCGATCGACATGTACTCCGAGCACGGGTTCGAGGCGTTGATGCGGCCGGTGTTCGGGAGCGTGTGCCACGAGTTGATCGTCGTGTCGTACTGGACGCCCGGATCGGCGCACTCCCACGCCGCCGCCGCGATCTGCCGGAGCAGGTCGCGCGCGTCCTTCGTCTCGACGACCGTGCCGTCGGTGCGGGCGGTGAGGTTGAACTCCTCGCCCTTCGCCGTCGCCTCCATGAACCCGTCGCTGACGCGGACGGAGTTGTTGGCGTTCTGGTACTGGATCGACGCCCAGTCGGGCGAGTCGAGCGACATGTCGTAGCCGGCCGACTCGAGGACGCGCGCCTTGCGCTCCTCCTTGGCCTTGCACCAGATGAACTCCTCGATGTCGGGATGGTCGACGTCGAGGACGACCATCTTCGCTGCGCGGCGCGTCTTGCCGCCCGACTTGATCGTGCCGGCGGACGCGTCGGCGCCCCGCATGAACGAGACCGGCCCGGAGGCGTGGCCGCCCTTCGAGAGTTGCTCCTGCGACGAGCGCAGGCGCGAGAGGTTGACGCCCGAGCCCGAGCCGCCGCGGAAGATGACGCCCTCGCGGCGGATCCAGTCGAGGATCGCGTCCATCGAATCCTCGATCGAGAGGATGAAGCAGGCGGAGCACTGCGGCGCCGCCTCGAAGCCGACGTTGAACCAGACGGGCGAGTTGAACGAGGCGTACTGGTTGACGAGGATCGTCTTCAGCTCGGCCCCGAACGTCTCGGCCTCGTCGGCGTCGGCGAAGTAGCCGCCCTCCTTGCCCCAGGCGACGACCGTGTCGACGACGCGGCCGATCATCTGCTTCACGCTCGACTCGCGCTCGGGGGAGGAGAGCCGACCGCGGAAATACTTCTGCGCGACGATGTTCGTCGCGGTCTGCGACCAGAACTTCGGGAACTCGACGCCGCGCTGCTCGAACGCCGGGCCGTCGCGGCCCGGGATGAGCGCGTCGCGCGTCTCCCACTCGATCTCGTCGAACGGATCGCGTCCGGGGATGGTGAAGAAGCGCTTGACGCCGAGGCGCGCGCCCTCCTCGACAACCGTGTTCACGACCTCCGTGGTCGCCTCTTCTGTGCCCGGAACCTGCTCGACGCTCGCCATTTCCCCTCCTGCAACTGTAGTGGCCGAAGACCCTTCTGGGCCGTCCGCCGGCACGCGGGTCCTCCGACGGGGGACCGCACGCTAGACCCACGATCGGACGGAAGAGCCGGCGGAGCGGGCCGAGCAGCTAGGCGGGCTGATCCGTCACGTTCAGATTGAAGCCAACCTGAACCTGGCGGACCGAGGCCGGCACGCTGACGATCATTCGCAGCTGCTCGTCGAAGTAGTCCTTGAACAGCGGCGGACGGGGCGTCGTGAGGAGGTTCTCGCCCTCGGCCATGAGGGGGTGACCGTCCCCGACGATCGCACGGAGCTCCTCGTGCCGTGAGACGTGCTGGACGAGGCAGGGCGCGTGCGTTTGCCCAGCGGCGCGCAGAGCGTAGGCGCGATGGCTGCCGTTGTGGAGCACGAGACGGCCCCCGACCGAGAGCGCGCTGAGGTAGTTCGAGCCGTAGCCAACGCTGAGGGCGACGAGCATGGACGGGACGCCGCCGGGCTTGAGCCCGGAGACCTGCGCCGGGTCGAGCAGCTCGGCGCTGAGGATCCGGAGGTCGTTCGACACCGACCTGAACGTCCAGGACGCCTCTCCGATCTGTCCGGCCTGGACCGGCGGATCGCGGCGTCTCTCATAGGGCAGTGCGAACTCGAAGATCCGGGCTGGACTCGGGCTCTCGCCGATCTCCGCGAGCAGTTCGTCGGCGAATGCGAGGTTGATGTGCTTCTGGTGGACGACGAGCCGGTCGAGTTCGATCCACTCGATGGAGACCGGCGCCAGCGCGTAGTCGCGACGCATCACCGGGTCGGCCAGGGCGCGCGCGACGAGCGGCGCGAGCTCGTCGGGCATCTCGCCGAACTCGATCCCGTCGGCGTAGCCGGCCTCCGTCTCCGCGAGAGTCAGAAGGTGATCGTTGCCGTGCCGCCACGCATCCATCAAGGCTCCCTCGTCGCCGCTGCGCCCCTCGAGCGTCTGCGTGGCGACGTAACCGAGGAACTCCGTCACCGGCGGATGGCCGACCAGGAGGACGTGAGGGTTCGCGTCGCTCAATGCCCGACGATCGCAACGAGCGGGAACCGCGACTCGGTCGCCGGGAGGGCGCCGTCGAGCGGCGCGACGGCACCGATGTGCGCGTCCTTGGCGAGCCGATTCGCCTCGCGCTCCCAGCCCGCTCGGAAGAGGACGAGCGAGCGCGCGTACGTCGTGACCTGGGCGTCCATGGCCGGCGCGCTCCGGTAGCCGTGCGCGAGCAGCCGGCTCGCGAGGCCGCCGGCGGCGCCGGCGATCCCGTTGCCGTTGAGGACGAGGACCGAAGTGGCGGACCGCGGCCGAAGCGCCGCCGGCGTGATGTGGCTCTTAGAGACGTGTCCGGAACCCGGTTCCGGACGCGTCCCGCCGAGACGGTTGTGAAGCGCCCGGCCGCCGAGCACCGCGAGCGCGATCGCGAGGAGAAGCGCGAGCGCGAGGACGAGCCCGCGCCACGAGAAGCTGCGACCGATGGGATGAGCGTGCTCCACGGATGGTCCCGGTTCGGCGGGAGCGACGCCGCTCCTCCCGTAGAGTCGAGGGATGTTCGTCAGCTTCGAGGGCGCCGACGGCTCGGGGAAGTCGACCCAGGCCGAGCTCCTACGCGCGACGCTCGCCGCCGAGGGGCAGGAGGTCGTCCTGACCCGCGAGCCGGGCGGCACGGAGCTCGGCGAGCGTGCACGCGAGCTCGTCCTCAACGGGCCGCACATGGGCGCGTGGGCCGAGGCGGCGCTCTACGCGGCGTCGCGCGCCGAGCACGTCGAGGCGGTGATCCGGCCCGCGCTCGACCGCGGCGCCATCGTCGTCTGCGACCGTTACATCGACTCGTCGCTCGCGTACCAGGGCATCGCGCGTGGGCTGGGTGTGGACGCCGTTCTCCAGCTCAACCTCGCGATCACGGGCGGCCTACTGCCGGACGTCACCTTCCTCCTGCTGATCGACCCGGACCTCGCCGCCGGCCGCTACGACGAATCCGACCGGATCGAGCGGGAGGGAACCGCACTGCAGGCCAAGGTCGACGCCGCCTACCGCGAGCTGGCCGAGAGGTTCTCGGAGAGAATCGTGACCGTGAACGCCGACCGACCCGCCGACGAGATCGGGAGTGAGATCCGTGAGCGCCTTCGAGAGCGTTCCTGAGCAGCACGAGGCGAAGCGGCTCCTCTCGGCCGCGCTCGAGGAGGGCCTGGTGCACGCGTACCTCTTCCACGGCCCGGACGGCGTGGGCAAGCGCGATCTCGCCCTGCGGTTCGCCGGCGAGCTGCTCGGCGACCAGGCGCGCGTCGCGCGGGGGAGCCATCCCGACCTCTACGTCCTCGAGCCGCTCGGGGAGCAGATCCGCATCGACGACGTTCGCGAGTTGCGGCGCGACCTCCACATGCGGCCGTTCGAGGCCGACCGGCGCGTCTATCTCGTGTTCGGCGCCGACTCGCTCAACGAGGACGCGGCCGACGCGCTGTTGAAGGATCTCGAGGAGGCGCCGCCGTACGCGGTCGTCGTTCTCGTCGCGGAGCGTCTCGGCCCTCTGCCGGAGACGATCCGTTCGCGCTGCCAGCTCGTCCCGTTCCGCCGCCTTTCGGAGCCGGCGTTGCGCGAGGCGATTGCGAAGCGTGCGGCCGGTCTGAGCGAGGCGGAGGTCGCGACGCTCGCCCGCACCGCCGGTGGCCGTCTGGGGCGTGCGCTCCAGCTCCTCGATCCGGCGGCGGCGCGACGCCGCTCCGAGTTGATCCGCGTCGCGCGCGCCGTCTACGGCGACCCGAGCTTTGAGACGTCTGCCGCGACCGAGGCGCTGCTCGCCGGGATCGACGAGCGCGGCACCGAGGCGAAAACGGCGGCGGAGGCGCAGGTCGAGACGCTCGAGCTGACGGGACGCGAGGCCGAGCAGCGGATCCGCCGCGCGCAGCGCGGGGCCGAGCGGGACGAGCTGCTCGCGCTGCTCGAGGAGCTCGAGTGGTGGTACCGCGACCTCGTCGTCGTCGCGGCGGGCGCCGAGGCGACGGCCGTGCATGTCGACCGCCTCCACGAGCTGCGGGAGGACGCGACCTCCGAGCGGCTGCTGGGCGCGGAACGTGCGTGCGAGCTCGTGCGCGCCGCGTGGCGGGAGGCCGAGGAGCTGCAGGTCTCGACGCCGCTCGCGCTCGAGGCGCTCTTGATCCGGCTGCGCGGCGAGCTCGCGCCGACAACCGCGGCGATCGCCTCGTAGAGGCGGGTGCCTGCCACCGCAAAGCGGTGGCAGGCACCCTGACTTTCGGCTACGCCGAGAAGACGAGCTCGTCGCCGAGCGCGAGCTGGAGCCGCGCGAGAGCGTCGCTCTCGAGCTGCCGGACGCGCTCCCGCGTCAGGCCGAGCTCCTTGCCGATCGTCTCGAGCGACGCCGGCTCCGACTCGAAGCCGAAGCGCAGCTCGACGATCCGGCGCTGCCGCTCGGGCAGATCCGCGACCGCGCGCTGCACGCGCTGGCGCCGCACCGACTCGACCGCTTCCTCGGCGGGATCGATCGACGACTCGTCGGCGAAGAGGTCGCCGAGTTCCGAGTCGCCGTCCGAGCCGAGGCCCTGGTTGAGGGAGACGGAGTCGACCGCGTCGAGCGCTTCGGTGACATGCTCGAGCTTCAGCCGCGTCGCCTGCGCGAGCTCCTCGGGCGTAGCCTCGCGGCCGAGCTTCGCCTGGAGCTCCGCCGACGCGCGGTTGAGCTTGATCCGGCGCTCCTGTACGTGCACCGGGATGCGGATCGTCTTCGACTGGTTCGCGACCGCGCGCTGGCAGGCCTGGCGGATCCACCAGGTTGCGTACGTCGAGAACTTGTAGCCCTTGCGCCAGTCGAACTTCTCGGCGGCGCGGTTCAGGCCGATGACGCCCTCCTGGATGAGGTCCAGCAGAGGCACGTCATGACCCTGGTAGCGCTTGGCGATCGACACGACGAGGCGGAGGTTGGAATTGATCATCCGCTCCTTCGCGGCGAGGTCGCCCTTCTCGATGCGCTTTGCGAGCGCGACCTCGTCGGCCGCCGTCAGCAGCTTGTGCCGGCCCGCGGCGTCCATGAAGAGCTGCAGCGGGTCGAGCGTGCCGCTCACATGGGCGGTCGCGACCGGCCGCGTCTCCTCCTGCGGCTCGCGCACGATGACATCGCGCTCTTCGAGCGCGACACGGAGAGCCGTGAGGTCGTCCTCGGTCAGCTCGTGCTCGTCCGCCAGAGCCTGGATGTCCTTCTCCTCGACGAATCCGCGCTCGGCGGATTCCTCGAGCAGACGCTCGGCGGGAGAGAGGTCGTGCAGGTGAATGGTCTCGCTCAGTTGAAGATCCTTTCGGTCGGAGTGGGCTGCCGGATTGGGCGCCCGGGCAGTATTCGACGCGGTTACCCGCGATCTTTGTTACCGCCAATACGAGTTATAGAACGGTGTAGCCCCGAAGTCCATTCCCAAACAAGGGATTTTTGCCCTTTCCGAACAAAGTCTTATGTCCCCCTCAACCGGAGATCAGCGTTCGACGGCCCTTCCGGACACGGTTTCGAGGCGAATTCGGAGGACGACGACGCCCGGGCTGAGCGGACGCGGCTCGGCCTCGCGGCCCGCCGAGCGCGCAAAGCGCTCGCGGAGAAGAGCGAGCGCGGCATCGATCTCCTCGCCCGCGAGCTCCTCCGACGTGCCGTACGCGATCACGCTGCGCCAGCTGCCGCGCCCGTCCTTGTCGTACTCGTCGACCTCGACGCACACGCGCGGGTTCTCGCGGAGCATCGCGACCTTGCGGCCCTCCTGCGTGACCGTGACGACGGCGCGGCCGCCGTCGTCGTAGGCGTAGATGACGGGGACGACGTACGTCTCGCCGCCGGCGTGACAACCGAGCCGCGCGATCCGCTGGCCGCGCAGGAACTCCTCGATCTCGTCGCGGTCGAGCTCTCTCATGCCCGGAGGCTACGTCACGATCGAGCAGTGACTGGGGCTAGACTTGCCTCCCCGCCGACGTAGCTCAGCTGGTAGAGCACTTCACTCGTAATGAAGGGGTCCGCGGTTCGAATCCGCGCGTCGGCTTAAGACCTCCACGGCTTGCGGCGGCGCGCTGTCGGCGACGCGCTCGAGCGAGCGCACCTCCCGCACCAGCGCTTCGTCGAGATCGAGCCCGGCTTCGACGACCGGCGTCGCGCAGTACGGGCATGTCTGCCAGAGCCGCTCGAGTGGCGCGTCACAGTGGGCGCATGGCGCGCGCAGCCGGGTCGTGCAGATCGGGCAGACGAGGAAGTCGGCCTCGACTTGTGCGCTGCACTCCGGGCACGTCGGCTGGCGCTGGGCGACCTGCGCCTCGAGTGCGGCCAGCTCCGCTCTGCGCGACCGGGCCTCGTCCCGCGTCTCAGCCGGGCGGAAGAGGAGGTAGACCACCGGGCCGACGTAGGGGACGAGGCCGACAACGGTCGCGACGCCGACCAGGGAGGGGTGGTGGATCCGCCGCCGGGCGTCCTTGTTCACCCAGTATGCGAGCCCGATCCAGAACACGACCGCCAGTACGGCGAGGGCGGCGATCGCGTAGGCCAGGATCCCGAACACTAATTAGGGGTGATTCCCCGAGCTCGGGCGGAGGAAACGCGAATGCGGCGTTTCCGCCCCCGTCGGATCAAGCACAATGGGGGCGGTGGCACCGAATCGGAGGCAGCGGTCGCGGCGGGATCTCGGGCTCGAGCAGCTGCTCGCCACGCGCCACGCGCGGGAGCGCCGCCTCCGCCGCCGGCGCCGCAGCGTCCTGTCGATCTTCGCGCTGCTCTTCGCGGTGATCGCCGTCACCGCCGCCCTCGGCGCCGCGCTCGCCGGCCCGGCGATCCTCTCCAGCTTCTGCAGCCTCAAGGATCTCCGGCCGCTCTCCCTCGGCTCGAACTCCTTCCTGTACACCGATAACGGCAGGCTCCTCGGCGTCGTCCCCTCGGCGACCAACCGCCAGCCGCTGCCGCTCTCGAAGATGTCGCCGTGGCTGCCGGAGGCGACCGTCGCGATCGAGGACGCGCGCTTCTGGCAGCACGCTGCGCTCGACTACCAGGGGATCATTCGTGCGTTCTACGACGACGTGACGAGCGGGCAGATCGTGCAGGGCGGCTCGACGCTCACGCAGCAGCTCGTGCGCAACCTCTACATCGGTAACCCGCAGAAGACGTTCTCCCGGAAGATCAAGGAGGCGTGCCTCTCCGACAAGCTCTTCACGCGGATGCAGGACAGATACGGGGAGAACGCGCGAAAGCAGATCCTCGCGGCGTACCTCAACGAGGTCTTCTACGGCCGTCACGCGTACGGCGTCGAGGCCGCGTCGGAGACGTACTTCTCGAGGAGCGCCTCGCAGCTCGACCTCAGCCAGGCCGCACTCATCGCCGGACTGCCGCAGGCGCCGACGACGTACGACCCGCTTGTCAATCCCCACTTCGCGCGCGCCCGGCGCAACGAGGTGTTGCAGGCGATGCTCAAGAACGGCTACATCACCCACACGGAGTTCCAGACGGCCCGCAAGAAGCCGCTCGGGATCAAGCCGGGAAACCTCTACACGCGGCTCCAGCAGCCCAACTTCTTCGGCTGGGCGACGCAGCAGCTGGCCGTGCGCTACGGCCAGCGGCAGGTCGAGCGTGGCGGGCTGAGGGTGAGGACGACCCTCGACCCGCGGTTGCAGGCGCTCGCCCTCCATGCCGCCGCGAGCGTTCTCCACACGTCGACCGACCCGGCAACCGCCATCGTGGCGATCGACCCGAGCACCGGCGCGGTGAAGGCGATGGTGGGCTACCTCCCGAACGGCAAGCGCCTCCAGTTCAACCTGGCGACGCAGGCGCACCGCTCGACCGGCAGCGCCTTCAAGCCGATCACTCTCGCGACCGCGCTTGACGAGGGCGCCTCGCTCTACTCGACGTTTGTCGGTCCGCCGGAGATCTACATCACCGATCCGCAGTGCCAGACGAACGGCGGCCCGTGGGACGTCCACAACTCCGGAGACGAGTCCGCGGGCACGATGAACCTGCTCGGGGCGACGGCGAACTCCGTGAACACGATCTACGCCCAGCTCATCACAAAGACCGGGATTCCGCGCGTCGTGCAGATGGCGCACTGGATGGGGATCACGAGCACGGGCACCGATTTCCCGCCCGTGTGCGCGATCACGCTCGGATCGGTCGGCTTCACGCCGCTCGAGCTCACCGACGTCTACGCGACGATCGCCGCCGGCGGGGTTCATCACGCGCCGCAAGCGTTCCAGACCGTGCGCGGGCCCAACGCGAAGTTGCTCGGGAAGATCTCGACCGCCGGGCGCGAGGTGCTCGCCCCGAACCTCGACGCCGAGCTCACGGCCGCGATGGAGGGCGTGATCCAGTACGGCACGGGAACCGCGGCGAACATCGGCCGGCCCGCCGCCGGCAAGACCGGCACCTCTGAGAACTACCAGGACGCATGGTTCTGCGGCTTCGTCCCGCAGCTCGCGACCTGCGTCTGGGTCGGCTATCCCGCCGGCGAGATCCCCCTGCTCAACGTCGAGGGCGTTGGTCAGGTCTTCGGCGGCACGCTTCCGGCGGAGATCTGGCGCGACTTCATGGAGCCCGCCGTCGCTCCTCTGCCGGTCAAGAACTTCCCGACCCCGGTCTTCGGGGGCACGACCTGGTACACCACCTACGGCACCACGTGGCAGTACGCGCCCGGCTCCTACCCCACGCCGACGCCGACGACCACGACTACGGCGACGACTCACTGACCCGCCGGCGGCGAGTCAGACCTGCCAGAGACCGTCGCGGATGAGCGGGATTCGCTTGCCGCGCGCGCCGATGCCGGTCACCTCGAGCTTCGGGCTCCCGATCATCACGTCGAGGTGCGTGGTCGATTGGTTGACACCGCGCTGGGACGAGTCTTCGCGCGTGCCTCCGAAGCCGCTGCCGAACGCAATGTGTGCCGCGGCGTTCTCGTCGAGCAGCGTGTTGTAGTAGATGCGCTTCGTCTGCCCGATCCGCGACGACGCGTCGACGAGCGCGACCTCGCCGAGGCGGCGCCCTCCCTTGTCCGAGTCGATGTACGCGGCGACGAAGTCGCGATCGGCGTCCGAGTCGGCCTCGAGCCGCACGAGCCGGCCGCCTGCGAACTCGCCGCGCAGCCCCTCGATGAGCCGGCCGCGAAACGAGAGCGGGAACGTGCAGCGGAACGTGCCGCTCGTCGCGCGCGCCTCCGGGCTCGTGAAGACCTCCTCCGTCGGCATGTTGGGAGCGACGACGCGGCCGTCCTTCATCGTCTCGGGCCCGCCGAGCCAGCGGGTGCCGGGACTGAGGCCCACGTCGAGCGACGTGCCCGGACCGCGTAGCTCGAGGCCGGTCAGGCCGAGCTTTGTGAGCTTGGCGGAGCGGCGCGTCAGGGTCTTCAGGTGCTTCGTCCAGCCGCTCGTCCCGGCGCCGTCGGCGTCGGTGAGCCGGCAGAAGTTGAGGAGGTCCTTCGCGAGTTTCCGCTTCGCGCGGCCGACCTCGAGATTCGGGTACACCTGGCGCGCCCAGTGGTCGGCCGGCCATGCGGCGATCGACCAGCGCGCCTCCATGTTGAGCTGCGCCCGCCGGACGAACGCAACATGCTTCGCGACGCGCTGGTAGTCGGTCGCGATCCGTTCGGGCGGGACGCCGTCGAGGTAGCCCGCCTCGCCCGCTCCTGTGATGAAGGCCGTCGCGCCCTGGGGGGCGGACGCCTCTCGGAGGAGGCGGCGAGTCCACGGCGGGAGCGCGCCGAGCGCGTCGTCGCTTCCGTGCAGGAGCCGGGCGCGCGTCACCAGCGGGTCGTTCGTCAGGACCTCGACGTACTGCGCCCCCGCCTTGTACGCGGAGACGGCAACGGCGGCGAGCAGCTCGCGGTGCTCCGGCTCTCCCATGACGACGAACGTGTCGCCTTTCCCCACCGAGAGGGACGCCTTGACGATCGCGTCGGCGTAGCAGGCGAGCGAGTCGGGCGGGAGGAGGCCTTCGGTCGGCACTTACGCGTCGCTCCCGAGCGCTTCGGCAACGGTGTCGAAGACGGAGAAGTGGCGGTCGAGGCCGGAAACCTCGAGCGCGCGCCGGGTCTCGAGGCGGGGCGCGGCGAGGCGGAAGCCGTCGCGGTCGGTGAGGCGCGAGCGCGCCTCGATGAGCACGCCGAGCGCAGTCGAGTCGACGAACGTGACCTCGGCGAGGTCGACGACGAGCACGGACGGCTCCTCCCCGCAGTACTCGAGCAGCGCGGCGCGCACGTCCTCGGCGTTGTAGAGGTCGAGCTCGCCCGCGAGAGAGACGACGGTCGCTCCGTCCCGCTTCTCCACACCCGTCACGGCGGCGTCGCGGCCGCCAGCTCCCCCTGCGTCTGTCACAAGGCGATTCAAGCAGAATGGACGCATGGAGCTATCCGAGGTGGCGGCCCGCGCGGCAGGCGAGAACTTCCCCGTGGGCTCGGTGCTCTTCCCCCGCGCGCTGCGCCCGCACATTCGCGCCCTCTACTGCTACGCGCGCTTCGTCGACGAAGTCGGCGACTCGTTCGAGGGCGACCGGCTCGCCGCGCTCGACGAGCTCGAGAGCGAAGTCGACGCGGCTTTCGACGGGCGGGCGACGTGGCCGGTCATGCAGAACGTCGAGCCGACGATCCGCGAGTTCGACCTGCCGCGCGAGCCGTTCCTCCGCCTGATCGACGCGAACCGGATGGATCAGCGAGTCACGGAGTACGAGACGTGGGACGAGCTGAAGAACTACTGCGTCCACTCCGCCGACCCGTGCGGGCGGCTCGTGCTCGGAGTGCTCGGGCGCCTCGGGGAGCCGGAGGTCGTCGCCGCGAGCGACTCGGTGTGCACCGGCCTGCAGCTCGTGAACTTCCTTCAGGACGTGCCGCGCGACCTCGAGCTCGGGCGCGTCTATCTGCCTGCGGAGGACCGGCGCCGGTTCGGGGAGCCTGCGCTCGACCGGCCGAGCGCGGAGCTGCGCGAGCTCCTACGGTTTGAGGCGGTACGGGCGGCCGAGCTCCTCTCCGCCGGCGAGGTGCTGCGCGCGCGCGTCGGCGGTCGACTCGGCCGCGCCGTGGCGCTCTTCTCCCGCGGAGGCCTGGCCGCGCTCGACGCGCTCGAGGCGGCGGACTGGGACGTGTTCTCGCAGCGGCCGAAGCCGTCGCGCTCGCGGCTCGCGCGCGAGGCGGCGCTCGTCCTCGTCCGGTGAACGTCGAGGCTGCCTACGACGAGGTGCTGCGGATCACGCGGCGCGAGGCGAAGAACTTCGCGTACGGGATCATGGTGCTGCCGCGCGACAAGCGGCGCGCCATTGCCGCGATCTACGCGTATGCGCGGCGCGTCGACGACGCCGCCGACGGGACCGAGGCGCCGGAGGCGAAGCGCGCCGCGCTCGAGGAGCTGCGCGCCGCACTCGACGCCCCGCCGTCGGAGGCCGTCTTCGTCGCGCTCGCCGACGCCCGTGAGCGCTTCGGCATCCCGCGCGAGCCGCTCGCGGCGCTCGTCGACGGCGGCCTGCAGGATCTCGAGCAGCAGACGTACGCCGACTTCGCCGAGCTGCGCGGCTACTGCGAGAAGGTCGCGGGCGCGGTCGGTCTCGCGTGCCTGCCGGTCTACGGCTCCGACGACATCGGGCACGCGGAGACGCTCGGGATCGCGCTGCAGCTCATCAACATCGTCCGCGACGTCGCGGAGGATCGGCAGCTCGGCCGCGTCTATCTCCCGCAGGACGAGCTGACGCGCTTCGGCGTCAACCGCCTCGAGCCGTCGCCGGAGTTCCGGGAGCTCATGGCGTTCCAGGCGCAGCGCGCGCGGGCGCACCTCACCGAGGGGCTCGAGCTGCTCCGGTCGCTCGACCGGCGGAGCGCGTTGTGCGTGCGGACGTTCGCGGAGCTCTACCGCTCGACGCTCGACCGGATCGAGGCAAACGACTACGACGTCTTCCACGGCAAGACGCGGCTCTCCGCGCCGGCGAAGCTCGCGGTCGTCGCGCGCGGGGTGTTCCGGTGAGCTCGCTCACGTTCCTGGGGCGGCGCTGGCAAGGGAGCCAAGCGCTGGCCGCGAAGGGCAGTACATGAAGTACGACCAAGCGGCCAGCGCGCTGGATCGCGCAGCCAGCGCCGTCAGCCTTTCGCGGAGCCCGGCTCCGCCGGGCGGGAGCGAAAGGCGGCCAGGGACGTGAGAGTCGCGGTCGTCGGGGGCGGGCTCGCGGGGCTCGCGGCGGCGCTCGAGCTCGTGGACGCGGGGGAAGACGTCGTCCTCTACGAAGCGCGTCCGACGCTCGGCGGCGCCGTCCAGACGCTCCCCGCGCGCGACGGCGATCCCGAGCCGCCGCCCGACAACGGCCAGCACATCGCGCTCGGCTGCTTCACTGAGTACCTCCGCTTCCTCGAGCGCGTCGGCGAGGGCGGCTCGTATCTCCGCAAGCGGCTCGGCCTGCCGGTGCTCGACGAGGACGGCCGGGTGGCGACCATCGAGCCGAGCCTCCGGGCACTCCTGCGGTACGTGCACCTGTCGGCCGGCGACCGGCTGCGCATCCCGCTCGTCACGGCGCGCTGCCGCGGTGCGAAGCCCGAGCCCGGGGAGACGTTCGGCCATCTGCTGCGCCGGCTCGGCGCGAGCGACGCGGCGGTCGACCGTTTCTGGGACGTGTTCATCCGGCCGGCGCTCAACCTTCCGGCCGACGAGGTCGACGCCGGTGCGGGGCTCTTCGCCGTCCGCACCGCCCTGCTCGGGCCGCGGGCGAACAGCGACCTCGTCCTCCCGACGCGACCGCTTGGGTCGATGCACGGCGACGCGGCGGGGCGCGTCCTGGGCGATCGTGTGCGCCTCGACTCGAAGGTCGACTCGCTCGACGAGCTCGATGCCGACGCGGTGGTCGTTGCCGTGCCTCCGGCCGAGAGCGCACGCCTGCTCGACGAGCCGGCGCCCGCTCTCGAGGACTCGCCGATCGTCAGCGTCCATCTCTGGTTCGACCGGAAGCTCCTCCCGCAGCCGCTTGCGGCCCTCCTCGGCTCGGATGCGCACTGGGTCTTCGACCGCGGTGCGCTGACGGGGCACGAGCCGGAGCGGGGGCAGTACCTCACTGTCGTATCGAGCGGCGTGCCGGAGCTGCTCGAGGTGCGCGGCCGCGGTCTCGTCGAGACGGTCGCCGGGCAGCTGACGGATCGCCTCGGCGCGGCGGAGCTCCTCTGGTCGCGGGTCAGCCGCGAGCCGTACGCGACGATCGCCCTGCGGCCGGGCGTCGAGCGGCCGGGAGTCGAGACCTCCCGCCCGAACGTCGCGCGCGCGGGCACGTGGACGGACACGGGCTGGCCGGCGACGATGGAGAGCGCGGTCCGCAGCGGTCGCCGGGCGGCTCAGCACATCCTGGACGGCGCTTCCGTGAGAGATACGCCGTGAAGGGCCGGTGGCAGCCACCGATACACAACACGCGCGAAACCGTCACGCGCTTGCAAACCGTGGCTTGTTTGCGCCAACGAAACTCGTCACACTCTCGTAAGTGGCTGCCACCGGCCGGAGGAGTGTGTGACCGTCGCTTCCCGGCGGCTCAGCACATCCTGAGCGCCTGATCCGCCAAACTTCGAGCGTGGCCACGACCGAGAAACCGATGCGCCTCGACGCTGCTGATCTGGACCGTGCGATCGACCGCGGCGTGCAGCGGCTGCTTGAGCTGCAGCGGCCCAACGGCGTCTGGGTCGGGGAGCTCGAGTCGAACGTGACGATGACCGCGCAGCACCTCTTCTGGCACCACTACCTCGGGCTCCGCACGCCCGAGCTCGACCGTCGCATCGCGAACGAGTTGATGGCGCGAATGCGCGACGACGGGACGTGGTCGATCTGGTTCGAAGGCCCGCCCGACCTCTCGACCTCGGTCGAGGCGTACGTCGCGTGTCGCCTCGCCGGTGTGGATCCAGGGAAGCAGGCGCTCGCCTTCATCCAGCGCGAGGGCGGGATCCCGAAGGCGCGCTTGTTCACGAAGTGCTTCATGGCGCTCATCGGCCAGTGGCCGTGGCAGAGGATCGCGCCGATCCCGCCCGAGCTCGTCCTGCTCCCGCCGAGCTGGCCGTTCTCGATCTACGACTTCTCGTGCTGGGCGCGCCAGACGTTCGTGTCTCTCGCCCTCTCGCAGTCCCTCCGCCCGGTGCGCCCGTCGGACGTCGACCTGCGCGCGATCGGCGCGCGTCCCGGGGAGACGCGCCCGCCGCGCCGCCCGTGGGCGCTGCGCCGCAAGGCCCAGGCGAGCGCCGAGCGGTGGATCCGCGAGCGCCAGGAGGCGGACGGCTCGTGGGGCGGCATCCAGCCGCCGTGGGTCTGGTCGATCATCGGCCTCGCGGCGCTCGGCAACGGCCTCGACGATCCGACCGTCGCGAAGGCGATCGAGGGCTGGAACGGCTTTCTCGTCGAGGAGGGCGAGCGGCTGCGGCCCGAGGCGTGCCAGTCGCCGGTCTGGGACACGGCGCTCGCGGCGCTTGCGCTGCGCGCGTGCGGCGTCTCGGCCGACCACCCGGCGCTCGTGAAGGCCGGCGACTATCTCCTGCGCGAGGAGGTCACGGTCAAGGGCGACTGGTCGATCCGCAAGCCCGACCTCGCGCCCGGCGGCTGGGCGTTCGAGTACGAGAACAACCTCTATCCCGACGTCGACGACACAGCCGTCGTCGCGCTCACGCTCCACGAGCTCGGCATCGGCGGCGACGCGATCGACCGCGGGATGAACTGGCTCGTGGGGATGCAGTCGCGCGGCGGCGGCTGGGGCGCGTTCGACGTCGACAACAACTCGATGTGGCTCTACAAGATCCCGTTCTGCGACTTCGGCAAGGTCACCGACGAGCCGACCGCCGACGTTACTGCTCACTCGCTCGAGGCCCTCGGCGCCCTGAATTGTTGTGGGGGCACCCACGGCGACGCCGCCCAGCGCGGCGTCGAGTGGCTGCTTGCCGAGCAGGAGGAGGACGGCTCGTGGTTCGGCCGCTGGGGCGTCAACCACATCTACGGCACGGGCGCCGCGCTCCCCGGTCTCGCCGCGATGGGAGTGCCGCCCGAGCACCCGGCGATGCTCCGCGCGGTTGCGTGGCTCGACTCCGTCCAGCAGGAGAACGGCGGCTTCGGCGAGGACATCCGCTCATACGCCGATCCCGCCTGGCGCGGCCGGGCCGATTTCACGACCGCATCGCAGACCGCGTGGGCGCTCATGGCGTATGTGGCCGCAGGAAACTCTGAGGATTCCGGGGCACGCCGGGCGGCAGACTACTTATGCGCCGCGCAGCGTCCCGACGGAGACTGGGACGAGCAGCATTTCACCGGCACAGGATTTCCGCTCGATTTCATGATCCGCTACCACCTGTACCGCATCACGTTCCCGCTGTTGGCACTCGGACGAATGAGAGAGAGGTTGGCTGGATGAAGTTCCCGCTCGCATCGACGGTCTCGATCGGCAAGTACGTCGCGAAGCAGCAGCGCAAGGGCGAGCGCTATCCGCTCGTGCTGATGATGGAGCCGACGCTCGCGTGCAACATCGCGTGCATCGGTTGCGGGAAGATCCGCGAGTACGAGTCGAATCGCGCCCGGCTCTCGGTCGAGGAATGCATCGACGCCGCCGTCCAGTGCCCCGCTCCCGTCGTCTCGATCTGCGGCGGGGAGCCGCTCGTCTACAAGGGGATCGACGAGGTCGTCACCGGCGTCCTCGAGATGGGCAAGACGATCGAGCTCTGCACGAACGCCCTGCGCCTCGAGCAGTGCCTCGACTGGTTCGAGCCGTCGAACCGGCTCACCTTCGTCATCCACCTCGATGGGATGCGCGAGATCCACGATTACGTCTGCGACTACCCGGGCCTCTGGGACATCGCGGTCGACGCGATCAAGAACGCGCGCTCGAAGGGCTTCCGCGTCACGACGAATACGACGATCTTCAAGGAGACCGAAGTCTCGGACGTCGTCGAGATGATGCGCTACCTCACCGACGAGGTCGGCATCGACGGGATGATGATCGCGCCCGGCTACCAGTACTCCCAGATCGATCCCGCGCTGACGATGACGCGCGCCGAGCACGAGGAGAAGTTCCGCGTGATCCGCGCCGCGACGAAGGAGAAGGGCTACCGCTGGATCGCGTCGCCGATCTACCAGGACTTCCTCACCGGCTCGCGCGACCTCACGTGCGCGCCGTGGGGCTCGATCACGCGCAACCCGTATGGCTGGAAGGGCCCGTGCTACCTGCTGACGGACGGCATCTTCCCGACGTACGAGGCGCTGCTCGAAGGGATGGAGTGGGAGGCGTACGGCCCGGGCAACGATCCGCGCTGCGAGCACTGCGCCATCCATTGCGGCTTCGAGCCGTCGGCCGCCTATGAGGCGTCGTCGAGCTTGAAGGAGACGGTCAGGAGCCTTGCTTGGACGCTGACGGGTTGACGTTCTGCTGTGCGACGACCGCCGAGGAGCGGGTCGCGAAGCGGCTCGGCCTCACGACGGCTCGCATGGGGCTCGGCGTCGCGAACGGCGTTCCGGAGGGACAGCTCGTCTCCTTCGGCGTCGCCGGCTCGCTCGGCGGGCTTGCCGTCGGTGACGTCCTCGACGCGACGCGCGTCGTCGACGAGACCGGCGCGATTCTGTGGGAAGGACCGGGCCTCGGTGTGCGCGGCGCCCGCCAGGGCACGCTGCTCGGTGGCAACGTCCTCGTCCACGACGCGGCCGTGCGCGACCAGCTTCGCGCGGTCAGCGGCGCGGATGCGGTGGACATGGAGAGCGGCACGCTCGCGCGCAGCGGTCGGCTCGCCGGAGTCGTGCGCGCGATCTCCGACGACGCTTCGACCACCGTCGAGGGGCTCGACTCGACGATCCACGCCGACGGCCGGACGAACGTCCCGGGACTGCTGCGCTGGATCGTGACCCAGCGTGGTGCGGCGATCCGCACGATCCGCGGCGCGATGCGCGCGCTGAAGGCTTTGGAAGATGCGGTGGCGGCGGATGCGTAGGCTCGACGGAGCCAACAACACAGCGGGTCGCGTTTTGCTCGCCGCGCCGCGCTCCTTCTGTGCCGGCGTCGATCGCGCGATCGAAATCGTCGAGCGGCTGCTCGAGGAGCATGGGCCGCCGGTCTATGTCCGCCACGCCATCGTCCACAACGACCACGTCCTGCGCCGCCTCGAGGGGCTCGGCGCGGTCTTCGTCGAGTCGGAGGACGAGATCCCGGAGGGCGCGATCTGCGTCCTCTCGGCGCACGGCGTCGCTCCGGCGGTGAAGGAGAACGCGCAGGCGCGCGGGCTTCGCGTCGTCGATGCGACGTGCCCGCTCGTGAACAAGGTGCACGCCGAGGCGCGGCGCTACGCCGACAGCGGCCATCTCGTCGCGCTCGTCGGGCACGAGAATCATGTCGAGGTGATCGGGACGATGGGAGAGCGGCCCGACTCGACGATCGTGATCGAGTCTCCGGAGCAGGCGCGCCTGCTCGTCACCGACAAGCCGGTCGCGGTGATCACGCAGACGACGCTCTCTCTCGACGACGTCGCCCCGATCGTCAATGCGCTCGAGGGTCATCTCGGGACGCTGCGGCGGCCGGGCGCCGACGACATCTGTTACGCGACGCAGAACCGGCAGGACGCCGTCAAGGCGATGGTCGCGCAGGGCGCGACGCTCGTCCTCGTGATCGGCTCGGAGACGAGCTCGAACGCGCAGCGCCTCGTCGAGGTCGCGCAGGCGGCAGGCGCGCAGGCGACGCTAGTCGACGGCGAGAGCGAGCTCGATCCGACGCTCATCGACGGTCACGAGATCGTCGGTCTCACCGCGGGCGCGTCGACGCCGGAGGAACTCGTCCGGGCGACGGCGAAGCGTCTCTCCGAGGTCGGTTATGCGTTGCCGGAGGAGATCGAGGTAGCGAAGGAAGACGTCCACTTCAGGTTGCCGAAGGAGGTAGCGCGCGCATGACGAGCATCGAGATCCCCGTTTCGATCGCAGCAGCCCTCCCGTCGCTCGCGGTGATGGACATCACGAACGACGTTTCGCGCGAGGTCGCCGCCGCCGATGTGACGGACGGCATCGCCTTCCTCCACGCTGACAGCCCGCACACGATCATCCGCGTCCAGGAACGGGAAACGGGCTTCTTCGAGGATCTCGAGGCACTGCTCGAGCGCGTCGTGCCCTCGAGCCAGCGTCGGCGCGAGAAGCTGCTCGCGTTCCTCCTCGGCCCGCGCTCGGAGCAGGTGCCGGTCGCCGACGGCGCGTTGTGCCTCGGTCAGTGGCAGCGGATCCTCCTCTTCTCGCTCGACGCGCAGCACCGTCCCGAGTGGACGCTCACGCTGCTCGGCTGACGGACTCACCGGAGACGTATCGGAAGTAGTGGTCGCGCCAGAGCGGGGCGTTCTCATACGCGCCGCGGAGGGGAGCCTCGTCGAGCGTGATGAGGGATGGTGAGAGTCCCGCGTGCGCGGTGGCACTGCTCCACCACCAGTCGAACGAGCTCGGGACGATCCCCGCCTCGACCGGGTTGCGAGCGACGTAGCGGTCTACCCATCTCAGGTCGTCGTTGTCCTCGATCCGGCGGACGAGAGGATGCGCACGGAAGAGGTGCGCGGTGCGGCCGTGCCGGCGGTTGTGCATGCGGGCGTAACCCCCGTGGAGGTCGTGCAAGGCGCGCGCGATGCGAGCGTCGGGCGTCGAGACGATCAGGTGATGGTGGTTCGTCATGACGACGAAGGAGACGATCCCGAGTCCGAGCGAAACGAAGGTGCGTTCCAGGTGATCGAGGAACGCGCGGCGATCGGCGTCGTCGCGGAAGAGAATCCGGTCGTCGCTCCCGTGTCCGGCGACGTGGTAGATGCCGTGCGCGTAGAGGCGAAGCGGACGACCCACGCAGGCGACCGTACGGCGCCGTGCCGGCGACGACTAGTGTCCGCTCGAAGAAGTTGCACGTTTGACACAAACACCCATTGACAGGCGCCCCGGTCCACTAGGCGGTGTCGGACACCGGAATAGGCGGTGTCGGACACCGGAATAGGCGGTGTCGGACACCGGAATAGGCGGTGTCGGACACCGGAATACGAGTCCTTGGGGGCTGGTAAGCGGAGGTTCATGCTCTTGGCCGCGCTGGTAGCGGTGGGGCTTGTTGCAGTGATCGTTGTGATCCGCGCAAGCCCCCCGCGCTCCAGCGGCGGCGAGGGACCGCTCGTCGCCCTGCTCGGCGGCCAGATCGGTATCGGACAGCCGACGGCCGTTGGCAAGGCGATGTCGGTCAGTGGGCCTCTCTTCGTAAAGAACACCAGCGACAACGCTGTCGTGCTCGACCGCGTTGAACTTGTCGGGATTCAGAACGTCACTTACGTCGGCGCGTACGCGGTGCCGTTCCCCCTACACGAGTCCCCGTTCACTGCGGATTTCACGTACCGCGTACCACCATATGGCCGAGTCCTGCCGGGGGTGACCGTGGCGCCCCACGCGACGGCTTGGATCGTGGTCGGACTAACCCCGAAACGCGGGCGGCATCAGTGGACGGAGATGGACCTCATCTACCACGACGGAGGCGTCACGTATCGCCGCCATGCTGCCGTCGCCGGCGCTGTGTGCGCACCATTCAACAAGTACCTGGGCCACTGCCACGCACCTGGCTTAGAGACGAGATAACGCCCGGGCCGCCCCGGGCGACGCTAGCTAGCTGCTACGAACGTTGATGGCGTGACGCCCCGCCAAGGCGTTGTCGACAAGTACCGTCTCCGGCGATGCTTGTCCTGACTCGTAGCGAGGTTGAGGAGGTGCTCGACCTCGACAAACTCGTCGACGCGCTCGCGGCAGCGCACACGGAGCTTTCCGCTGACAGCGCCAAGCTCGTGCCGCGCGTCGGGGTCTGGTCCGGGTCCGGCGTGCTCGGCGCTATGCCGGGCTACGCGCCGACAGCCGGGCTCGGTTGCAAGCTCGTCACGCTCTTCGAGGGGAACCGCGACCGGCCCACGCATCAGGCGCTCATCGCGCTCTTCGAGCCGGACACCGGCACGCCGACGGCGCTCATGGACGGGACGTACATCACCGCCATGCGCACCGCGGCCGCCGCCGCGCTCGCGACGAAGCTTCTCTCGCGCCCCGAGTCGAGCGTGCTCGCGATCCTCGGCACCGGTGTCCAGTCGCGCGCGGCACAGGAGATGTTCCCCCGCGTGCGCGACTTCACCGACATCCGCGTTGCCGGCCGCGGGGAGTACGAGGACGCCGTGCGCGGCGCCGACGTCGTCCACTGCACGACAGGCGCCACGGAGCCGATCGTGCGCTGGGACTGGCTCGCGCCCGGCGCCCACGTGAGCTCCGTCGGCTACGGCCATGGCGGCTCGGAGCTCGACCCCGAGATCGTCTCCCGCGCCGACCTCGTCGCCGTCGAGCAGCGCGACTCGGCGTTCGCACCTCTCCCCGCGGGCGCGCCCGAGCTCGACCCGCGCGGCCGCGACGGCGTCGTCGAGCTCGGCGAGATCATCGGCGGCACTCGCGAGGGGCGCACGTCCCCCGAACAGACAACCCTGTACAAGTCGGTCGGCGTCGCCGTCCAGGACCTCGCCGCTGCGGCGCTTGTCCTGGCGGCCGCTCGCGAGCGCGGCGCCGGCTCCGAGATCGAGTTGGAGGAGATACACGCATGAGCGAATACAGCCCGGGTCTCGAAGGCGTCATCGCCGTCGAGACCGAGATCATGGAGCCGGATCGCGAGGGCGGAACGCTCCGCTACCGCGGCCTCGACGTCGAGCCGCTGATCGGCAAGTACCCGTACGAGAACATCTGGGGCCTCCTCGTGGACGACGATCTCGCCTCGAAGATGCCGCTCCCTGAGCCGTTCGAGCCGGTCGGGCTCACCGGCTCCGCGCCGGCCGACCTGCAGGCGCAGACGGCGCGGCTCTCCGGACTGTGGGGGCTCGGCAAGCTCAACGAGATCTCCGACGACCAGGCGCGCGAGGACCTCGGCCGGATCTCCGGCCAGATGATGTCGATCGTCGCCCGGTCGGCGCGTCTCGCGGACGGCCACGAGGACGAGGTGCCCGCGGACGTGGTGGCGAAGGGCCAGACCGCCGCGGAACGCTTCCTCCTGCAATGGAAGGGGCACGCCGATCCGAAGGCCGTGCGCGCGATCGACACGTACTGGATCTGCACGGCGGAGCACGGCCTCAACGCCTCGACCTTCACCGCGCGGGTCGTCGCCTCGACCGGAGCGGACTGCGGTGCGGCGCTCTCCGCCGCCGTCGGCGCGCTCTCGGGGCCCCTCCACGGTGGCGCGCCGGCGTACGTCAAGCCGATGCTCGAGGAGGTCGAAGCGATGGGCGACCCGGAGAAGTGGGTCACCGACACGCTCGACGCCGGCAAGCGGATCATGGGCTTCGGCCACCGCGTCTACCGGGCCGAGGATCCACGGTCGCGCATCCTCAAGCAGACGGCGCGCGAGCTCGGCTCTCCGCAGATCGAGATCGCCGAGCGGCTCGAGGAAGCTGCGCTCGCCGAGCTCGAGCGCCGCAAGCCGGACAGGCCGCTCAAGACGAACGTCGAGTACTACTCGGCTCTCGTCCTCGACGTGGCCGAGGTGCCGCCGCCCGTGGCTCCTGCGATGTTCGCGTGCTCGCGCGTCGCCGGCTGGTCGGCGCACATCCTCGAACAGAAGCGCAAGGGGAAGCTCTTCCGCCCGTCGGCGCGCTACGTCGGGCCGGGTGCGCGGAGCCTGCAGGAGGTTTAGGGTTTCCGCCATGAAACGCGTTGCGGTCATCGTCGTCTCCGCGCTCCTCCTCGCCGCCTGCGGCAGCGGCGGTGGCGGCGGGACGTCGGACGCGGATCAGGTGAAGCAGGTCTGGACGTCGTTCTTCTCCGCGAAGACGCCCGTCTCGCAGAAGCCGGCGATGCTGCAGGACGGGGCGCGGTTCAAGGATGTGATCACGAGCCTCGCGACGAACCCGCTCGCCAAGCAGCTCAGCGCGAAGGTCTCGAGCGTGACGCTCGAGGGGGCGAACAAGGCGAAGGTCGTCTTCTCGATCTACCTCGGCAACACCGCGGCGCTGAGCGACCAGACCGGCTACGCGTTCAAGGAGAACGGGAAGTGGCTCGTCGGCTTCGCGGGCCTCTGCAAGCTCGTGGCGCTCGCGGGCACGACGCCGCCCGCCTGCACGGCGTAGGTTCTTGCGCGTGAGCCCGCTCGCGCGCTTCCGCGAGGGACATGCCCGCGAGGCGGCGCTCGCGGCCGTCTGCGCGATCCTCTTCCTCACCTTCCTCGACAACACGATCGTCAGCGTCGCGCTGGCCGGGCTGCAGAGCGACCTCGGCGTCAGCGTCACCGGGCTGCAGTGGATCGTCGACGGCTACATGCTCGCCTTCGCAGCGCTCATGCTCACGGGCGGGACGCTCGGCGATCTGTTCGGCCGGAAGAAGGTGATGCTCGTCGGCGTTGCGATCTTCTGCGCGGGCTCGGTCGTCGCCGCGGTCGCGACCGGGACGAACATGCTCATCACCGGCCGGATCGTGATGGGCGTCGGCGCCGCCGCGTCCGAGCCCGGGACGCTCTCCCTCATCCGCCACATCTACCCGGAGCGGCGGGACCGCGCGGTCGCGCTCGGCGTCTGGACGGCGGTGTCCGGGCTCGCGCTCTCGCTGGGGCCGGTCATCGGCGGCGTGCTCGTCGGCTGGCAGGGCTGGCGAGCGGTCTTCTGGTTCGGCGTCGCGTTCGCCGCGGTCGCGTTCGTCGTCGCGGCGGTGACGCTCACCGAGAGCAGCGATCCCTGGCTCGCCGTAGGCGAGCGGTCTACCAGCCGGGCATCGACGGCTTCGCCGTCGATGCTTCCAGCTCAGCGACGGAAGCTCGACCTTCCCGGCCTCGTCGTCGGGGCGGGGGCGATCTTGCTCGCGACGTTCGCCGTGATCGAGGGCGAGAACGGCGGCTACGGCACGTGGTGGATCGGCGTCCTCTTCGCCGGATCGATCGCGCTGCTCGTCCTCTTCGTGCTCGTCGAGCGGCGCGCCCCCGACCCGGTGCTGAAGCTCGAGTTCCTCCGCGATCCGACCTTCACGGCGGCGAACCTCGTCGCCTTCGCCGCGAACCTCTCGATCTTCTCGGTCTTCTTCTTCACGGCGCTCTACCTCCAGCTCATCTCGAACTTCTCGGGCTTCCGGATCGCGCTCGCGTTCGCCTCGCTCGCGATCGCGATGATCGTCGCGGGGCCGTTCGCCGGATGGTGGACGGCGCGCGTCGGGCCGCGTGTGCCGATGGTGCTCGGCTGCGCGCTCTCCGGGCTCGGACTGCTCCTCGTGGACTGGAAGCTCACCGTGACGACGAGCGTCGGCGCACTCGCGTGGACGCTCGCGATCGCCGGCCTCGGCTTCGGCATCGCGCTCGTCTCGGTGACGGCCGCCGTGCTCGGCGCCGTCCCTGCCGAGCAGTCGGGGATGGCCGCCTCGACGGTGAACACGAGCCGGGAGCTCGGCGGCGTATTCGGCGTGGCGGTTCTCGGCTCGGTGGTCAACACGCAGCTGACGGCCGGTCTGACGGAGAAGCTGATAAAGCTCCACATCCCCTTGGAGTTCCGGCAGCTCGTGATCCAGATCGTGACGACCGGCGGCAGCACGAACGCCGCCGACTACCCGATCGCGAAGGGGCACGTGAAACAGGTGCAGGAGGTGTTCGACGCCGCGGCGGGATCGGCCGGCAACGGCATCCATCTCTCGCTCCAGATCGGCGCGGGCGTCGTGCTCTCCGCCGCCGTCGTCGCCGTCTTCGCGGCGCATCGGGTCCCGCAGCGGGAGACCGCGTAGTGCGGCGCGCCGTCCTCATCGGGGGAACCGGCATGATCGGCCGCGCAGCCGCCGCCGCGCTCGCGCGGGACGGCTGGGAGGTCGTCGCGCTCTCTCGCTCCGGCGAGGTCTCCGCGGAGCTCGCCGCGCTCGGCGTTCGCGGCGCCGCCGCCGACAGGGCCGACGACGCGCAGCTGCGCGCGGCGATCGGCGACAGCGCCGACGTCGTCGTCGACATGGTCGCGTACACACAGGAGCACGGCGAGCAGCTGAACGGCCTCGCCGACGTCGCCGGCTCGCTCGTCGTCATCTCGAGCGCATCGGTCTACTCCGACGCCGAGGGCCGGGCGCTCGACGGGGTGAGCGACCCTCCGCAGATGCCCGTGCCCGTGCTCGAGAGCCAGCCGACCGTGAAGCCGGGGGACGAGACGTACTCGACGCGGAAGGTCGCGCTCGAGCAGGCGCTCCTCGCGGGCCCGTTGCCCGCGACGCTCGTCCGCGCGTGCGCGATCCACGGCCCCGGCGCGAAGCTGCCGCGGGAGATCGTGTTCGCGAAACGCGCATACGACGGCCGGCGGCGCGTCGCGATCGCTTTCAACGGCGAGAGCCGGTTCCATACGACGTCGGTCCCGAACCTCGCGGAGCTGATCCGGCTCGCCGCAGCGCAGCCGGGCAACCGTGCGTTCAACGCCGGCGACCCGGATCCGCCGGCGACCCTCGAGGTCTGCCGCGCCGTCGGGGCCGCGATGGGCCACGAGTTCGAGCCGGTCCTCCTCCCGGGCGACGAGTACGACAACCCCTGGGGAGCGCCGCCTGAACACCCGTTCGTCGTCTCGATGGAAGCCGCAGAGCGCGAGCTCGGCTATCGCCCGGCGACGACGTACCCCGAGGCAGTCCGGGAGACGTGTGCCTGGCTCGTCGGCGAGATCGAGGCCGGTCGCAACTGGGACGGCACGTACCTCGAGGGGATGCTCGACTACGAGGCCGAGGACGCGGCGATGGCCTCCGTCGCGTGATCGACGCGGCCGGGTATCGGGACCGCTTCCCGATCCTCTCCACCTGCACATATCTCATCAACCACTCGCTCGCGGCGATGCCGGCGGCGGCCGAGGAGCGCGTGCTCGAGTACACGCGGATGTGGCGCGAGCGCGGCATCCGCAGCTGGGGCGAGGGCTGGTGGGACATGGCCTGGACGGTCGGCGACCAGCTCGGCCGCATCCTCGGCGCGCCGCCCGACTCCATCGTCATGCACCAGAACGTGACCGTCGCCGAGGCCGTCGTCCTCTCGTGCTTCACGGATGTGGGCCCGCGGAACCGGGTCGTCTACGAGGAGGCGAACTTCCCGTCGGTGCGCTACCTCTACCAGGCGCAGCCGCATCTCGAGGTCGTCGCCGTCGAGAACGACGCTGCGATCGTCGACGCGATCGACGAGCGGACGCTCCTCGTCCCGATCAGCCACGTCCTCTTCAAGAACGGCGAGATCCAGGACGTCGAGCCGATCGTCCGCCGCGCCCACGAAGCCGGCGCGCACGTGATCCTCGACTGCTACCAGTCCGCCGGCATCGTCCCGTTCGACCTCACCGCGCTCGGCGTCGACTTCGCGGTCGGCGGCAGCGTGAAGTGGCTCTGTGGCGGGCCGGGTGCGGGCTGGCTGTACGTGCGGCCGGACCTCGCCGAGCGGCTCGAGCCGACGCTCGTCGGCTGGCAGGCGCACGCGCGGCCGTTCGCGTTCGAGCCGGAGCTCGAGTACGCCGCCGTCGGCGCGCGCCGCTTCCTCACCGGCACGCCGAACGTGCCCGCGCTCTACGCGGCGACGGCCGGCTACGACGTGATCGAGGAGGTGGGCGTGCCGGCGATCCGCGAGCGCTCGCTCGCGCTCACCGAGCAGCTGATCGCGCGCTGCGACGAGCACGGGCTCGCGGTCGTGTCCCCGCGCGAGCCCGCGTGGCGCGGTGGAACCGTCACCGTCTCCACCCCCGACCACGCCGCCGTCCACTCCGAGCTCGGCGAGCGCGGCGTGATCTGCGACTTCCGGCCCGATCCAGCCGGCGGAATCCGGCTCGGCCCCCACTTCTTCAACACCGAGGACGAGGTGCGGCACGCAGCCGGAGAGCTCGCAGACATCGTCGCCACCGGCGCCTTCGAGCGCCACGTGGACGCAATTGCCCGGTTCTGACTCTCGGCTGGTATAACGGAGTGCGATGAGGGGGGTCGTCACGCTGGGCGCGCTTGCGGCCTGTCTGGTGATCGGAACGGCGACAGGAGCCGCGCGGACGGCACAGGCGACCGTCGCCGCCTATCCCGCGGGCACGTCCTTCACCGCGACGGGAGCAGCGCCTCCGCACGGCAGCTCGTCGGTGTCGCTCGCGATGCCGATCGGCGCGGTCGACGACGCGGTGATCCTCGCCCGTGGCGCGCAGCAGGTCTCCGCCCTCTCGACGTCGATCGACCCTGCGCTCACGCTGCACCTCCTCTTCGCGCACTACGTCTCCGTCGACGGGAAGCCCGTGCCCGACGTGCTCGAGCCGTGGGACGGCAGCCAGCGCACTACGGAGAAGACGAACCAGCCGATCTGGGTGCAGATCACCGTGCCGCAGGGCACGACGCCCGGCACATACGCCGGCTCGGTGAGCCTCGTTACAGACGGCACGCCGACGGTCGTCCCGATCTCGGTCGACGTCGCGAACGTCACCCTCCCGCCGCCCGGCCAGGTTTCCGGCTCCCTCCTGACGGCGTTCAACGTCTCGGCCCAGTCGTACGGAAACGAAGTCCACAGGCTCTACGGGATCCCGGCGAGCCAGTCTCTGCCCGGCTTCTTCCCCTTCCTCGCGTCGTACGGCATCTCGCCGAACGAGTGGGGCTACGGCAACCCCGACTCGAAGGCGGGATACACGACGAGCCGCAACTGGTTCAAGGACAAGGCGGCGCGCATGACCGATGCAGTCGGCAATCCGCGGCAGTTCGGCGCAATGGCGATCCCGATCTCGAACAACCGCGCGACTCCCCACGGGTGGACGGCGGGCATCTCGCCGTATGAGCCGAGCACCTGGTGCTCGTATCTCAAGGCGGTGAAGGGCTTCTGGGCGCGCCACGGCTGGCTCCCGGGCGCGTACCCGTACCTCTACGCGATGGACGAGCCCGGCGGGAAGCTCTACCCGATCATCCGCCGGCAGGCAGCGGTCGCGCATCGCTGCTGGCCGGGCAGTCACGTTCTCGTCACGACCAGGCCGCAGCCCTCCGACCGGTTTCTGTGGAACGGCGGCAAGGACGACATCGACACCTTCGCCATCCTCGAGAGCCGCTACTACGGCGAGTACACGAACCCGAGGCCGTATCGGGACGGCCAGCGACGCGCGACGATGTTCCTCCGCTACATCAACGCGGCGCGCAAGCGGGGTAAGCAGATCTGGACGTACACGTACGAGTCGGCCGCGCACACGACGCCCGGCCTCGCGGCGATCGAGCCGGCCTCGGCTCCCCGGATGTACACCGCGTGGGCGGCGCTCGAGGGCATCACCGGCATCCTCCGCGGTAACTCGATGACGGCCTACGACCCGCACTCGAACCCGCTCGACACGAACAACAAGGGCGGCGGGGACTACGTCCTCATCTATCCGGGCAAGAGCGGGCCGATCGCGAGCGCGCGGCTCGAGGAGCTCCGCGAGGGGATCGAGGACTGGGAGATCCTCAACATCGTCCGGCAGAAGCACGGCTCGAAGGCGGTCGTGAAGCTCCTCTCGCATCTCTTCTCGACCACGGCGACCGGCGCGAAGCTCGCCTGCTTCGCGGGCTGCCCGATCAAGAACTCCCTGCCGTATTCGTGGCCGCTCTTCTCGCACGACGCGACGACCGCGACGAAGATCGCGCAGATGCGCGCGAAGGCGCTCGCGGCAGCCTCCTAGCGTCCGGGCCCGACCGCGCGTCTTCCTAGAATGGCCGCCATGGCGGCGCAGCTCCTCGACGGGCTCTCGATTCTCATGCCCGTCTACAACGAGATCGAGCGGATCGAGCGGGCGCTCGATGCGACGCTCGCCGTGAACCTCCCGTGTCCGTTCGAGCTCGTGATCGTCGACGACGGCTCGACCGACGGGACGGTGGAGTACCTGCGCAACCGCAGCTTCCCCGACAACGTCCGTGTTCACTTTCACGCAAGGAACCAGGGGAAGGGCGCAGCGGTCCGGACGGCGCTGACCGATGCACGGCTGCGCTTTTCCGCGATCTTCGACGCCGACCTCGAGTACGACCCGGACGACCTCGCCGTCCTCGTCGAGCCGCTCCGCAGCGTCGACGGGGTGAACGTCGTCTACGGCGTCCGCACGTTCGACGGCTACACGAGCCACTCGTTCCTCTTCGTCATGGGCAACAAGTCGGTGACGCTCGCGGCCAACGTCCTCTTCAACGTCTACATCCACGACCTCATGACGTGTCACAAGGCGATGCACACGGAGCTCTTCCGGTCACTTCCGCTGCGGACGAACGGATTCAGCATCGAGCCGGAGATCACGGCGCGTCTCCTCCAGCGCGGCGAGCGGATCTACGAGGTGCCCGTCTCCTACCGGGCGCGTGCCTCGGACGAGGGGAAGAAGCTCACTGCGGCCGACGGCTTCCGGGTGCTCTGGACGCTTTTGCGCTGCCGCCTCACGAGCGGGTAACGGTGCGATGAAGCGCGCCGCCTGGATTGTCGTCTCTGTCGTCTCGCTCGGCGCCGTCGTCTGGTGGGCTACCCGCCAGCAGGCGCCGAAGATGCCGACGGACGCGGCCGGAGCGGCGTGGCTCGCCGCGTCGCTCGGTGCGTACGCGCTCGCGCTCGTGCTCCGCGGCTGGCGCTGGCATCGCATCCTTCGCCTCGCCCGGGTCCCGCACAAGCGCGCCGACGCGTTCTGGCTGATGTGCGTCGCGTACATGGGGAACACCGTCCTGCCGCTCCGCGGCGGCGAGCTTCTGCGGATCTCGCTGCTCTCCTCGCGCACGACCGCGCGGGCGCGCGAGGTGCTCGGGACGGTCATCGCGGAGCGAGTCCTCGACGTGGCGACGCTCGCCGTCGTCTTCGCCGTCTTGACCTTCGGTGGGGTCGACGGCGCGCCGACCGGGAAGATCGCCGCCTACGTCGCGGTGGGCCTCGTCATCGCCGCCGCGGCCGGCCTCTTCGGCTACCTCGCGCTTCGCCGCCGCGGCCGCTTCGACGCTTTCGCCGACCGGATCCGGCCGTACGCGCACGGCTCGAGGATCTTCGCCCACGCGGAAGGGGTCACGCTCGCCGGCATGTCGGGGCTCATCTGGCTTCTCGAGGGGACGACGGTGATGCTCGTCGGCCGGTCGCTCGGGATCCACCTCGGGCTGCTCGCCGCGCTCCTCACGAACGTCATCGCGTCGCTGTTCTCCGCGCTGCCTGCAGGCCCGGGCTACGCCGGCTCGTACGACGCCGGCATCCTCCTCGGCCTGCATGCTGCAACGGTGTACGGCGGAACGGCAGTCGGTTTTCTCCTGCTCGTCAGGGCCGTCGTCTTCGTGCCGGTGACGATCGTCGGCCTCATCGTCCTCGTCGCGCGCTACGGGGGCCTGCGCCGGAACCGTGCCGCACTCGCGGTCGAGACGTGATCACGCCTGTCGAGGAGTTCACGGACGAGGAGCGGGCCCGCCTCGCACCCCATTTCACGAACCTCGATCGCCCTGTCTTCGCGCTCGTCAATCTCCCCGAGACGGTCAAGGGCGCACTGTTCGCGCGGTACTCGCGCTACGTCGGGACGCTGCGCCGGCTCTTCCTCGACGAGTTCGCCGACTCGCTGCCCGAGGTGCCGGTCGTCGAGTTCGCGGAGGGCGACCGCGCGGCGAAGCTCTACGAGACGATCTTCCTCGGCTACGGCGACGACTCGGTCGCGCAGCTCGGCGGCGCGCACATCGCGTGCGAGTGGACGTCCAACGTCCTCACGAAGATCCTCCAGCGGCCGCGCCTCGCGGCGTACCTCGAGCAGTCGACGCGCTACATCGCATACGACGCCGAGCTCGACGGTTTCGGTTATCGCTACCACCGCGACCCGCGCTTTGGGCCCGCGTATGAGACGGCGCTCGACGACCTCTTCTCGACGTACTCGCGGCTACTCGAGGGCGTGTCGGCGTGGGTGGCGGAGACGTTCCCGGCCGCCGAGGGAGAGTCGCCCGCGGCGCATCGTCGCGCGGTGCGGGCGAAGGCGCTCGACCTCGTGCGCGGCATCCTCCCGGCGGCCTCGCTCTCGCACGTCGGCATCTACGCGAGCGGCCAGACGTACGAGCAGCTCGTTCTCCACCTGCTCGCGCACCCGCTCGCCGAGGCGCGCGCGTACGGAGAGATGTTGCTCGCGGAGCTCGAGCGCGTCGTGCCGAGCTTCGTCTCGCGCGTGCCCCGTCCCGACCGTGGCGGGCGGTGGATCGAGTACCTCCGCGAGCGCGGCGAGGCGTCGGCGTCGGTCGCGGCGCGGCTCGGGCTCGACGACGCAGTGGCCGACGACGCCGCGGCGCCGTCCGTTCGCCTTCTCCGCGCGCACGGAAGCGAGGACGAGCTCCTCGCCGCGCTCGTCTACGAGAGCTCGGCGGTCGGAGAGGAGCAGGCGCTCGCCGCGGTGCGCGCGCTCCCGGACGACGCACGCTCCGCCCTCGTGCGCGAGCTCGTCGGCACGCGCGAGAACCGACGCCACCGTCCGGGCCGCGGTTTCGAGACGCTGACGTACCGCTTCGAGATCGTCTCCGACTACGGCGCGTTCCGCGATCTCCAACGTCACCGCCTTCTCACATGCCAGTGGCAGCGCCTGTCGCCGGATCTCGGCGCCGACGTGCCGGAGGAGGTCGTCGACGCCGGCTATGGCGGCGAGTTCGAGCGGGCGCTCGACGTGTCGCGCACGGAGTACGAGCGGCTGCGCGGCGACGGGCTCGTGGAGGAGGCGCCGTACGCGCTCTGCCTCGCGTACCGGATCCGCTACGTGCTCGAGCTCGACGCGCGCGAGGCGCTGCACCTGATCGAGCTGCGGTCCGGCCGCGAGGGGCATCCGTCGTACCGCGCGGTCGCGCTGCAGATGCGCGACGCGGTGGCGGCCGTCCACCCGAGCGTCGCCGCCGCGATGAGCTTCGTCGACGAGTCGACCGAGCCGCGGCTCGAGCGCCTGCTGTCGGAGATGCGGAACGAAGTACGAGCGGAGGGCTAGATGGTTGATTCCACGGGTTCAGGCGACATAGTCGACGAGTGCGCGGCTTGGCCGGCCGAGTTTGTGGTTGAGGACGATGCAGGCGGCGAGTGTGAGGACGCGCTGGAGGACGCGTTCTCTGATGCCGTCGAGGGTGCGGGCGCCGTGGCGTTCGAGGGTGAGTAGGTCTTTGCAGGTCCAGAAGATCGACTCGATCAGT